>Ga0187890_10001971_pt1 | contig 14450 bp, 10 predicted proteins | sample June2016WEW_21_1_FD_133005 | JGI IMG/M metagenome (GOLD analysis project Ga0187890, IMG submission 133005) | Peatland microbial communities from SPRUCE experiment site at the Marcell Experimental Forest, Minnesota, USA - June2016WEW_21_10 | ecosystem: Environmental > Terrestrial > Soil >... | reverse complement strand
GAGGTGATCCAGCCCCGCTCGGTTCAGCCGTTTGATGCGCTCGGCGGTGAGCAGATAGCCGTTGGTGATCATGCCCGCGATGGCGCGCCGGCGGCGGATGTGCGCCACGATCTGGTCCAGGTCAGGATGCAGCAGGGGTTCGCCGCCGCTGATGGTGACGATGGTGGTGCCCAGACCGGCGAGTAAGTCGATACGCTGGCACACGGTTTCGAGCGGCACCGGCTTGGAGCGATCGTCGTATTCGTTGCAGTAGGTGCAGGCCAGGTTGCAGCGCCGCATCGGGATGATGTGGGCCAGGATGGGATGGTCCGTGGAAGCCAGACCCTTCGCGATCATGCGCAGTTCGCGCGCCCGCAGGTGGGCCGCCCGCCACGTTCTGCGCCCCGATTTGACCACGTTTGCCATCTGAGGAATTCCTATTAAACCACACAAACGGGAGGGGTTCTGAGGCGCTGGGAGCGACTGGCCGCTTTTGCGGCCTAAATGGCAATATCGGGGCGCCGAGTGACGCGGTCGAGTTTTGGGTAGTGGGTTAGTTTGCAATTGGCGGGCAATCATGCCCCGGGGTCCCCTCTGGGGGCGGCTTTCAGTCTCAGGCCGCCTAAAAAGGCTGCTGCGGCCAAGATAGGCCGCCCTCCAAGGGGGTGCTACGCAAATTGACCTACTACGAGCGCCGCAAGATAGCTCTAGAACACGTACTCGATCTGCATGTAAGGATAGGTGTAAGACACCCCCTGGGTAGCCTTCTTCAGAAACTCGCCCGGGATGATGTGGCCTAAACCGAAATCGATCTGCGTCTGCCGTGTGGCGGTGTATATCGCTTGAATGTCCAACTCTTCACCCACATGGGTGCCGTCCACCCCGGTGACGCTCTGCGCAACATTGGATCCGCGCGTCGGGTACAAAGCGTCGTGCGCGTTGGCCAGCCAGAAATCGTGAAAGCTAGTTGCCGCCGTCCATTTGCGGGCGATGTGCCAGTCTTGCCCGAACCGCAAATCCTGAATATTCCGCCAGCCAAACTGGTCAGCCAGGCCGAGCTTATCGTGCGTGCTGGGATAGATGGGATCGAACGTGTTGTCGTATCCGGCCTTGGTGTTTCCACTGCCGGAGCCGTAGTCGAATTCGAAGAACAGGCGCGGCCTGAGAGGCGCATTCTGGAAGGTGTTGCCGAGCACCCAGTGGCCCATCCAGGCGCGGATTTTATCCACCGAAAGGGTGCCGAGTTGGTAGGCCATCTCCGTGCGGTAATCGAAGCTATGCGGCAGCGCTCCTATCCAGCGGAAGCCGCTGGTCCACTCATCCAGCTTGCCGGTCTTGATCTGTACCAGCGCGAAACTGGGCCGCACGTTCCAGAATTCGTAAACGTCCAGAGTGGCGTGCGGAATCACGTTCTTGGCGGTGGCATACGCGCCGTACAGGTTATTCCCTTCCAGGTGATGATCGATCACGCCATTGCGGATGATGACGACGGAAGAGGCAAACACGTCCATCCGGAATCTGCCCTGCTGGTAGGCGGCGCGCACGCCGTCGAAAGTGCGCGACACATTGTTCCACCAGGAATCTCCGACCAGGCGATTGTTGCCGTAAGTCAGATCCATGCGGCCGCCCTGCAACGAGAAGCCGTTTCCTTCGCTGGGGCCGAACTGAATATAGGCTTGCCGGAGGTCGGCCGTGTTTTCGTATGGCGGCAGAGCCGGAGTGATGCCAAAAACGCGCGAGTCCTGCATCTCGATATAGAATTGCACCCAGCTCGTGGGCTTGATCTCCATGCCCAGCCGGATGCGCTGCAGGTCGTAGTCGTTGGTGGAATTATGTTTGAAGCTGCCTCCGCTGTAGCCTTCGAACCGCTCCCGAAGCTCACCCGAGAACTGCAGCCACTTGGGCAGCAACTTGTTGAATTGCTCGGAAAGCGATGGCGCTGGCGTTGTTCCGGCCCAAGTTCCAGTGAGCCTGGGGTACAGCAGGGGCACCGTGCCAATGGGACTGGGCGGCTGGCCATTTTCATCCACGGCGTAGCCGCCGCCGGCCGATTGAACGTCGGGCTTGGTGGCCACCGGGTTGCCGGCCGCAGCCGCTTGCTGCGCGTAAGCCCCCGTCGCCATTGCGCTAATCCCCAGCAGGACCGCCAGCATCCTGGTACCGGGCTTCGCAAAACTCGTCATTGCAATTTCCTCCATGGATCTATGATTCGAGGCCTGGCTGGAACGCTTGCCACGCCGGCCAGTATGTGTAAAACCTGTTCAAAACTATCGGAAAAGAGACATCCCCAAAACCTTAGGCGAACATAACATACCATTTACAATCTGAATAGGTGACTGAAACGCACAATCCAGTCCACCCGGCCTGGGGACAGGCTAACGCCCTAACCTCAAATGAGCTCTTTTCGAATCCAGTGGCCGACTTCAGAATCTCGGCCTATTCCAGATAGAATTACTCAACTAGGCACACCTTGTCAAGTTTTATCTATCGATTCGATAGAAATTTCTCCAGATGAATTCGGCGTTTTGTACTGGCTATCTGGTACTGCATGCGGTGGAAGGTACCTCTGGGACCGTCGGGCGGAGCGCGGCCGGTCGATCAATGATCGTACAAGACGTGATGGGCGTAGGCCTTTTCGACTTCCGGATCTTGGGCAACGCTCTGCTGTAAGATCCACACGCCTTCGGGGTTTGCCAGAAAAATCAGGCCGCGGCGATCGTCTGCACCGATGGCAGTCACGCCAGCGAATTCGCGGGCGACCTTGGGATGCCGCGGATCCGACAAATCCATGATTCGAATAGTCTGCGGATCGAGCACCGGCTTCGCCGCCGTTGCCTCTTCCCCGCCCACGAGCGCGGTAGTTCCCGAAACGGTAAAAATACTGACGGTGCCTCCACGGAACGGATAGGTGACATCCGCCAACACCACTGGCTCCGCAACCTTGGTGACGTCGACCAGCGTGACGCTCTTGCCGGTGTCGTGTTCCGCGTAGAGATAATAACTGTCGAGGTGCCGAGTGGCCAGGAAGCGGCTGACGGGTCCATTCGTTAAAGGGATGTGCCCGACAACCGCGATCTCGCGCGGTGGCTCCTTGGGCGCCACTTTGGCGTTGTGCGTCTTCGCTTGGGCCGCGGTCGAAAGCATAAGCAGCCCGAAGGCCGCCGGCATCAGATACAATCGTTCGCGATACGGTAACATTTATAGACTCTCCTTGATCCGTTCATTGGCCCGCCGATTCCGGCTGCCTCGCGTATGCCAGGCTGAATCCGGCAGGCACTACGAAAACCGTAAACAGCATCGAGACGCTCAACCCGCCGATGAGCACGCGGGCCAGCGGCGCATAGGATTCGCTACCTTCACCCAGCTTGAGCGCCATGGGAAGCAGACCGATGATGGTGGCGAGCGAGGTCATCAGGATCGGGCGCAATCGCACACGGCTCGCGGTAGCCACAGCCTCCCGAACGGCCATCCCCTCCCGGCGCAGATGGTGCGCGAACTCGACGATCAAAATGCTGTCCGACATGGAGATTCCCGCCAGCATCACCACACCCATCAGCGACATGACATTCAAGGTTGTGCCTGTCAGCCAGAGGGTCAGCAGAACGCCGGTCAACCCGGGCGGGAACGCCAGTAGAATAATGAAGGGATCCATGAAGGAGCGAAACTGGGCCACCAGAATGAGGTACAGCAGGACCACGGAAAGCGCGAGGCCTATGGCAAAACTCTTAAATGACGCGCGCATGCCTTCCACCATTCCTCTGACCGTGACGTTCACTCCTTGCGGCAGCTTGGTTCGCGACAGCAACCCATCGATCTGGCCGGCAATGGATCCGAGGCCCTCTCCCAGCGGGCGGACGTAGATATCCAGGACCCGGCGGATCTGGTAGTGGTCCACTTCCGTAGGCGCCTCGAAGTGGGTGATGCTGCTCACCATGTCAAGCCGCGTGGGACGCTTCAACCCCGCTCCGTGCAGCGGAATGGACCGCAGGTCGAGCAGGTTTTGAATCTGGTGTTCGGGATACTGCACGTTCAGGAAGTAGTTGTTGTTGTTCCGGGGATCGATCCAGACGTTGGGCGCCACCATCTGGTTCGAGGTGAGCGCGGTAATGACGTTCTGGACCACTTCCTTCTCGGTCAGCCCCAGTTCCCCGGCACGCGTTCGATCCACCTCGAGCCGCAGCGCCGGATAGTCGAGATCCTGCGGAATGTAGGTGTCGGCGACGCCGCGAATCTGCCGGATCTGGCGGGCGAGGTCGAGCGTGACGCCATAGCTCGCCTGCAGGTTGGTGCCGCCGACTTGCACATCGATGGGCGCCGCGAGTCCCAGGTTCAGCACCGCGTCAATGAGACTCCCCGATGAAAAATACGCGGCGAGTTCCGGCATCTCTTCCCGCATGTGATCCTTCACCCGGGCCATGTATTCGGAGCTGCCGGTTTGGTGGCCCGGTTTCAGACCCACCTGAACGAACGCCGTATGCATGGCCGAGTTCGAGGTATAAATCGCGGAGAAGCCCGGATCGACGCCGATATTCGACACGATCATGGCTAAGTCGCGCTCCGGAATGGTACGGCGCAGCAGTTGCTCCAGACGGGCAATGTGTTTCTCCGTCTCGACGAGCCTGGTGCCGGACGGAGCTTTCACATTGATGACAAACTGCCCGGCGTCCGTTCGCGGAAAGAAGCAGACTTCCAGACGCGGGTACAGCAGCAGGCTTGCCGCGAACGCCGCCGCAAGGATACTCAGGCAACGCGCCGGCCGCCGCAGCACCACGGCGACCAGCGTGTCGTATACGCCGAGGAACTGGCCGAAGGCCCGATTGAACCAGGCGTTGAAGCGCTGCCCGCTGTGGCGCACGAGATCCAGCGAGCCGGGCACGCCTGTATGCGGTGTGTGCCGCCCGAAGCGCGCACAGAAAAGAGGCACTACTGTCATCGCCACGAGGTAGGAGGCGAACAGCGCCAGCACCACGGCCAGCGCCATGGACGAGAAAAGGTACTTGCTCACTCCGAACAGCAGCGTCACCGGGAAGAAAACCACAACCAGCGTCAGCGTCGAGGCGAGCACCGGCAGCGCCACTTCCCGCCCGCCTTTTTCGGCGGCTACCGCCGGTGGATCGCCCATCTCGAGATGCCGGTAGATGTTTTCGAGCACCACTACCGAGTTGTCGATCAGCCGCGATAGCGCCAGCGCCAGGCCGCCCAGAACCATGGTGTTGATCGAACTGCCGCCGATCTGCAGCGCGATCAATGCCGCCAGCGCCGAAAGCGGGATCGAGAAGAAAACCGCGACCGTAGCCCGCACGCTCCCAAGAAAGACCAGAATCATCAGGGAAGTCAGCAGAAGGCCGATGCCGCCCTCGTCCAGCAGCGTCCGGATGGCCGTCTTGACGAATTGCGACTGATCGAAAACCACCCGGTTCACGAGCGTCGCTGGAACGTCGAACAGGTGCTTCAGCTTCTCCCGCACGCCATCGACAACCGCAATGGTATTGGAGTCGCCACCCTGCTTCAATACCGGCAAATACACCGATCTCTGTCCGTCCACGCGGACGGCGTTGTATTGCAGCGCGTAAGCGTCTTTGGCCACGCCGATATCCGATACGCGCACCGGATTCTCGCCTGCCAGCTTGACCGGCACCCGGTTGATATCGTCAACCTTGCTCACCTGGCTGTTGGCGTAAATGTTGTAATCGTACTGCCCGATCTGCACGTCACCAGCCGGCAAAATCAGATTCGAATCGTTCACCGCGCGCACCACGTCCATCAGGCTCAACTGCCGCGCTTCCAGCTTGAACGGATCGGCGTAGAGCATGATCTCGCGCCATCTGCCGCCGAACGGTTGAGGCACGGCGGCGCCCGCCACCCCCGCCAATTGATTGCGCACCACGTTCTGCGCCAGATCTTTCAATTGCGTCTCGCTGAGATCCTCGCCTTTCAAGGTCACCAGGCACACCGGCAAACTGGAGGCGTCCATCTTCAAGACAAAGGGGGGCAGCGTACCGGGCGGCAGGTGGCTGATCTCGGCCATCGCCAGGCTGGCGATCGTGGTTACCGCCGAGTCCGCGTTGGTGCCCGGCTGGAAGTAAACCTTGATGAGGCTCACGCCCGAGAGCGATCGGGATTCCATGTGATCGATGCCGCTGGCCAGGGTGAAGAAGCGCTCCAGGTGATACGTGATGTTGCCCTCGACCTGCTCCGGCGGCATGCCGGAATAGAACGTCGCGACAGCCACCACGGGGATATTCATGGCGGGAAACAGGTCTACCGGCATGCGCACCACGCTGACCGTCCCGACCAGGGCGATCACCAGGCAAACAACCACGATCAGGTATGGCGTGTGGATGGCAAACCGCGACATGGCTAATGGGCCTGCGCAACTAACAATTTGGTTTGCACTTGTTGTCCTTCCTTCAGCCCGGCGCGGCGCCCCACCACGACGACATCGCCATCGCGCAATCCGGACCGCACTTCCACAAGCCGGTCGTCCTCAAGTCCCAGCGTGACGGGCACGATGTGCAGTGCGCCGGATGGGGAGACCGTGAAAGCGCGCGTGGACGATGCGCCGCGATCCACCGCATCCAGCGGAACCGCCAAGGCGCCGTGACGTTCGTCGATCCGCAGATTCACCTCCGCATACATGCCCGGAATCAGGGTCAGCGCCGCATTGGGGACGTCCACTTCGGTGTCCATCGTGCGAGTGGACTGCCGGATGTCGTCCGAGAACCGCGCGACGCGCCCTTGAAATGTTCTGCCCAGCGAAGATACGCGCACCTCCACCGTCTCGCCCACGTGCACCCGCGTTACCGCCGATTCCGGCACGGGCAGGATCAGGCGCAGCAGGTTATTCTCGGAAAGCTGCACGATCGGCATCGCCTGCGTTTGGGAGGCGGTGCCCGCTTGAATCATGGATCCGGCATTGGCGTAGCGCCTGGTCACCACGCCGTCAAAAGGCGCAGTGATGGTCGTGTAGTTGTGCAGCGTCTCGACGCGCGTTTGGTCGGCATGCGCCACGCGGCTTTTCTGTTCGGCCGTGCGCAGGCCGGATTTCGCCGCGGCCACTTGCGCCTCGGCGATCACGTCGCGCGCGCGCGCTTCGTCGACCTCCTGCTGGGGCACCAGTCCTGGCTCCCGTTTGAGAACGTCCGCGATCCGGGTGTACGACAGGTGCGCCAGTTCATGCACCGCTTCGGCCCGATGCAATTCGTCCGATGCCGTGGCGATCTCCGCCTCGGCTTGACCGATGGCCGCGGCCGCTCTTGCCAGATCGTCCTCCATTTCGGGAATCTCCAGCGTCGCCAGCACCTGTCCGGCGCGCACACGGTCTCCGGCATCGACCTTGATCGAGCGGACATAACCCGCGACCTTGGCCATCAAGTCCACCTGTTGGAACGGTTCGAATTCGGCCGTGAGCGTCACATCGCTGACCAGGTCCGCGCGGGCCGCCACCGCTACGGGGACCAAGGGAAGCGCCACGGTCTCGGGGACGGCCTGTTCGCTTGCGGCGTGGGTCTGTGCACAGGCGCTCAGAGCCACAATCGCGGCACACAGCAGAACCGTCTTCACATTTGTATCGGAGACACTCGTTCTCATCGCAAACCTCCCGTAACAAAAGCCAGCGCCGCACGCCTGCCCAGGTACTCGTATTTGGCCCCCGCGGCGGCGATCTCGGCGGAAACCTGGATCAGTTGCGCCTGGTTCAGCTCGACCATACTGCCCAGGCCGTTGTCGTAGCGCGTCTGCGCCAGACGCAAACTCTGCTCGGCTTGCGCCACCAGCCGGGCCGTCACATCCAAACGGCGAAACGCGGTGTTCGCCTCCAGCCATGCCACGCGCACCTGCTCGGAAACTTGAACCGTGAGGTCCTCGATATCCCGGCCTGCCGCTTCCGCACGCAAATCCGCTTCGCTCCGCCGCGCCGCATACAGGTTGCCGTTGAGGATGGGCACACTGACATTCACTCCCGCGGCGCTGTACGTGGAACGTAGCCGTGGATCGGCTGCCGGGAGTCCGCCGGCCGCTCCCATCAGGCTGACCGTAGGACGGCTCAAGTCTTTTTCCGCCTGCGCGAAACGGTGCGCGGCATCGCGCGCTAAACGAAGCGCGGCCAGATCGGGGCGTTGCTGCAAGGCCTGCGCGACCGCGACCTCCGGATTGGGTTCGACAGCGGGCGGCAAAGGTTCGTCGGCGAGTTCGAAACGTTCCGCCTGCGCCGCACCCAGCGCGGCGCAGAGGCGCGCACGGCCAGCCTGAACGTCGTTCTCCGCGCGAACCAGCGCCAGTTCCGCCTCCGAGACGGCGACCTCGGCAAAACTCACGTCCAATGTCGATTTGAGCGAACTTTGCGCCAGCGCCCGCACCTGCCGCAGCGTCAGGCGCCGATTCTCTACCACCGCCTGCGCGACCGTTAATACCGTATCGGCCGCGAGCGCCTGATAGTAGGCCTGATCGACTTCGATCAGAATGGCCGCGCGCGTATTCCCCACTAACTGCTCCTGCGCGGCTGCGCGCAGCTTTGCCGCTTCGGCCAGATTCGCGGTGCGCCCGAAGTCGGTGACCAGTTGGCTGATGGTTACCCCGGCGGCCACCCGGCTGTACAGGCTCGACGTCTGCAGCGCGCCCGCCGCGAGCGTGGTGCTGTGGTCGGCGCCCACGCCGGTGACGTTGCCCGCCACCAGCGGGTATAGCGGCGCGCGGGCCTCGGCGATCGCCGACTTGGCCGCCTGCGCCACGAGACTTGCCGAACCGATCCGGGGATGATTGCGGAGCGCAATCCGCTCGGCATCGGCAAGCGTGATCCTCTTCGGCGGTTGGGCCATCGCTTGGCGTCCCGCGGGGCTCATGGCGAGCAAGGCTACGGTGAAAAGAGGCCGCGCCCTCATTCCTAACTGGGCCCTTCTCGAACCGCGGATTTGATGACGGTGGTGTCCTGCGCCTCGATCAGTCCGTCGGTGATGAGCTCGCAAAGCGCGGGCAGCAGCGCATCTGCCGCATCTTTTGTTTCGATGAACTCGATGCGCACCGGGAGGTGTTCTCTTTCCGCCAGCCCGCCCTCGGCCGAGTGCGTGCGATGGTGAGAACCAAAACCCGCCGCGGGCCGGATCAGAGTGGCTCCCGCGACGCCCCGATCTCGCAGAAACGAAAAGATCTCGTTGTACAGGAAATCATGCCGGGCGGTAGTGTCCTCGTTGAGATGAATCGTGATTTTCTTCGCCAATCCCGGTGCGAGCATTCGGTGGCAATCCTCTATAGACCAGTGTTACGATGGAATCAGTAGACTAATCCATTTATACCGGCTCAACCCTGGAAGTACCACTGAAGACTTCCTGAAGTTTTCATGACGGCGGCTTCAGGTAGTCTTCAGGGAGCTAAAGAGAAACATCTGTGCGGATTCTAGTGATCGAGGACGAACCGAAGCTGGGCAAGGCATTGCAGGAGGGCCTGCAGGCCGAACAATACGAGGTTTCGCTCGCCCAGACCGGCGAGGAAGGTTTCTATCTGGCTGAGGTGGAGAACTTCGACCTGGTGGTCCTCGACGTAATGCTCCCAGGCAGAAACGGCCTCGAGATCCTGGCGACCATGCGTGCACGCGGCTCCAAGACACCTGTCCTGCTGCTGACCGCAAAAGATGCAGTCGAAGATCGCGTCCGCGGCCTGGACGCCGGCGCCGACGACTATCTCGTAAAGCCCTTCGCATTTCCCGAACTGCTCGCTCGTATCCGAGCCCTCAACCGCAGGGGAGTCCCGGAGACTAGCCCGAAGCTGCGCGTCGCGGACCTGCAAATGGACGTCGTGGCTCGTTCCGTCAGGCGCGACGGCCAGACGCTGGAACTCACGGCGCGCGAGTTCGAACTGCTGGAGTACCTGCTGCGCCATCAAGGGCATGTGGTGTCCCGCGAGATGTTGACGCGCGAGGTTTGGAAGGAGGCAGGCCGCCATACGCCCCTGGATAACGTAATCGACGTGCATGTGGCTCGCCTGCGGCGCAAGGTCGACGACCGGTTCGAGCCAAAGCTCGTGCATACAGTGCGCGGCGTCGGCTTTGTCGTGCGCGAACGGCAGGAGTAACGGGCTCAGCCATGCTACGGAAACTCCGCCCCAGACACGTCCGCACGCGCTTGACCCTCTGGTACGTCCTGGTGCTAGCGAGCGTGCTGGTCCTTTCCTGGACCCTCATCGCGGCATTCATGTTCCTACAGATGCGAAACCAACTGGATCATTACGCGATCCAGGACATCGAGACCGTGGAAGGGCTTCTTTACTTCGACGCTGGCGGACGCCTGCTGCTGCACGAGGATTACCACAATCATCCGGAGTCCAAGCGGGTGCTGGAACGCTTCCTGGAGGTTCGGTCTCCCGAGGGCAACCTCCTGTATCGTAACGAGCGCCTGGCAGGCCAGACGCTCGGCGGCAGCCCGATCCCCCGCGAAGGCCAAAACCAATACTCGAACCGATCCGGCAGCCTGGCGGACGGAACCCCCGTCCGCATGGTCAGCCGCCGCCACGTGCTCGACGGCCACCCCCTTCTGATCCGGCTGGCTTACAGCGAACGCCCCATCTGGGCGCGCTTCGAAGAATTCGCCGTAGCATCGCTGCTCGCCCTGCCCATCGTGTTGGTGCTGGCGGGCCTTGCGGGTTACCTACTTACCCGGAGCGCCCTGGCGCCGCTGCAGGAGATGGCTCGCCGTGCCGGACGGATCACGTCCGAGCGTCTTCACGAACGTTTACCCGTTGGGGAGGCAGGCGACGAACTCGACCACCTTGCAGGCGTGTTTAACAACCTGCTTCGACGGCTGGAACAATCCTTCGAGCAGCTTCGCCGGTTCACTTCGGACGCGTCCCACGAATTGCGTACGCCCTTGGCGTCGATCCGGAGCGTTGGCGAAGTTGCGCTGCGAAAGAACGGAAGCCGGGAGGAATGCCGCGATGCCATCGGAAGCATGCTGGAGGAAGTCAACCGTCTTACTGCGCTGGTCGACGGCCTCCTGACCATCTCGCGAGCGGACACCGGCCGCATCCAGCTCCATCCCACCGTATTTCCGGCGATGGCTCTGGCGCGTGAAGCAGCCGGGCTTTTTGAAGTTCTTGTCGAGGAAAAAGGCTTGCAAATCGCTATCGAAGGCGACGAAGGCCTATCGCTCGCCGGGGATCGCATGTTTCTGCGGCAGGCCCTGGTGAACGTCATTCACAACGCGGTGAAATACACGCCACCGGGCGGTTCTATTTCCGTGAGCGTACACGACCAGGCCCCCGGAAGCATTCAGGTGGAGGTTGCAGACACCGGTCCAGGCATCGCGCCGGAACACTCTGCGAGAGTGTTCGACCGATTCTATCGCGTCGATGAATCGCGATCGCGTGAGGCTGGCGGAGCCGGGCTCGGGCTCTCGATCGCTCAGTGGGCTGTTCGCGCACACGGCGGGGATATTCGTCTGCTGCCAACGAGCGGGAAAGGCTGCGCGTTTCAAATCAGCCTGCCGGCCTCGGCTACGCAGGGTTAACCTCACGCCTCCGGCAGGACCACCGTGAATTTCGACCCCTTATTCAACTGGCTCTCCACCGAAACCGTGCCCTGCATTTGCTCGATCACGTGCTTGACGATCGAAAGGCCGAGACCCGTGCCGCCCACCTCGCGCGACCGCGCCTTATCCACACGGTAGAACCTCTCGAAGATCCGCGGCACATCTTCGGAGGGAATCCCGATGCCGCTGTCGGCAATGCTGATGGCCACCTTGCCTCCCGGCAGACGGCTCGCCTCCACCCACACTTCCCCGCCCCCGCGGTTGAATTTGACGGCGTTATCCAGCAGGTTGACAAAAGCCTGCTCCAGCTTGATCTTGTTGCCCATCACCTGCAGGTCTTCTACGGTACCCCAGCCCAATTGGACCTTGCGCATGGCCGCCTCGGATTCGACCGTGCGCATGGCTGCCTCCAGCGTGGCCAGCACGGACAGTTTGCCCGGCGCCAGCGGCGGCCGGCCGGACTCCAGCTCCGAAAGCGCCAGCAGGTCCGAAGCGATGTTGTTCAGCCGGATGGCATGCGATTGAATGATTTCGACGAACCGGCGGCGATGGTCGGGATCGTCCAGCGCGCCGTCCAGCAGCGTCTCCGCGTAGCCGCGGATGGCGGTCAGCGGCGTGCGCAGCTCGTGCGAAACATTGGCCACAAAGTCTTTGCGCACGCGCTCCAGCCGCTCCAGGTCCGTGATGTCGTGCAGAATGGCCATGGCGCCGCTGCTGGAAGGGCCGGCCAGTGGGGCGGCCTGCACTTCGAAGGATCGGCTGTCGGCGCCGGACAAATGCATGCGCCGCTTCACGGATTCCCCCGAGGCGACCACGATGCGCACCATCTCCAGGAAATCCGGGTCGCGCACCAGCCGTAGCACCGGCAAGCCCTCCGGCACCGGGCCGGAGACGCCGAACGCGGTCGCAAACGCCGCATTGCAGAAGGTCACGCGCAGTTCTTTATCCACCGCAAGCACGCCTTCCACCATGCCGGTCAGGATGGCATCGCGGCGCGCGCCTTCCAGCCGCACTTTGTCCACCAGTTCGTTGACCTGCGCCGCAACCCGGCCCAGCGACTCGGCCAGCGCGCCTAATTCATCCGGCGAGTCGGGCAGCGGGATTTGGGCCGGTCCGGCGACGAGGCCCTCCACGAAGACCCGCAGCCGCCCGATGCGCCGCCGCAGCCTGCGCGAAAACAGGAACGCGCCGGCAATACCCGCCAGCGCCGTGGCCAGGGTCGCCAGAGCCATGTGCCAGCGCAACTCGGGCGCCGCAGCGCCCAAATTCAGCAGCGCCAGCTCGATCGCGGCCAGCAGCAGCACGCCCCACAGGAGTTTTTGAAATAGCGAGGTCCGCATGCGAAACCGTTACAATCGTAGCAGTGCATCCAGCCGAAACCCAAGACCTGCACGAAATCCTTCGCGAGCGTATCGCCCCGCACTTGGCGGCGCTGGCCGCCTGCCGCAACAGCGCCGAGCTGTGGGGGCTGGATCTGTACCGCGCGCTGGAGCCGGATATCCGCCGCGTGCTGGACACTGTCGAATGTGGGGCAGGCTCTCAGCCGGGGTGCCCTCTGGGCCCGGCCTCTCAGGCCGCCCGCCCGCACTACCGCTTCGTAGCCTGGAACATCGAGCGAGGCGCACAGTTCGAAGGACAGCTCGAAGCCCTCCGAACCCACCCGTTTCTGCGCGAAGCCGACGTCCTGCTGCTGACCGAAACCGACTCCGGGATGATCCGTTCCGGCAACCGCAACGTCGCGCGCGATCTTGCGCACGCGCTGGGCATGCACTATGCCTTCGTGCCCTGCTACCTGAACCTCACCAATGGCTCCGGCGTCGAGCAGGATCTGCCCGGCTCCAACGACCTGGGCCTGCATGGCAACGCCCTGCTAAGCCGCTATCCGCTAGCCAACGTGCGGCCCGTGTTTCTGGAGAATGGCGTGGACATTATGGCGTCGCGCGAAAAGCGCATCGGCAGGCAGGCGGCGGTGGCGGCCGATATCCGTTTTCCAGATGCCACGGTGACCGCGGTCTCGGTGCATCTGGATGCGCAATCCACGCAACGCCACCGCTACCTGCAACTGCGCGATGTGCTCGATGCGGTCGGCGGCGCGCACGCGGTGGTCATCGGCGGCGACTGGAACACCAGCACTTACAATTCATCGCACGCGCTGCACGCCATTCTGGGCTTCTGGCTGCGCGTCCTGATGGGTGTGGACAACGTCATCCGCAACCACTATCTGCACCCCTACCGGCATTTCGAGCGCGACCTCTTCCGGCTGCTCGAAGAGCGCGGGTTCGACTATCGCGAGTGCAATCGCCTGGGCGAGCACACGGTTTCCTACGACGTGGAAGATCTGCGCGCCACCAAAGCCCTGCGCGACTGGGTGCCCGGCTGGTGTTTCCACTTCATTCGCTGGGCGCTGCGCAACCACGGCGGGCGATGTCCGGTGAAGCTCGACTGGTTCGCCACGCGCGGGGTGCATTGCCGGAATCCGGTGGTGATTCACGATGTGCGGGAAGGTCGCGCAGCGCCGCTGTCCGACCACGACGCGATTGCAGTGGATGTGTTGGCGCCGTCCGGCCGGGATGCGCCCAGCAGTCGAGACAGCTCGTGTTAGACTCGTAATACTTGTGTAGTGTCCGCGAATGAACTGTACAGTTTCCGGTACCCGGCGTGGCGCAGTGCGGCAAGCCGCAAACGAAACGCGGGCTGAAAATCGACGCAGCGGGTCTGGAGACCCGCTGCAGGCGTGGACGCCCGCCCCACAAGAATCGTCGCGGCGCGCAAAGATTTCAACATATAGCAGTGCAGACGATCGCTCGAACTCGGCAGGCCACGCAAAACGATGGCCTGCCCCACAGCGAATGGTTGTAAGTCAAGGAAAGGATGAGGGGAATAACCATATGAAAAAGTTGTTGGCGGGCGTGCTTCTATTTGCCGCGTCGTCCCAGGCGCAGCAGCACTTGACCT
>Ga0187890_10001970_pt1 | contig 14456 bp, 9 predicted proteins | sample June2016WEW_21_1_FD_133005 | JGI IMG/M metagenome (GOLD analysis project Ga0187890, IMG submission 133005) | Peatland microbial communities from SPRUCE experiment site at the Marcell Experimental Forest, Minnesota, USA - June2016WEW_21_10 | ecosystem: Environmental > Terrestrial > Soil >... | reverse complement strand
GCGCACGGCAAAACGCTCGCCGGCGACGCCGCGGAAATAGCACTCGCCCTCGATGGCGCCGTACAGCACGGTGTTGCCGATGATGATCGATTCTTCCGGCACGATGCCGGATTGCGCCGGCGGGCGCACGACGATGCGGCCGCCGGAGAGGCCCTTGCCGACATAGTCATTGGCGTCGCCGTCGAGTTCGAAGCTGACGCCGCGGGCGAGGAACGCGCCAAAGCTTTGCCCCGCGGTGCCCTTGAACTTGGCGACGATGGTGTCGGGCGGCAGGCCGTCGTGGCCGTAGCGTTTGGCGATCGCGCCGGACAGCATGGCGCCGGTGGTGCGGTCGGTGTTGCGGATCGGCAGTTCGATGCGCACCGGCGCGCCGGTCTCCAGCGCGCCTTGCGATTGCGCGATCAGCTTGCGGTCGATGATGTCGTGGATCTTGTGATCCTGCCGTTCGCGATTGAACAGCGCCACTTCCGCCGGCACCGGCGGCTTGGTGAACAGCTTTGAGAAATCGAGCCCGTTGGCCTTGGCGTGCGCCAGCACGTTGATCCGGTCGAGCATCTGCATCTGGCCGATCATCTCGTTGAACGTGCGATAGCCCATTTCCGCCATCAGCTCGCGCACCTCTTCGGCGACGAAGAAGAAGTAATTGATGACGTGCTCGGGCTGGCCGGTGAAGCGCTTGCGCAGCACCGGGTCTTGCGTCGCGACGCCGACCGGGCAGGTGTTGAGATGACACTTGCGCATCATGATGCAGCCGGCGGCGATCAACGGCGCGGTGGAAAAGCCGAACTCGTCGGCGCCCAAGAGCGCGCCGATGACGACGTCGCGCCCGGTGCGGATGCCACCGTCCACTTGAACGGCGATGCGGCCGCGTAAGCGGTTGGCAACCAGGGTCTGATGGGTCTCGGCGAGCCCGATCTCCCACGGCGAGCCGGCATGCTTGATCGAGGTCAGCGGCGAGGCGCCGGTGCCGCCCTCGTAGCCGGCGATGGTGACGTGATCGGAACGCGCCTTCGACACGCCGGCGGCGACGGTGCCGACGCCGACTTCGGAGACGAGCTTTACGGAGACGTCGCCGTCGGGATTGACGTTCTTCAAGTCGAAGATCAGCTGCGCCAAATCCTCGATCGAATAGATATCGTGATGCGGCGGCGGCGAAATCAGGCCGACGCCCGGCGTCGAATGGCGCACCTTGGCGATGGTTTTGTCGACCTTGTAGCCGGGCAACTGCCCGCCTTCGCCGGGCTTGGCGCCTTGGGCGATCTTGATCTGCATCATGTCCGAGTTGACCAAGTACTCGGCGGTGACGCCGAAGCGGCCCGAGGCCACCTGCTTGATCGCAGACCGCATCGAATCGCCGTTCGGCAGCGGCTTGAAGCGGTCGGCTTCCTCGCCGCCTTCGCCGGTATTCGACTTGCCGCCGATGCGGTTCATGGCGATGGCGAGCGTGGTATGCGCCTCGCGCGAGATCGAGCCGAACGACATGGCGCCGGTCGCGAACCGCCGCACTATGTTCTTGGCCGGCTCGACCTCCTCGATCGGTACGGCTTTGCGCGCATCCTCGTCCGCCGACTTGATGCGGAACAGGCCGCGGATGGTGTAAAGGTGCTCCGACTGATCGTTGATGATGCGGGCGTATTGCCGGTATTTGTCGTAGGAATTGCCGCGCACCGCGTGCTGCAAAGCCGACACCGTCGCCGCGTTCCAGACGTGATCCTCGCCGCGGACGCGGAAGGCATATTCGCCGCCGACGTCGAGCATGGTGCGATAGACCGGAGAATCGGAAAACGCGTCGCGATGCCGCCGCACCTGTTCTTCGGCGATCTCGGCGAGGCCGACGCCTTCGATGCGGGTCGCGGTACCGGTGAAATATTTGGCGACGAAATCCGATTTCAATCCGACCGCGTCAAAAATCTGCGCGCCGCAATAGGACTGGTAGGTGGAGATGCCCATCTTCGACATCACCTTGAGCAGCCCCTTGTCGATCGACTTGATGTAGCGCTTGACGATTTCCTTGTCATCGAGCTTTTGCGGCAATTCCCCCTTCATCGCCACCAGCGTCTCGAAGGCGAGATAGGGGTTGATGGCTTCCGCGCCATAGCCGGCGAGGCAGGCGAAGTGATGCACTTCCCGCGGCTCGCCCGATTCCACCACGATGCCGACCGAGGTGCGAAGCCCCTCGCGGATCAGGTGATGGTGCACGGCGGCGCAGGCCAGCAGCGACGGAATCTGGATGCGGTCGGCGCCGGCGCGGCGGTCGGACAGGATAATGATGTTGATGCCGTCCTTCACCGCGACGTCGGCCTCGCGGCACAGCGCGTCGATGGCGGCTTCCATGCCCGAGGCGCCGGCTTCCGCAGGCCAGGTGGTGTCCAGCGTCAGCGACTTGAAGTGCGATTCGGCGACCTCGGAGATCGAGCGGATCTTTTCCAGATTGGCATTGGTCAGGATCGGCTGATGCACTTCGAGCCGCTTGGTGTTCGACATGCCCTCGAGATCGAACAGGTTCGGCCGCGGCCCGATGATCGAGACCAGACTCATCACCAGCTCTTCGCGGATCGGGTCGATCGGCGGGTTGGTGACCTGGGCAAAATTCTGCTTGAAATAGGTGAAGAGCAGCTTCGGCCGCTCCGACAGCGCCGAGATCGGCGTGTCGTTGCCCATGGAGCCGACCGCTTCCTCGCCGGTGGTCGCCATCGGCGTCATCAAGATTTTCAGATCTTCCTGAGTGTAGCCGAACGCCTGCTGGCGATCGAGCAGCGCCAGGTTCGAGATCGGCGCAGCTTCGGCAGCCGTAGGCAGGTCCTCGAGCACGATCTGGGTACGATCGAGCCACTCGCGATAGGGATGGCTCTTCGCCAGCGTGGCTTTCAGCTCTTCGTCGGGAATGAGCCGGCCGGCTTCGAGATCGACCAGCAGCATCTTGCCGGGCTGCAGCCGCCACTTGGTGACGATGTCTTCCTCGGGGATCTGAAGCACGCCGACTTCCGACGCCATGATGATGCGGTCGTCGCGGGTGACGACGTAACGCGCCGGCCGCAGGCCGTTGCGGTCCAGCGTAGCGCCGATCTGGCGGCCATTGGTGAAAGCGATCGCCGCCGGGCCGTCCCACGGCTCCATCAGCGCGGCGTTGTATTCGTAGAACGAGCGGCGCTCCTCGTTCATCAGCTGATTGCCGGCCCAGGCTTCCGGAATCATCATCATCATCGCGTGCGCCAGCGAGTAGCCGCCCATGGTCAGGAACTCGAGCGCATTGTCGAAGCAGGCGGTGTCGGACTGGCCTTCGTAAGAGATCGGCCACAGCTTCTTAATATCGGCGCCGAATTTCGGCGACGACACGGAAGCCTGCCGCGCCGCCATCCAGTTGTTGTTGCCGCGCAGCGTGTTGATCTCGCCGTTATGGGCGATCATGCGGTACGGGTGCGCCAGCGACCAGGTCGGGAATGTATTCGTGGAGAAGCGCTGATGCACCAGCGCCAGCGCGCTCGCGAAATCCGGATCGCGCAGGTCGGGATAATAGGTGCCGAGCTGATCGGCGAGGAACATGCCCTTGTAGATCACGGTGCGGCAGGAGATCGACACCGGATAATAATGTGACGTGCTGCGCTCGCGCCTGCCGTAAAGCGTGCCGGAGATGGTCTTGCGCAGGATATAGAGCCGGCGCTCGAACTCGTCCTCGGACGCGACTTTCGGATTGCGGGCGAGGAATACCTGCTTGTGGAACGGCTCCGTCGGCTTCACCGAGACGCCTAAGGTCGAATTGTCGGTCGGCACGTCGCGCCAGCCGAGGATAGTCATGCCCTCCTGCGCGGCGATGGCCGCATAGGTGTCCATGATCTCCTGCCGCCACGCCGCGTCGTGCGGCAGGAACAGCGCGCCGACGGCGTAATGTCCGGGCTCTGGCAGCTTGAAGCCAAGCTCGGCGGCCTTCTTGGCGAAGAATTTGTGCGGCGTCTGCACCAAAATGCCGGCGCCGTCGCCGGCGCGCGGATCGGCGCCGACCGCGCCGCGATGTTCGAGATTGACCAGGATGGTCAGCGCGTCTTCGACGATCTTGTGCGATTTGCGGCCTTTGATGTCGGCAATAAATCCGACCCCGCAGGAATCCTTTTCCAGCGCCGGATCAAACAGGCCGAAACCTGACGCGCTCATGGTCGTCCTCGCACTCCCAACCGAGCCCCGCGTCTTGCAGCGGCGCCGGCGCAATCCACCCTGCGCAGGCTCGCATTGCCTTGCGCGCACGGGCGATCAACTCATTCTGGAGGCAACCTTCGTGCCGCTCAAAGGCCTGTGGCTGCTTGTTCGCCGCCGTTCGACGCGCCCTTGCCTTACCGGCGGCTGACCCCCGCGCTCCCCCTCCTGCCTTCCCCAAAAGGGGAGAGAAGGGAGGAATGGCCGCGCGCAATGCGGGTCACCAATTGGGACAGCAATGCTGTCCTATGCCGAACATGGCAAATTCCCAGCGACAACACAAGGGCGAAGCCCTCGTGCGCGCGACGAAAAGGTCTTTAGCGCACCGATCCGACGCGGATTCCTGCCATGGCCCGCAAGGTTCAGTGGACCACGGGACTATGACAAGCGCAATGGTCGGATCGTGGCTGCGTACCGCAATCCGGGTTACGTTCTTTAAAATGAACTTCGCCAGCGACAATACGGCGCCGGTTGCTCCCGCCATTCTCGACGCCATCGTCAAGGCCAATAGCGGCTTTGCGTTGGGCTACGGCAATGACGACTGGACCGCCGGCGTCGAGCGGCGGCTGGCGGAAGTTTTCGAGCGCGAGGTGGCGGTGTTCCTGGTGCCGAGCGGGACCGCGGCCAATGCGCTGGCGCTGGCGCAGGTCACGCCGCCCTGGGGCGTCGTGTTCTGCCACGCGCAATCCCATATCGCGACCGACGAATGCGGCGCCCCGGAATTCTTCGGCGGCGGGCTGAAGCTTGCGGGCCTTCCCGGCGGCGACGGTAAGATTGCGCCGGCGACGCTCGAAGCGGCACTGGCCGGCTATGGCGGCCACAGCCCGCACCAGATGGTCGCCGCGGCGCTGTCGCTCACCCAAGCCGGCGAAGCCGGCACCATCTATCGCATCGACGAGATCGCGCATTTGAGCGAAATCGCCCATGCCCGCTCGCTCGCCGTGCACATGGACGGCGCGCGCTTCGCCAATGCCCTGGTGCGGCTCAACACCACGCCGGCGCAGATGACCTGGCAGTCCGGCATCGACGTGCTGTCGTTCGGCGCCACCAAGGGCGGTGCGCTGGCGGCGGAGGCCGTGGTGGTGTTCGATCCCGCCCGCGCCGCGTATTTCGGCGAACGGCGCAAGCGTGCCGGCCATCTATTGTCGAAACACCGCTTCATCGCCGCGCAAATGGCGGCTTACCTCGCCGGCGACTTGTGGCTTGAGCTGGCGCGCCACGCCAATGCCATGGCCGACCGGCTGGCGCAGGGGCTTAAATCCGTCGGCTTTGAGCCGGTCTGGCCGGTCGAGGCCAATCTCATTTTCGTGGCCGTGCCGCGCGCACTCGACTTAAAGCTCAAGGCCGCCGGCGCAAGCTATTACGTGCGTCCGAGCGATACCCTCGATCTCGGCGCCGACCGGGTTTTGCTGCGGCTGGTGACCTCGTTCGCGACCGAAGAGGCCGAAATCGAACGCTTCGTGAACCTATGCAAAAAGTTTTGAGTTGCGCCAAAGCGCCGCCCTATTTGCAATTCAAGTTTTGATCGCGAACGGGCAGAATACAGGGCAGGGGAGGCGTTGCGTGGGAAGAGCGTTCGGTGCCGGCGTCCTGTTGGGAGCGTGCCTGCTCGCGGCTGCGCCCGGCCGGGCCCAAGTTCCGCAACCAGCTCCGCAACCAGCTCCGCAATCAGCCCCACAATCAGCTCCGCCGGCAGCGTCGCCGTCAGCCACCCAGCCGGTGACCGGCTTCGTATCGTCCTACGAGATCACCAGGATCGCGCGCTCGGCCGGCTTCGATCCGTTGGCGCCGCCGATGCGCGAAGGCACCATCTATGTGCTGCGCGCCACCGATTACCGCGGCATCCTCATGCGCGTGGTGATCGACGCCCATACCGGCGCCATTCGCGATGCCAATCGCATCGTGCCCGGCCCGGGGCGCTATGGCCAGTTCTACGGCGCGGCATCGCTCTACGACCCGGCGGACCTCGCCGAGCCGGTCATGGTGCCGAGCCCGGCCGATATGGAGCCGCCGCCGCTACGGCCGCTCGTGCCGCATACCGCGACGCGCACTGCGCTGCCGGAAATTCCGCCGCTGCCGCGGCCGCGGCCGGCAGCGCTCGCCTCGCGCAAGCCGCTCGACGACGGCAATCCGGCCGCACAGGCTCGCCCGATCGCCGATCCGAAGAGCGTGGCGACGCCGGGCGTCGCTCCCGAAGCCAAGCCGCAGATCAATTCCGAAGCGGTCACCGCGGCACCGCCGCCAGCACCGGCCGCGCCCGCCGCGCCGAAAAAATCTCCCGCCATAGTTGAGCCGTTGAACGATTGATTGAAACGGCAGTTGCTTGTCGAATCGCGCCGACGCGTAGCACTATTGGCGCGCGCAAAAAATTTCGCCGAATAATAAAATCTCAAGAGGGGCGCCATGCGGCCGGACGCGGTTCGATTCGATGCCCCCGATCTGGCGCGACAAATCGAAACCTTGAGCCAATACCAGCTGGATACATTACCCTTCGGCGTCATCCTGCTCGACCGCGACGGTACTATCGTCTTCTACAGCCAGACCGAAGCGCGCAAATCCGGCTACGGCGAGATTCCGATCGGGCGCAACATGTTCGAAATATCGCCGTGCATGGCGAGCAACGATTTCCAGGGCCGCATCAAGCGCGCCATGGACGAGGGGCCGGTCGACCTCGAATTCGGCTGGGCCGGCGATTTCGCCGATCCGACGCGCGACCTGCGGCTGCGCGTTATCTCGTCGAGCAACAACGGCATCTGGATTTTCATCGAGCGGGACAGTGTGAGCGACTCGCCTCCCGCGGCCTAGAAAGCGATCAAGGCCGCACTGCGACAAGCGTGAAAATTGCTTTGACCCTGTAGAGCCGCTGGCCAAGCTCCGCATTGCGCCGTAGCATGCCGGCAAAATGATCGGGAGGCGCCGCCGTGAAAGTGTGCATGTTCCACCTGATGCCGTATCGGGATTTGCCTTCCGATTTCGTCACGCGTTACGACTCCGCTTTCATCGATCCGCTGTGGTTCGACGTCGCCGACTCCGAGAAAGTCGGCGAGTACTACAACGCGACGCTCGATGAATTGCTGTACGCCGCCAAGGCCGGCTTCCATGGCTTGTGCACCAACCAGCACCACCAGAACGTCTACGGCTTCATGGCCAATCCGAGCATCATGGGCGCGGTGCTAGCGAAGCAGACCAACGGCCAAAACATCGCCATCGTCCAGCTCGGCTCGACTTTGCCGTCGACGACGCCGCCGACGCGCATCGCCGAGGAATATGCCATGCTCGACTGCATCAGCGGCGGCCGACTGGTTGCCGGCTTTCCGACCGGCCTGCCGTCGGATGCGGTGATCTCCAACGGCATCGTGCCGATCGAGCAGCGCGAACGCTTCCGCGAGGCGCTGGCGCTGGTGCTCAAGGCGTGGTCGGCGCGCGAGATTTTCGCCTGGAACGGCAAGCATTATCAGCTCGGCATGGTGAACCTGTGGCCGCGGCCGATCCAGCAGCCGCATCCACCGGTGTGGATTCCGGGCTCCGGCTTTTCCTCCACCGCCGAATATGTCGTCGAGCACGACCATTGCTTCTGTCACTTGAGCTATTTTGGCGCCAAGAATGCCAAGGCGGTGACCGACCGCTATTGGGACCACGCGGTGCGCAAGGGCCGCGACGACAATCCGTATCGTTTGAGCTTCTTGCAGCTCATCGGCGTCGCCGAGACCGACGCCGAGGCCGAAGATCTTTACGCCGAGCACGCCGAGTATTTCTTCCACAAGCTGCTCTACTCGCCGTCCCATTACCTGGCGATCCCCGGCTGCCTCGAATACGGCGCGCTGGTGCAGACTCTGAAAAACAATCCGCGCGCCCAAGTGAATCCGCTCGAGCTCAAGGCCAAGGACTTTTATGAGCGCGGCTATGTCGTGGTCGGCTCCCCAAAAACCGTGCGCGAGCAATTGCTCGACGGCATCAAAGAATTGCGCATGGGGCACCTCTTGGCGCTGCTTCATTTCGGCTCGATGCCGACCGCATTGTGCAAGCGCAACATCGATCTGTTCGCCCGCGAGGTGCTGCCGTATCTGGCCGATCAGTGGGACGACAAATACGAAGACCGCTGGTGGCCCGAACGCTTGAAGAAAAAGCGCGCCGCCGCTCCCGCCATGGCCGCCGCGTCCTGACGCGCAGGAGTGAGGCATGACGACCGCGGAAACACGCAGGCTGAAACTTTGGCAGGGCCGCATCGAGACCGAGGTCGAGATCGCAGGCAACGGGCCGCCGCTGGTCTATCTGCACGGGCCGTGGGGGCTGGCGCCCGACCGCGCCTTCGCCGCGCGGCTTGCCGAGAAAAACACCGTCTATGCGCCAAAATTTCCCGGCACCAGCCGCGGCGCTACCGAAGCGGCGCACGCGCTCGGCAGCTGGCTCGACCTGGTCGTCTATTACGGCGAGCTGTTCGACGCGCTCAAGCTCGCAGTGCCTGCGGTCGTCGGCCACTCCTTCGGCGGCCTGCTCGCCGCCGAAATCGCCGCTTCAAACCCGAAGTCAGTCGGCCGCCTGGCGCTGATCGATCCGGTCGGCCTGTGGCTTGACGATCATCCGGTGCAGAACTGGATGATTCTTTCCAACAAAACGCGCCGGTCGTTGCTGTTCGCCGATTCGGACGGCGAAGTGGCGAAGCGCTTCTTCGACGCGCCGAGCGACGACGCGGAACGGGTTGAGACCCAGGCGCAATTCATCTGGTCGCAAGCCTGCACCGGCAAATTCGTCTGGCCGATCGCCGACCGCGGTTTTGCCCAGCGCAGCCACCGCATCGCGGCGCCGACGTTGGTCATCTGGGGCGACGCCGACTGCATCATCGCGCCGGTCTATGCGCGGGAGTTTGCGAACAAGATTCCGGGCGCGCGGGTGGAGATGATCGCAGGCGCCGGTCATTTGCCGCAGCTCGAGCAGCCGGACGCGGTGCTCAAGGCGCTGTCGGGATTCCTCGCCACCTGATTTGGTTTCCCGGATGCGGTGCAGCACGAAGCGCAGCGAAGTGGTGCACCGCTGATCCGGGATCGCCGCAGACTCAGAGCTTGTAACGATCCCGGGTCTGCAGCGCATCATTCCGCTTCGCTCCATGCTGCGCTGCGCCCGGGAAACGTGCGTTTGTTGGCGCCGACATCTTGACCAAACACCCGCCGCAAGCGCAGCTTTAAGCATCCGCCGTAGAGCGGAGTTCCAGGGAAGGGAGACAGGACATGGCTACGACCACGATTGCGTCGGCCGCGGGGTCGCCCGCTCTTGGGCCGGCCCTCACGTCAAGCGAACGATGGACCAGCTACAGCGCCCTCGTGCTCGCCATCTGCATCCTCGGCTGGGCGTTCGACATCTACGAAGCCACCATCATGCAGCTGGTGACGCCGATCCTGATCAAGGAATGGGGCATTACGCCCGCCACCATGGGCACCGTGACCACGCTGTCGCGCTGGATCGGGCTCGTCGGCACCTTCGTCTTTCCGGTGCTGGCCGATCTCTATGGCCGCCGCCCGGCGCTGATCTGGTCGATCCTGGTCTATGCGGTGTTCACCGGCTTCACCGGCTTCTCCACCGGCTGGATCACGTTGTTGATCTGGAGCTCGATCACCCGCATCGGGCTTGCCGGCGAAAATCCGGTCGGCATGCTGATGGTGACCGAGACGGCGCCGACCAAATGGCGCGCTACCGCGCTCGGCGGCCTCGTCGGCGGCTACCCGCTCGGCTACATGCTGTGCTCGCTCGCGGCGCTCGCGGTGGTGCCGCTGTGGGGCTGGCGGTCGCTTTATTTCCTCGGCATTTTGCCGGCGCTCCTGGTGCTGTGGATCCGCATCGGCATCAAGGAAAGCCCGCGCTACGAGCGCGTCACCGCGCAAATGCTCAAGGAGGGCTTGAAGAAGCAGCTCGACATTTTCGCGCCGGCGCGCCGCTATCCGCGCGAAATGCTGGTCGCCTCGCTGGTCTACTTCTTCTATCTGTTCACCTGGATCGGCTGGTCGGCCTGGATGCCGTTCTATCTCGCCAACGAAAAACATCTCGGCTTCCCGACCATGAGCAAATTCCTCTCGGCCTGGATGTTCTGCGCCATCTTCGCCTACTGGATCTGCGGCTGGTTGTGCGACCTCTACGGCCGGCGCTGGGTGATCCCGGCCTTCGCGGTGCCGGCCGCAATTCTGCTGGTGGCGATGGGCCACCTCGACAGCGCGGCGAGCCTGTTCTGGGTGGGGCTAGCCACGAACTTCCTGATCACCGGCAGCTTCGGCACCGGCCTGGGCTACACGGCAGAGCTCTTCCCGACACAAATCCGCGGCACCGCGGTGGGCGCCTCTTTCACGTTCGGCTTGGCGGCGGCATCGCTGGCGCCAATGATCATGGGCTGGATCGCGACCGCCTATTCCATCGCCGCGGGCTTGCCGCTCTTGGCGCTGTCCTTCCTGATGCTGGCGCCGCTGTTCATCTGGTTCGCACCGGATATGACGCGGAAGGAGCTGACGGATTTTGTCGGGGAGAAGATGGGGTAATTGTCATCGTCCGCGCCGGCGGACGATCCAGTAGTCGGCGACAGTTCGGGTTGGCGTGAGCCGAAACCGTGGGACGCGGCGGTTACTGGATGCTCCGCCGTCGCGGAGCATGACATGCCGTAGGATGGGTAGAGCCCTTGCGAAACCCATCATCTGCCTACGCGAATTTGATGGGTTTCGCGGAGCCTGTCATCGGGCCGGCCACTTCGGGCCGGACCCGTTGGCTCTACCCATCCTACGTACCGGTCGCGCCCGCCGTCCCAGCCGATCGAGACGGTCTTTGTCTCTTGGCGTCATCGGTCCCCATCCCCATTTCTTGACAGCGCACGACGGGGCCGCCGCCGCCGTCAGCCTGCTGGGCGCCAAGCCGCGACAGCTCAACCCGGAGATACGAAAATGTCGAGCAGGACAACAATTGCGCTCGCCGCCGCAATCGTTCTCGGCACCGCGTTGACGGCATCGGCCGCGACCGTGCATCAGCGCGCCAGCTATGCCAATCCGGCGACCAACAATGCGGGTTTTGGCACTAGCAGCTGTCCGCCGTCCGGTGGCCCCGCTTGCGGCACCGCTTGTCTGCCGTCCGGCCCTCCTTGCAAGCTGGAACACGACGGCTGGTGACGAGTGCGGTGGGAAACCGCCGAAGCGCTCCGAACCGAAGCGGGCAGACTTTCCAGTTTGATGCTTTGCGGTCCGTTCTTAGCAATGGCGTGGCATAGCTCGGGCGCACTGGCGTCGCGAGGACGAGTTTCCATGTCGTCATTGCCGGGCTTGATCCGGCAATCTATGCGGCAAGACCGCTCGCTCGTCGTTACCGCGTGCCTTGAGTAACTGCATTTCAGCATGGAACACCGGGTCATAGGCGAGCGAAGCGACGCCGTTCTTCGAACGGCTATGCCCGGTGGTGACGAAGAGAGGGCGCGGCGCGCAGACCAAACGACGTGGAGGCTTCGGTTATGCCACAGGCTGCACGAATCGAAAGCACCCCGGAAAACCGGGGCGCTCCCTTTAAGTCCCAGCGAAGCTGCTTACGCAGCCTGCTTCTGAACTTCGACAGTCTTGCCGTTGTTGCCGATCGGGATCTGGCGCGGCTTCTTGGCCTCGGGGATCTCGCGCACCAGGTCGACGTGCAGGAGACCGTTTTCGAGGTTCGCGCCCTTCACCTGGACGAAGTCGGCGAGCTGGAACACGCGCTCGAAGGTGCGCGCCGCGATGCCCTGATAGAGCACCTCGCCGCTCTTGCCTTCCTCCTTGGCGTTTTTCTCGCCGCGGATGGTCAGCGTGTTCTCTTTGGCTACGATGGACAGCTCCGGCTCATTGAAGCCCGCGACCGCGACGGAGACGCGGTACGCATTGTCGCCGGTCCGCTCGATATTGTAGGGCGGATAACCGGGAGCGGCGCCCTCGAGGCCCTGATCGAGTAACGAGAACAGCCGGTCGAAGCCGACAGTGGAACGATAAAGGGGAGCTAGATCATAAGTTCGCATGGCATATCCTCCTTGAGCGACATGCGGTTGGCCCGTCCGGATGGACCTGGCCTGGAAATGCGCATCCACAAGTGGCCTGCGCAGATTTGATATGGGTGGATGCCCTGGATCGCGCAAGAGGTCTCAAGATATTGAAAAATATCGGAAATTCTATCGGTCGCCGAAGCTCAGAAATCGCGTCTAAATGGCCTAGAAAGGGGCCTTGATTGCTTGGACAGCGTTTCTGTTCGCATTGGCAGCCAGGCGATCAAGGCCGCACCCCGATCGGGAGTATTGCTCCCCGACGCAGGTTGAGGAGCCTTGATGGACTGTTATAAGCGTCAGGCCGCGAGCCTCTCACAATCTCCATGAAACTCGTCTCGATCCCTGCAAATCCGGTCCCGGACAATTTCGTCACCGGCGAATTGAAAACGCCCGATGGCGTGAGCTTGCGCTTTGCCCGCTGGCTGCCGCCGGCCGGGCGCAAGGGCACCGTGGTCATTTTGCAGGGCCGTGGCGAGTGGATCGAAAAATATTTCGAGACGGTGCGCGATCTGCGTTCACGCGGCTTTGCCGTCGCCACGCTCGATTGGCGCGGCCAGGGCCTGTCGCAGCGCATGCTCAGCGATCGCCACAAAGGCTATGTGCGCGACTTTGCCGAATACGACAGCGACCTCGAGACGTTCATGCGCGAGATCGTGATGCCGGATTGTCCGCCGCCTTTGTTCGCCCTCGGCCATTCCACCGGCGCCACCGTGCTCATTCGCGCCGCCCATCGCGGCCGCCGCTGGTTCGATCGCATGGTGCTGGGAGCGCCGCTGATCGAGCTGAAAGGATTCGCCGGGACGCCGACGGCCAAAATCCTGGTGCGCGCGCTGCGCATCGCCGGTTTCGGCAGCATGTATGTGCCGCGGGGCGACGTCGGCGTCATGGAGGCAAAGCCCTTCATCGGCAATATTCTGACCTCCGATCCGGTGCGCTACGCGCGCAACCAGGCGGTCCTCGAAGCGGCGCCCGAGCTGGCGCTCGGCGCGCCGACCGTGGCCTGGACCGATGCCGCGTTCCGCACCATGCGGATGCTGCGCGAGCGCAGCTATCCGGCGCATATCCGCCAGCCGATGCTGATCATCGCCGCCGGCAGCGACGCCGTGGTGTCGAATGCGGCGATCGAGGATTTTGCCACGCATTTGCGTGCCGGCTCGAATCTCGTCGTGGTCGGCGCCCAGCACGAATTGCTGATGGAACAGGACCGCTACCGCAACCAGTTCTGGGCGGCGTTCGACGCCTTCGTGCCGGGCACGGCGCTGTATTGAAGGCGGCTCAAGTTCCGCGCGGTAAACGGTTGCCATCGTCTACCAATAAATTTGTCGGAAACGCACTACACAACGCCGACGCAGATCACGCGTTTGTCATCTCTCGAACACGATGATTGTCGATAGTCTCAGCGACCTCCGCCACGCGTCGCTTGGCAGCGACGCATGTGACGATGGCTTTCGCTTTAAGCGCTGCGTAAAAAATCTTTCATGACGGTACTTCCACCTCGTTTTCCGACGGCGCTTGCTGCGATTGTCTTCCTCGTTGTGTCATCAAAGCTGGGAGTAAGAAATGTCCAACGCTAATGACGCAGATAAATCGAAACTGAAAAACGGCACACTCAATCGCCGCAATATGCTGCTCGCCGGCACGACGCTCGCCGCCGCGTCGGCGCTGGGTACGGCCGCAAGCGTGCAAAAGGCCGTCGCGCAAGCGCAGCAGGCGGCGCCGGCCGGCCAGAAGCCGAACATTCTCGTCATCATGGGTGACGACGTCGGCTGGTTCAACATCGGCGCCTATCACCAGGGCATCATGTCCGGCAAGACGCCGAATCTCGACAAGCTCGCCGCCGAGGGCATGCGGTTTACCGACTACTACGCCGAAGCGAGCTGCACCGCCGGCCGCGCCAACTTCATCACCGGGCAAATTCCGCTACGCACCGGCCTCACCACGGTCGGCCAGGCCGGCGCCGATGTCGGCATGCCGGAGCAGTCGGTGACGACCGCGCTCCTGCTCAAATCAATGGGCTACGCCACCGGACAGTTCGGCAAGAACCATCTCGGCGACTTGAACAAATATCTGCCGACGCTGCACGGCTTCGACGAATTCTTCGGTTACCTCTATCACCTCGACGCGATGTCCGATCCGTACTGGTTCGACTATCCGCAGGACTGGATCGACAAATACGGCCCGCGCAACCTGGTGCATTGCTATGCGACCGATACCGACGATCCCACGGTGATGCCGCGCT
>Ga0187890_10001956_pt1 | contig 14524 bp, 14 predicted proteins | sample June2016WEW_21_1_FD_133005 | JGI IMG/M metagenome (GOLD analysis project Ga0187890, IMG submission 133005) | Peatland microbial communities from SPRUCE experiment site at the Marcell Experimental Forest, Minnesota, USA - June2016WEW_21_10 | ecosystem: Environmental > Terrestrial > Soil >... | reverse complement strand
GGCCAGGAAGAGCGCGAGACTCGCGCATCTCAGGTAAGTTTGGTGACAAGGTGACATTAGGTTTCCTCCGAAATCAAATCACTGCAAAATCATGAAATAGAACTGGAATCCAATAAACCCTTACAGCACTCACGGATAGACTGTACTTGGGAACACCGAATTCTATCGCAAGTGCATGGTTTTGCAAAAGTGCAACAATCGGTACGAACGATAATTTCTTACGCGGGATCTGGGCCAGCCTTTCAGCATCCCACCGATCCACAGTCAAATCTGTTCACTAAGGCTCACTTTTTTATAAAGTTGCGAGTGGCAACCCCGCTGTTTTCTGGAGCGTTCTACAGTAAATCTTCTCAAATTGACATTCGCGGATTGCAGCCCGGTTGCGGGGTGGCGCGCTTCCCTGAATAATGCTGATGGGGACAAGGCGACGAAAATATGACACAGGAACGCGTACTGATTGTCGAAGACGAACAAAACGAACGCACCGGATTGGCCGAACTGGTCTCCAGCTGGGGCTACCACACCGACACGGCCTCGGATGGAGTGGAAGCTCTGGAAAAAATTCCCGTCTTTGCTCCCTCCATCATAATCACCGACGTGAAGATGCCCCGCATGGGTGGCATGGAGTTGGTGGAGAAGCTGGCCGATCTTTCGCAGACGATCGCAGTCGTCATGGTCACCGCCCAGAAGACAACCGACTTCGCATTTCATGCCGGAAGGCTGGGTGTGCGGGACTACATCGAGAAGCCCATCGACTCCCGGCGCCTTCGCTCCATCCTGACCAACATCGGCGAGATCGTAAACACGCGCACCGAAAACGAAACGCTGCGCCGCCGCTTGCGCGACAAGGGAGCGCTCGGCCTGCTGGTTGGTTCCTCGGCGGTCATGCAGACGGTTTTCCGGCAGATCGAGCAGGTCGCTCCCAGCACGGCCGCAGTGCTCATCACCGGAGCCAGCGGCACGGGTAAGGAATTGGTGGCGCGCACTATTCACGATCTGAGTCCGCGCCGCAACCGGCCCTTTGTCCCCATTAATTGCGCGGCCATTCCCGAGACGCTCATCGAGAGCGAGATTTTTGGCCACGAACGAGGAGCCTTCACCGGCGCGGCCGAACGCCGCATCGGCTGCTTCGAACTGGCCGAAGGCGGAACGCTGCTGCTCGACGAGATCGGCGAGATGCCGGTGGGCACGCAGGCAAAACTGTTGCGCGTGCTGGAGGACCACAAACTGCGGCGACTCGGCGGCAAAGTCGAGACTTCGGTGGACGTGCGCGTGCTGGCCGCCACCAACAAGGTTCCCGACGATGCCGTGGCCAACGGGGAGTTGCGCGAGGATCTCTACTACCGGCTCAACGTTTTCAACATTCATATGCCGGCGCTGCGCGAACATAAGGAAGATATCCGCGAGTTGGCGAAGGGCCTGCTTGCGGACATGAACCTGAAGCATGACCGCAAGGTGGCGGACATCAGCGAGGCCGTGCTCAATATTTTCCAGAGTTACTCCTGGCCGGGCAACGTGCGCGAGTTGCGCAACACCCTGGAGCATGCGGTCGTGGTCTGCGAAAGTGGACTGGTGGAAACCAGGCACTTGCCTCCGGGTTTTGGCCAGAGCGTGCGCCCGGTGGTGAACGATCCCGATGCCGTGCACCTGGGAGTGGGCACAACCATTGGAGAAGCGGAGAAGTTGCTCATCCTGAAAACTCTTCAGTCCACCAATAACAACAAGACGCGCGCCGCGGAGATTCTCGGCATCAGCCTGAAGACGCTGCACAACAAGCTGAAGGAATACGGCCGGCCGCAGGATGCGCTCGCGACTGCGGAGGAGTAAAGGAGCAGGTTTCAAAGTTTCAACGTTCCAGAGTTTCTAAGCAGGAGCGAGGTATCGCAAGGTTTGACCTTGAAACCTTGAAACCCTGAAACCTTGAAACCTGCCTTATTTCATGACGCGCAAATTCATCATCGTGCTTGCCATCACCACGCTGTTCACGGCGCTGGTGGTCGGCTTCTCCTGGTTTTACCTTTCCCAACTGCTTCGCCAACGCCTGCTATGGGCCGATGAAACCGCCTTTCAACTCACCCGCCAGTTGGAGTACGCCGCTTCCAAAACCGTGCCCGATCTGACCAGTACGCGGGTGGACACCAACAATCCCAAGGCGCTGCGCGCCGCCATCATTACTTCGCTGCAAACCGATCCCAACCTGAACGAACTGCTGGAATCGGTGGTGGGAAATTCTCCAATTATTTACGATGCCGCCATCATTGATCTGAATGGAGTGGCGATTCTCGACACCAATCCGGCGCTGAAGGACCGGCCGGTTCCTGATCGCTCTCCTCTGCGGGTGCTGCGCGACGCCGGATTCCGTCACCAGTTGCGCATGCTCTACGGGCCGGGCACGGTGTATGACGCAAGCATTGGAATCGAACTCGACGGGCAGGCTTTCGGCAGCGTTCACGTGGGCGTGAATACGGTGTTTCTGCGCAACGAGTTGACGCCGAGACTCCAGCAGGCGGCCTTCTTTTCGGTGATGGCAATCTTTTGTTCGCTGGTCCTGGCGGCCGTGGTTTCCAATGTCGCGCTCGGCCCGTTGAAGGCCATCAGCCGCGACCTGGACAGCGCCAGCGCGGGAGATCCATTGCCCGACGAGGAGACTCGTGGCGACGACGAGGTCGGACTGGTGTCGCTCAAGATCGCCCATCTCGGACGGCAGATCCGCGACACCAACCAGATCTTTTCCGCCTTGAAAGACAACGTCGAGCAGGTAATGACCAAGCTGCAAGATGGCCTCATGCTCTTCACCCGCGATACGCGAGTGGTGCTGGTAAGCGCTTCGGCGGAGAAATTCCTGGGACGCCCGCGCCGAGAGATTCTTGGACGCAGCGCGGAGGAAATCTTCTCCGATGGAACGGTTCTGGGCGCCGTGGTCTTGCCCGCATTTCAGAAGCAGCGCCCGCTGGCGCAGTACGAATTCGACGCCGCCGATGGCCGCCGGGTGCAGGTATCGCTCGACTTTATTCAAGAAAAAGGAACTCCGATTGGAGCGCTGCTGACCATGCGCGACGCCGAATCGGTGCGCCGCATCGAAAACGAGATCGAGATTTCGCGGCGTCTTTCCGCCAGTGGACGCCTAACCCGTGGTGTGGCGCACGAGGTGAAGAACCCCATCAACGCCATCGTGCTGCACCTGCAGTTACTGCAAAACAAACTGCAACAGGACGATCCCGAAACCCGCCGCCACATGGACATCATCGGCGACGAGATCCACCGCCTCGACCGCGTCGTGCAAATTCTGGTGGATTTCACCCGTCCCCAGGACTTGCGGCTGGAAGACTTGGACCTGCGGAGCGTTCTAGACAGCGTAGCCGTGCTCGCCACGCCCGACGCCGCTCGCCACAAGGTGCGCATCGTGCAAGATCTTCCCAACCCAGAGGACGCGCGGGTTGATCCGCTGATGGTGCGCGTCGATTCCGACCTGATAAAACAGGCGATTCTGAACCTGGTGCTGAACGGCGTGCAGTCCATGACGGCGGGAGGAACCCTGACGCTGAAGGCGAGGCGCGAGGGCGAGATGGTGGTGGCCGAAGTCATGGATCAAGGCTGCGGCATTCCGCCCGAAGCCCAAGAGAAAATTTTCGAACTCTACTACACCACCAAGAGCGACAAAGGCGGCAGCGGAATCGGCCTGGCGCAAACCTACCAGATCATGCAGTGGCACTACGGTTCAGTGGAATTCGATTCCATCGTTGGAGCGGGAACGACATTCCGCCTGCGACTGCCCGCCGCCGCCGTAAAGCCGCAGGGCAAACCACATGAAGAGTTGACGGCGTGAGGCCCGAAAAGACACTTCTTATGAGATCCGCTTTGCCCATAGCAGTGATCCTTACATCTCTGGCAACTGGCTTTCAGCTTATGCCAGATGCCAGGACGCGCCCAGCACCCGCTGCGTATTTCGGCTTCGATCGCAACGATTATCCCGGTGACGCAAACCTGAATGTCCTCCGGCAGACCTTCGCTTACTCCGGCTATTGGCTGAACAACCCGCCGGGGGCTAAGAGAAATTCCTGGACGGGAAAGCGAAAGAACCTACAGGCCGCGGGTTTCGGCTTTCTGGTTCTGTTCAACGGCCGCACCTACGCCGAGATCAAGCGAGCCGGAAACGCGTCGAAGTTAGGCCGTTCCGACGCGACCGCTGCCGTCTCCGCCGCCCGCAAAGAGGGATTTCCGCCGCAGACCATCATCTTCCTCGATCAGGAACAAGGCGGTCGCCTGCTCCCGGAGCAGCGAGCTTATCTCCACGCCTGGGTCGACCGCGTCATTGCCGCTCAGTTTGCCGCCGGCGTCTATTGTTCGGGCATCGCCGCCCAGGAAGGTTCGGGCGTTTCGATCGTGACCGCCGACGATATCCGAAAGAATGCCGCGGGCAGACAAATAAAATATTGGGTGGTCAACGATTCGTGCCCGCCTTCGCCCGGCTGCAGCGTTTCCCGAAAGAATCTTTCGCCGGAAGCGAGCGGCATCCCGTTTGCCGACGTGTGGCAATTTTCCCAATCGCCCAAGCGAAACGATTTCGCCCGCGGCTGCTCCGCTACCTACAATAAAGATGGAAATTGTTACCCGCCCGAGGGTTCCGCCAGAGACTCGGCCGAACGGTTATACCTGGACCTCAACGTCGCCACGTCACCCGATCCGTCTCACGGCAGAACCGACTGATTTCGCGATTCTAAAACGACCCGGGCGAGGCATCGGTTGCCCGACGCCTCGCCCGTTTGTGGTTTGCCGACTTCCCTTCCGAGCGCGCTATTTCTTCCGCGAACCCGACGCCTGCACTTTCTGCTGGAACTGCTGCGTCTGTTGCTGGTGTTTCTGCTGCAATTGCTGCGTCTGCTGCTGGTGCTTCTGCTCCACCTGCTGCTTCCTGTCTTCGTTGGCGTTCTGCTTCGCTAGCTGCTGATGCTCTTTCTCTTGCTGCTGCTGGAGCTTGTCCCGCTCCTGGTTCTGTCTCGCGGCCATCTTGTCCTGCTGCTGCTGGAGCTTCTGGTCGCGCTTCGGGTTGCCGGTACTTGGCGCACTGCCACGTTCCACGGGCGGAAGATCATGCGGATGAACGGAGTTGCCCGCATGCCCCATTTCTCCGCCCCGTGCCGCTGCCACGGGTGGACGGCCCATGTTCGCCTTTGCCCGCATCTGCGGATTGCTTCGCGCCTCCTGCATATGCTGAGTCTGCGCTGCTACTGGCGCGATATGCCGCTCATGCGCGTAGGACTCCTCTTCCGCCGTCGGACGCGCGTTGATTCCGCCGTTGCCGCCGTTGAAGCTGACATGGTTTCCGTTGTTAATTACGGTTTCATTGTAAACATTGTGAATGTTATTGACGTTGATGTTCATCACCGCGCGGTTGTAGAAGAAGTGTCCGCCATCCCAGCGTCCCCCTCCAAAACCAACACCGAAATAGCCGAAGCCGTAATTAATACCGCCGTAGAAACCGACGTGCGGTCCCCAATAGCCATCCCACCATCGATACCGGCCGCCTTCCCAGCCCCAGTATCCCGGAGTCCAAAGGAAGCCGACCTCCGGCGCCATGATCCAATCGCCCGGCACCCAGTAATAGTCGCTGATGTCATAGTCGTAAGCCCAATACCCAGGCGTCCAGAGATAACCGTCGCCGGGACAAACGGGCTGGTCATAAACCGGGATTGCCGGCGGGCCGACGGTGATGGCCACGCCAATCTGCGCAAACGATGCCGTCGACATCGACAGCACAACCAGCGCCAACAATAGCGTGGGCAATAAAGCAGACAACAACCTACCGATGGTTCGAGTATGCATGGTGATTCCCCTGGCCGGTCATCCCTCGTTTACCCGGTACTACTGCTACCGCCGCGGGCTTCGTGGATTGAACGGCAAAGATTGCCTGACTCTCAAATGGATCGTTTCCGCATTATCGCAGGTTTGGGCTACTGCAAGTCAACGGCCTGCGCCAGACGAAAGTTGAGACGGCGGTCGATGCCGACCACGACGTCCCGGTCTCGATCTCTGTCTTTCTTCGCGGCGGCGGAAGCTGCGCTGGACGTCGCGCTAGAAGCCGCGCCGGGTGCCGGGTGCCGCTCCTCGCGCCAGCCGCCTTTAGCGAAGATGCTGGAGGTCTCGATCGCAACCGCCCTCCCGCCCACCTGTAAACTCACCAGCACAATGCGCAGATACCCGATTTCCGGCGCGCTTTCGTCGGGCCGGAGCGAACCTTCCCGACCACCTCCGGAAAGCATGCGCGACCTTGCCGAGGGCTTGGCTTCAAGCACACGGCCGGTGGCGGTCGCGCCCCGGGGCACAAGCGTCCGGCCATCAAGCACGACCGCTTCATCGACGGTGGCTGCGAAGCTGTCTCCCGTATGCGCGGACGCGCTCGACAACGCGGTCTGTAGACGAACCAGAATTGGCGTTCCTTCGGGCAATTTCGTAGTGGATGGAATCAGCGGGGGCCGGGCAAAATTTCCGGCGGCCCGCGCTTGGCGATCGAACGGCAGATTTTGCGAATTGGCCGAGTTTGGGCCGTCGGCCGGCGGGCGGCTACAGCCGCACAGGGCGAGCATCAGCACAACGATAACGACGCGGTTGCGATGGCAGGGCATGCTTACTCAATCAGAATATCAATTGCCGGTCTCCGCGCAACCCCGGTAGCTTGGTGGTAAGCGGGTTCCGCATCTCGCTTCTTGGAAATTCGGTCCCGGTCCGGGTTTTCGTCCGTTCGTCGTCGCCCACGATTCATCACAAATTTGGTGTGATGGCCCACACATAACGGCAACCCGTTTCTCACTACACTTTCCCTAATCAGGAGGCCGCGTTTCATTCGCGGAAAGATGTGCTTGCTTTTTTCCCAGCTTGGAACCCCGATCTCGCAAGGTTTCGACGCTACCTGCAACGGCGATATCCGCATGAATGTCATGACTCCATTCCCGGCGTTGCGCGATTTACGAACCGAGTCCGGCGTGTGTGCCGTGAGGCATGCGCGGAGGACAGGAACGGCACGCGTCATCACACCACAGATTTCTCCCGAGGCGACGCGGTCTACCGCGCCGGTGGAGGCGGAGCTTGCTCCGTCTCCACTCTTAGGCTTCGCAACTCAAGTTTTTCAAAATCTGCACCTAGGAGAGTTCCACCATGTCCGCAGCATCGGCCGCTTCCCTATTCAGTACTCGCCGCAACAGCCATCCCGTGCCGATCGAGGGCGCGAATTTTCTGAACCTGCTGATCGTGAACGACGACCGCGACATCCGCGAAAACTGCCGCCAGGTCGCGCAGTTTCTGGGCTTCAGTACCCATGTGGCGGAATGCGCTGAACAGGCCTCCCATCTGCTCGACAGCTCGAGCGTCGACGCGGTCCTGCTCGATCTGCGGCTGCCAGGAGCGGGGGGCCTCGAGGCGTTGCGCGCGATCAAACGGCAGCGCCCGGATGCCCTGGTGATTGTGGTGACCGGCTTTGGAACCGTGCAGTCGGCCGTGCAAGCGATGAAAGAGGGCGCCTACGATTACGTGACCAAGCCCTTCAGCATGGAGGAATTGCGTTTGCTGTTGGAACAGGTGGCAGCCCATCTTCGCCTGAAAGCAGAGAACCGCACGTTGCGCGAAACCATCAAGTCGCAGCAGGGCTTCGGCAACCTGATCGGCCGCGCACCGGACATGGAAAAGCTCTACCGCATGATGGCCAAAGCGGGCCAGAGCTCGCATCCGGTGCTGATTCTGGGCGAAAGCGGCACCGGCAAGGAACTGGTCGCGAAGTCGATTCATTTTTCCGGCATCTTTCGCGGCAAGCCGTTTATTCCGGTCGACTGCGGATCGCTGGTGCCCACGTTGATCGAAAGCGAACTGTTCGGACACGTGCGCGGTGCCTTCACCGGCGCCACCAATCCGAAGGACGGTCTGCTCGCCATCGCCGAGGGCGGCACCGTATTCCTGGACGAAATTGGCGAGCTGCCGCTCGACTTGCAGGCCAAGCTATTGCGGGCGATTCAGGAAAAGGAGATCCGTCCGGTCGGAAGCGTGAAGCGCGTCTCCATCAATGTACGGATTCTGGCGGCAACCAATCGCGACCTGGAACGATCCGTAACCGAGGGCACATTCCGCCGCGACCTCTTTTTCCGCTTGAACGTGCTGACCCTGCGCATTCCACCGTTGCGCGAGCGGCGGCAGGATATTCCGCCGCTGGTGGCGCACTTTCTGGAACGGATTGGACGCGACGCTGGCGCGGAAAAGACGATTTCGGACGAGTCCCTCAAGGCCCTGCTGCACTACGACTGGCCGGGCAACGTGCGCGAACTGGAAAATTCGCTGGAACGCGCCTGTGCTCTCGGCACCGCCAGCCAGATTCAAATTCGCGATCTTCCCACCCAGATTCACAGCGCACCCATCGATTTGATGGCGGCCAGCCAGCCAGGCAATGGCATCGTGCCCATGGCGGAACTGGAAAAACAGACCATCCTGAACGCCCTGACGCAGGTGAACGGAGACAAGATGCTGGCGGCGCGGCTGCTGGGCATTGGGAAAACCACGCTGTACCGGAAGTTGAAAGAGTACCAGTTCCAAAATTGAGCTGGAGGGCGGAAGTGCGTGCCGGAACGGGAGCTCCGGAAAAACCGCGAACGCCCAACCTGCTTATTTTCAACGGATGGCATTTGGCCTGAAAGTTGCCACAGCGTCTTCATGATTCTTCTGGTGACGCCCAGCGAGAAGGCCTCCGAGTGTTCCGCCGCCCTGCATGCGGCGACTGGTGAGCCGGTCATGATCGCGGAAAATCTCGCGCGGGCAACCACGCAGTTGCGGGCGCAGTGCTGCCGGGTGGTGGTGCTCGATCAATATTTGCTCGAAGCCCAACCGGAGCAAGCGGCGGCCATGATCGACCATTTAGGAACGGCGATCCCGGTGCATGTCAATCTTGCGATCAGTGGACTGGAGCGCCTGGTGCGGGATATCCGCATGGCCGTCGAGCGGCGGCAGCGGGAAGAACTGCGCGCCAGCCAGGCCGCGATCCGCAAACTGCAGTGTGAACTGAACGACACAATCACGGCATTGCTGCTCTCGACTGAATTGGCTCGGGAAACCCCAGGCCTGCCGCCGGCCGCAGCAGCAAAGCTCGAGTCAGTGCATGGGCTGGTGAAAAGACTCCGGGAGCAATTGGAAACCTCGCACCAAACCGAAGAAGCCAAATACGCCGTCGGCTAAACAGTGCCACGCTTGGGTCTTTCGTTCCGTCCTTTACAAATCTCTACCCAAACTATTCGCAAGGAACGGGTGTGGTTTCCGTTCTTCGGGAAAGGAACGGAGGCTTGTGATGGAGAACAGAACGACGGTGCTGTACGTAGACGACAATCCCAAATCCAGCCGTTTGCTGACCAGTGTGCTCGAAGAATGCAGGTTCCGTGTGATCGCCAGAAACGATCCTCAAGAGGCGCTCGCGCTTTGCCAGCGAACTTACTTCGATCTGGCGCTTCTGGACTACGAAATGCCCATGATGTCCGGCTCGAAGCTGGCTCAGGAAATCAAGTTTCTGGTGCCGGATGTTCCGATTGTGCTGATTTCGGGCAAATCCACTCTTCCGCCTTCGGAACTGGTGTTTGTGGACGCTCATTTCGGGTTTGGAACGGCGCTCGACGATCTGCTGTGGACGATGCGGATCCTGGTGCGGCCAAAGGTGTTTATGATGGCCGACCATCTCGCCGGTCGACGGGAAATGACCCGGTGGGCAGACTCCACTTGAGCCGCTGCGGCGCCCACGCCGCCGCCGAACTCACCAATTTTCCGCTAACCGCAATAAAAAAAAGCGCTTGGAAGCGCCGCTTACGGAGGCATGGCTGTACTGCCGGGGTTCGCGCTCTTAATGTCGAGGCCCGATTCCGCTAGGCGGATTGCCGTTGGACCTGACTCTCCAGACTCTGCATCTGGTCCTTGAGGCGCAGCTTTAACTTCTTCAGCCGCACTTGTTCCAGTTTTTCTTCGTCGGTGAGATATCGTTTCTGGGAAAGAGATTCCAGTCGTTGGGAGTATTCCGAATGCTCCTGAGCCAGTCTCTGAAACTCATCGTGACCGGTCAGGATTTGGTCTCTTGGAGTCAGCATCCTTGCCAGACCTCCTGCTGTTTGTTACAGCACGGTAAACACGCCTAAAAATAGCACAGGGCTCGGCATGGTTCAATCGATTTCCTAAGCGAGATTTCATGATCGGCAGGCTGTCCCCCCAGGGAGCGCGGTTGCACAGGAAATGGTGCAGACACTTGCGACTCCTCGGCCTTGGCCGTTGAACCCGCTTCAGCGGTCAAAAACAAGGGTATACAAAATCGCGTCCTCCGACGGAGCGTTGTAGTACATACGGCGGCGACCCGACTCGCGAAAACCGTGCTTTCGGTACAGTCCGCGCGCTGGCCCATTCGCTTCGCGGACTTCCAGCAGCATCGCCGACGCGCCTTCATTCCGCGCCCGCTGAATCAACCCGCGCATCAACTCGTCGGCCACGCCCCGACGGAGGAATTCGGCAGCCACGACCACGTTCTCAATCTCCCACTCGCCCGCAACGTCCTTCGCGCAAATAAATCCACAGGGGCTGCCCTGCTCCTTGCGTTCTTGCCCAGCGGAGGGTGCGCACTCGGCGAACAGTACAACGCCGTCCCCGACCAACTTATGGTACTGCTCCGCCGTCCAGTGGGCCGCGCTGGGGGATTGCCGCTCGATGGCGAGAATTATCGGTATATCGTCCAATGCAGCGGAGCGGATGGTAACGGACATGGTCACGGGTATGGAGAGCCTCAACCGATCCCAACAAGACGGGGCTTGGTGTCGCCGCTGCTATGCTCGAAACAAAAGGCCGCTCTTTCGAGCGGCCCAACTTTGACACCCTGCAAGCTGCGAAAGTTAGTCTCCGGCCACCGGTTCGCCCACTTCTTCGGTCTTCTTCAAATCCGAAGTCCCGTTGCCATTCGCCGGAGCAATCGACGCCTTCGCGCCCGCGATCGCGCCCAACGGAATGAATCCACCTTCATTCGAAGTCGCTGGCTTCTCTTTCAGCACCACTTCCCGATAGAGTTGCGCCATGCGCGCATCGTAGGCCGCATCATTCTTGACCTTGTTCGTCTCGGCCTTCTTGTCCCGCGCCCGCGCCTTTTCTTCCCGCGCCGTCTTCGCGATCCCCAGCTTATCCAGATCGTGCTGCACTTCGTGGGTCACGATTTCGTCCCGCAGGTAAAGAGCGTGCGCCTCGTCTTCCATCTTCACTTTCTTGCCGCCCGCGAAAATCTCGTGCCGCCCATGCTCTTCGTACCACTTGGTCAGCGTCGAGGTCATGTGCATCTTCTCGATGATGTTGCGCCAGCCCACGCCCGTGTTGTAGGCGCAGAAGCTGATCTCGCCTTCCTGCGTGGCATAAGGAATAATGCACTGCTCCGTCCGCCGGAAGTCGTAGTTGAACAGATCCTGGAACCACATCCCCGCGATAAACAGGAAGTTCCACCGGTCCTGCCGCCGCTTCATCACGTCGTCAATCGTCCGGTCAGGACCAACTTTCCCATAATTCTTGCCGGTGGCATTGAAGTTCTTGTCGAACTTCTTCAACAGGTCGGTCATCTTGAAATGCGTCGGCGACTGGAACGGATCGTAGTTCTTCATCAGGCACAGCGCCATGCCAAACGCCGTCCAGAATTTCGATCGCGCCGCATCGTTAACCTTGGCAATGTCCTTCGCCAGTTGATCGCCCTTCAGGAAAGCCGTCACCGGCACCGCTTCTTTCGTTTCCTTGTCGATCATCATCGCCATGCCCGTCCCGCAATTGGGATGGCAACCGCAAGAAAGTTGGCCCCAGTCGTTATTCGGCTCCCCTGAGTGCAACACATCCGCCCAATCGCTGAACGTGCTCATAAAGCTGATCGGGAACCAATCGCGCGTCGGTTCGCCAAAGCCCGTCTGATTTTTCACGTCGTGCGCCAGATGCGCCAGCGTATAGCGCTGCGCCTCGCGCCGGTCGTCCGTGATCGCTTCATCGCGTCCCGTAAACGAAACCGGCTGAAAACTCAGGAACCCAATCTTCTTCGGATTATCCAGCGCAAACTGAATAATGCGTCCTACCTGCTCGTTGTTGATCCCGTTGATGATCGTAATCACCGGCACAATCTCGCATCCGGCCTTGTGCAGGTTGTCGATCGCCTTCAACTTCACGTCGAACAAATTGCCTACAGCCCGGTGATCGTTCGCCGCGTTGCCAATTCCGTCAAACTGCAAGTACGCATACCGCATGCCCGCTTCGACTGCCTGCTGGCAGAATTCAAAGCTCTTCGCGAACTCGATGCCATTCGTCGCCGCTTGCACGCTGTTATATCCCACCTTGCGCGCATATCGCACCGCGTCCAGAAAATAAGGAGACAACGTCGGCTCGCCGCCCGAGAACTGCACCGACATCTGCCGCTTCGGCTTCACCGTAATCGCGTTATCCAGCACCGTCTTGATTTCTTCCCAGGTCAACTCATGCACATACCCCACCTGGTTCGCGTCCATGAAGCACGGATCGCACATCATGTTGCAGCGGTTCGTCAGATCGACCGTCAGCACCGCGCCGCGCCCGTACTTCACCGTCGACGATCCATGATGATGCAGGTGCTCATCCTTGTGCGCGCGTATATCGCGCCCCGGGAAAACGTCTTCCAGGTGCTTCGAGAATTCCGTGTCAATCGACATCAAGTCTTCGAAGTGTCCGTGCTTTTCGCAGTCCTTCACCATCCAGATCTTGCCGTCGCGTTCAATAATCTGCGCCTTGATCTCGCCGACTTTCTCATTCATCAGCACATCGACCGGCAGTTTCCCGTCGAGAATCTGCTGCCGAATCTCCGGCACGCACTTCGGACAAAGCGAATCCGTCGACCGCGGCCAGCCCAGCGGCGGCTTCGACTTCTCCCAGGATTTCAGCAACGGCTTTTCCGACCACTTCGGAATCGGCGCGTCGTTCGGAGCAATGCGGTTGAGGCGTTGAAACACTGCCCATGCGCCCGTAGCGGCCACGGTCACGACCTTCTCAACGTACTTAATCGGCTTATGCATTCTGCTCTCGCTTTCCTCCACCCTGGGAGTAGAACTCTCCCCGCGATCCCGCCAGCGGGCCTACCGTAAATAGACTTGTCCACGGAAACCTGGAAGTTTCGATGCGTGGAGTGGGTCACTCTGATGCTATTGAATCGGTGACCTTTACGCACGAAGAAGCCAACGAAGGGAAGAAAAAAGGGGTTAAGCGGGGATTTGGGACATTTTATGGAGCTAAGTTATTGAAAAAGCAGGAACAGCATTCAAAGACTGCCGAGGTTACGACGGCACCGCCGGGTTCTTACTTTGCAGATTGCAACTCGCCCGCCGCCAGCACGTAGGTCGTCGACTTATCCAGCTTGATGTTGGAATGCTTGGAGGTCAGAACGATGGCTCCTCCGGCGCCGGTGACAGACTCGATGTACTTCATCACCGCGCGATGCTGCGAAAGGCCCGGAACCGGAGTGGTAGGCACAGGTATAGTCCGGGACGTATCTCGGGAATTGACGTGAAGCGGCGGATCTGCGTCGCCCGTAGCGGAATTGTAGTCCGCCGCCGCCACCAGGGGGTAATACCAAGCCGTCAAATACAGCTTGGTCTCCAGCGGGAGCACGCTGGGCGCGGCTCCATTCTTCCATTGTGCGGTATCCATGCGAACAGCTACGCGGGAAGGTTCGGTCGCGGACTTGGCCACCGACTCGATCACCTCTCCGGAAATGACAGCATCCTGCGGAATCACCACCCCGTGGAGCAAGGTCGCAATGGTTAACTTCGCCTGCACCTTGGCTCCGACCGCCGTTTTGCCGGCAACCACGTTTTGCTGCAGCACCACCGGAAATTCCAGCGCGGCCGCATGGGAAGTCTCACCCTTGGATTGGGAGAGCGACGCGGCGCTAGCCAGCGCGACCGCTACGAACGCCCGACGAGCCGTAGCCGTTCTCTTGGCCGCCTGGCGGAACGATTTCGCGAATATCCCTTTCGCGAACATCTGCCGATTGTACTCGGAAAGAATGATCCGCTTGGTTTTGCGGTCTCTCTTCCTTTCGTCGGAGTCGCTGCGCGCCCGATATGCCGCCAACATCTCCCCTCCCTCCATCAATCTCCCGACTTTTTTCATCACAAACATCCCGTGACCACAATCACAGACAGCCCATCCCACCTATGCGACAATGTCGCTAGATTAGGGCAGCGGAGAAGTGTGCCAGTCTCGATCCCGTATCGATGACGACCCTTCCCAAGCTGCCCAAAACCATTTTGGGAGCAATGTGACGCGCTAAGTCCTTATTCCGGAATATTTTGCGAATAAGTCCTTTGAACTCAAAGACTTTGCGGGAATTTTTAGCTAAATCATTGATTCTAAATGACCACAAAAATAAAAAACCCGACGCGCGGCACCCAAACGAAGAACAACAGTGAGCTAAGTCATTATTCCAGAATACTTTACAATTAAGTCTTTACTTATGAATACTTTGCGTGAAGCT
>Ga0187890_10001951_pt1 | contig 14543 bp, 15 predicted proteins | sample June2016WEW_21_1_FD_133005 | JGI IMG/M metagenome (GOLD analysis project Ga0187890, IMG submission 133005) | Peatland microbial communities from SPRUCE experiment site at the Marcell Experimental Forest, Minnesota, USA - June2016WEW_21_10 | ecosystem: Environmental > Terrestrial > Soil >... | reverse complement strand
TGGGCGGCACCGCGACAGTGGGCGGCACCGCGACAGTGGGCGGCAGGGCGCTTCCGGGGATCGCTCTGGTGGGACTCATCGCCCTGATCGCCCTCGAGATCGGCACCGTCCCCTGGCTTTTGGCCCACGGCATCAGCGCGCTCACGCTCGGCATGCTCGCTGGGAACACGATTTACCCCCGGCTGGCGGGCGTCGCCCACGTGTCGCGCTCGCCTGGTGGGCGGGCACTCGCGTTTTCGGACTCGATCGGAAGACCGCGATGTTGATCGGGGCCGGTAGCTCGATCTGCGGCGCCGCGGCCGTCATGGCGGCGGAGCCCGTGGTGCGCGGCCGCGCCGAGCAAGTCACCGTGGCCGTCTCAACGGTCGTGGTGTTCGGAACGCTCGCGATTTTCCTGTACCTCGCGCTCCATCAGTTGAACGCGCACTATCAACTCTTGTCCGTCAACCCGGTCCGCTACGGGATCTTCGCAGGCTCGACCATTCACGAGGTGTCACAGGTCGTGGCCGCAGGGCGTGCCATTACCGATGCGGCGGCGAACACGCCGCTCGGCCTGGCGGCGCTGCTCGTTGGCTGGCTGATCTTCGGCGGTCTCGCGATCAACACGGCCGTCTCTGCAATGCTAGGCTGATCGCGACCCCGCGTGGGGCCGACGATCGGAGGCGGACATGACAGCGACGCGCACCCGGGCGCGAGATCTCGGGCTGCCCTTGTCGGGCACGCCCGGACCTCACAATGCCATCACCGACGTGCCCGGCGTCGAGGTGGGATTTTCGACCGTCAAATCACTCGCCACCGCTCCGGGGGATCGTCAGATCTACACGGGCGTCACAGCGGTGCTGCCGCGGGGCCACGCGCGCAGGCCGAGTCCGGTGTGGGCCGGCCAATTCGACCTCAACGGTAACGGCGAGATGACCGGCACGCACTGGATCGACGACGCCGGCTATTTCCTCGGTCCGGTCTGTCTCACCAACACCCATTCTCTCGGCATCGTCCATCATGCCGCGGTGGGTTGGATGATCGAGCAGTATGCCGAGCACTTCCGCCACCACGCATGGGCGATGCCCGTGGTTGCCGAAACCTACGACGGGCTGGTGAACGACATCTGCGGACGACACGTCGAGGAGCGGCACGCCCTCGAGGCGCTGCGCACCGCGCGCGGGGGTGCCGTGGAGGAGGGGAACGTCGGCGGCGGCACGGGCATGTCCACCTATGAGTTCAAGGGGGGGACGGGCACGAGCTCGCGCCGCTGCACCCTGGGCGCGCAGACATACACCGTGGGTGTGCTCGTGCAATCCAATTTCGGGCTGCGGCGCGATTTCAAAGTGCTCGGCGTGCCGGTGGGCGCGCACATGCCGCAGGGCGTCGTCCCGTCCGCCGCCGGCCGCGAACAAGGCTCCATCATCGTGCTCATCGCCACGGATGCGCCGTTGACCCCCACGCAGCTGCACCGGCTCGCCAAGCGCGGCGCCATCGGCATTGGCCGCACCGGCACGCGCGGCGGCCATTATTCTGGCGATTTGATGCTCGCATTCTCCGTGGCGAACGAGCTCTACCTGCCCGCGATCGGCGAAGCGCAACCGCACAGCTTCCGCACCGAATGGCTGAACGATGCATTGCTCGATGAGATTTACGGTGCCACGGTCGAGGCGATCGAGGAGTCCGTCCTGAACGCGATGATCGCCGCGGAGTCGGTCCCGACCTGGAAGCCGCCCGGCTTCACGCTCGAGGCCATCGACCATGCCCGGTTTCTCGCCGTGCTCGAGGAGCACCGTCTCGATTTTCAGGGGCGCAAATGATGGTAGGCTTTCGCCGCGAGGGCGTGCCGGTGTCGTGAGGTGACCGGGCTCGAACGCAGAGGAACGGATGCAGCGCGAACAGATTGTTTTCGTCGGTACCAGCGATCTATCGGGACACTTCCGCGGCAAGAGTTTTCCGCTGGCCGATCTGCCCTCGCGACTGGAGCGCGGTGTCGGCCTTGCGCCCACCAACATCTTCATCTCGGCCTTCGGCCCGATTCAGGTGACGACGTTCGGCACCGTCGGCGAGGTGTTCCTCATGCCGGATCCCGACACTCGCGTTCTGGTGCCGTTCGAGGGAGGGCCGGCGGAGTACTTCTTTCTGGGCGACCTCAAGACGGCGCAGGGCACGCCGTGGGATTTCTGTCCGCGCGAGGTCCTGCGTCGCGCGCTCTACCGGCTGGAGCGCGAGTCGGGCGTCCACATGCTCGCCGCCTTCGAGCAGGAATTCACCTATAGCGGCGGCGGCGGGGAGAAGTGGCAACCTTACGACCTCAGCGCCTACCGGCGTCAGGGACCGTTCGGCGAGGCGCTGCTCTCTGCCCTGCGCCAGGTGGGCGTGATACCTGATTCCTTTCTGGCCGAGTTCGGCCCGCAGCAATACGAGGTCACGGTCGCGCCTGCGAAGGGAATACGCGCCGCCGACGATGCCGTCATCACGCGCCAGCTTGCTCATGCGGTGGCCTTCCGCCTGGGAGAGCGCGTGAGCTTCGCTCCGATTCACGACCCGAACGGCACCGCCAGCGGCACTCACATCCATTTCAGTTTCCTGGACAAGGACGATCGGCCGGTCCTCCACGACGCGAAGCGCCCCTGGCAGATGTCTCTCGTGGGGAGCCAGTTCCTCGCGGGTATTCAGCACCATCTGCCCACTCTATGCGCGGTGACGGCGCCCTCGGTGGCGTCCTATTATCGCCTTCGCCCGAATCGTTGGGCGCCCGTACGTGCCGATTCGGCACCGCTCGATCGCGGTGCCGCGGTGCGCATCTGTCCGCTCTCGGGTACCGATCCGGAGCTCCACGCGCGGCAGTTCAACATCGAATTTCGCGTCGCCGACGCAACGGCGAGTCCTTATCTCGCGCTCGCGGTCCTCATCCAGGCGGGCCTCGACGGCGTGCGCCGCAAGCTCACCCTCGAGACACAGAACCCGGCAGCGTTGCCCACGAGTCTCGCGGAAGCCTTGACGCTTCTCGAGCGCAGCTCAGCGGCCGCCGACTGGCTGGGAGAGGACTTGCTCTCGGCTTACCTATTGTTCAAGCGGGCAGAGATCAAGGGGTTGGAGGATTTCGACGAGAAAGAGATCTGCCGCCGCTATGCCGAAGTCTATTGATACCTTTCCGGAGCCGTGCGATGACCCAGCCCACCAGCCGTGAAGTCGAGATCGATCCCAAGCACACCACGCTCTTGTTCGTCGACGTGCAGAAATACAATTGCACTTGGGAGGGCGGGGAGTATGCGCATCTGAGCACCGCCGAACGGGAGGCGCACTACGGGTACTTTTTCCGAACGTTCCGGGAATCAGCACTGCCCAACATGGTGCGGCTGCAGAACTCTTGCCGTCGTGCCGGTATCGAGGTGACTTACACCGTCATCGAGAGCATGACCGCCGACGGCCGCGACCGCTCGCTCGATTACAAGATCACCGGGTTCAACGTCCCGAAGGGCTCGCCCGATGCCCGCATGGTCGACGAGCTCGCGCCCTCGGACGACGAGATGGTGTTTGCGAAGACATCGTCGTCGGTGTTCATCTCGACCAACATCGATTATGTTCTGAGGAACCTCGAGACGCGCTACCTCATCATCGCCGGCTGTCTCACGGATCAGTGTGTCGATTCGGCGGTGCGCGACGCCTGCGACTTGGGGTACCTCGTGACGGTGCCCACCGATGCCACCCTGACCCTATCGCCGGAACGGCACGAGTGGTCGCTCAAGAACAATCGTGGCTATTGCAGGCAGCGCACCACTCGCGAGCTCGTCGAGGAGATCGCGCGCCTCACGGGCACGTGAGCCGCCCGCTCGTCACGCCCCCCGGCCCCGCGGCCACGCTGCGCGAGCGCGACGCGCGGGTGATCGCGAACATCGCGCGGCTGCGCTTCTCGCCGTTGTCATTGGTCGGTGGGCACGGCTGTCGGCTGATCGAGGAAGGTGGGCGGCAGCTCCTCGATCTCTCCGCCTCGTTCGGTCCCGCCGTGCTGGGAAACGGCCACCCGGCGATCACCCGGGCCGTGACGGCCGCGTGCGAGAACATGGCGGGCGCGAGCCTGCTCGCATTTCCCAACGAGAACGCGGTGGCGCTCGCGGAGGAGCTTTTGCGAATCACGCCGGGACGTGGGGCGCGCCGCGTGTGGTTCGGCCATTCCGGCTCGGATGCGAACGATTGCGCGCTGCGCGTCATACAGGCAGCGACCGGACGCTCGCGCTTCATCTCCTTCATCGGCTCCTATCATGGCAACCTGTCGGGCTCGATGAGCATCAGCGGGCACACTGCGATGACTCACACTCTGCCGCGAGCGGGACTCTTGCTGCTGCCCTATCCGGATCCCTTTCGTCCCGCGTTCAGCGCCGCTGCCGTGCTCGAGCTCCTCGACTACCATTTCTCCACGACCTCGCCACCCGGGCAGGTCGCCGCCATCTTCATCGAGCCGATCATGGCCGACGGCGGCGTCATCGTGCCGCCGCCGGGCTTTCTCGCAGCCATCCAGCAACGCTGCCGCCGCCACGGCATTCTCATCATCGTCGATGAAGTGAAGGTGGGTCTCGGGCGCACCGGCAAGATGCACTGCTTCGAGCACGAGGGGCTCGAGCCCGACGTGGTCGTCTTCGGCAAGGGGCTCGGCGGAGGGCTGCCGCTCTCGGCGGTGATCGGGCCGCAGCACATCATGGATCATGCGCCGGCCTTTGCCTTGCAGACGACGGCCGGCAATCCCGTCGCAACCGCCGCGGGCCGCGCCGTCCTCGACACCATCGCTGCCCAAGGCCTGGTAGAGCGGGCGAATACGGTCGGCGAGCGCCTGTCGAGCGGGCTGCGCGCTCTCTGCGCGCGCCAGCCGCTGATCGGTGAGGTGCGCGGGCGCGGGCTCGCCCTCGGAGTGGATCTGGTGCGCGACCGCGCTTCGCGCGAGCCCGTGCCGGTGACGACCACGGCGAAGGTGATCTTTCGCGCCTACCAGCTCGGTGCCGTATTCTTTTATGTGGGCCTGCGCGGCAACGTGCTGGAGCTCACCCCGCCCCTGACCCTGTCCGAGGCCGAGGCCGACGAGGGCGTCGCGATCATCGATCAGGCCTTGAGCGACGTCAGCCGAGGCCTCGTCTCCGATGCCGACGTGGCGCCGTTCATGATGTGGTGAGATAGTGTCGCAGGGGACCTGGCGCTGATCGGGTTCAAGCATTCATGACGAGTCTCGCGTCGCGCCTGAGGCTTCCGGAAGCGGTCGGACTATCGCTTTCCGTCATTTCCCCGACCGTCACCGCTGCTTTCAACATCACCCTGGTCGTGCAGGCCGTGGGCGAGGCGGCCCCCCTCGTGTTCGTGATCGGCATGGTGGCCATGGCCCTCGTGGCGCTCTCCTTCATGGCCTTCACTCACCGGGTCGCGCACGCAGGCTCCGCCTATGCGTATATCTCGCACACCTTCGGCAGCCGCGCGGGATTCATCACCGGCTGGACGTTGCTGCTGACCTACCTCGGTTTCTCGACCGGATTCGCCGCGCTCGTGGGGAATTTCACCTGCGCCGCGCTCAGGGGATTCGGGATCGAGGCGGGCAACTGGTGGATCGCGATCGGCGCCGGCGGGATGGTGCTCGCCTGGTGGCTCGCCTACCGCGACATGCGGCTCGCGGGCCGGCTGATGCTGCTCTTGGAAGGGATTGCGATCATTGCCATCGTCGGCCTCTGCATCAGCATCCTGCACCAGGTGCATCTCGACATCGGCCGCATGGGCGCGAGCTTTCACCCGACCTCGCAGTACAACGGCTGGGTGGGCGTCGGATTTGGCATGGTGTTCAGCATCTTGAGTTTCTCGGGCTTCGAAGGCGCGGCCACGCTCGGCGAGGAGACCATCAATCCCCGGCGCAACATTCCCATCGCCCTGCTCGGCACCGTGCTCGGCTCCGGTGTCTTCTTCGTATTCGTCGCCTATTGCGAGGTGGCGGGGTACGGTCCGCAGGGCATCAAGGACCTCGCCGCCTCGCAGGCACCGCTCGATGATCTCGCGTTGCGCTTCGGCTCGCCGCGCCTCGCCATCCTGCTGGATCTCGCCGCCGCCGTGAGCTGCTTCTCGGGCATCATCGGCGGGCTGGCGGCGGCGGGCCGCATCTTGTTCGCCCTGAACACGAGCACCATCGGCGTGCTCGCCCTCATTCTCATCTACGTCGGCGTGGGCGCCGCCGAAACCGTCGAGGCCTGGCGCGAGCGCCGCGCAGTATGGGCGGGGGTTTGCACGTTGGGACCTGTCCTCTTGCTCTGGGTGCTCTACCGCAACATCTACCCCGTGCCCGAATTCCCCAACAACTTGTGGCCTTACTTCGCGTTCGTCTGGGCCATCGCCTCGTTGGCGCTGATACGGCTGCGTCCGGGCGTGGCCGTGGCGCCGCTGCCGCATTACTCATGACCCGCGCAGAGCCGATACAGCGCGCGGCTGGCCCTTTTTGTACGCCGATGCGAAGATGGGGCGCACCGCGGGATCGGTCGGAACACGGGAGAAGGGAGAGAATGAAATTCGCATGGGGCGCCATGCTCCTCGCTGCGGGTTGCGCCATAGCCTCCACGAGTGCTGCCGCCGCGGAGCCCACTGACCTCGACCCGGGCGCGCAGCTGCCGCTCGCCGAGACGCATACCACCGCCAAGCTCGATCCCACGAATCCCCGGCGCCTGTTCGTGCTCGATACGGCGTTTCCGGCTGCCGAAGCCGCCAAGACCTACGTGCTCGACGGCACCACCGGCGCGATTCAGGGCATGTTCAACCAGGCGTACTGGCCGAACTTCGCCGTCTCGCCCGACGGCTCGGAGCTCTACGCAGTCGACACGTACTGGGAGAAGCACACTCGCGGCAAGCGCAGCGATTACATCGTGGTGCGCGATGCCCAGACGCTCGATGTGAAGGAAGACATTCCGTTGCCTGCGGGCCGGCTGCTCGTCGTGTCGAAGAAATACAACTTCGACGTGACACCCGACGGCCATTATGGATTGACGTACAACCTTGCACCCTCCACGGCCGTGACGGTCACCGACTTGAAGGCGCGTAAGTCCCTGGGCTCCATTCCCATCCCGGGCTGCGGTCTCATTTTCGCGCAGGCGCCCAATCGGTTCTCCTCCCTCTGCGCCGACGGCTCCATCGCCACCGTCACCTTCGATGAGCAGGCCAACGGCAGCATCCAGCGCGCCGCCAAAGTGTTCGACGCCAAGAACGACCCGGCCTTCGAGCACTCGGCATGGGACAAGAAGCATCAGATGCTTTATCTCGTCACGTATGCGGGCGATGTCGTGCCGGTGAGTCTCGCGGGGGAGCGCGCCGCTCCCGCCGCCAAGTGGTCGCTCACCACGCAGACCGAGCGCGCCGCGGGCTGGCGACCGGGCGGCTGGCAAATCAGTCACTTTCATTCCGCGAGTCGGCGTCTCTACGTGCTCATGCACCGCGGTCACCCCTGGACCCACAAGGACTCGGGCACCGAGGTTTGGGAATTCGATGCGCTCGCCGGCAAGCGGCTGCAGCGGATCAAGCTCACGGAGCCTGCGCAGTCGGTGGCCGTGTCGGCCGACGACAGCCCCCTCGTCTACGTGATCGGCGACTCCTATCGCGTCGCGGCCTATCACGCGGGCACGGGGAAGCTCGTTTATCGATCCAAGCCGCTCGGCTTCACCCCGCAGCTCCTGACCGTGTGGGGCGACTGATGGACCCCCTGCTCGAGCTCACGGTGGCATGGGCGCTGGCGGTGCTCTTCGCAGCCTCCACCGCGCACAAGCTCGCGGCGCTCGCGGAATGGCCGGGGGTGGTGCGCAATTACCGGCTGTTACCCGAGAGACTCACGGTACCCGCCGCCGCCGCGCTGCTCATCGCTGAGGCGCTCACGGCCGCCGCGCTCGTTTGGCCCGCCACGCGCCGGTTCGGCGCATGTGCCGCGGCCGCGCTGCTCATCATCTTCGCCGCGGCGATCGCGATCAACATGCGGCGCGGGCGCACGAGCATCGACTGCGGCTGCTTCGGCTCGCGGCTGCGAGAGGGACTCTCCGTCTGGATGGTGGCCCGAAATCTGGTCCTCGCGCTGCTCGCGCTCGGGCTGCTCCCGCCCGGGAGACCGCGCGAGCTCAGCGCGCTCGACATCGCCGCGGCCCTCGCCGTCGTTGCGACCCTGTCATTTCTTTATCCGGTGCTCGCCGTCGTCTTGCGGCCGCCGCCCGCGACCTTCGTCGAGAATTTCGAGGCCGGCCCGACGGCGCGGCAGGCGCGCTAAAAGAGCTCTGCATGCAGGCAGCACTTCCCTACATCGTCGTCTTGCAGCTGCTGGTCACGCTGGGTCTCGCGGTGCTCTTGTTCGGTCTCGCGCGGCAAGTGGGAATTTTGCACGAGCGCGTCGCTCCGATGGGCGCCATGGCGAGCGACCAGGGACTCACCGTCGGCGAGATGTCGCCGAAACTCTCGGTAACGACGCTCGCCGGCGATCAGCTCGTCCTCGGCGGTGCGAGTCCGCACGAGCGGAGCCGATTGCTGCTGTTCGTGTCTCCCACGTGCCCGGTGTGCAAGAAGCTCCTGCCTATCGCCCGCTCCTTCGCGCACGCCGAGCGGCTCGATGTCCTGCTGATCGGAGACGGCGACGACGCCGAGCAGCGCTCCATGATCCGCGAGTTCGGCCTCGAGGGCGTTCCCTACATCAACTCACCGCAGGTGGGCATGACGTTTCACGTCGGCAAGCTCCCCTATGCCGTCCTGCTCGACGCCGCAGGAGTGATTCGGGCCAAGGGCCTCGTGAACAATCGCGAGCACCTGGAGAGTCTCCTCATCGCCGAGGAAACCGGCTTCGGCACCATTCAGGCGTATCTCAGCGCCAAACAGCAAGCCGCAACGAACGGAAGAGATCGCCCTTATGAAAGCCATTTCTAGAAGCCGCTTTGACCGGCTGATCGAGCTCGCGAGCCGCAAGGTCGCGCAGCGGGTGTCCCGCCGCAGCTTTCTCACGCGCTGCGGCAGCTGGCTCGTCGCCTCCTCCGCGCTGCCGCTCTTGCCCGTGTCGCGGCGCGCGCAGGCCGGAGATGCGCCGCAGAAAGCCAAGGGGACATTCGCCTCCGAGTTCGCAAACCATGCGCAGACCAAGGACCCCACGCAGTGCAATTACTGGCGCTACTGCTCGAGCGACGGTTACCTCTGCGCTTGTTGCGGCGGCGGCCCGAGCACGTGCCCGCCGGGCAGCTCGCCCTCGCCGACCTCCTGGGTAGGCTCGTGCATCAATCCGGACGACGGCAAGACTTATCTGATCGCGTATCGGGATTGTTGCGGCAAGGACTCCTGCGGCCGTTGCTCGTGTCTCGGCCAGGAGGGTGATATGCCCGAGTACCGTCCACAGGTGAACAACGATATCGTCTGGTGCTTCGGTGCCTCGAGCATGGTATATCACTGCTCGAGCGCCGGACTGGTCGGTCTTGCGGAGTGAGGCGGGACATGCCTTTCCCCATTCGCAAGCATCGAACGCCTCGCAGGAATCGCGCGTTGCGCGGTGCCGTTCTCGTGGCCGCCGCGGTGTTGGCCGGGCAAACTCAGAGCGCGCCCGCCACCGGCGCGTCCGCCACTGACGTGCCTGTCGCCCAGGTGCCCGGCACCAACGTGCCCGACGCAGTCACCCGCAAGACGGGGCTGCGCGTCGAGCCCATGGCGCGCCCCGCGCGCATTTACGCCGAGAACTGCGAGGGATGCCATGGCTGGGCGGGCGTATCGGTGACCGAGATCCCGACCCTCGCCGGACGCATCGGCTACTTCGCGCGCATTCCCGAGGGGCGCCGCTACCTGATGCAAGTGCCGAACGTCGCGCTCAATCCAAGCTCGGACGAGGACATCGCCGCCATGATGAACTGGCTGCTCGCCACCTACAGTCGCAAGCAGTTGCCTGCGGACTTCGTGCCCTACACCGCGCAGGAAGTCGCCGAGCTGCGCACGGCGCGCATCGATGTCGCGGCCGCTCGCCGGCGCGTGGTGGCGGCACTCGTGGCCGCCAACCAGTTACCCTCGCCCGATGCGCTGACGATTCCCCATGCCTCGCTTTACTAGCCGAGCTTCGGCTAACTGCCGCGCGTCGCGCCTCATCTGCCTGGGCGCGGCGGCATGCGCCCTTGCGCTCGGTGCGGGAGCGAATCCGGTGGCGGCGCAGAACGCAGCCGCGGGGCAGAGCGCACCGGATGCCATTGCCGCGGGCCGCGAGAAATTCGTCCAGTGCGCCTCTTGCCACGGCGCAGACGGACGCTCGACGGTCGTGCCGGAGTATCCGAAAATAGGCGGGCAGACCGCCGAGTACGTCGTCAATGCGCTGAAGGCCTACCGCGACGGGCGGCGGCTCGGAACATATGCCGCAATGATGACGGCGGTCGCGAAGCCGTTGTCCGATGTGGATATCGCAAACCTTGCGGCGTACGTCGAGTCGCTCGACGCGTCGCATTGTCCCTGATCGAGGAACTCCCATGCCGAAGCTGATTCATTCCATGATTCGAGTGCTGGACCTGAACCGCGCCGCGGAGTTCTACCGCCGCGGTTTCGGCCTCGAGGAGACGCATCGCATGGAGTTCCCGACGTTCACGCTACTGTATCTGCGAGAGCCTGAGAGCGGGTTCGAGATCGAGCTCACCTGGAACAAGGGGCAGGCCGAGCCTTATGTGCATGGCTCGGCGTACGGGCACATGGCGTTCTGCGTCGAGGACCTCGACGCGCATCACGCACGCTTGAAGGGCCTCGGTTATGCGGTAGGGGACTTGAAAGAGCTCGCCGCTCCCAGCGGAGCGGCGAGATTCTTCTTCGTTACCGACCCCGACGGCTACAAGATCGAGGTGCTGCAGCGAGCCGGACATTACGTGTGAACGGCGGCCCCGCCGTGTTGGCGGGGCCGCACGGTCAGAACTTGTAATTCAGCTGAATTCCGGCAGTGCGCGGCTGGTTGGTCGAGTACCGCACGACTTGCGGAATGTTGAACTGGAAGCTCGTGTTGTTCGCCGACACCAACGCGGCCTTGTTGGTCAGATTGTCCACGAACAGAGCGGCATCCCAGCCGCCGCGGCCGAGACCTACCCGCGCATTCACCAGACTGTAGGACGGCAGCTTATAGCCGAAGTAATACGCCACGTCATAGGATGTTCCCACGAAAGCGTACGCCGCGCGCCCGGTCACCCGGTAATCGCCCACGGTGGTCGCGTAATTGAGCGATACATCCGCCGTGTCCTTGACCACGTTCATGATGGGCACCTGGCATTTCGTCCCTGCATTGCAGGGGTGGGTCACACCGTCCGGCTCGGCGACGAGGTTCTCGAGGAAGTTGGTGTACGAGGAATTCGGCTGCGTGAGCTTCGCATCCGTCCAGGCACCGCTGAAGGTTGCCGTCCAGTCGGTCGCGAGCTTGGCGTCGATCTCGATCTCAGGTCCGAAGGAGCGGCCGTTGCCGGCATTGTCGTAGTACTGATAGCCGCATTGCAGGGTGAACACCTGCTGCACGCCCAGCCACTTGATGTAATAGACGTCGCTGTTGACGGTCAGCCAGCCATCGAACAGTCGCGCCTTCTCGCCGAGCTCGTAGTTCCACACCGAATCCGGTCCGAACTGGAGCGCGCCCGCCGTGCAGTGCGGATACTGAGTTACAGGCGGGAGAATCTGATTGGCGCCGCCGGGCCGGAAGCCCTTGGCCACGGTGCCGTACAGGGTCAGATCACCGTTGGGCATGTACGACAGGTCCACTCGCGGATTCGCGCCGCTATCGGCAGCGTGAGTGATCTGCGAGTTCGGCTGCGGTACGAAGTACGGCCCGTCGAGGCCCCACGAGTACTCGTCCTGGTGGCTCTTGTACTGGTAGTAGCGCACACCCGCGGACAGTTTCCACTGATCCGTGAACTTGTACGATGCGTCGGTGAAGAAAGCAGTCTGCCTCACGCCGTAGGCGTTCCACGACGTGAAGAATGATCCGTCGGGCACCACCGGAGTCGCAGCGAGCGGATTGTTGCTGATCTCGTTCCACACCGAGTTCAGGTTGCTGTAGAAGGCGCCCGCCACCCAGTGAAAACCGCCGATGTCGTGCGAGGTGAGCCGGATTTCCTGGCTGATCTGGTGTGACGGATCGCGTTCTGCGTAGGCAATGGGAACGTAGGGAGTACCGCCGCCATTCGTATAGTAGATCGATGTCGAGGCGTCCTGGACTTGCACCCCCGTGCGGCCGAAGTACGAGCTTGCGCTCGTCAAGTCCGCGATGCCCACGTTCGCCTTGATGGTCAAGCCGAAGATCGAGATGTCATCGCGAATCCCTTCGCGCAACGGGAATGCCTCGTAATGCGCGTCGTAGACCTGCGCGGGCGGCTGGCTGCTCGTGGGAGTGCCGTCGAGCAGGTCATAGCCCCCCGTGTGCAGGCTCTGCATCATGGCCTCGCCGAGAATCGAGAAGTCCTCGCTCGGCTTGTAGAGCAGGCTCAGGCGGCCGCCGTACAGCTGCTCATTGTTGGCATCGTGATACACGTTGGTCACCGGCACCGTGTTGAGCGGCTGCGTGTATGTCGGGACGCCCAAAGCGATCGGGAACGGATGGATGGTGATGTTGTCGATCCAGCCGCTCCTGTAGAGGTAGCTCAGCACCACGCGCGCGGCGAGAGTTTCGCCGATCGGCATATTCATCATGAGGTTGGCGGAGCCGTTGCCGCTGCCTCCTTGCGTGTCCGAACCCGTGGCCTGCACCGAGCCCTCGTAAGTACCGAGCTTGGGCTCATTGGTGAGCACGCGGATGGTGCCGCCCATGGATCCGGAGCCATAGAGCGTTCCCTGCGGTCCGCGCAGCACCTCGACACGCTGCACGTCGTAGAGATCGGGATCGATCACCACCTTGCCGGACTGCGAGACGGCCGGGGGCGACAACGGAATTTCGTCGAGGTAGAAGCCGACCGTCGGGGCCGCACCGCCGTTCGAGGCGAGACCGCGCGCCTCGTACTCGGTGAGTCCGGGGCTCGCAAAGCGCATCGAGAGGCCAGGCACCTCTTGGGTAATTTCCTGCACGGTACTGATGCCCTGCGCGATGAGCTGATCGCCGCTCAGCGCCGAGATACTGATTGCCGTATTTTGAATGGTCGAGACGTAGCGCTCGGCCGTGACCGTGATCTCGCTCAAACCGGACTCGTCGGCCGTGCCGGCCGCGGTGGCGGTGGCGGAGGCGGTAGCGGTGGCCTCGGTCGCGGCCGAAGTCGCCGCATCCGTCGCCCTCGCCGCCGCGCCCAGACAGGCAGCCGCCACGAAGCTCGCACACAGAAGACGCAATGCCGAGCCCGATATTGCCTCGAGTTCGATCGACGCCATGATTTATCCCCTTGTTTCGATTATGTAGCGGCCGCGCTCGAGCAGCGGATGGCCGCCCTCGTTTATAGCAAGGAACGTACCAGACCACCCCGGCCGAGCTCTCGGAGGTGGTGCTCTGCCGCCGCCCGCGCGGCTTGTCCGCGATTTTCTTATATATCTAACCCGTCCAGTGCTTGCTCCTCAAGGCGCGATCCTAGCGCGATCTTGCGGTCGATGCTCGAAGATGAGGCGCGAGGGGGTACAGGGTTGCACCGAAAGGGCGCAAACGCGCGCTCTTACCCCGCGCTCGCTGTGCGCTTATCATCCCGCGGCAAGCAACAATCGAACAAGGGGAATGGGTGATGCGGTCATGGATCGTTGCGATATTCGGCATGTTGACTCTCGGCGCGGTCGGAGCATCTGCCGCCCGGGCTGATGCGGCGGCGGGCTCGCTGCCCGATGCGCTCACCGTATTGAAGGCGCATCGGTTCGTCGATCTGACGCATGCGTTCGCCCCCGGCATTCCGCACTGGAAGGGCGCGCCGAACGAGCGGGTCAAAACGCTCTACACGGTCGCCAAGGACGGCTTTCGTATCAACGAATACTGTCACGTGGGGCAGTGGGGTACCCACCTCGACGCTCCCGCTCACTTTCACGAAGGGCTGCTCACGGCGGACCGCATCGATCCGAAGGACATGCTGATGCCGCTGGTGGTCATCGATGTGCATGACAAGGTCGCCAAGAATCCCGACTACGTGCTCAGCGTCGACGATGTCATCGCCTGGGAAAAGCGCCACGGGACGATACCCCGCGGCGCGTTCGTCGCCATGCGTACCGACTGGTCGAAGCGTTGGCCGGACGATGCGGCGCTCGCGAACAAGGACACCGCGGGCGTGTTTCACTATCCGGGCTGGACGAAGGCGGTGCTCGAGCTCCTTTATGAAAAGCGCGGGATCACCGCCTCAGGCCACGAGACCACGGATACCGATCCGGGTCTCGCGACGACCAAGGACGATTACTCGCTCGAGTCGTACATCCTCGGGCTCAATCACTTTCAAGTCGAGTTGCTCGCGAACCTGGATCAGGTGCCGGAGGCCGGCGGTCTGGTCTGGGTCACGACGCCGAAGGTCGAAGACGGCGCCGGCTTCCCGGCCCGCGTGATTGCGATCGTTCCATGAGCGCTCCCAAGGCTGGGCTTGCACCCATCGAGTACGCCGATGCCTCCCCGGAGGTGCGCGCCGTGTACG
>Ga0187890_10001948_pt1 | contig 14563 bp, 13 predicted proteins | sample June2016WEW_21_1_FD_133005 | JGI IMG/M metagenome (GOLD analysis project Ga0187890, IMG submission 133005) | Peatland microbial communities from SPRUCE experiment site at the Marcell Experimental Forest, Minnesota, USA - June2016WEW_21_10 | ecosystem: Environmental > Terrestrial > Soil >... | reverse complement strand
CTTTCGCACGCAGCATCCGCAGCCGGTGATGGGTGGCGGAGGGTCGATCGACCCGCAGATGATGCATGTGCTGCTGATCAACTGGCTGGCATTTTCCTGCTTTGCGTTTCTGGTGTGCTGGTCGCGGTATAACCTGGAAAAATTGCAGCGCGCGGTTGATGAAGCGCACGCGCTCCGGTCACTGATGGACAATCCAGCCGATGGCCGCCGAGGTGCGCAATGACATCGAATCCGTATCTTTTCGCGGCCTATGCGGTGACGTGGCTCATTCATATTGGCTATCTCATGACCATTGTCCGACGCTATTCGCGGCTGAAGCGGGAGATTGACGATCTGAAGAAGTAGGGCGAGGTGCCAGGTCTCGGGTCTCAGGAAATTCACTAGTAATCTGCTTGAACACGCGACCCCGCAACTGCGATCGCAATTCCTTACAACCATTCTCCCCGTCCAAGGCTTCTCATTAACGCGGTGTAAAGTGCCCGGTCGGCTTGACAGCGTATCTCTTGGATGTAAAAGTATTTACTTGCTTTAATCCCAGTTCTTGGTGACGGGTGCGCATCCGCTCGGTGGCGTCAAGCCACAGCGGTGCTGGTGTGCTTTTTCTTTTTGTCATTCCACGAGATTCGGCCACGAGATGCAGCACAAAATTGGGAATAGCGGAGGAGTTTGCGTGAATCGGAATTACCATGCGTCGGTAGGAGGTTCGGTGAGAAATTCGAAACCAGGGTTAAGCAGGTTCTGGGCCATGAAAGCGGCGTTGCTGGCCGTATTTGTGTTCGCAACAGCGGGGATCATTTTCCATTTTGCAAGCTCGGGACCGGCATCGCCCGCCTCCAGCCTTGAGACCAGCGGCCTATTTCCCGCCGCGCATCCCGCGCCCTCCTCCAGTTCGCTCTCGCTGCCTCTGTTCTTCGAGCCAAACCAGGGCCAGACCGACCGCCGCGTCAGATTTCTGGCACATGGCGCGGGCTATGGACTATTCCTGACCTCTCGCGAGGCCGTGCTCTCACTGCAGCACACTGCCAAAGGGCAACCGGCCACGACCCACGCGATCGTCATGCATCTCGACGGAGCCCGCGCGGCGACCATCCGCGGCGCGCAGCTTCTTCCGGGCAAGAGCAATTATTTCATCGGCAACGATCCTTCTAAATGGCGCCAGAACATTCCTCAGTTCGGCCGCGTCGAATATCAAGGCGTTTATCCCGGCGTCGACCTGGTCTACTACGGACATCAGCAGCAGCTTGAATACGACTTCCGCGTTGCTCCGGGCGCCGACGCCAGCCAGATTGCGGTCAGCTTTGAAGGCGCGTCCACGCGCATCGAATCGGGCGATCTCGTCCTTGCGACTTCTGCGGGAGACGTTCGCTTTCACGCGCCGCATATCTATCAGCCCGGCTCGAACGCTGAAATTACGGGCAGCTTCCGCCAGATTGCCGACAACAAAGTGGGATTCAGCGTTGGCCCCTACGATCATTCCCGCGAACTGGTCATTGATCCAGCCCTGAACTTCTCCAGCTATCTCGGCGGGAGTGGAACTGAATCACTGACGCAAGTGGCCGTCGATATCAGCGAACTGATTTACGTTGCCGGTTCGACCACTTCGAACAACTTTCCTGTCACGTCGACCGCCGACCAAGGCACTCTGACCGGGAATCCGAATATTTTTATTGCCAAGATCGATCCCACCGCGCCGGCGATTCTGTACGCGACCTACCTGGGCGGCACTGGGGCCGACAGCCTGGCTGGGATCGCAATCGATCCGAATAACAGCGTGCCGAACATTTACGTTGCCGGCACCACCACTTCCGCAGACTTTCCCACGACAACGAACGCATTTCTACAGTCGGCTACGGGAACGCATGGATTCCTCGCCAAGCTGAACCCCGCAGCCACGACCCAATTGCAGTATTCGACCTATCTGGCAGGAAATGGAACTGACACCGTCTCAGGCCTGGCAGTCGATGGCTTGCAGAACGCTTACGTCACGGGCGTCACCAACTCGACGAACCCTGCGAGCAATGGGTTCCCGGCTAACACGATCGGCTATCAAACCGTGTCCGCCTCGCCCGGGAACGACCAGTTCTTCGCGAGCATGCTCGCCACCAGCGGCTCCAACCTCGGCCCGCAGAGCATGATCTACTCGACGTTCTTCGGAGGCTCAACCCCGGCGGCGGCAAGCGTCACTGGCGGGGGCATCGCGGTTGATCCCGTGGGCGCGAACGGCAGCGTCAACATGTACTTCACGGGCTCGACGAACATGCAGAACTTCCCTCTCTACAATGCGTATCAGGGCTGCCTGAATAATGCGCCGCTCGTCGACAGTGCGTGCTCCCCGACCACAAACATGGACGCGATTCTTGTAAAGATCAATCCCAGCCCGACCCAGCCGCAGGCGCCTCCGGTGTTCTCTACGTATATGGGCGGCACACAAAACGACGCAGGCATCGGCGTCGCCGTGGATACCTCGAGCAATATCTACGTGACCGGCTCGACCAATTCGCCAACATCCGGGACGGTCGATTGGAATTGCGTCGCTCCTTGCATCGTTGGGCCGTATGCCTATCTTGGCGGCGGCAATAACAACGCCTTCATCGCCAAGGTCGGAAATCAAACACAAGCCAACTCGATCTTCCCTTTGAACTATTTCACCTTCCTGGGCGGTTCTGGCGCTGCGCGATCGAGCGCGAGCTCGCCGGACACCGGCCAGTCGATCCAGGTTGATTCGATCGGGACCGCCCACGTGGCGGGCACTACCGCCTCGTCCAATCTGCCGGTGGTGAATCCAATCCAGCCAACCAAGACCAGTTCCTACAACGGCGGCGTGTACGGCGGCGGAGCCAGCGACGCTTTCGTCGCCCTGGTTTCCACCACGACCATCAACACCGGCAATTACATTACTTATCTGGGCGGGAGCGGCACGGACCAGGGCACTGGTATTGCTCTTGACCTCAACAACACCGCCTATGTGGTGGGCACGACAACGTCTACCAACTTCCCCACCTACAACCCGTTATCCGGACAGGGGACGCTGAATGGCACGCAGAACGCCTTCGTGACCAAGATTGGCTCTTCCAGCAAAATTACGGTGGCGGCTGGAACGGGCAGCCCGTCGCCCAACCCGGTACCTGCGGGCACGCAGGTGACATTCACATTCAATCTGACCAACACCGGGCCAGACCCAGCTACCAACGTGAACTTCCAGGCCGACGTTCCTACGACCGGCATCTCAAGCTTCCCGACTGCGACCGTCAGCAGCGGCGGTGGAACCTGCAATCAGGCTGAGAACGGCGTTATCATTTGCAACCTTGGCACGCTGGCCGTGAATGCCGTCGCGACCGTGAACGTCTATGTGACGCCGGCCATCCCGGTGAACCCGCTGAATCCGCAAGTCTCTGTCACGGGAGCGGCATCGGCGAATGGCAGCGCCTATGGGCAGGCTGTCGGCCAACAGGACACCATTACTGACTTCGCAATCACCGGCACTCCCTCGAGCCAGTACGTTACCAATGGCGATCTTGCCAGCTTCGCAATCGCTCTCACGCCGGGGCCGCTGGGCTATAACGCCAGCATCACGATGAGCGAAACGACTTCTCCGACGATCATCACGAATCCGGCTCCGACCTTCAGTGTGAACCCCGTTGTGCTCTCCGGAACTTCACAGGGCACGACCGTGCTGAATATTCAAACCGTGGCGCGCCCCATTACCACCGGCAGCTTGCTGCACCGCACTTCGTTCTATGCGACCTGGCTGCCAATTGGAGGCTTGAGCCTGATTGGATTGGGGATCGGCGCAGGCCGTAAGCGGCGCCGCTTGTTGGTTGGAAGCCTGCTGGTCCTGCTGGCGGGATTGATCCTGATGCTGCCCTCCTGTAGCGGTGGGAGCACCCCCGTAACGCAGCAAGGAGGCACGGCGGCCGGAACCTACATTATCACCGTCGTTGGGTCGTCAGGAACGACCGCTTCTCACAACGCGATCTTGACTCTGATCGTCAGATAGATCGGGGCGTTTTTTCCGGAAAAGCCTCCGCATTTGCGGGGGCTTTTTCATGCCCAGGCTTGTCCCTCAACCGAAGGCAGGCGCCGCCACTGCAATTCGCCGCTTTTTCCACGGGTTCGTAAACTATTCAAAGCGCGGGAGATCCACTGCTTGACAATATTATGTATTGCGATATTATTATTGCGATTTGGCATATGACACTCGGCGAGAAAATCCGGTACCTGCGCGAGGTTGAGGGCTCCTTGCGTGGACTGGGCCGTCCGATGACGCAACAGGAACTGATGAAGTCGATTCGGAAAGAGACCGGCAAGGCGATCAGCCAGTCGTACCTGTCGCAGATCGAAAGCGGCAAGCGTCCGCACATGACGCAATCGACGCGCACGCTGTTGGCGCGATTCTTCAAGGTGCATCCGGGATTTCTGGTCGACGATCCGGAGGGATACCACGCGGAACTGACGTCCGACTTGCGGACGACCGAAGGGCAACTCGATGTCTGGCTGCTACAGGGCTCGGAGAAATTTGCCACCGACCCTGCGGTGAGCGAGGCGCTCATCAAGGCGGCGAGAGAAAAGGACACGCGGCGGGCGATTCTGTTGCTGGGCGAAATTTTGAATACTCCAGGGCTGGCGGATCGGTTGTTCGAAGCGCTGAGCCCGGGGCCACCGGCTGCGCCGTCGCGGCAGAGGCGGACGTGATGTTAGTTCGTGATTTGTGATTAGTGATTTGTGATTAGTGATTAGAGCCTGGAGAGACAACAGAAGTTCTGGCTCGTAGCAAAGGCTCTTAGCTCGAAGGAGGCGAAACCAATGACTTGGGCGGATTTTTATCTGATCTGTTTCGCCATCGGATTCTTACTCAGCGCGATTTCGTTTATCGCCGGCGGTTTGCACTGGCATGTGCATCTGCCGCACTTTCCGGGCGTCCATGTGGGACACATTCCCGTGGGGCATGTTCCGACCGCTGGCGGCCATGGAACGGGGTCTGGGACGAAGGCTGGGAGCGGTCCGGACGTCTCGCCTTTCAACTTCATCACGCTGACGGCGTTTCTCGCGTGGTTTGGCGGCACCGGATTTCTGATTACGCGCTACTCCAGCGTCTGGTTCGCGCTTGGCCTGCTGATCTCGATTGCCGCGGGCCTGGTGGGAGCGGGCATCGTGTTTATGTTTCTTACGCGCGTGTTGATCTCGCCCGACGAGAACATGGACGCCGCCGACTACGAGATGGCCGGCGTGCTGGGAAGAACCTCGCTGCCGATCCGGGCAGACGGGACGGGCGAAATTATTTATTCGCAAGCCGGAACGCGCCGGACGTGCGGCGCCCGGTCAGAAAACGGCTGCGCGATTGAAAAGGGCGCGGAGGTTGTGGTGACGCGTTACGAGAAAGGCATCGCGTATGTGCGGCTGTGGGAAGAAATGAGCGGGGAGCAATGAGGCTCCGTTCAATCGGCAACGATTTGCAGGAGCTGGTGGCTAGAAACTAGAGGCTGAGATCTGGTTTTATGAATCGTAGACTCTTCCAATTCGCGATCATTCTGCTGTGGCTGGCACTGCCAATCGTCGCGCTCGAATACCGGCAAGTGTGGGACCAATTGCCCGTGCACGTGGCTACTCATTTCAACGCTGCGCACCAGGCGAACGGCTGGATGTCGCGCGAGGAATCGCTGACTTTCATTCTGCGAATGCTGGGCATCGTGCTGACGGTCAGCACAGTGATCCTGCTTGCGGTCTCGTGGCGAACGGTCGAAGCCTTCACTTGGGCTCTGCTTGGATTTTTCGCGCTGGCGATCGGATTCCTCGTGACCGTCAACCAGGCGCTGCTGAATTACAACTTGCACGCCACACCGATAGATGCGGAGCGAATGATTGTGGTGCTGGCGGTTGCGGCCGTCGCGTTGCTGGTGATCTATCTGGCCTCGCATCGGCACGCGCCTTTACCCAGTGGAGAAACGCTTGCCGTCGAGACGCATGCGGGGCGCGGGTGGGGTATCGCCATCCTGGTCGTGATGTTCGCCCCGCTGGTCGCTGTCTCCATCGCGACCAACGCAGACATTCGTGTGCCGATGATGGTGATAGGGACGATTGGACTCGGTGCAATCGTCATGGCGTGGAGCGGCTTTCAGTACTGCTTTCTGCAGCACGGCGTCGAGGTCCGCATGTTGGGGTTCCGGTTGCGGTCGATTCCGCGGTCGGCCATCGTGAGCTATTCCGTCGAGCCCTGGGCCTTCATCCGCGGTTATGGGATTCGCGGCATCGGAAGTACGCGCGCTTATGTCTGGTGCAACAAGGTGGTGCACATCAAGACGACGAATGGAGAAGTTTATCTGGGACACAACGATCCGGAGCGCATCGTTCGCGATCTGGACCGGGTAATGAGTTTCGTGACACAGGGTTGAATGCCAGCAGGTTATAGCTCACGGCAATTCTAGGAGGCGGTATGGTGTTAGGCATTGCAGTAGAAATCTGGATCTTCGCGGGACTCGCGGTTCTGGTGGTCCTGTTTCTGGTAAGCTCACTCGCTCGTCTTTACCGCAAGGCGGGCCCACATGAAGCGCTGATCGTTTACGGCTTTCGCGGCACGCGCGTGGTTCAGGGGCACGGCACGGTCATCTTTCCGATGGTCGAAAACTGCCGCGATCTCTCGCTCGAACTGATGTCATTCGACGTGGCGCCGCAACAGGATCTCTACACGAAACAGGGCGTTGCCGTCACGGTCGAAGCGGTGGCGCAGATCAAGGTGAAGTCGGACAAGGAGTCGATTCTGACCGCAGCCGAGCAATTCCTGACCAAAACCGACCAGGAGCGCGAAAGCCTGATCCGGCTGGTGATGGAAGGGCACCTGCGCGGCATCATTGGACAACTCACGGTGGAAGAAATCGTGAAGCAGCCCGAGATGGTCGGCGACCGCATGCGCGGGACCTGCGCCGATGACATGAACAAGATGGGCTTGGAAGTCATCTCGTTCACGATTAAAGAGGTCCGCGACAAGAACGAATACATCACCAACATGGGCAAGCCGGACGTCGCGCGCATCAAGCGCGACGCGGACGTGGCCACCGCCGAAGCCGAGCGCGACACGGCCATCAAGCGCGCCATGGCTACGCGAGAAGCGGCCGTTGCGAAGGCGCAAGCCGATCAGGAGCGCGTGCTCGCCGAGACGCTCTCACAAGCCAAGCAGGCGGAATCCACGCGTGATCTTGAAATCAAGAAAGCGCAATACCTCGAAGTCACGAAGAAACAGCAAGCGCAGGCTGACAAGGCGTATGACATTCAAACCGCCATCATGCAACAGCAGGTGACGACCGAAACCGTGCGGGTGCAGCAAGTGGAAAAAGAAGGACAGGTCAAGGTACAGGAAGCGGAAATCAACCGCCGCGAAAAAGAGTTGATTGCAACTGTGCTGAAGCAGGCCGAGATCGAGCGTCAACGCATCGAAACCCTGGCCAACGCCGAAAAGGCGCGCCTGATGGCCGAAGCCGAGGGCCATGCGTCGTCAATCCGCCAGCAGGGCGAAGCCGAAGCCGAAATCATCTTCAAGAAAGGCGAAGCCGAAGCCAAAGCAATGAACGTGAAGGCAACGGCCTACCAGGAGTACAACCAGGCAGCCGTGATCGACAAACTGTTCGCGAGCATGCCGGAAATCGTGAGGGCGCTGGCGAGTCCGCTATCGAATGTCGACAAGATCACGATCGTCTCGACAGGCAATGGGGACACCGCCGGGTTGAACAAGATCACTGGCGACATCACGAAGATGGCGGCGCAGGTTCCGGCGCTGTTCGAAACGCTCAGCGGCATGCCGCTGGGAGAACTGCTGGGCAAAGTGCGGCAGATTGGGGATAAAGCTCCGAAGGCAATTGAGCCGGGCAATGGTGCGAAGTAGCAGGTCGACAGTCGGGAGTCGTCGGTCATCCGGGAAATGTTCGCGGGCGACCGACGACCGAGGACGGAGACAGATTGAGGAGGTAGCCGTGCAAGACGAAGTTCATCACGCAAGATCGTTAGGCCTGTCCGTTGCCCTTGGAGGCGCGATGGGCGCGGCCATCGGCGCGGCCACAGGACATATGGGCGTCTGGGTCGCCGCTGGCATCGCAGTCTACATCGCGATCACGATCGTGGGCGGCACCTGGAAAGCAAACGGGAACTAGCAAGCGCATGAATGGAGCTGATTTTATGTATCGAACCATTGGGATTTCAATCGCGATCGGCGTAGCAGTCGGCGTGGCAATGACAGTGGTGCTCGCGCATACCAACCTCTATGTCGCCATAGGAGTTGCCGTGATCGCGATTGTAATTGGGAACGCAATCGCAAGCAGACGGCGAGGGGCGAGCTGCAAGCTTCCCACCTCGGCCGGTGAATAAGAGCGAGCTCGTCCGGCGAAAACGGAAAGACCGCCCGGTGAGTCGAGCACACACGATGTCTTAGAGGAGTCCACCATGGCATTACTGGAGCGTGTTTCAACATTAGTGCGGGCGAACCTCAACGACCTGATCGACAAGGCCGAGGAGCCCGAAAAGATGATCAAGCAGGTAATCCTCGACATGCAGAACCAGCTTCTGCAGGTCAAAACGCAGGTCGCGATCGCCATCGCCGACCAGCACTTGCTCGAAAAAAAGAAGCTGGAGAACGATGACAAAGTGACCGAGTGGATGCGCAAGGCGGAACTTGCCGTCGACAAGAAGCAGGATGATCTCGCGCGCGCCGCGCTGCTCCGCGTGGAAAGCTATCGCGAAATGAGCGCCGGCTTCACGCAGCAGGTCGAAGACCAGAAAGCGCAGGTCGAAAACCTGAAGTCTGCTCTGCGCAAGCTCGAGCAAAAGATGGCCGAGGCGAACACCAAGGCCGACTTGCTGATCGCGCAGCATCGGCGTGCCCGGGCCGCCAATAAAGCCGGCGATGCGCACTCCGGCATGAGCGCGAATTCTAACTCGGCCTCGTTCGACCGCATGAAACACAAAGTTGCTCGCGAGGAAGCCGTCGGCCAGGCCAAGGCCGAGCTGCTCGCTGATGACGTCGAAGACCGCCTGGCAGCGCTCGAAAAAGAAGACCGGATCGAGCAGTTGCTGACGGAGCTGAAGACAAAGCGGGGTGCGTGATCGAAGCCAGGCAGCGGATGCCCTAGTCAGGCCGGCATAGCAAAAGTCCGCTCTTGGGCACCGAGGATCCCCGACGCACAAATCGGCCACCTATTGGAGGGAAAAGACTGTGAAACGCGCATCCTTTTTGTTGGTGCTTGGAATTTCAATGCTTAGTCAATTCGTCCTTTCTCAATCGTCCGCAGATTCTCCACTTCTGCCGGATGCGGAAATTCGCAAGATCTTGGTCGATAGAATCGACAAACAGCACCAGAGCGTGGGCATCGTGGTTGGTGTGATCGAGCCAGCGGGTCGAAGAGTAATTTCTTATGGAAGCCTGACTCAGGGCGACAAGCGGCCGCTGGACGGCGATACGGTGTTCGAGATCGGCTCAGTCACCAAGGTATTCACTTCTTTGCTGCTGGCCGACATGGTGCAGCGGGGAGAGGTTGCCTTGACCGACCCGGTAGCCAAGTATCTTCCCCCAGAGGTCAAGATGCCACAGCGCGGAGGGCGGGAGATTACCTTACAGGATCTGGCAAACCACACTTCCGGCTTACCGCGACTACCATCGAACCTCGCTTCAAAGGACGCGACGAATCCGTATGCCGACTATTCAGTTGAACAGCTCTACCAGTTCTTATCCAGCTACCAACTGACTCGCGATATCGGTTCGAAATATGAGTACTCGAACCTGGGCGGCGGACTACTAGGGCATGTGTTGGCTAGACGCGCCGGAATGAGTTACGAGGAACTGGTACAAACCCGCATTTGCGGGCCGCTCGGGATGAAGAGCACCGCCATCACGCTTTCCGCGGATTTGAAATCTCGACTTGCCGTTGGACACGATCCAGAATTGAAACCGGTCCCGAATTGGGACTTACCGACGCTAGCCGGGGCGGGAGCGTTGCGGTCGACGGCCAATGATCTGCTTACATTCCTGGCAGCGAATCTGGGCTACACGAAATCGCCAATCGCTCCTGCAATGGCGGCGATGCTCACGGTGCGCCGCCCGACCGGGGTGCAGGGACTGGAGATCGGACTCGGCTGGCATATCTTGACGCGCGATGGCAATGAAATCGTCTGGCATAACGGAGGGACAGGCGGATACCGCACATTCGTTGCCTACGACTTGAAGCGCCGCGTAGGGGTCGCCGTCTTGTCGAACACAGAAACCACGGTAGGTGTCGATGACATTGGTCAGCACCTGCTCAACACCAGCGCACCTTTGTATCAGCTACCGGCCGAGCGAAAAGAGGTCGCAGTCGACCCAAGAATGTTTGATGGATATGTTGGCAGGTATGAACTGGCGCCTAGCTTCATTCTGACTGTTACCCGGGAGGGCAATCACCTTTTCGTGCAAGCCAGCGGCCAAGGGAAAGCGGAGGTTTTCCCGCAGAGCGCGCATGACTATTTCTACAAAATTGTCGATGCCCAGATCACATTCGAAGTCGACGAACAGGGCAAGGCCACCAGTCTAGTCCTGCACCAGAACGGCATGAACCAGCCGGCGAAGCGGATCGAGGGAGATGCCCCACCCTCGAAGGAGCGCAAGGAAATCGCCGTCGATCCCAAGATATTCGATCGATATGTCGGCCAGTACGAACTTGCGCCGAGTTTCATCCTTACGGTCACGCGGGAAGGTGATCACTTCTTCACCCAAGCCACCGGGCAACCGAAGGTCGAAATTTTTCCGGAGAGCGAACGTGATTTCTTTCTCAAGGCCGTCGATGCCCAGATCACATTTGAAACCGATGGCCAGGGAAGAGTCACGGGGTTGATTCTGCACCAGGGTGGCGATCACGCCGCGAGGCGAATCGAATAAACTTTCAATCCATGAACGACTCGGCCTTGATCGTCTCCGCGGGCGGGAGAGGATGCGCTTCGATTGCAACCTTCCTCGACTAATAAGCCGCGCTTTATTGGCGGCGGGTGATGGAAGAGCCTGCCAGCCCCACGGTATTCTGGAGCACAGTACAATCGAAACCGAGATTCCCATGCGCAAGGTCTTCCATTTCGACTCTCCGCCCGAACCTTACGTGGCCGACGCTGCGGTGTTGTGCTGCTTCGACTACCGCATCAACCAAGCCGTGCGAAAATTTCTGAAGAAGCAAGGCATCGAACGTCCCGACATGATCGTTGTCGCCGGAGGCGCCAAAACCCTCGCCTCGCCGCGCAACGACTTCGAACAGGATTTCATTCTTGAGCAAGTACGCATGTCGATCCGGCTGCACCAGGCAAAACGTGTGCTCGTGATGAGCCATTCCGATTGCGCTACCTACGGCGGCCTCGCCCACTTCAAAGGAGACCGCGATGCCGAAGCCGCACATCACCGCACCGAGCTTCTGCGCGCAGGAGATTTGCTGATCAAGAATTTCCCCGGCATCTCAGTCGAGCCATATTTTGTGAAATTCGACGGCGTGTGGGAAGTGAATCAGGCGGTGGGCGCAGGAAATAAGGAAGAAGTAGCGTAGAGAAAGGTCAGAGGTTAGAGGTCAGATTGCAGAGGTAAGAACCCAAGCGGCTGAGTTTTGGATTTACTTCTGCAATCTGACCTCTTACTTCTGCAATCGTTTCTGCAATTTGACCTCTTACTTCTGCAATCGTTTCTGAAATTTGACCTCTGACTTCTGCAATTGTCTTACGCGCTTGCCTTATCGATCAGCGGGAGCGGCTTGGCATCCGGCGCCGATTCCAGTTCCAGTTGTTCCTGTCCGCTGAGCGCCGTCACTTTGCCGCGATAATTCTTCAAGTGGCGCTGAGCCGTCTCAAACGCCTCCTGCGCTTTGTTCAGATTCTTGCCGACGTTCTCGAACTGGTTCTGGAAAAAGTCGAACGACTTTTGCGCTTTCGCCAGTTCTGCCCGGCTTTTTTCGAACCGGCTCGCGACTTCATACCACTTATGGACCAGGGCGATGGTTTGCAGGGTCATCATCAGTGTGTTGGGTGAGACTGGAAAAACACGCAGGGCGTTCAAAGCATCGCCGATCTCACGGTTGCGGACCACTTCCATATACAGCGTCTCGCTCGGCAGATACATGAGCGCAATATCGGTAGTGCCATTTTCGGGCTGGATATATTGCTGGATGCGCTTTCCCTCGGCCTTCATGACGCGGATCAGGGCAACGCGCGCCGCTTCGATCTCGGCCTTGTCGCTGTTCTCAAAGAGCGCGATCACCTGCTCGCGTGGAAATTTCGCGTCAATCGGGAGCGTGCGGTCGGGAAAGTAAATCACCGCATCCGCGCGCCCGCCGCCTTCACCCACCGAGGTCTGCAGCGCAAACATATTCGCCGGCAGAAAATCGGAGAGCAGCCTTTCCAGGCTTGCCTCGCCAAACTGCCCGCGCAGGTGCGGCAGCTTCAGCAGATTATTCAGATCGTTAATCGAGTGCCCCAGTGCGCCCACTTCCCGGAGTTGCTCTTCTGCGGCCTTCAGATGCTGCTGAACTTTTTCGAACTGCGCGAAACCTTCTTTAATATTTTGATCGAGCTTCTCCTGCACTTGCTCGGTGATCGCCATCAGCTTCGCGTCTACGCGATCGCGAATCGCCTCCAGGCTCTGGGCGGTCTGCTGATTCAAGCTCTGAAATTCCACCTTCAGTTGTTGAGTTGTCAGCAGCAAGGACGATGTCATTTCGCTGCGCCCGTCGGCAAGACTCCGGTTTTGCTCTTCCCTGCCCGTGGCGAGTTGCTGTTCGACGGAGCTGCGAATCTCTGAAAAGCCTTGCTGGATGCGGTCTGTGACCTGCTGGCGCAGGTCCCCTTTAGTCTGCTCCAGGCGACTGGCCATATCGGCAGTGCTGATACTGATCTTCTGGCCAAGGGTCTGATCGAGCCTTTCGAGCGCGCCCGCAACTTCCGCCTTTACATCCACTTGCGCGGAGGCTGCAAGACGACGCAAGACAATGGCCCAAAACCCAAGCTGGACAAGGGTTCCGACGGCAACGGTAACTACCAGTATGGTCTCCATGGTAAGTGGCTTAACCGAATTCTAGAGGCTAGCGTCAGAGATGGAAAGCAGAACTTTCCCCGGTTCTTGCATTCGAGCCAAACGCCATGCCCAGAGCCGTGTTTGCGACGCTCGCGATCTTTGTAATCAACTTCGGTTTGTGCCTGGGACAGCAAGTCCCGCTGGCCGTCAATGATCGCCAATCAAACCAGCCGCAAGCTCAACCAATTCCCCAAACTGTTTCGGCCGAACCCTCCCCCGCTCCCTCAGAAGACTTGGCCGCCGAACGCACGCTTCTAGAACTCGCGAATATGCGCCGCAGTGAAGCGGGTGCTCCGCCCTTGCGCTTGGAGCCCGCCCTGACCGACGCCGCCCGCGCTCACGCTCGCCTGATGGTCAAGCGGCAACAGCTCTCGCATCATTTCGACGACGAGCCGACACTGATGCCGCGCCTGCTTCAGACCGGGCTGCGGCTCGATCACGTAGGGGAAAATGTCGCCTTCAACTCGAGCGCTGAAAAAGCCTTTGACGCCCTGATGGAATCTCCCTTGCACCGGCGCAACCTGCTCAATCCGGATTACAACAGCGCTGGCTTCGCCGCCTTCTGGAGCGACCGGAGGCTCTACGTCGTGCAGGATTTTGCGCATCGCGTGCCGGTAGTGACGCAAACATCGCTGCCGTGAGATTCCAGGCACGCGAGCGTCCCCCACCAGCGTGCGACCCTCCCACCGCAAAGCACTCCACCCAGATACGTGCTAACCTGCGTTCATCTGGCCTGCCTGTATGGAAGAAGCCCCGCGAATTCGCATCGGCACGGCTGGCTGGTCTTATAAAGATTGGGATGGAGTTCTATACCCGCCTGAAGTCACCCGCAAGAAAATCCATCCCGTCGAATTCCTGGCGCGCTTCTTCGACGTGATCGAGATCAACACATCGTTCTACGGACACATTCGTCCGGAGTGGGGACGTCTGTGGTGCAAGCGCGCGGCCGGTGTGAATCCTGACTTCCGTTTTACAGCCAAGCTGCATCGCTCATTCACGCATTCGCCGCTCGCCGTCATGGAGCCCACTTCAGCCGCCAGCATCCGTCCCAACGATGAGGACGAACGCCTGGCGCGTGAGGGCCTTGAATCGCTCGCTAGCGAAAACATGCTGGGCGCACTCCTCATCCAGTTTCCCGTGTCGTTCAAGAACACCAGCTTGAACCGCGAATACCTGGAGCAGTTGCTGCGGCAATTTATCGAGTATCCGCGTGTGGTCGAGGTTCGCCACGAGAGCTGGAACAATCCCGAGACGATCGGTGAGTTCATGCGGCACAACGTGGGCTTCTGCAACATCGATCAGCCGCTGCTGGGCCGCTCGCTCGCGCCGACCGAGCACGTCACCTCGGGCATCGGATACGTCCGCCTGCATGGCCGCAACTATGAGCATTGGTTCGAGAGCGCGCCGGATGGCAACAACCGCGACGACCGCTACAACTATCTCTACAAGCCAGCCGAGTTGGAGAAGTGGAAAGAGAAGATCGAGATCATCGCGAGTAAGGCCCGG
>Ga0187890_10001946_pt1 | contig 14574 bp, 14 predicted proteins | sample June2016WEW_21_1_FD_133005 | JGI IMG/M metagenome (GOLD analysis project Ga0187890, IMG submission 133005) | Peatland microbial communities from SPRUCE experiment site at the Marcell Experimental Forest, Minnesota, USA - June2016WEW_21_10 | ecosystem: Environmental > Terrestrial > Soil >... | reverse complement strand
CGCGGGCAAACAAGCCGAAGCAGCTCTCGAACGAGTGGTTCGGGAGCACAAGGGCGCATACATCGCTGTCGTGGAAGGTGCGATCCCAACGGCGGATGATGGTGTGTACTGCACGATTGGCGGCAAGACCGCTCTCGACATTGCGCGGCACGTATGCACCAATTCGGCAGCTAACATTGCGGTCGGCGCTTGCGCGTGGGATGGAGGCTTGGTTCGAGCGAACCCAAATCCGACGGGCGCCGTAGGGTTGCAGGAGGCCATCCCAGGCGTGAAGGTTGTGAATCTGGGTGGCTGCCCCCACAATCCGGTCAATACCGCAGCAGTCCTTGTCCACTATTTGACGTTCCACAAACTTCCCGCCCTCGACCAGTACAATCGCCCGCTGTTCGCGTACGGCAATATTATTCATGACCAGTGCGAGCGACGGGCTCATTATGATGCGGGCCGTTTTGTTGAAGAGTGGGGCGATGAAGGTCATCGCAAAGGTTATTGCCTTTACAAAATGGGCTGCAAGGGTCCCGAAGCAACATACAACTGCCCAACCGTCCGCTGGAACGATGGGACCAGTTGGCCGGTGAAGTCTGGCCACGGATGCATCGCCTGCGCTTCGCATCGTTTCTGGGATACGAAGTCACCCTTTTACAAGCGGCTGCCCTCGGTGCCGGGGTTCGGTGTGGACGTTGACGCGGGGAAGGTCGGCCTCTGGTTGACGGGCGGCGTAGCAACGGCTCTGGCCTTGCATGGGATCGCCAGTGCGGCGCGGGCGGAAATGCGGCCCCGTGGCGAACAGCCGAGGGGCGGCCCGACTGAGATCGCGCGGAAAGATGGCCTGGTGGGTGAAGAACAAATACAAACCCGAACAGAGATAGTTCTGGCCCGGATCGCCGTCGCTTGAGAGCGTAAATCGATCCTTTGGACAGCCCCCGTTACATAGTCCCCGGACCTCGCAACGCTGGCACTGCGGAGTGAGCGAGTCGCGTTTGTCGTCCCCGAACTTGCGTTGCGCGGGCGAGGACACGAGCTTCAGAAGGTTCGTTTCATGGATGTTGCCCAACTTATAACGCGGTTCAACGAAATGATCGCAGGAGTAAACATCGCCGTTGTACTCCAGCGCCGGGCCATATCCGCAAGTCGGGGCGTGGATACACAGTAGATGGCGGCCGAAATAGGCCTCAAGCGTCACGTCGAAGATCTGGACAAAAACCTTTCCCACATCGTGGCGCACCCATTCCTCGAAAATATCCACGAGGAAGCGGCCATATTGTTCGCCTCCGACCGAGCGCTTGGTTACCAGGTTACCGTCCTGCGTGTAGAGCAGGCGCTTGCGGTTGGGCTGCTCGCTCCAACCCAGGTTCGCGATATCGATCGTCTGTTCGGTGGCGCGCTCGATGATGGGGATGAACTGCACCCACTTCGCGCCCATCTCGTCGCGAAAGAAACGATAGACCGTGCGGCCGTGTTTCTCGTTGGCGGCGTTGACCGTGCATAGTATGTTGAATTCAACTCCGTGCTGGCGCAGGTGTCTCCAGCCCCGCATCACCTTGTCGAAGGTACCCTTTTGGGTGCGGTCTAGCCGGTACGTATCGTGGAGCTCGCGGGGGCCATCGACGCTCAGGCCGACCAGAAAGTTGTGTTCCTTAAAAAAGGCGCACCACTCATCATCGAGAAGGATGCCATTGGTCTGAAATGTGTGTTGCACCACCTGATCGGGGCGGCGGTACTTTTCGACGAGCTCGACGGAGCGCCTGAAGAAGTCGACCTTCATCAGTGTCGGCTCGCCCCCCTGCCACGCCACGGTTACTGTGGGGGTGCGGTGCGACTCCAGCAGTTGCTGGATGTAGGCCTCGAGTGTGGCCTCGGACATCCGATTTTTCTCGTTCGGATACAACGCTTCTTTGGACAAGAAGAAGCAATAGGTGCAATCGATATTGCAAGTGGACCCACTCGGCTTCGCCAGCAGATGGAAGCACGGTGGTGATTGATCGGGCCGGGTATCATCAGTCAGCGGAGACATTCTTGCACCCTCTTTGTGACGACAACCAGATCCGGCTGCCGGTTGGATTATCTTTACAGCAACAGGGTAGCCTCACGCCCCCAATCGGTGAACTGTCATAACTGACAGTTCACCGGATGCCGCACTGGATATCAACCAAACGTGGCTGGATGAACGGGCCCAGCTGTTCCCGCCAGGAGGCGGATTACCAGCCTGGCCCGAATCGAGATGAATGGAAGAGTTCCCGAGTTTCTCTTGATCTCTGTTAGCGCCAGTATCCTTTATGAAAAACCCAGGCGCCGCCGCTTTGAGTGTAACGGGGAGCTACCCAAACGACACCGGCACGTGGCGGACGAACCCAATGTCCAGCCACCCACACGTACCGTTGCCATTCCAACGCTGGTATCCGCCAACCCAGACATAGCCCGGTCCAGGTGCGACTCCAACCACCCCTACTCGGACAGGCGGAGGTGGCGCAATGCGAATCACCGTCTGTGCAGCTCCGATTACCCCTCCCAGCAACAGTACTCCGCAAAGAACGACGCGAGCGTACGACATCTCATGATCTCCTTTTAGAGCGTTCTAGCTACGGGCGGCCGGAGCCTAAGAGGAGACTACGTTCGCCGATGGGGGTGGTGAACTGGCAAAACTAACAGTTCATTTGGGCGCGATGAAGCGGGCCGCAGTCAGTGTCGTCGCTTTCCCTTCATTTAATGGCGAATGTATGCCGCCATCAGCGCACTGGCGATGAACGCCCCAAGCAACCACACCGCTGCGATTGCGATCGACGCAACGAGGGCAGCCGTCGATCTGATTGATTCTTTCCTGCGCACTTCGGCGGCATCGGCAAGCCCACGACATTCGGTGAGCACATCCGCAGGGGTAATCCTTTGAAGCAGCTTTACCCCCAGGAACACAACCACCACGTCATCCAGCATTCCGATCACTGGGATGTAGTTTGGGATGATTTGAATGGGGCTAAACAGGTAGGCTGCGGTGCAAGCTGCAACCAACCTGGCATACCAGCGCGTGCGGGGATGCTTATACACAAAATAGAAAACATGCGCCTGTTTCTGGAGTCGTTGCGCCTGTTCCCTCCAGTTCGCTGCAAACGCAGGTTCAGATCGTACTTCTACCGAGGTTGACCCGGGCAGAAATTGGCTGGAAAGCTCGGTCAAGTTCTCGGAGTCACCGTCCACGATCACCTTCTTGTCCACCGCGAGGTCTCCAGTTTCACGACTTGAAGATACTGATCTCTTTACTGATCCGCCTCGCGAAAACACTATTCTGTCGTTCTTTTTGAATGTCACTCCGCTGCTTCGCAGACGAAGTTCCATTCTCTGCTAGAACGGCCCGTGGCGCAGTAGGATCCCATAAAATGTGATCAATCCAATCAGGATGACGCAAATCGCTACCACGAACGAGACTGACCAATTATGCCGGGTCTCGGACGCCCCAATCTGCTTCAGAAAATTCCTGTGCTGCCACGTTGCGGCCATCAACGCCAGGGTGCCCAAGGCAACCAGGCTCAAACCCAGATTGCGCGGCGCTTGCGGGCGCCGTATATTGCCGGCGGCAATTTCTTCGGCCTGGTACTGGAAGAACTTGTAAATGCTGAAACCGAATCCAATCATCGAAATGGAGGTTCGGATCCATGCCATCAGCGTTCTTTCCGCTGCGATGATCGTGCGCTGAAGGGCCAGATCGGTCCGCTCTTCGGCAAGAACCGTTCCCCTATCCTTTGGCGTTGGTTCAACAAGATTCATGGGACCTTCCTCAGACGGGGGGTGTTTGCAGCCCGTGTTGACGACGCGTTTCAATCATCCGAGCCACACGCATGGCCGGTCCACGCAGAATCAGGTAGGGCAGAATCGCCAGGATGAAGGCGACGATGAGCGCTTCCCCCGGATATACAAAGTGCAATTCGATGAGCTGGTACACGACGTCCAGCACCACCGCCAGAATGAACACCTTGCCGATGCGCTGCCACGCCTCCTTGATCATGCCCGTGCGCTGTGGAGGATTTGAGACCAGTTCCCAGAACCACGGTGGCCTGCCAGCCTTGGCATCTGCCAACCCCGCGCGAATCGCGAAGAACGCCGCCATGCACGGCTGGAGCACCAGTCTGAACTTCATCGGCCCACTGACCCGGGCGAGCAATTGAGTTCCTACGCGCATCCAAATGTTGTCCATAGCATCCCCTTCCCTTGCAACCAACTCAACCGCGACAGATCCAGCACGAACCGCCGTTCTCTTTCAAAAGGCGTTCACGCACGCGGGCTCGGGCCTTCGGCGGGCGCGACGACCGGCACGATTGACGGCCAGTGCTCCCGGACAGCAAGCACGCGGAACACGAACCCAACCAGCACCGCGATCAGCGTGATGGGAAAGAAGGCGAGGCTTCCCTTCAACTGCACTGCGAGCAGCGTATAAACCGTGCTCGCCAGCACCGCCGTCATGACCAGTTGCTCCGACGGCCTCACCACCTCTGGCGTGACCCCGGAAAAGAGGTCGATCAGCACCCCGCCCGCGGTGGTGGCGATCACCCCGATGAGGATGGCGGCGGTGATCCCCAGGTTGTGATCGAGCGCCTTATGCGCGCCCAGGATCGCAAACCAGGGCAACGTGAAAGACTTGAAGTAGGCCAGCGTCCTTGTGCGGAACCGCTCCTCCTTCGATTCGAGGTAGCGATAAATCGCCAGCCCCAGCAGACCCGACAGAAGGCACACGACGAGATACTTCACGTCCTTGAGCGGCGCGGGGACGTCATTGAGCAGCACGTCGCGCGTCACGCCGCCTCCGATCCCGCCGAAAAAGGCCATGATCAGCAGCCCCGCGACAGTGTAGCCGCGGTTGTGCGACGGTTGGCGCGCGATGAGCACCCCGTACAGGGCGTTGATGCCGGCGGAGAACAAGTCGACGTGCGGAAAGCTTGGCAAATTCATCTCGGCTTCCTCCTCAGAGCGGCTCGCCGCTTTCGCTGTATTTGAGTCGGCTGCAGTTTTCGACCATCGTTCCCTCCTACGGTTCGCTCTCCGCCGCGGCCGCCGCCGACTGCCATGGCCAATGACCCTCGATTTCGACCACCACGGACCAGCTAAGGAATGTTCGGACCACGACCAATCCGCCGAGTATGCCGATACTCTTGGCTGTTTCGTCCAACAAGATCGTACGGATGACATCCGCCGCAATCAGGAACTCGAGCGACAGCAAGAGTGCACGGCCAAGCAGTCTCTTATAGGCGGGGTAAGGGTCTGGTACTCGTCTGCACAATTGCACAAGAAAGCGCACGGTACCAAAGACGACTGAGGCGACGATGATGACTACCGCCAGATCCTGGATCCCCGCTGACGACAATTCGATCCATTCGCGCATGTCTGTTTACACCATCTCAGGCAGTGTGGCACTGCTTGTTCTTCGGAGATGAACTCGCACAGGGCATCAGAGAACGCCCCTCAAATGGAGAGTAGGGGGGCGGGTCTGAGGCCACAACTGTCACATCTGACAGTGGCGGGCCTGAGATCGCTGATGCCCAGGCGTTCGGCCATTTCTTCGTACGGAATCCCTCCCCAGCCCGTAAGGCTGTGACGAAAAAGCCCCGCCCAAAAGGAGCTTGGACGGGGCGGAGAGAAATGTGCGATTCAGCCTACAAGGCTCTTGGTATATCGGGAACTGTCAAAAGTTACAGGGAGCAACGGGAATACACTGCCGATCTACTGCCGTTGGTAGTTCTGCCAGTCGCGCAGCATTCCACCGTGGTTTATAAGGTGAGGTATCGCGCACCAGCGAGCCGGGGTGCCATCAGGACAAGAGCAGGTCGACATCGACCTTTGCTAACTACAATGCGACGCACACTCGCAGTCACGGTTGCCATTCTCGCGTTCAGTTTCTCCACGTTTGCCCAAAATGACCTAACCACTTTCAGGACGGAAGCCGCGAGCGCATTTGTGTGGGATGAGGACAACCGCCCGGGAGGTGTGTCCTCAAGCGTTCGAGACCCAGTAACGGGCGATGTGATTCACAAGCTGAACCACGCGGGAATCGAGGTCAGCTCACGCGCGGGATTCGAGAGGGTTCGGTCGGGCGAAGAGGGCGAACTCCTCAGTTTCACGACCACCATTATCAACAATACGGAGTCTGAACTCTCCGTGCGCCAAGGTACCGCCAGTGTTGATGGACGCCTGGTTTTGCCGCTTACGGTCGTACTCACGAAAAAAGGTGTGAGCAAGAAAGAGCGCAACCAGGTGTGGGAGCTACCGAAAATGAATTGCTTTTCGAGCGGCTTTCTTCCAAACGAGGTTTTTTGGTCCTCGAACACTTCTTCCAAAGTCCTCACCGTAACTCCTAAAAGGGCGTTGACGGTTTCCTTTGTCACCAAAGACCCGCGCTACTATTCCGTTCTGTGCTCGGTGGAGGGTTGCTACCCGAAAGGAACAATACGGTTCTCGGTTACGGTTAACACAACCGATTTCGTATTTACTTGGCCCGGTCGGGCCATGGTCAATTGTGGCAGGTAAGTGGCAACGCCTGAAGCCTGGAGTTAATAGCTTTTATCGTGAGATTATCTCGCGTTTTGGGGCAGTTGCCACGTCTCTCCGTCCACACCAGGCGCCGCGTTCTTAGGGTTTACGATTCATTTCTTTTCCACTGAAAAGTAAAAATAGGCCGCAAGGCCGATGAAGTTTTCTTGCTTGTTTGGGTGCTTGCCGGTGTCGTTCTCATGCTCATAGTAGGGATTGAACTGCACATGCTTTCCTACAGGCAAAAGGCAGCCGGCAAACTCGGCCGTAGTGCTCCATTTCCCGTACTGGCTCTCGTAGTAGGGTTCGACGCTGGCATACGGTATCAGATGATAGGAATGGATCGCGAAGGTTCTTTCGAGTGTCAGTTTATTGCGATAGCGCCACTTGAACTTGCCGCCTTGCCAATCGAGGTCCGCACGGTTTCTGTCGGTGATCAGAAATGCCGCCTTCATGGGAAAGTGGGAAGTTACAGACGTCAAGAAGCGATTGTCAGTGGGCTCATTCGGAGCCGCTATATATCGGTATCCAGCTTCGAATACCAGGGGCCTTTGCTTGGCATCGTCCAGATCGAAGGCGGTAATATTTCGTAGCTTGACGAGGGGTTTGAGGTACAACTGGAGGCTCGGTCCCAACGTAGCCTGGGTTGGGTCACCGCCGTCTCGGTCTTCTTTTGCCTCAAAATAAACACGAACCATTGAGTTGAGCTTAAGGTAGGTGTCGATCTCCGGCAGGAACTGCACGGTTTGCGCACGCACCGAGGCGCAAGGGAAAAGAAGGGAAAGCGCTAGTACCGCAGGACAGAAGACACTTCGCAGATGCTCTCTCATAGCGTTCTTGCTCTGACGATTCGAGTCTACCTACGCATCCGTCACATTCAACCGGCAATTCTGACAGGTGTGCGTCATGAGGGTGTCGCGTAGTTTATTTGCGAGCGCGCGAAAACGGTTTCCGGTGGTCCAGGAAGCGACTGACCCCAGTTGTCCGCCAGCGGGTTGCGGGAAAAACGTCACAGGATCGTCATGCTCACGACTGGCCAGTCACGCTCTATGAGGCCCGTGGCACGGCGTTGCCTGCCCCGCTGAGTGCTCGAGGTGAAAAATGCAAGACATGAGTGTCCCTCAACACTGTTCACTTCCACGTTGCTCCATCTTGCTGGTATTCCTCTTCTTGACTCTAAGCGGAGTGTGCTCTGCACGAGAGAGGAAGGACGCTATTCAGTTCAACAATGGCGACCGCATCACCTGCGAGATCATCAAACTCGAGAAGGGCTACTTGTATGTCAAGCTCGAGTACGCGGATGGCACGGTTGCAATGGACTGGTCCAAGATTACCCACATCGAAAGCCCCCAGAATTTTGTGGTTGCGGATAGTGAGGGACATCGCTACACAGGCAGCCTGAGGAGTGAGACCGAGGAAGAACCGGAAGGACTGAAGGTGCAGGTGATGGGAGCCTCGACAAGCCAGCTTGTCCCAGGCAAAGAAGTCGCTACGATCGACCGGACAGACACTAGTTTCTGGCAGAACCTGCACGGCGGAATGGACGTCGGCCTCAATTACTCCAAACAGCAAAACCGCACGCAATACAACTTTCAGTCAAACGCACTTTTTCAACGGACCAAGTGGTCGGCAGCAGCAAATTATCAATCCAGTTTCAGCGGTGGAGGGGACGTCTCGAACCTTCGCAATGATTTGCAATTGAATGGCTCGCGACAGTTGCTGTCACCCCGCAATTTCTACATGGGGCTTGCAGATTTCTTGCAAAGCAATGAGCAGCAACTCGACCTGCGCACGACCCTTGGCGGTGCCCTGGGGCATGTGTTCAGTTATACAAACAACACTTTCATTGCCGCATACGGCGGCGCGGATTGGAACCGCGAGCGATATTCTTCGGAGGCGACGGTTGGCCGAAACGGAAACAGCGCCGAAGTTATCTTAGGAACCCAGGTGAATTTCTTCCGCTTCAAAACGACCAACATTCTCGCTGACGCCCACGTCTACCCCAGCCTGTCCGACCTGGGTCGCGTACGTTTTGACCTGAACACATCACTGAAATTGAGGATCGCTAAGGATCTCTACTGGAGGTTTGGCTACTTTCTCGACTTCGACAGCCGCCCCCCGCAAAACCTGCCCAGGACTGACTACGGCTCCACTTCCAGCCTGGGATGGACATTTTAATAACGTCACACCGATCTGGAATTTGGCGAATAGGGACAATAAAAAAGGGCTGTTGGGACGCGCACGCTCTACAGCCCCACGTCGAGAGTTGACATGAAAAAAGTATGGAACACGATCAAAAGTCATTTCACCTGCTTTGTCACCTGTCAGTATTGCCAGTTGCGCATTTTCTTCCTGGTGTTAGAAAGGTAGCTTCCAGGCCATCCCGAAAAACAAAGCTGGGCTCCAGCGGGCCAATGTGACAACCGAAGTGCCGAATGCTGAGATCGCCGCTCCTGGACAATGCCTGGGTTCCGGCAGGAAAATGAGCGGTCTTACGTTTTGTGCAGGCCGCGGCCATCAAGGAGGCATTTAATGCGACAGAAACCTGGCTTTACAGCGATCGTCTTATTGGTCACCATGGTCGTCTCCCAGGACTTTGGGCCCTTACTCTCGGCGCAAACGGCCTCTGTCACACCGCAGCAACTCGATCAATTGCTGGCTCCGGTCGCACTTTACCCAGATTCTCTGCTGGCCCAAATTACAACCGCGTCGACGAATCCGCAGGAGATTCTGGACGTGGATAACTGGCTGCAGAAGAATCCCGGGCTGACAGGCACTGCTCTGACCGATGCGGCGCAGCAACAAGGATTCGATCCGGCATTCATCGCGCTGACAAATTTTCCGCAAGTGCTGGACATGATGGCGCAGAACATCGACGATTACGCCGCTATCGGGCAGGCATTTTTGGCGGATCAGGGAGCGGTCACCGCCTCGATTCAGCGATTGCGAGCCCAGGCATATGCCGCAGGTGCGTTGCGCAGCAATTCACAACAGCAGGTAGAGGTGCAGCAGCCCGCCGGTCAACGGATCTATGTAATTCAACCGGCGAACCCGCAGGTGGTTTATGTGCCGGTTTATAACCCCACCGTCGTTTATGTCAAACCTAGCACGAGTACTGTAGTTGCAACATCGCTGATCAGTTTCGGCGCGGGCATCGCGATTGGGGCTCTGGTGGTTAGTAACCAGCCGTGGGGATGGGGTGGATGGGGATGGGGATGGTCATCGGGACGGTGCTATTACAACCGCACCGTCTGGGTGGCATGGGGAAATCCTTACCGTCCGCCGAACGTCTGGTACCATCCGCGACCGGTTCTGTATACCAGCCGTCCGGGATACGGTGGCAACTGGCACTATCGTCCGCCGAACTATCGGCCGCCGGTTCCGGGAAACCGCCCTCCGAATCGTCCGCCTTGGGGACCCAACAACCCCCCGGGACACAGACCTCCTGCAGGCGGCGGTCGTCCGCCAGTGCAGCAACCTAAACCCGGCCGCCCCACCCAGCCGATAGCTAAGCCCACCCCGAAACCGCCAAGTTCGACAAGGCCGCCCGTAAAGCCGCCAGCGCAGGGCAAACCAAACCCGCCCAGTACAAATCGGCCACCGGCAAATGGCACGAAGCCGCCTGCAACAACCCGGCCGGCCCCTCAACCGAAACCCACGCCTCCGAGCCGCCCACCAGCGCAAACCAGACCGACCTCGCCGAAGCAGCCTGCCGTAGACCGGCCCGCCGGTCAGCCGAAACCCGCAACTCCGAACGGCGCGCAGCCGCAGAAGAAGCCGGCTCCACAATCAAAACCCGCGCCAAAACCTAAACCAACGCCGCGGCCACAGACATAAGATTATTATTATTAACGATAGGATTGATGCCCACAATCGCCGACTGCCTGCGTTGCGAGTCTCTGCCTGGGTACCACATGGCATCCACCGCGATATGAGATCGACGCTGCCCGAGGCGAGCTATAGCGCAACGATCTGAACCGGTGTCGCACTCTGCGTTTCCTTCCGAACTGTCAGTTGCTCGATCCGTGAACGGCGAACCGTAAAGCCCAGCCCCGCTGCTGTCGGCAAGCAGATAGTCCCGCTACTGCTGACCTCGACCTCAGGATCAATGATATCTTCGTGCCAGTAGCGGCGGCTGGCAGACACATCTCCAGGCAACACGAAGCCTGGCAGCCCTGACATGGCAATGTTGTGAGCGCGTCCGATGCCGGATTCCAGCATGCCTCCGCACCACACCGGAATGGAACTCTGAACGCACACGTCGTGCACACGCCGCGCACCACTGTGGCCACCTACACGCCCGAGTTTGATGTTAATAACTCCGCAGGCGTGCAGCCCGATCGCGGCTCTCGCGTGTCTGGCGTTGTGAATACACTCGTCGAGGCAGATGGGCGTGCGCAATTGGGCCTGCAGTATTGCATGCTCGTAAATGTCATCCCATGCCAGTGGCTGTTCGATCATCATGAGGTTGAAGGAGTCAAGAGCGAGGAGTCGGTAACTGTCGGCCAGGCTGTATACCGAGTTGGCGTCCACCATGAGCCGGATTTCCGGATACTGCCGGCGAATTGCCTGGACCAGGTTAAGATCGTTTCCGGGCTTGATTTTGATCTTGACGCGCTGGTATCCATCGCGTAACTCCGTCCCGATCCTGGACAACAGCGCGGGGATCGAATCTTGTATGCCAATGGAAACACCGCACGGGATCTCGCTGCGGGTCGCGCCCAGTAGGCAGGCCAGAGGAACAGTCTTTTGCTGCGCCTCAATATCCCAAAGCGCATTTTCCAGCGCTGCTTTGGCCATTTCATGTCCGCGGACGGGCGCCATCACTCTTTCCAGATCAGAAGCCTCGGTAATGTCCTTACCGAGGACAAGGGGAATGAGAAAGTCGCGCAAAATGAGCCAGGCCGAATCGGTCGCCTCGGAGTTATAAGACGGGGATTCCAAAACGGTGGCTTCACCCCATCCACTCAGACCTTCCGAGCAAATTTCGACAAGGAGAATTCTGCGGTCCAGGAAAGCGCCAAAGCTAGTTTCAAAGCGCTCTCTCAAGCGCATATGTATTTCGCGTAGAGTGATCTCTTCAATCCGCATACCCACTCCACTCGCGCCGGAAAGTTCCCCCAACAAAGTCCGGCAGACTCCGGCTAAGAATCACTAACTGCCATGCCGGATAAGAATGAAACTAACGTTACATTTGCACATCTTAGTAGACGTCAGCAAGAATACTAGTCCCAGCGAGCTTGTCAAGAGTTTATTGAATGATATCCATCCGAATCGTGCTGAAGTGAAACATATGATACGATGCACGCCGGAAGGCGACTTTCCGATGCCGGGGCAAATATGCGCTGTTTCCGCGGGCTGTTGGCCAGCCCCGCGACGATTAACCCTTCAGCACAGCCGGTCTTACTTGTAACGGTGGCCGGTAACGGGGGGCGCCGACACTAAGCCTCGTACCATCGGAATCCGCGGCGCTGTTCTTCATCTACCTTCTTCATGATTCCGAGAGTATGCAGGTGGCGATCTTCTGCGCACGCCACGAGGAGAAGGTTGAGCAACGCCATGGGCGCCGCGTACGAAGCGTTAAACGAAAGCGAGTCTACGGAGGCCAAATACACCTCATTTGCAAAACGTGTGATCGGAGAGATGTAAGTGTCCGTTATACCGACGCAGTACGCACCCTGTCTGCGAGCCTGCTCGAGTCCTTCGACCGTCATCCGCAGACCACGGCGAAAACTGATGGCAATGACAACGTCATGTTTACCCAAGGAGCGGACGGTGTGGACGGCCATTCCGGGCATGGTCGCGCTGGATACGGGCAGGCCCAGGATTCTGAGATGATATTCGAGGTAAGTTACCAAACTGGCAGCGACGTCTCCACCCAGGAGAAGAACTCGTCGCGCTTTCCAGATTCGCTTGGCAACCGCCGCCACGCGCTTCAAATCCAGAACGTTGTAAAGGGCGCGCAGGTTCTTGAGTTCATGATCCAAGGATGCCTGCAATAGTGAGGTCGTGGAGCCTTCGGCAGGAGCAGACCGCATCGTTTCCAGGGAGGTGGCACGCGCAACCGACAGCTCGTGAAGATACATCTGGAATTCTTTGTAGCTCTCGAATGCCATGGCCCGTGCAATGCGGACCGTCGTCGCGGGATCAGTTCCAAGTTTTTTTGCCAGGTCGCGGACGCTGAGTAGCACGAACTGCCGAGGGTCCTCGAGGGCGGGACGGATGATCTCCCTACGGCGGGGGCTGAGTCGGGCCAGGCGTTCTGTTTGGCTTATCCGGGAAACCACTATCGGACGTTTTTCATTCTTGCCGCGATTTGCCATAAAGCAGCATGGTACCAGAGTTCCGCGTAGAGTCCGTCCTCGCCGGGGCTGGAATGCAGACACGCCCGGTCCCCATTTCCGGCCATCTTGTTGGTATGTATCGTATGTTTCTAACCAGTTCGTCACGGATAGTTTTCTCTTTTTTAACTTGACAGCGAGTGAATCTCGGCCTAGATTTTACGATGTTATAGTGCGCTACCGGCAAAATTGAAACATTCATTTCATTCATGCAGATCAAAACTGCTGCGGGATTTCCGCAGGGAGCTGCCATGAACTGTCTGGTAGTTGCCGGCCCTTCCCCTGGCTTGTCAAACCACCCGCCCGAGCTGTCGCCAGAAGAGAATAATTGCCGCAGGCCCGTCTTTTTCGCGGCGGGCGCGGCCTGGGATCAAGATCGTCGAAGTTGCTCACCTGAAAATCGCGATGAATGCACACCGAGGAGGCTTTCCATGAAGTTGTTCGTAGCGTTGCTTGGTTCGCTTTTACTGCTGTCGATGTTGGGTGTAGCGGCTTACGGCCAGAATGCCGGCACGGGCGCAATCGCCGGAGTGGTGACGGATCCGACGGGCGCGGTGGTTGAAGGGGTGGTGGTTAAGGTGACCAACAACCTGACCGGAGAAACGCGCACGGCCGTGTCCGCCGGCCGCGGGAACTACACTGAGCCCCTGTTGCCGCCTGGAAACTATGCGGTGGAAGCGTCGAAGGCCGGTTTCAAGAACACGAGCTACCGGGCCATCACCGTGAGTGTGACGGAGATCTTAACGTTGAACATTCAGCTGCAGGTGGGCAGCGTGCAGGAAACCGTCGAAGTAACGGGCCAAGGCGAACAGTTGCAGACGGAGACGAGCGCGGCAGGGCGCGTGACAGACAGCATCGTGGTGGAGAGCATGCCTTTGGTGACTCGAAATTACACGCAGATCCTCGCACTCTCCACTGGTGTTTCAGCAGACGTGATGAAGGCGAGTGAACTGGGGCGGGGCGGCACCAGCGGCGGCGGCAGCAACCCGAATGACGATATGGTAACGGCGGGCGGCGCCGGCAACGACAATAACTTCCAGATGAACGGAGTGGAGGTCAACGACTTCCAGCAGAGCGGCAATTTCAGCGGTGGAGTGGCCGTGCCGAATCCGGATTCCATTCAGGAATTCAAGGTCCAGACCGGTCAATATGATGCCTCTTACGGCCGCAATGCGGGTGCAAACGTAAACGTGGTGACCAAGACCGGCACCAACGAGTTTCATGGCACGGTGTTTGAGTTTTTCCGTAACGATGCGTTGAACGCAAATGACTGGTTCCTGAATGAGAACGGCGTCCCGCGGCAGGAGTTGCGACAAAACCAGTATGGGATGACGTTTGGTGGACCCATTGTCAAGAATAAGCTGCTGTTCTTCACTTCATATCAGGGGACACGGCAAACGAACGGAGTGGATCCAACTTGTTCTACCACCTTTACTACTCCACCATTGACGAACGACCGCTCGGCTGCGGCTCTCGGTGCCTTGTTTTACGGGCAGGAGACCTATATTCAGTTGGCCACCGGGGATCCTAGCATCGGGCCTTCCGTGGCCCAGAACGGCTCCAATATCAGCCCACAGGCGCTGGCTCTGATGCAGATGAAGCTGCCCAACGGGCAGTATCTGTATCCGACTCCCCAACGGGTTGACACCTCTATACCGCAACTTGACAACCAGGGCAGCTATTCGGTCAGCAATCCGTGCCCCTTCTACGAAGAGCAGTT
>Ga0187890_10001944_pt1 | contig 14576 bp, 18 predicted proteins | sample June2016WEW_21_1_FD_133005 | JGI IMG/M metagenome (GOLD analysis project Ga0187890, IMG submission 133005) | Peatland microbial communities from SPRUCE experiment site at the Marcell Experimental Forest, Minnesota, USA - June2016WEW_21_10 | ecosystem: Environmental > Terrestrial > Soil >... | reverse complement strand
CGGGGAAGGGCAAACAGGGAACCAACGCCCCCTTGACGCCGTCAAACGATTACAGTATCAACCAACCACTGGGTGCCGCACTTTTGGAGCGCCACCCGCTGCACTATCTCAGCGCCCTTTCGAGAAACAGCCCAGCGCAAAGAGCGTCGAGGTGGTCGCGATGATCATGGCCAGCGATTCGGGTTGATGAAACGCGTGCGACAACTCCAGCGTCAACAAGCCCAGTTTCCCGTCGTACATTTCGACGTCGTGAGAGGAGGCCTTTGAATCCTGGATCGAGAGCGTGTTGTCCTGCCAGTCGTCTGGCGAATTGGATGCGGCTTGACTGTTCGACTGTCCCAGCCCCCGCACCAGCACGATGCTGGCCGCAGTCAAGCCCAGCACCAGCACGATCACACCGACCGTGTTGAGCGTCGACTGTCGCCCAAAGGACGAACCGGAAATGGCCGGCCTGTTATTCACTGCTGCCTGTTCCTCTTCTCGCCGGAACCTGTGCGGTCCGGCCACACAATTTTACCCCAGGTGGCGGCGGAAAACAAATTGGCGACCCAGACAGTTGCCAGTTGGAACCAGATTGTCCAGTGGCTTCACGAGATGAACCTGCTAAGGGAAGGGGCGCTGGCATGTGCGGCTTGACCTCATTTAACAGCGATTTCGGGCGTCTCTGGTGCTCGCGTTTCACCTTGGTGGCCGATGTGGCCTCCAAGGTGACATGCAAACGCCCCTTTCCGGCGTCTCTGGTGTTTGGGGCCATAGTCCCTACCGGCGTTGGAACCACCCTCTCTTGACCTTCACGCCATGAATGACACCCACAGTCCAGTCCAGCTAGGGCTGGACGGACAAACAGGAGACCATCACCATGAGGAAACAAAACCAACTGACAAAAACACAAACTTCTTCAACTCAACCCACAGCGGCCATTGAGGAAATCCGCACGCTTCACTTTCAGATTGTTGGGCTGGCCCGAACATCTCTGGAAAAGGCAATCCGCGTCGGGGAACTGCTCACCGAAATCAAGTCTCAGCTTAACCATGGCGAGTGGCTGCCATGGATTAAAACGAATCTGCCATTCACCGACCGCACGGCCCGCAACTATATCCGGCTCCACGAGAACCGTGACCGGCTCAAATTGGAAACTGTTTCCGATTTGACGACTGCATACAAGCTGCTCAGTGAGCCGGAGTGGCTCAGCGACATTCACGCCGCCCCACCCACCGCCACAGAACTGGCGACCGACAAGACATTCATCCCGGAGGACGGGTGTATGTTGCTCTGCAACCGCCACGATGGAGAAAATTCGGAAGTGCTGTGGGTCGTCCAGTCAGCATCAAACCCCGGATATTACTTCATTGCGCTTGTGTACCACGACCCCACGGGGGCACACGTCAACGGGTCGAAGAAGGCCATCCACGCCGACTATGTAACTCGTTTTGTGATGTTGCTGCCATGGCTGCCGCACGCGCAGACCGCGAAAGACCTTTGCCATTCACTCGACTGCCACAATTATGAACATGAAGGCTGGAAATATAACGAGGTGCTATTTACCAGCTACGAGGACTATTTGGAAAAAGCCCTTGGCATACCGAGCAAGCTCACGGGAGGCGGCACAAGAAAAGATGCCAATGCCGAAAGGTAGCTGGCTTTGTCTGGCGATGCGCATCATCTGGTACTCAAATGAATACCGCAGAACGCCTTCGAAGCGTTCTGGTCGCGTGCATCCTGATGGTGCTGGCCAATCCCTGACTGCGGCCCCACACACAACATGGTCGCGACCACTCGATTTCGGTCTGACCGCTGGCGGTCGATGCGTGCGCCGAGCGGCAGGGAAACCCGGTGCTATTGAGTTTTACGAAGTCATGCATAAGGTGAAAATCGACGATGAAGAATGTGCGCGTATATCGAAACTTTTTTTCAGCCCGTCTGCGTTCCTTGATGACCTTCTGGTCGTCCGGCGGGGCGCACATCCCGCTCATCGGCACGGACGGGCTGGCCTTTTCGGGGGATGGGTGACATGAGAACCAAAATGAAAAGACCGGGGAGCGCCAACTCCCCGGTCAAATGCACAGCAGACCAACACGCAAGTGACGATAACACCGGCGCGGTTGGTGTCAATACCAAACCCAAACTTTCGTTTGCGCCATTGCCACTGGACGTATGTTGTCGCCGCGACCTGCCGGGAAACGCGAAAGTGGTTCTTGCTCGAATCAGACTACACGCGGGAGGTGGTGATGGCATTTGCTACACGTATGGGCCAAAGCTAGCAAAGGAATGCGGTATCAGCAAACACACCCTTGTTCGATGTATAGCCGTTCTTGAGGCAAAACGACTACTGATTGTTGAGCGCGGGACTGGCCGTCCAAATACCTACCGGTGCCAAAGTGGAACCGGTGCCAAAGTGGAACCAATGCCAGACTTGCGCCAAACCAGTTCCAAAATGGCACCAGACCAATTCCAACGTGGCACTGCTACCAGTTCCAAAGTGGCACCGCCCATAAGAATAGATGTAGTTAAAAGAGGTATACAAAAAAGGAAAGAAGAAATGTCTACCCCGCCTGACGGCGGGAACGCCGAGTTCTTCAAGTCTTTTTCATCTGCCTTCAAGCAGCGGTTCGAAATAGAGCTTACATATCAGAAGGCGGACTTCGTTCAACTCGCGAACTGGCGGAGGTCTTACCCTGATATCACCCCTGAGCAATTTGCCGACTTCTGTCGGAATGTTTGGGATGTGCCTTTTGGGAAACGAACTTGGACTTCATTACGCGGCATCTGCTCCGACTGGTCATCGGCGATGGCGGCCTTGAAACAAAACACGGGAGGAAAAAAGACTGATGCAAACACCAATCGAAACGCCAAGAGCTTCAATGACGGGATGGCCAAGCTGTATGGCAACGCTGGACATTGACTTCAAAACATTCGGAGACAGTGCTAGATGCACGCCCCCGCAAGGGGCGTGCTGAAAGCGTTCTCCTTTGGGCCTCCTAGTGCCCGATTCGGGGCGCAAGTAAGCTCGCCCCCTTTTGTTCGATGGCTTCCGAGTCCACGCGACAGAGGAGCCATGAACAGAATCGTGTTGGGAGGCCGAATCTCTGGCACAGACCACGGCTCTTGACCACCAGTTGACAGTGTTGCGCGAGCGTAAGGACAAGCTCGACGATGCAGCTATTGAGCGGCTGATTGACCGAGAGACCTACCAGCGGAAACTCGACGAGCTTAACGAGGAAATCGCGCTGGCAGAAATGGCGGCCCACGATGCCAAGCTCGAAGGCTTCGACGTGGAGACCGTACTCAACTTCTCAGAGCACGTTATCCTCAACGCGGCTCGCCTCTGGACAGAGTTCTCGTTAGAGCAAAAACAGCGGTTTCAACGGATACTTTTCCCCAAAGGGGTAACATTCTCCGAGTGCGGATTTGGAACCGCTTCAACGTGCATGATTTTCAACCTCTTACATCAGCCCGAAGCCCAAAAAACACGATTGGCGACCCCAACGGGATTCGAACCCGTGTTACCGCCGTGAAAGGGCGATGTCCTGGACCGGGCTAGACGATGGGGTCGCCGAAATTGCCGCGCGCGGGTTCACTATAACGGATGGATTCGAGTTGGCAACCGCGAAAGTGGTACGGGCATCCTTTCGGTCATGCCGCCAATCATCAACGGGCGAGAGGCCCGTTCTGGACTACACCGCGAGGATTTCCTTCTCCTTGTGGGAGAGGACGGTGTCGATCTCTTTGATATACTCGTCGGTCTTGTTCTGGATTTCTTTTTCGGCGTGCTTGAGGTCGTCCTCGGTGATCACACCGTCTTTTTGCAGTTTCTTGGCCAGGTCGTGCGCGTGACGACGCTCGTTGCGAACGGCGACGCGGCCGTCCTCGGCCATTTTCTTGCAGATCTTGTCGAGCTCGCGGCGACGCTCCTGATCGAGTTCGGGGATGGGGATCCGGAGTATCTTGCCGTCGACGCGCGGGGTGACACCCAGTTCCGATTTCAGGATCGCCCGCTCGACATGCTGGACGAGAGTGGCGTCCCACGGCTGGATGACAATCAGGCGCGGCTCGGGCGTGGAGATGCCGGCGAGTTCGCGCAACCGCATGTGCGCGCCGTAGGCTTCCACCTGGATGTTCTCCACGAGGGACGGCGACGCTTTGCCGGTGCGAACCGTGGCGAATTCGTTGTGGACGAATTCGAGCGTCTTCATCATTTTTTCTTCCATCGAATCGAGGACTTCTTGCAGAGTCATGCCGGAGAGATTAGAAATTCTGGTTGGAGATGTCAACCACGCGCACACTTCTGATCGATGCCGACGACACGCTTTGGGAGAACAATATCTACTTCGAGCGGGTCGCGGAGGAATACGTCGCGACGCTGGGACGGATGGGCCAGAGGACCGAGCAGGTAGAGCAGTTACTCTGGGAAACGGAACAACGCAACGTCAAGATCACCGGCTATGGGAGCCAGGCGTTCTGCGAGTCACTGCGCGAGGTTGCCCGGCAACTCGGTGCGGCCGACCTGGAATCGTGGATTGGCGAGAAAGAGACCTGGATTCTCCGTCATCCGATCGAGTTGATGCCCGGTGTGCGTGAGACCCTTCCCCGGCTCCATGCGGCCAACCAGCTCATTCTGCTGACCAAGGGACGCGCAGACGAACAACTGGCCAAGCTGGAACGCTCGGGCCTCGCGTCATTCTTCCACGTCACGGAGGTCGTCTTCGAGAAATCGGTCGAGACCTACCGGGACGTGATGGCGAAACACGGATTTTTGCCGGGACGAACGTGGATGATCGGCAACTCGCCGCGTTCCGATATCAATCCGGCGAGGGCCGCCGGGCTCGGCACGGTGTTCATCCCCTACCACACCACATGGCAGCACGAATTGGAAGAGATCACGACGGACGGCGCCACGATCATGCTGGAGAATTTTGGGCAGCTCGCTGACCACTTTTCGTAGAGAACGAACTACTCGCTGACCAATGTGCCGATGGGTTCGCCGAGGATCGCGCGCCGAATGTTGCCGTATTCAAAGAGGTTGAAGACGACAATCGGGATGTGGTTGTCCATGCACATCGAGAACGCGGTGGAATCCATGACATTGAGCCGGCCCTTCAACGCGTCCATGTAGGTGAGCTTGTCGTACCGCTTGGCTGACGGGTCGGTTTTCGGGTCGGCGGAATAGACTCCGTCCACCTTCGTCGCTTTCAGCAGCACATCGGCGTCGATCTCGCTGGCGCGCAGGGCGGCGGTCGTGTCGGTCGAGAAATAGGGATTGCCGGTGCCGGCGGCGAAGATGACCACGCGGCCTTTTTCGAGGTGGCGGATGGCGCGACGGCGGATGAACGGCTCGGCGACGGCGCGCATTTCGATGGCGGACTGCACGCGGGTGGACACGCCGTGTTTTTCCAGCGCATCCTGCAAGGCGAGGGCATTGATCACCGTGGCGAGCATCCCCATGTAATCGCCCGCGGTGCGGTCGAGGCCGTGTTTGCTGCCGGCCAGACCGCGAAAGATGTTGCCGCCGCCAATGACAATCGCCAGCGCGACATCCAGTTCCTTGATCTCGTGGATTTCCTTGGCGATGGCGGCGCAGGTTTCGGGGGAAATGCCGTACCCGCGGGAGCCGAGGAGCGCTTCGCCGCTCAACTTCAACATGACACGGTGGTATTTGGGAGTCAGGGCGGAGGTCTGAACCATGGCCACGGTTTTACACGCAGTTGCCGTTCTTGGCAAGCGCGGGAATGGATAGGCGGTATCAAGGGAGGGCGAGGCTCCTGCCGAGCCACTGCGTTTGGATTCCGCAATCTCGGCTCGCCGGGAGGCTCGCCCTCCCAAGGCTTGCCGACAGCGGTCAGCGTTGGCATACTCTGGGGCAATGGCCGCGGAGAAGGACAAGGCGGGCCGATACGTTTGGGGAGGCATTGCCGTCTTATGCCTCTTGATTCTCCTCGGTTGGCTTGCCTTCCGCCAATCGTCACCGCCCCCGGAGCAACTACCGGCAAAGGTTGAATCGCCGAAACCGCAGGCGCGAAGCGAAGCTCCTGTGTTCGAGACGGCCGATGATTCGACCCAGAAGGCGATGGTAGGCCAGACGAATGCTTCGGTCACGACGAACGCTGCTGATCTCTACCGGCAAGCGTTTGCGCTTTATGACGCGCTCACGAATGATGAGAAGAACATTCTCAGTGACTGGCGGACGAATGTCGATGCGTCGGTCGAGTCAGAACTTTGCCAGAAGATTCGCCCGATTTGCGACCTGATGCATCAGGCAGCGGCGGTAGCGAATTGTGATTGGGGAGTGGGACCCATCGTGCTTGACACGAAGTTGCCGCATATCAAGCAGACACGAGATATTTCGCGGGCCGCACTGTGGAACGCCGCGCATTGCCGGTCGAATGACGTATCGGGAGCTACGGATGATGTGGTTGCCGTCCTGCGGCTTGACCAGAAAGTCTCATCGTCTACTGTACTTGCCTGTCTCATGGACATGGCGTTGCAAAACATGGCAGCGGCGTATGTTGCTCAGAATATCGGATTGTTCGGTGGCACCGACAACCAACGACTGGCAGCGGCCTTCAGCGATCCGTCTCACGAGGAAGCCCCAAGCGGTGCGATGAAGGAAGAAGCCGACACAGTCGATCGCCTAGCTGTGAAGCTGGCATCATTCGCGCCAGATGAGGCGGAAAAGGAACTTTCCAAGCTTCCAAGTTCATTCGAGATCGATGCGCCAGCTGTGGATCGAGACGCCGCGTTGGCCACGCTGAAACAGGTTTCCGATTTAGACCGAGAATTGGCGAAAGCTCTGCTTTCCTCATCCGAAGATACATATGAGACATGGCTGCGACACTGGAATGGACTTCAAGCCGCCAGTCCGTTTTCGAAGCAGTTTGTAGCAACTGACGATCTATTCGTGGCCAAAGTACGAGCCGCTGAAGTCAATCGGGCGCTGGTGGTGGCCGGGTTGGCGGTGGCGGAGAACGGACCGGATGCATTGGCGGCCCATCCCGATCCGTCGAGCGGGCAGCCGTTCGTTTACACGGAAACGGCGGATGGGTTTGTGCTGCAATCCAGCCATCAACTGAACGGCAAGCCGATGACGATGCAGTTCAAGTAAAGGGGTGCCCGCAAGCAGGGACGCTTGCGCCACCAAGGAACAGACCCGCCCTCAGGCTGCCGGTGTCGAACCCGGAATTTCCTCGCCGAGCTGCCAGCGGATGAAGCGGCGGATGACGATGTTCTCGCCGAGCTGGGCGATCTTGGCCGTGACATGGTCCTTGATGGTGATCTCGGGGTCTTTCACGAACGGTTGTTCGAGCAGACACACCTGCGAATAAAATTTCTCCAGCTTGCCGGCGATGATCTTCTCGACGGCGGGCGCGGGTTTGTCCTTCACCTGGGCGCGGTAGATTTCCTTTTCGCCCTCGACGACAGCCGCCGGGACGTCTTCGCGCCGGACATAGCTCGGATTGGCGGCGGCGATATGTTGGGTGATGTCCTTGACCAATTCGCGAAAGCCCTCGTTGCGGGCGACAAAGTCCGTCTCGCAGTTCACTTCCAGCAGCACGCCAAGCTTGCTGCCGTGGTGAATGTAGCTGGCGATGCAGCCTTCCTTGGCGGCGCGCAGGGCTTTCTTCCCGGCGACGGCGATGCCTTTCTTGCGAAGGATCTTCTCGGCTTCGGCGAGATCGCCGCGGGCCTCCTGCAACGCCTGTTTGCAGTCCATCATGCCGGCGCCGGTTTTTTCGCGGAGAGTTTTGACGAGTTTGGGGTCGATTTGCATGGCGGTCGTAGTCATGGGGAATGGTTGGCTGCCGAATTGCCTAGGCCGACACCGCGGTTTGTTCCGGGGCCGGAGCCGGTTCCGCCGGTGGCGGAGGCGTGGCCTCGGTCGCTGTCGGTGCCGGGGCCGGCGGCGGGGCGGGTTGCTTTCGTCCCAGTTCCGCCTGCGCTTCGGCAACGGTGTTGGCGATTACATTGGTGAGCAGTTTCACGGCGCGGATCGCGTCATCATTGCCGGCAATCGGGTAGGTGGCATAATCGGGGTCGCAATTGGTGTCCACGACGGCGATGATGGGGATCCCGAGACGTCGCGCCTCGTGAATGGCGATGGCTTCCCGCTGGATATCGATGACGAACACCGCGGCGGGCAGCCGTTCCATGTTCACAATGCCATCGAGATTCCGATGAAGTTTATTTTGCTCGCGGCGAAGGGATGCGACCTCTTTCTTGGGCAGACGCTCGCCCTCGGGCGAAGCGAGGAGGCGGTCGATTTCCTGCATCCGCTTCACGCTATTGCGGATGGTGCGGAGGTTCGTCAGGGTGCCCCCGAGCCATCGATCCACGACATAGGGCATGTTGGTGCGGACGGCGCATTCCTTGATCTCCTGTTGCGCCTGTTTCTTGGTGCCGACGAACAACACGGAACCGCCGCTGGAGATCGTATCATGGAGAAACCCGCAGGCGACTTCGATCTGGGTGAGGGTCTTGTTGAGGTCGATGATGTGAATGCCGTTGCGGGCGGCGAAAATGAACTTTTTCATCTTGGGGTTCCACCGCTTGGTCTGATGACCGAAATGAACCCCGGCTTCCAACAACTCTGCGACTGTTACGTTTGGCAATGCATCCTCCACAGTTTGATCTCGCGGTGCGGCGACGATGCGTCGGCGCGAGACATCCCGTCTGATAACGACTGGATTCTGGTTTAGTGTTATTTTGTCCCGAATTTCTTCGGAACGGTTTCGTACTGCCTCGACCGCTCGTGGCAGGATTTATCATCATAGTCCCATACCGGGGCTTTGCAAGTGGAAAAACGGGCCGTTTTTTGGCCGTCTGGTAGGGTTGGGTGACTTAGAACCTGGCGGTGGAGGCGCCCAATTCGGGCAGGAAGTTACGCGTGGCGGAGTCGTCGTAGGAGAAGAGCACGAAGCCAGGGGCGCCAAGTTGGCGGGTCGCGCCAATCTGCGCGGCCAACTGGCTCAGGCGATCGAATTTCCAGCTGCCGATTCCGACCACGACCTTGTTGCGTTGCGATGCCCAGAGCTGTTCCTTGCGGACTTTCGACTCAAAATCGCGCAGGTCGGGCGTGTAGGTCATCGTGCACACATAATCGACGTAGCCACGGTCGAGCCACAATTTCCAGTCCTGCGCCTTTTCTTCCCTGGCGCGGTCGAGATCGGGAAACACAGCCGCGGAGACGGAAAGGCCCGGGCGGGTGAGGCGGGCGCGGGTGGACAGTTGCTGGACGAACGCGTTGATTTCGTGTTGGCGCCATTGGTTGAACCTGGCGACATACGGCCCTTCCAATACGTCGGCGGGCCAATGGCGGACGCGCGTGCCGATGCTCTGCTCGAATTCGCGACGGCAATTATCACAGAAGCAGCAGGGTTGTTCGCAGAAGCGGATGTAATCGAATTGAATGCCGTCCACGGGATACTTTTTGACCATCTCGGCGACGGACGACTCGATCAGGGCGCGGTTGGCCGGCACCGACGGACACAACCACGTGAACCCGGATTGCATCACCGGACGGCCATCCGGGCCGCGCATCACGCGGTTTTGCGCGATGAGTTGGCGCTGGAAGGCAGGCGGGGCTTTGTACATAAACGTGACGATCTGTTTCGCGTTCACGGCGAGCCCGCGTTCATGAGCGAGATCGATTCCGCGCGCAACGGGATCGGTCGTACCGTACACGACGCTGGGCAACGCGTGGCTGTTGGGGTAAAATGCCGCGCCGCCCGAGGCCAGATTGGCAAAGATGGTGTTGAATCCCGCACGGCGCAGGTTTTCCGTCGCGGCGTCCCAGTCGAGTTTCGTGGTGTCGCTGACCCAGACACCGCGCAGTTCGCCGGCGCGGGGAGCTGGTGCCGGCGACGGAACGTAGCCCAGCGCGGGTGGGGGCTTGGATATGGTCTGGGTGTACGTCGGGCTGCGAAACGTGCACGAATCCAGCAAACAGACGATGGCGACAATGGCGAACGTCGCCGCAACAAGATTCCCCAACCTCCTCATGTGTCTCCTTGTATTCTTTCGGAGCGCGGTCGCGAATCCCCGCTTTTCCCCAAAAGCGCCGACGCATTGGCGCACTCCAAAAGCCACGGACACTATAAGCAAAATCCCGTGATGTTGCCAAACGAAATGTTTGCTGTTACAAGGGAAATCGATGACGCTTCGCAAACTCTCCATCCTCGGCCCCGGTCTGCTGGGCGGCTCAATCGGGCTGGCGGCCCGACAACGGAAGGTTGCCAAGCGCGTTTCCATCTGGGCGCGCCGGCCTGACGCAGCGGACCAGGCTTACCAGCTCGGCGCGGCGGATGAAGCGACGCAGGACCTCGCGAAGGTCGTCGCCGATGCCGAACTGGTCGTGTTGGCGACGCCGATTGGCGCGATGCAAGGACTGGTCGAGCAGATGCTGCCGGCCCTGCCCGCAGGCTGCGTGGTGACGGATGTCGGCAGCGTGAAATATCCGATCGTCACGGCGCTGTCTCACACGCTCGCTGGGAAGGCGCGGTTTGTCGGGTCCCATCCGATGGCCGGTTCGGAACAATCGGGCATGGAGGCCGCGCGGCGGGATTTGTTCGACAACGCGGTGTGCATCGTCACGCCGGGCGAGGACACGGACCCGGCGGCGCTGCAGATGGTGTACGACTTTTGGAAGGTGCTGGGGTGCTCCGTCAAGACGCTCGATCCACTGAAGCACGACGAAGTGGTCGCACGCATCAGCCATCTGCCGCATGTTGTCGCCGCGGCGGTGGTCAATGTGGTGTGCAGCGACGGGTCGCACCCGTTGAACTTCGTTGGGCCTGGTTTCAAGGATTTCACACGTGTCGCGGGCGGACCGTTTGAGATGTGGACGGAGATCTGCCTGGAAAACCGGGACGAAATCGGCCGCGCGCTCGATGCGTTGATTGAGGAACTCGGCAAAGTGCGCGCGGCGGTGAAGAACAGCGATGCCGTCGAGCTGCGGACGATGCTCAAACGCGCGAAGCATTTCCGGGATGAACTGAGGTTCAAGACATGAAGCCTCTGCCCGACCCGTACCCGATCGAGCCGCTGACGAAACCGCCGAATTGCACGATCACGGTACCGGGGTCGAAGAGCATCACGAACCGCGCGCTGATTCTGGCGGCGCTGGCCGATGGCAAATGCGTGCTACGCGGCGCGTTGTGGGCCGATGACACGCAGGTGATGGTCGATTCGCTACAGAAACTCGGATTTGAAGTGACGGTCGAGCCTGATCCCGCGGAGGAATGCAATCGGACAATCACGGTTGTTGGACGCGGCGGCGAGATTCCGGCGAAGAAGGCCGATTTGTACGTCGGCAACGCCGGCACAGCGGCACGCTTCCTGACGGCGCTGGTGTGTTTGGGTCATGGCGAATACCGGATTGATGGGGACGCCCGCATGCGCGAGCGGCCGATGAAGGATTTGTTTGATGCTCTACGCACATGCGGAGCGGCGGTGGAGACAACCAAGGACCACCTCCCCGCCAAAATCCATGCGCACGGCCTTCGAAAAATTCCCCTGACCATCGATGCACGCAAGTCCAGTCAGTACGCCAGTGCGTTGTTATTGGTCGGACTTAATGCGCAACTGTCTGACGGAGACGAGCCGAGTGGCTATACCAACATGACGCGCGTGATGGTACGAAGGTTTCGGCCCGATTGGACAGTCGAGCCAGACCTGTCGAGCGGAACGTATTTTCTCGCGGCTGGATTTCTGACGGGTGGACACATCGAAGTGCTCAATTGGCGCAAGGACTCGCTGCAAATGGACGGGCACTTTCCGAGCTTGCTGCCACCGCCGGCACGAGTATCGCGGCTGACAGAGCTGGGGGACAGCGTTTTGGCGCTGGCGATCTGCGCATTGGTTGGAAGCCAACCGCTGCAAATCGTTGATGCTTCGAGGCTGCGCGTGCAGGAGACCGATCGGATCAAGGCGATGGTGACGGAGTTGCGGCGTGTGGGAGCGAAGGCGGAGGAGTATGAGGACGGGTTTACGGTGTGGCCGGCGGAGCCGGGACAATTGCACGGGGCGGACATCGAAACGTACAACGATCACCGGATGGCGATGTGTTTTGCGGTGTTGGGATTGAAAGTTCCGGGGATTCGGATTAAGAATCCCGGCTGTGTGAGCAAGACATTCCCGAATTTTTTTGATAAGCTGGAGCAATTAAGAACTTGAACTCAACGAGACTGGCGCGAGCGAGCCAAACAACGGCGCGGCCACTTGGGAGCGCGATCCTCCAAATTATGAGCGACAATGCAACGGTGGTGGCGGTGGACGGTCCGGCGGCCAGCGGCAAGAGCACGGTGTCGCGGACATTAGCGAAGATGCTGGGCTATCATTATGTGGACACGGGCGCGATGTACCGCGCGATCACATGGAAGGCGCTGGAGGATGGCGTCGATGTCGACGATACGATTTCTGTGATCGCGATGATGCATCGGGTCAAGATCAGTTTCGAGGTGGTCGATGGGCAAGTGCGGATGCTGATTGACGGGGTGTATCCCGGCAACGCGATCCGCGAGCCACGGGTGACGGACAAAGTGTCAACGATCGCGGCAATACCCGAGGTGCGACAGGTGCTCGTGCACCATCAGCGGTCGCTGACAAAGTTCGGCAACCTGGTGATGGAGGGGCGCGACATCGGGTCGGTGGTGTTTCCCGACACGCCCCACAAATTCTACCTCGAAGCCAGCCCCGAAGTCCGCGCAGAGCGTCGGAGGCGCGACCTGGAAGCGATGAGGATTCCTGCCAGTCAGGAGGGCGTTAGGGAATCGCTTCAGAGCCGCGACCTGAAGGACTCCGGGCGCAGCGCATCGCCGCTGCAGATCGCACTCGGGGCGACGGTCATTGAGAATTCGCACTTGTCGATCGAGGAAAATGCCAAGGTGATCTTCGATCATATCCATCAGCAGTCGGTGCGGCGCGGCAGTTTCGGCGTGGGCGGGGCCTGAGCGCGCCATGCGACGGTGGTGGTATCGGTTCTGCCGGGCTTGGTTTCGCCTTTACTTTTATTTGTATCATCGGGGCCGTGTGTATAACGCGGAGCGGCTGCCGGACACGGGCGCGTTTATTCTGGCCGGCAATCACGTGAGTTTTCTCGATCCGCCGTTTTTCGGAATGGCGTGCCGCCGGGAGGCGTTTTACATGGCGCGGGATACGCTTTTTCGGAACCCGCTGGCGAATTGGATTCTGCGGAGTTGGCACTGCGTGCCGATCAGCCGCGAGCGTGGCGATATCGGCGCGATGCGGACGGTGTTGCGGATGCTCGGTGAAGGCAAAGCGGTGCTGATGTTTCCCGAGGGCACGCGGAGCGAGGATGGGGAATTGCAAGAGCCGCGGGCGGGGATCGGGATGATCGTAGCGCGGGCCAACGTGCCGATTGTTCCGATGCGCATTTTCGGGACGGAACGGGCGTTGCCGAAAGGAGCGAGTTTGCCGCGGCCGGCGCGGGTGGAGATCAAGTTTGGCGAACCGTTTACGTATCCGCTGCCCGCGGATTTCGAGAAGATGCGCGGTGAAGCGGTGAAGGCGGTTTATCTGGAAATTGGGCGGGAGATTATGAAGCGGATTGCCGCGCTCAAGCCGGAGACGGGGTGATGGCCAATGGAAGATGGGGAAGGCCGAAGCGAATGGTTAGGCACCTTCTCCAGAACGCGCGTTCTCACGGTCAACGACTCCCGGAATGAACGCTATCGTGAAGGCAGCCCTCCCGTTGTATGCCCGGACAGAAGTGAAACGGCGCCGCGTTGCTGTTGACCGCATCAAATTCCGTGGGCCGGGCGAACCGATGAATTGCGTCAGGCGGCGCTGGAGGCTTGGGGAGTGGAGGCTTCCGGTTGTTGTCTGGTTCGGCGGTTGTCGGCCTGCCTGACCCGCTGAATCACGGTGGCGGCGGGCGCGGGCGAAAGCGGCAGGATGAATTTGTGTCCGCAGCAGTAGCAGTGGGGTTGAGCGGCATAGTTTTGAGCGCCGCAGTGTGGGCATTCATGGAGACCCGGCTTGGAGCGTTGGGCGCGGTTGGAACAGCATCCCATCAAGAGCAGTGGGACAAACACAAAGAGTTGCAGAAGAACCAACACTTCAATGAGGCCGGTGATGCTCATGGTTTCTCCATACTCGAACAGAAACAGCGCGCCCTAGCGTTGACGCGTCGGCACTCGCGCAACGGGCGCTTCGGGCCCAAGAAAAAGGCCCCAAACGGGGTGATGCATGCATTTAGCACGGGAGCGATTTGAAATGCAAGAAATTTTCCGTTGTGGACCAGGCGATAAATTCGCCGGCGACGGAAACGCTGGCGCAGGAGGTGGCGGGTCAATATTCTGATAACGGAGAAGCAAAACGGAGGAAAAATGGGGCGAAAGCCACGAATCGGGGGTTGGGCGGGTGGCGAGGATACTTGCCAGAAATGGCTTGCCACCGCCCCGCTCCAGCGGCTATATTTGCCCGCCTTTCAGCTACCGCACCAGTGTCGTGCTTGCCAAAGGCAGGAGAAAAATCACTCGAATGCAGAATTCAATGGAGAAACTCTTTTCTGAGGTGAAGGCCTTCACCGAGGGAATGCTGGTCAAAGGACGCATCTTGGAAGT
>Ga0187890_10001942_pt1 | contig 14584 bp, 12 predicted proteins | sample June2016WEW_21_1_FD_133005 | JGI IMG/M metagenome (GOLD analysis project Ga0187890, IMG submission 133005) | Peatland microbial communities from SPRUCE experiment site at the Marcell Experimental Forest, Minnesota, USA - June2016WEW_21_10 | ecosystem: Environmental > Terrestrial > Soil >... | reverse complement strand
GTCACGACGTTGCCGAGGGCCAGGCCCAGCGCCACCACGAGGGTGACCAGCGCGGCGGGCGGCGCCACCGACGTGGCCACGGCGTCCAAGAGGCCCAGCGCCAGGCACCATCCCACGAGCGAGTGTCGCCACGCCCGATCGCCACGCCCGATCGCCACGCCCGATCGCCACGGGCCGGGCCCGGCGCGCCCCTCGACCGGCGCCTCGGGATCGCCCACCGCACCTTCGACCTCCGCCGCCGGTGCGTCGGCGCCCGGCTCGAGCGCCTCGGCGTAGGGGTCGACGCGCGAGGCCTGTCCGAGGAGGTGGAGGATCCAGGGACAGGCCGCGTAGATGACCAAGGCGTCCCAGTGGCCCGTCGCCAGTGCGTCGTAGGGGACGGGGATGGCGAGGTAGATGACCGTCGAGGTCACTCGGGCCCACGACGTGCCCAGAGGTCGGGTCAGCCGGGCCATCCCCATGGCCCCCACCGGGATGCACCCGAGCACCACGATCTTGTCCAGCAACCCCACGCTTCCGAACAGCACCATCCCGGTCAGCCCCAGGATCCCCGTGGCCGGGGTGGTCGGGTCGGTGGTCCCCACCCCGGTGGGCTGCCACCCCGACAGGAAGTGGTGCATCAGGTTCGTCCACGGCGGCATGGGGAGGAGCTGGCCCACGACGGGGAAACCCGACCCGAACAACTGACGCGTCCCGAACACGACCACGAGCGCCGCGGCCAGCCACACCATCCAGCGCGTCGACGTCGCCGGCCCCACCGCCATCCCCGCCGTGACCTCGGGCGCCGTCGTCCTCCCCGCGTCGGACGCGGTCTCGGCGTCGGTGACCGAATCGGGGGCCACCCCGTCGCCTTCGTGATGCGCGCCACCGAGGTTGGCGGCCTCCAGGCCGTGGGTGACGGCCCGTCGCACATAGGCGTTGAGCCGGGCGCTGCCGCGTAACTGCAGCCGGCGCACGGTCGCGTCGTCGAGCCGACGGTGCGACCGCAGCGCGGCCCGATCGGCGCGTAGGGCCCGGCGATGGGCGAAGTTCCATTTCCAGGCATGGGCGACGGCGTGGGCGCGGTCGCGATGGCCCGCCACTCGGGCGATGACGAACTCGGCGAGGGCGAGCAACGCGATCTGCGGGAGGACCCGCACCAGATTGAAGGGTCCGTAGGCCTTCAACGCGGCGTGTAACTCGTGGCGGCGCTGCAACGACTGCAGCGTCACATGGGGCTGGCGTCCGTGGGCACCCCGGGCCGCCCGGTGCCTCCCCCATCCCGCCTTGGCCCGTCCCGTCACGACGCCGGTCGCGTCGGCGGTCGCGTCGGCGACGCCGGTGCCAGCAACGGCGGCCGTCGCCGGTCCGGCCGAATCCCTTTCCCCGTCTGCAAATTCGGCCGGGGTCGAGGTCCCGTCCGCCCCGCCCCGATCCTCAGGGTCGCCGGCCCTGACTCCCCCTTCGTCCCCGCCGAGGTCGGCCCAGGTCTCGAGGAGGAACGAGACACCGTCGTTTCCTCTCGGCGGTTCGGGGTGGAGATGGGCGGGCAGGGGGCGTTGCCCGCTGGCGAGCATTTCTCGATGTCTGACGCGAGCCCCGGGGGCCACCACCACCCGGGCGCCGAGGACCTGGGCCCGCCAACACAGGTCGAGGTCCTCGCCCATGGCGAAGACCTCGGGATCGAACCCACCGAGCTCGGTGAACAGATCGGAACGCACCAAGGTGCAACCGCCGGGGGCGAGAAAGACGTCGCGCACGGCGTCGTGCTGGCCGTGGTCGATCTCGCCGGGCTCCATCCGGTCGACGACCGCGCCCCCCTTGTCCACCGCCATGCCGACATGGAGCAGCCTGGTGGGGTCGTCCCACGTCACCAGCTTGGGGGCCACGATGCCGGCGTTGGACCGGAACGACTCCTCGACCAAGATATGGACCGCATCGGGGTCCGGGGCGATGTCGTCATGACACAACAACAAGAGGGACGCCCCCTCCACCATCGTGAGGACCTCGTTGGCCGTGGCGCCGAAGCCCTTGTTCGTCGGCATGATCCGAACAAAAGCCCCAGGAAGCACACTCGCCACGCGCGGCGTGGGATCGACCGTGCTGGCCGCGTCCAGAACCAGGATCGACAACTCCGGGTAGTCCTGCGAACCGAAGGCCGCCAGGGTCTCCTCGAACCACTCGCCCGGATTGGAGGTGACAATGACGGCCACTACCGGCGGAGCGATGGTCTCCATCAGGGCCAAGAGGCTACCCGGCACTCTCGAGCCTCCCCAGGCCCTTTTACCCCCCCACCACCACGTCGCCCCGGGCCGGAAAGGTGCTTGCAACTGTTAGCAGGTCCCTGTACAATAGTTAGCAAGACACCCCCCCCCGATGTCTCGACAGGAAGGACACAGAGATGCCTGAATTCAAAGACGTGACAAACGAGATCACCAAGACCGCCAGGGACGCCGCCTACGTGGTGGTCGGCCTGGGGGTCCTCGGGTTCCAGCGTGCCCAGGTCCGGCGCCAGGAGCTCCAGAAGCGGCTCACCGACGCCAGCGTGGTCCAGGGCCACATCGGAGACGTGCGCGGCGAGGTCACCAAGCGGGTCAAGGACGTGGACGAGGCCGTCGAGCAGGTCATCGGCCGTATCGAGGCGACGCTGGTCCCCATCGAGGATCGGCTCCCCGTCCCCGCCCGTGACCTGGTCAAGCAGGCGCATGTCCAGGCACGCGAGGTACGTCAGCAGCTGCGCAAGCTGATCCTTCAGGCCGCCTGATCCGAGACCCTCGGATCGACCCGCGGTCGGGCGCCCTGCGTATGCGGGGCGCCCGTTGCGCGTCTGGGGTGAGGAGCGGGCGAGGGAGAGGCGGGGCGGGCTGGGTCGGGACGGCTAGCCGACGCGGGCGTCGGCCTGTTCCAGGACGTCCCGGAGCGTGCGTTCGAGGCTGAGGTGCGGCTCCCACCCCGTGGCCTCGCGGAGCTTGGCGAAGTCGCCCCGCACGACGGGCACGTCGACGGGCCGGGCCAGCGCCGGGTCGAGCTCGAACTCGAGGTCCACCCCGGCCAGGCCCTGGAGCTGCTTGGCCACCTCGGCGATGGCGATGTCGCGGCCGCTGCACACGTTGTAGACCTCGCCGGCGACGCCGAGCTCGGCGAGGAGGCGATAGGCGCGCACCACGTCACGCACGTCGGTGAGGTCACGCCGGGCCGTCAGGTTTCCCGTCACGATGCTGTCGGCGCCGCTGCGGCGTGCTTCGACGATGCGCTGCGCCAACGCCGAGACCACGAAGGCCGTCGACTGCCCCGGCCCCACGTGGTTGAACGGGCGCATGCGCAGCACCGGCAGTCCGTAGGCGAGATGGGCCTGGACCCCGAGATACTCCGCCGCCACCTTGGACGCCGCGTAGGGCGTCACCGGGGCCAGCGGCGCGTCCTCGGTCACGGGCAGGAGCTCCTCGGGCACCGCGCCGTAGACCTCGGCGGAGCTGGTCAGCAGGACGCGGGGCGGATGGGGGCAGGCCCGGGCCGCCTCCAGCACGTAGAGGGTCCCGATGGCGTTGACCTGGAGGACCTCGGAGGGATCGATCCACGATCGGCCCACGCTCGTGAGCGCGGCCAGGTGATAGACGACGTCGGGGGCGGCCCCCAAGACCGCAGCGCGCACCGCCTCCCCGTCGGTGATCTCCACCTCGTGGTCGATGCCGACCACATCGTCCCCGCTCTCGACCAGATGGGCGGTCAGCCACGAGCCGACGAAGCCTCTCGCTCCGGTCACCAGGGCACGCACGCGCCGAACCTTACCGGGGACCGGCTTCCCCGCCCGGTGCCGTCGCTCCCCGCCGCGCTGCCGCCCACCGGTAGGCCGAGACGTGGTCCGCGGCGCTCGCCTCCCAGGTGTGACCGGCGGCCACCTCGAACCCGAGGCGTCGCCGTGCTTCGACCTCGGCGCCGCCCCCGAGGACCTCGCCCAGGGCGTCGGCGAGCTCGGGTACCGACCCCGGCGACACGAGGGCGGCGGCTCCCGCCGAGACCTCGGCCATGGCCGTGCCCGCCGTGGTGACGAGGGGGGCGCCACACGCCAGGGCTTCGAGGGCGGGCAGCCCGAACCCCTCCTCGAGGGCGGGGTAGGCCACCGCCGCGGCCCGCCGGAGCAGCGCCGGCACCGCCGCGTCGGGGACGTACCCGGTGGTGATGATGCGGTCCTTGCCTCGGGCCTCGCCGATCGCCCGGTCCACCGCCGCCATGCCCCAGCCGGGTTGCCCGGCGAGGACGAGCGACAGGTCGCCGTGGCGGGCGGCCACCCGGTCGAACGCCGCGACGAGGTCGGGCACGGCCTTGCGGGGCTCGAGCGTTCCCACGAACAAGACATAGGGGCGCTGCACCCCGAGCGCCCCCAGGAGGTCGTCGTCGGTCAACGGCTCGCGCTCCCCCGTGCCGTCGTCGGGCGCCGGATGCGGCTGCGGCTGCGGGCGGAAGCGGTCGTGGTCGACGCCGTGGGGCACGACGAAGACCCGACCGGTGGGCGCGCAGAGCTCGCCCAGGCGCTCGGCGGTGCGACGGCTCACGCACACGATGGCGTCGGCGCGACGCGCCGCCACGCGGATCGCCCGACGGAACACGACGACCTTGCTCCGCTCGTGCCACTCCGGGTGATCGAGGAAGGTGAGGTCGTGGATGGTCACGACGGTGGGCACCCGGGTGCGCTCGGGCATCGTGTAGTGCGGCCCGTGATGCACGTCGACCCCCTGCGCGCCGAGCAGCGCCGGGAACCGGACCTGCTCCCACACGAGCCGCGCCGGCCGGCGCCTCGGCGCCACCGCCCGCACCGTGGGGACCTGCTCCGGCGTCTCACCCGATGCGGCGCCGCCGGAACCGAGACCTCGCCAGCGGTCACCGTCGTCGCCACGGCACCACAACGTGAGGGCGATGTCGTCCCGTTGCGACAGGGCCGTGGCCAGATCGATGGTGTAGCGACCGGCGCCCACCGGTTGGGCGGGGACCGCGGTCACGTCGAGCGAGAGCGCCAACACGTCACCGCCACCCGACAACGACGGAGTGCTCACAGCAGCGAGCTCCACAACGCCACATGGGCACGGGCCGCCGATTCCCACGTGAGGGTGCCGGCGCGCGCCGCGCCGGCCACGGCCAGTCGGGATCGCAGCCCGTCGTCGGTGGCCACCTGCACCAGGCCCTCGGCGATCTCGTCGACCCGGAGGGGGTCGACCTCGAAGGCGGCGCCACCGGTGGTGGGGAGCGGGCTCGCCACCACGGGCGTGCCGTAGCGCATGGCTTCGACCGGCGGCAGCCCGAATCCCTCTTCGAAGGGCACGTAGGCGAGCAGACGGGCCCGGGCATACAGCGACGCCAGGGTGCCATCACCGACGCGACCGGTGAACACGACGCCCTCCCCCCGTTCGAGCTCCGGACCCCACCCCTGCGGTCCCACCACCACCAGCGGCCACGGCTCGGGAAGCGAACGCCGGGCGGCGCCGTAGGCCTCGAACAACCGGGGCAGGTTCTTGCGCGGCTCCAAGGTGCCGACCGAGAGGAGGAACTCGCCCCGGACGCCGAGACGCTCGAGCAGCGCCGTGGCCTGCGCGTCGTCGCGGTCGCGCAGGAAGTCCGAGCCCAGCGGGATCACCGACACCGCCCCCTCGGGTGCGCCCGCTTCCCTGAGGTCACCGGCCACGCCCTCGGAGGGCACCACGAAGTGCGTGGCGTGGCGCAGGGCGCGTTGCAGCGACGCCTCGTGCCACCGTCGGCCCCGACGGGGGTAGTCCTCGGGCCGATGCCGCCAGGCCACGTCGTGAATGGCGACGACAGCCACGCTCGGAGGGCGCGATCCGCGACGCCCCAGAGGGGGGACCGCCACCGACACGGCATGCACGACGTCGAAGCCGGGCGGGGCGTGGACCAAGGCGTGGTCCCACATCCGCGTCAGCACCGGCCCCGGGAGGCGCGAGGCGATGAGCGGGTGGCCGAAGCCCTCGAGGGGATCGGGGCCCGCGCCCCCGCGGCTCGCGTACAGCGTCACCCGGGGAACCGACACCGGCCCGCCCTCCAACGCCGCCAAGCCGCCCAACAGTCCCCGCACGTAGGTGCCGATCCCCCCCGGCACCCGGCGCCGCAGCTGCTCGGCGACGAGCAGCACGCCGGCGCGCTCGCGCCACAGGTCGTCCACTCCCCGTCTCCTAGCTGGCGCCGGCGGCGGCGGCGTACAGCGCGGCCAGGCCCGCCCCGCACGCCTCCCACGTGAACCGGGCCGCCCGACACCGTCCCTTGTCGACGAGCGCAGCCCGCTCATCGGCGTCGTCCAACACCGACCCGAGCGCTCCCGCCAGGGCGTCGATGTCGCGCGGCGCCACCACCACGGCCCCGTCGCCCACGATCTCGGGCACCGCACCCGCTGCGCTCGCCACCACGGGGACACCGGCGGCCATCGCCTCCAGCGGCGGGAACCCGAATCCCTCGTACACCGACGGGAACGCCAGCAGCACGGCCCCGCGCAGCCAGCGCACCAGCTCGTCGTCGGGGACATACCCGAGGGCCACGATGCGTTCCCGGTGCGGCGACGCCTCCACCGCCTCGTGGAACGCGGTGGCCCCCCACCCGTCCCCGCCGGCGACGACGAGGGCGACCTCGGGCCGGGACCCGGCCACGAGGTCGAAGGCGCGCACGAGCCCGGGGTAGTCCTTGCGCGGCTCGATGGTCCCGACGGCCAACACATAGCGCGCCGTCCCCGCGGGCAACGGAGTCGGCGCCACGTCGCCACGGGCATCGGGCACGTCGACATGGGGCACGTCGCCATAGGGCACGCCGTGGTAGACGACGCGCACACGATCGGGATCGGCGCCGAACTCGGCCACCACCTCGTCGGCCACGAACCGCGACGGGGTGTGGACCCAGGCGCCCTCGGAGAGGGCCCTGCGGACCATGGCGGGGAAGCCGAGGGTGGGTCGGTCGCAGAGCTCGGGAAAGCGCACGGTGGTGAGGTCGTGCACGGTCACGACCCGCGCCGCGTGGCGCGTGGGGGGGACGACGAAGTTGGTCCCGTGGACGACGTCGACCGGTCCCACGAACCATTCCAGGGCCGGGCCGCCCAGGTGCGCCCAGGCCAGGTGCAGCGGACGGGCCGGCATGGCCCGCTGGCCGACACGGACGCCGGCGGGTACCAGAGGAGGCAGCCGATGGCGCCGCCGCCAGGTGACGGCGAAGGCGTCCACGTCGAGCTCGGGGCGCGGGGCGAGCGCTCCCAGGGCGCCCTCGCAGAAGCGGCCCACACCCGTTCTCGTGCCGAGCAGGGGCGTGGCGTCGACGGCCACCCGCAGGCGCTCGCTGTTCGATGGCGCTCCCGGCGGCACCGGTCGAGCCTTTCACACGGGGAGCGGGGGGTAGGTGGTCGGCCATTAGCCTGGCGCCGTGATCACCGCCCTCGCAGGAGGCGTAGGGGCCGCCCGCCTCCTGCGCGGCATGGTGCGTGTCGTCGCGCCCCACGAGGTCACCGCCGTGGTCAACACGGGGGACGACACCGAGCTCCACGGCCTGCACATCAGCCCCGATCTCGACACCGTGACCTACACCCTGGCGGGGTTGAACGACGACGAGCGCGGCTGGGGGCTCGCCGGCGAGTCGTGGCACGTCATGGACAGCCTCGAGCGACTGGGCGGCCAGACCTGGTTCCGCCTCGGGGACCACGACCTCGCCACCCACCTCTACCGCACCCAACGGTTGGCCGAGGGGGCGACCCTGTCCCAGGTGACCGCGGAGATCACGCAGTCCCTCGGCGTGGACGTCACGCTCCTCCCCATGTCCGACGACGAGGTCCGCACCCGGCTGACGCTCCTCGGGGGCCCCGAGGTCTCCTTCCAGGAGTACTTCGTGGGTCACCGCCACGACGTGGCCGTGTCGTCGGTCCGGTTCGTCGGCGCCGAGGAGGCCGGGCCCGCCCCCGGGGTGCTCGACGCCCTGGCCGGTGCCGAGGTCGTGGTGGTGTGCCCCTCCAACCCCGTCGTGTCGATCGGTCCGGTGCTGGCCGTGCCGGGGATCGCCGACGCGCTGCGGGCCCGTCGTGACCAGGTGGTGGCGGTCTCCCCCATCATCGCCGGCGCGGCGTTGAAGGGCCCCGCCGACCGGCTCATGGCGGAGTTGGGTCGCGAGGCGACGGTGGTCGGGGTGGCGCGCGGCTACGGAGACTTCGTGGGAACGCTGGTGATCGACGACGCCGACGCCGCCTTGGCCGGCGAGGTCGAGGCCTGCGGGGTGCGGTGCGTCGTGGCCCCGACGGTCATGCACAGCCCCGACCACGCCGCCGCGCTGGCCACGCTCCTCCTCGATGCGGTCCGCCCGTCGGGCGCCGCCCGGGGCAGCCGGCGGTGACACCGGGGGCGGTGACGCCGGGGGCGGTGACGCCGGGGGCGCTGACCGTGCTCCCGGTCACGGGCCTGGGTGAGATCCGACGAGGCGACGACCTCGCCACCCTCATCGCCGGGGCCGTCGACCTCCTCGACGGCGACGTGGTCGTCGTCACCCAGAAGATCGTCTCCAAGTCCGAGGGCGCCATGGTGCCGATCGACCCCGACGACCCCGCCGACCGGATCCGCATCATCGAGTCGGAGTCGGTGCGCATCCTGCGACGGCGGGGGGACCTGGTGATCTCCGAGACGCGCCACGGATTCGTCTGCGCCAACGCCGGAGTCGACCTCTCCAACGTGGAACGGGGGTGGGCGGCCCTGCTCCCCGAGGACTCCGACCGATCGGCGAGGCGGATCCGCGACGGCCTGCGCGCCGCCACCGGGCGGGAGGTGGCGGTCGTGGTCTCCGACACCTTCGGGCGGGCCTGGCGCAAGGGCGTCATCGACGTCGCCATCGGGTGCGCGGGACTGGCGGCGGTCGTCGACCTGCGGGGAACCGCGGATGCCATGGGACGCGACCTCATGGCGACCGAGGTGTGCGTGGCCGACGAGGTGGCGTCGGCGGCGGAGCTCGTCATGGGCAAGGCCAGCTCCGTCCCGGTGGCGGTCGTGCGTGGCATCGACCCCGCCTGGCTGCGTCGGGGGTCGGTGGCAGAGGAGATCCTGCGACCACCGGCCGAAGACCTCTTCCGCTGAGCACGCCGTCACGGACCGGCGTGCGCGCCTCGGTCTTCAGGAACCCGGTCGGCTCCTCGCGAAGTCGAGCACCCCGTCCACACCGGCTTCGAGATCGGTCCACGCCCGCCATCCCAGGTGGAGGCCGGCGCGTTCGGGGTCGAGGGCGCTGCGCTGGATCTCACCGGTGCGGGGCGGGGCATGGACCGGCGGGGTCGGGGAGCCCGATCGTTCGCCCATGACGCGAGCGAGCTCGTTCACCGAGACCTCGTTCCCGGTGCCGATGTTGAGGACGAGGCCACCGCCGCGCGTGGCGGCCCGCACGAAGGCGTCCACGACGTCGTCGACGTAGACGAAGTCGCGCGTCTGCTCACCGTCGCCGTAGATCGTCACCGCCTCGCCCCGGAGGACCTTGTCCGAGAAGATCGCCACCACGCCGGCCTCGCCGTGGGGGTCCTGGCGGGGCCCGTAGACGTTGGCGAGGGCCAGCGCGCAGAACTCGACCGAGTGCAGCTCCCGGTAGGCCACGAGATAGTCGATGGCCGCCATCTTCGACACGCCGTAGGGAGAGAGGGGGCGACGGGGGTGCGACTCCTTCACGGGGAGCTCCGCGGGATCGCATTCCCCGTAGAGGGTGCCGCCGCTGGCGGCGAAGGCCACGCGCGCCGTGCCCGCGGCCCGGGCCCCTTCGAGCACCCGCAGGGTGCCCAGGATGTTGATATCGGCGTCGAACACCGGACGATGCACCGACACCCGCACGTCGGCCTGGGCGGCCAGGTGGAAGACCACCTCGGGCCGGCGCCTCGCCATCACCTCGACGAGCTCGTCGGAGCGGATGTCGAGCTGGTGGAAGGTGAGGGCGTGGCCGGCCGACGCCCGAGCGTCGGCCAGATTGCCGAGGGTGCCCGTGGACAGGTCGTCGACCACGTCGACGCTGTGGCCCTCGGCCAGCAGGCGGTCCACGAGGTTGGAGCCGATGAACCCGGCGCCGCCGGTCACCATCACCTGCACGGCGGCCTCACGAGGGCATCTCGGCGGGCACCCGGGCGTTGGTCAGCTGGGTTCCCGCCTCCACCACGACCTCGTCACCCACGACGGTCACCGGGGCCAGGTCGCATCCCTCGGCGACCACGCACCGGTGGCCCAGGATCGAGCCCGACACCCGGGCCACCGCTCCCACCCGGGCGCCCGCCAGGAGCACGGAGTTCTCGACATGGGCCCCCCGCTCCACCACGCTGTGGGCACCGAGGACGCTGTTGATCACGGTGGCGTCGTGGGCGATCTCGGCACCGGGGCCGAGCAGGCTCGAGGGCTCCACGTGGCCGCGCACGAGGGGGGCGCCGAGCATCCACACCCCCACCGACACCTGGAGGGCGCCGGGCGCCGGCGGCGATCCCCGGGAGCCGTCGACCAGGTCGGCGTTGGCCCGGAGGTAGGCCTCGGGAACCCCGATGTCGAGCCAGTAGGCGTCGCTGGCCAAGGCGAAGACCGCGCCCCGTGCCGCCAGAGCGGGAAAGGTCTCGCGCTCCACCGAGACACGGCGGTTGGCGGGGATGTCCGCGAGCACCTCGGGTTCCAGGACATAGGTGCCGGCATTGATGAGGTTGGTGGGCACGAGTTCGGGGGGCGGCTTCTCGACGAATTCGATGACGCGGCCCTCGGCGTCGGTGGGGACGACACCGAACCTCGAGGGGTCGTCCACCGCCTTCAGGTGGATCGTGGCCAGGGCCCCGTGGGAGCGGTGGAAGGCGACGAGGGCGGAGGTGTCGACGTCGGTGAGCACGTCACCGTTCACCACGATGAAGGTCTCGTGGATGCCGGCGTGTCTCGCCGCGAAGGCGATGGCACCGGCGGTGTCGAGCGGTTCGGGCTCCACCGCGTAGTCGAGGCGGACGCCGGCCGCGAGGTGGTGGGGATAGGCGGCGATGAAGGCGTCGGGTCGATACCCGAGCGAGAGGACCGCCTCGTCCACACCGTGGGCGGACAGATGGGCCAGCACCCGCTCCAGCATGGGGACTTCCGCCACCGGCAGGAGCTGCTTCGGTGTCGTGTAGGTGAGGGGACGGAGTCTCGTCCCTTGGCCACCCAGGAGGACTATGGCCCTCACTTGGTGGTGGTCGACGTCACTGTCGTCGTTGCCGTGGTCGACGGCTTGGTGGTGACGGTGGTCGCCGTGGCCGGAGCGGTGGTGACGGTGGACGGCGCCGTGGTCGTCGTCGCCGATCCGGCGCGGTCGGTCAGCATGGCCGTGATCGAGCTCGGCTTGGGCACCGACGCCCCCGAGGGCACGAAGGCCACGGTGATGAGCTGGCCGTCGGCGAGCTTGATGGTGGTCGGGTCGTGGAAGACCGAGGGATCGTTCGAGCCCGGGGGGGTGAAGCTCGGCCACACCTTGATCTGGAGCTGGCCCGTCTTCCCCGCGTCGGGGGAGGCGGTCGGGCATTTCTGGCCGTTGGTGAACTTCGCCTTGCCCGGGATCTGCAGGGTGTCGGTCGTGAGGACCAGCTTGGGATAGGTCGCCACGAACCGGGCCAGGGTGGCGTTGTTCCCCGCGTCCTTGGCGGTGGTGGGGGCCACCTGGATCACGCCGTCACCGTCGGTGCGGATCCCGGGGATGGGCGAGGTCGACGCGTTCGGATTGGCGGCCAGGTTCGGCTCGATCGTGCCGCACACGTCGAAGCCGAGCGCCTGGTACCAGTGGACGCCGATGGCGGGCTGGGCCGCGGGGGCGGGGTGCTGGCGCTCGTAGCGGCTGTAGACGATCAGGGCCACGCCGAGCAGGCAGATCATGGCCAGGCTGGAGTACCACTTCATGGGCCTCTGCCCGCGGTAGCTCCGCCCTCCTCCGGTGGCGCCGGCGCGCGCCACCCACTTTCCGCTATCTCCCCTGGCCATGGTCGGGCGCCAACCCTACTCGGCCCGGCCCGAGGCGCTGTGGCGCGCCACCCAGGCCTGCCTGACGCACTTCACGCCCAGACGCAGGGCCAGGAGGACCGCCATCGGCGGCAGGGCCAGCCGGTGCCACCCCCGCTCGGTCCGGGTGGCGAAGTGGAAGACCGACCGGTGATGGGCGACGAGCATGCGGTAGGGCCGGCGGGCGGTCGAGATCCCCTGGACATGGGTGACGACCGCGACGGGCACATAGACGACCCCCCAGCCGGCGCGTCGAGCCCTCCAGCACAGGTCGGTGTCCTCGGCGTACATGAAGTACGACTCGTCGAACCCGCCCAACTCCTCGAGGGCGCGCCGGCGGGCCAGGAAACAGGCGCCCGAGACCCAGTCGACGTCGGTCACCGCCTCGGCGTCGAGGTATCCCATCCGGTAGCGGCGGGTGAAGGGGTTCTGGGGCACGAGATCACCGAGCAGGGCATGACCCGCCGCGTCCACGAGCGAGGGGAAGCGACGCGCCGAGGGGTAGCGGCTGCCGTCGGGCTCGAGGACCGTCGGGCCCGCGATGGCGAGGGTGGGGTCGGCGTCGAAGGCGGCGACGAGCGCGGCGAGCGCCCCGGGGTGGACGACCACGTCGGGGTTGGAGACGAGGACGAACTCACAGGCGCTGACGGCGAGGCCGCGATTGGCGGCGGTCCCGTAGCCGAGGTTGGTCCCGGTCTGCACCAGCCGGACCGTGGCGTCGACCGCCACGAGGGCCTCGGCGGAGCGGTCCGACGAGGCGTTGTCGACCACCGTCACCTCGGTCACCCCCTCGGCCCGCAGCGACGCCACGCACCCGAGCAGGACGTCTCCCGCCTCGTGGTTCACCACCACGGCCGAGACCCGGGCGGCCGGCCCCGGGGCGGGTCGGCGGGGTGACACCTCGGGTGCGGAGTCGGCCGGTACCGGGGTCCTCGGTGGCGCCACGGGGAGTCAGATGTGGCGGACGAACCGGTACCGAACGAGGGCGCTGAGCGCTTTCACCCCGTCGCGCCACTCGAACTTGGTCCCTTCGGACTGGTCGCGCCCGGTGTAGGAGATGGGGACCTCGTAGATCCGGTACCCCCGGCGCAGGACCTTGGCCGTGATCTCGGGCTCGAAGTCGAACCCATCGGACTCGATGGTGATGGCGTCGAGGACGGTGCGGTCGAAGAGCTTGTAGCAGGTCTCCATGTCCGACAGCGTCGACCGGTACAGGACGTTGGCGGTCAGGGTCAAGAGGCGGTTCCCCACCCACTGCGTCGGTCGCATGGCGCGCCGCTCACCGGTGAACCGGCTGCCGTAGACGACCTGTGCCTTGCCCTTCATCACCGGCTCGAGCAGCTTGGGCCAGTCGTCGGGGTCGTACTCGAGGTCGCCGTCCTGGATGAGCACGAGCTCACCCCGAGCGGTCTCGACACCGGTCCGCACCGCGGCGCCCTTGCCCTGGTTGGTGCGGTGGGTGACGATGCGCACCGTCGAGTCCTGCAGCGCGGAGAGGACCTTGTCGGTGCCGTCGGTGGACCCGTCGTCGACGACGACGACCTCGAGGGACATGGGGAGGTCGACGGCGCGGATGCGGCGGAGGATCTCGGCCACGGTGTTGCGCTCGTTGTAGACCGGGACGATGACCGACAACGTCCGGTACCGGTCGGAGGCCTCCGCCCCGACGTCACCCACGACGGCGGGGTCGACGGTGGCGACCGCGGCGGGCTTCGCCGCCGCCTTCCTCACGGGCGCCTTCTTGGTGCCCGCCGCCTTCTTGGTGCCCGCCGCCTTCGTAGCGCCGCTCGTGGCGCCCTTGGTGTCACCGCTCTTGGTGTCGCTCTTGACGTGCCCGTTGGCCTGCACACCGTCAATCATGGCCGACCCCCGGCCCCTTGCGGGGTGCCTGAGGTGAAGAATTCGACGGTCCGGCGCAGGCCCTCCTCGAGAGCCACCACCGGCTCCCAGCCGAGCTCGCGGCGGGCCACGGTGATGTCGGGGCGACGACGGGTGGGGTCGTCGGTGGGCAAGGCCTCGTGGACGATGGTCGACGACGACCCGGTCAGGGCCAGGACGGCGTGGGCCAGTTCGAGGACGGTCAGCTCGTTGGGGTTGCCGATGTTCACGGGTCCGGTGAGCCCCGAGTCGAGCAGGGCCAGGATCCCCGCCACCTCATCGGCCACGTAACACAGGCTCCGGGTCTGCGAACCGTCGCCGTAGACGGTGAGGGGGCGACCGTCGATGGCCTGGACCAAGAAGTTCGACACCACGCGCCCGTCACCGGGTCGCAGCCTCGGCCCGTAGGTGTTGAAGATCCGGACGATGCCGACGTCGACGCCCCGGGTGCGATGGGTCGCCATGGTGAGCGCCTCGGCGAAGCGCTTGGCCTCGTCGTAGACGCTGCGGGGCCCCACGGGGTTGACATTGCCCCAGTACGTCTCGGGCTGGGGGTGCACGGCGGGGTCGCCGTAGACCTCGCTGGTCGAGGCCAGGAGAAAGCGGGCCCCGTGCGCGGCGGCGAGGGCCAGGGCGTGGCGCGTCCCCTCGCTCCCCACCGCCAGGGTCTCGAGCGGTCGGGCCAGGTAGTCGGGAGGCGAGGCCGCGCTGGCGAAGTGCAGCACGGCGTCGACGGGCCC
>Ga0187890_10001940_pt1 | contig 14599 bp, 13 predicted proteins | sample June2016WEW_21_1_FD_133005 | JGI IMG/M metagenome (GOLD analysis project Ga0187890, IMG submission 133005) | Peatland microbial communities from SPRUCE experiment site at the Marcell Experimental Forest, Minnesota, USA - June2016WEW_21_10 | ecosystem: Environmental > Terrestrial > Soil >... | reverse complement strand
GTGAAGCGGGGGCTACGGGTCCGGAAGGCAAGGAAGGGGCGCAGGGTCCGGCCGGGCCGCAGGGCGTGGAAGGCAAGGAAGGCGCTCAAGGCGCCCAGGGCGTCAAAGGCGAAACGGGCGCCGAAGGCAAAGAAGGACCCAAAGGCGCAGCAGGCGTCAAAGGCGAAGCTGGCGCGAAAGGCACTGAAGGCAAAGAAGGCAAAGAAGGCAAAACAGGAGCCACCGGGGCGACGGGCGCGAAAGGCGAAACTGGCGCGAAAGGCGCTGAAGGCAAAGAAGGCAAAGAAGGCAAAACGGGAGCCACCGGGGCAACGGGCGCCAAAGGCGAAGCTGGCGCGAAAGGCGCTGAAGGCAAAGAAGGCAAAGAAGGCAAAGAAGGGCCAAAAGGCGCCGTAGGCGAAAAAGGAGCGACAGGCGAAAAAGGCACTGAAGGCAAAGAAGGCAAAGAAGGGGCCATCGGTGCGGAATCCGTTACGACGGCCGATCTCAAGAAAGAAGCTGTCACGGTCGCGAAGCTCGTGGCGCCAACCGCCAAGCCAGCGAAACCGGCGGAAGGTGCCATCACGGTCGGTGTCTCATCGCCCGCGCGCAAAGTATCGGCGGCCATCGTGGGTAACGGCGTGAAAAAAGAATGGGTGATCGAAGACAACCTCGAAACCCGCCTCGTCGAGGTCACGGTGCAGACTGGCGAAGGCGAAGAACCAGGTGGGGTGGAATCCAGCGCCAACTACAAAGTCAAGGCCATCAGCGCCAAATCGGTTGAAGTCGTGTTCACGACGGCTCCCGCCGCGAAAGCGCTCCTGTACATCACGGTGGTGGGATAGCATGACAACCGATCGCTATCCGCGACGTACGAGCGGGCTGGTCGTGGTCGCGGCGGTTCTGCTCGCGAGCGTCTGCGTCTCGGCATGTGGGTCGAGCGCCCAGAGCCTCGATGGCGCGAAGATCGAGCGCGCGATTGCGAAGTCGATCCTGAATGAGCGCGGTCTCCATGCGACGGTCGCGTGTCCGACGAAGATCCCGCAGAAGGCGGGTCATGTGTTCACGTGCGCGGCACGCTTGGACGTGGGCACCTACCCGGTAACGGTCACCGAGACCGACGGCGCCGGTCAGGTGCGCTATCAGGACGAGAGACCGCTGGTCGTGCTGAACATCGCAAGAGTCCAGCGGGCGATCGAGGCGTCGGTTCTCAGCCAGAGGCGCCTGCATGCCACAGCCTCCTGTCCAGCCGAGGTGTTGCAGCAGGCGGGACTGGTCTTCCGGTGCACAGCGGTGATCGCCGGCGGGACGCGTCGCTACCCCTTTAGCGTGAGCGAGGTCGACAGCGCGGGCCACGTGCGATATCTCGGCCTGTGACGCTGTAGACGCCAGCGGCGTATCCCGGCTCTCTACGACGCATACCGGGCGTGGATCAAAGCGGCGCATGGCCGAACAGTCTCTTAGTCGGAGCTCCTTTGCTCAAGCTGCCGCTTAACCGGGCCGAAGACTATTCCAAATAGCGAGACTCCTAACGGGCGCCCGAGGTGCGTGCCGCTGTGCTGAAGGACAGCCTCATGCCACCATCACGCAAGCGCACGCACCCACTGTCTCATCGCGGGCGACTCCCGATCTCGCTGCCATGGCTGCTCGTGTTCGTGGCGGTGGCCGTGTACGGAGCGCTGACTGCGCTGCACTCCGGCAACTCGACGGGCTGGACCGCCTTTGCCGATATTGGCGAAGTGCTCGCCGCCGCCCTGGCGACCGTCGCGTGCGCGATTCGCGCCACGCGTGTGCGCAGGAAATATGCCGCCGCGCGGGAGGCAGGACGGGCGAGCCACACAGGCGAGGAGCCTCAGGCTCCTCATCGAGTTCAGCGGCAGCCTGCCTGGCTACTGCTGACCCTTGGGGTCGGCTCGTGGGCATTGGGTCAGCTGTGCGTGTGCGTGTACGAAATCGGTCTCGGGACGCGCGTCCCGGAACCCTCGGTCGCGGACGGCTTCTTCCTGCTCAGCTATGCGTTCGTCATCTCTGGCTTGCTGGCCTTCGTGCGGACTCCCGCCGGGGTCCTCTCACAGTTGCGCGGAGCGGTCGAGGCGCTGTGCATCGCCTGCGGCTTCGTGCTGTGCAGCTGGAGTCTCGTGATCGGCTCGGTGGTCGCCCGGGACGGCACGCTGGGTCTCGGCGGATTGGTGAATCTCGCCTATCCCGTGCTCGACTCCGTGGCCCTCGCGGCCCTCTTCTTCGTCGCCCTGCGCCGGCGGCTGAACCCGCCGGCCGAGCTGGGCCTGCTCGCGCTCGGGATCATCCTGTGGACGCTGTCGGACTCCTCGTGGTGGTACATGATCGAAGTCGAACCGAACCTGCCGATCGTCACGCCGTTCGAGACGGGCTGGGTCGCGGGGTTCGTGCTCGTGGCGTTTGCGGCCTCGCGGGCACATCAGTCACGCGTCTTGACCGCGCGTCCGGTCGAGAGCAAGTTTCTGCTGTCGCTTCCCGCGCTGCCGGGGGTCGGAGGCGTCCTCATCGTGCTCAGTGGCTGGCTGATCAGGGGGCACGTTGAATCGAGCAACGTGCTGTTGGGCATCATGGGCGTCTTCATGATGCTTGCCCTCGCGCTGCTGGTGATCGTCACATACGAGAACTACGCTCTCACCAGCGATCTGGAGCGGCGCGTCGATATGCGCACCGCCGAGCTGCATCAGACCGAGCGCTACTACAGGGCGCTAGTGGAGCATTCGTCGGATCTCGTCATGGTCCTCGACGCCAATCTGAAGATCCGCTACGTCAGCGACTCGTCGGAGAGGCTGTTCGGCTTCTCTCAGGATCAGCTTATGGGACACGGTCTCGAGGTCTTCGGCGGGGAGGCGCCCGAGGCGCTGACCGATGCCCTGGAGCGGCTTGGGAGCAGCCACGACGAGTCCGCGCCAGTCGTGTGGAAGCTGACCGATCGGACCGGCCGCGCGCGGTCCGCCGAGTCGACGATCACCAACCTGCTCGCCGATTCGGCTGTGGGCGGATTCGTCCTCAACACGCGCGATGACACCGACCGCGTGGCGCTCGCCGAGCAGCTGCAGGAACAGGTCTTCCGCGATCCCCTGACCGGCCTGTCGAACCGAGCCCTGCTCAGCGACCGGGCCTCCCAGGCGTTCGCTCGATCGCAGCGAACGGGGGATGTGGTAGCGATCATGGCGATCGACCTGGACGCGTTCAAGCTCGTCAACGACGGGTTCGGGCATCGCGTCGGCGATCTGCTGCTGTGCGGGGTAGCCGAGCGGATTGTGGCGGCCGTGCGCCCCGAGGACACCGTGGCCAGGCTCAGCGGCGACGTGTTCGTCGTGCTCATGGACCCCGCTCCCAACGCTGCGGCCGCTCTAGCGCTCGCCGAGCGCATCCGGGAGAGGCTCGGCCAAGAGCTGACGGTCGAGGGCGTTCTCCACCGCGTGGCCGCGAGTATCGGGGTCGCCATCGGCTCGACCGGCCATACCAACTTCGATCAGCTGCTCTGCGACGCCGATGTGGCGCTCTACTGCGTCAAGCGGGGCGGACGAAACGGGGTGCGGCTGTTCGAGGCGAGCATAAACCTTAACGCGCGCGAGCGATTCGAGCGGCAGACCGATCTCCGCAAGGCGCTCGACGGTGAGGGCCTGTGCCTCTTCTATCAGCCGGAGTGCAACGCTGAGACCGGCCAGCTGGACGGGTTCGAGGCGCTCGTGCGCTGGAACCATCCTGAGCAGGGTTTGATTGCGCCCGACAGCTTCATTCCGCTCGCCGAGGAAACGGGGCTGATCGTCCCGCTTGGACGCTGGGTCCTAGGTGAAGCGCTGAGACAGGCTGTCAGCTGGGGTCGCCAATACGCTAGCGCACGGCGGCTGATTATCTCGGTGAACGTCTCTGCGGTGCAGCTCAAAGCGCCAAGCATCCTCGCCGACGTCGAGGACGCGCTGCGCACGTCGCAGATCGACCCAGCGCGCGTGGTGCTCGAGGTGACCGAGAGCTCGTTCATCGAAAGCTCGGCGGAGATTGTTGAGACCCTACGCGAGCTCAAGGCGCTCGGGGTGCGCCTTGCCATCGACGATTTCGGCACCGGCTACACCTCGATCGGCAACCTGAAGAGCATGCCCGTCGACATCCTCAAGGTCGACAGAAGCTTCATGGCCTCGACCAACGACGGCGGGCACGGTCGCGAGCTGCTTGAGGCGATCGTCAACATCGGGCACGTCCTGTCGCTCGTGACGGTTGCCGAGGGCATAGAGGAGACCGAGCAGCTCGCGATCGCGGCAGACCTCGGATTCGATCTCGCCCAGGGCTACCTGTTGGGGCGGCCGCTGCCGCCCGACGAGGCCGAGCGGATCATCGCTGGGCACTCGTCGGTACTCGTCTCGGACGAGCTGCCGCACTAACGCGGCAGCGGATCCTTGGGCCGTACGCCTGTTCGGGTGAGCCTGCGGTCCATCTTGAGACAAGCCTTGGGAGACCGGCGCTTGTGTTGTTAAGAGCGCGTCCGCCGTTCGCAGCGCTAACGCCTCCTCGCAGACGTCACGCCCGGTCGACGCGGACAGGCGTTCCATCTGGGCGAATGAACGAGATGTCGATTCCGAGTCGCATCGCGTTGGCGATGTTGGCCAGCTGACCGAGCGTGAGGTTGCGTCGGCCCGCTTCGATGGCGGAGATGTAGGAAGGAGAGACTCCCAGGCGCTCGGCGAGCTCGGCTTGGGTTAGCCCGAGCGCTTGGCGGGTGTCTTTGAGCTCCCGGCCGACGACCTTTGCGTGGATCTCGGATACCGCGGTTCGCGGCACGGAACTCAGGCGGCGGTGGAGTAGCGGAAGCTCGTGGCGACCGGCTCAGCCGCGGCGACCTCGGTGACCGTGACGTGGAGGTCTCCGCTGCGGCAGCCAAAGGGCTGCAGTCGCGCCCAGCGCTCGGTGCCATCGGCCCGTGTGATGCGCTCCGCGGTGTCGGGGTCGACGATCGCGAGGTCGGGATTGATCCAGTCGGCGTGCGGCCCGCTGATGCTCACGTCGTCGCCGTCGGCGAGCAGCTGCGCGACATGCAACTCGATCCACTCTTTGGTGTCTGGGTCGCGCTCGAAGGTCGTGAAGTTGACTTGGATCATGAGGAGGCTCCCCTTCGATATCGGGTGCGCTGGTTGACCTCTTGAGTTATGATGCTACCACGGCGTGCGGAACGCATGGCGGGCATCTCAGAACTCGCCGGGACGGGCGCTAGGACGCCCTGGTTGGTGCCCTTCCGACGCCCCATAGGGAAATCCCTGGGGAAATCCGCCGCCTCCGTGATGCTCTCCAAACACCCGCATTTGCAGGCCCTTTGCGATGCCGGAGGAGGGACTCGAACCCACGACACGCGGATTATGATTCTACGGCATAGGGTGGAGCTGCTGCAAACTTGGCTCTATAAGGCGAGTTTTGTCAGATATGTCACGGTAGGATCAGACGAGTTGGGGACCATTCCGGGACCCCTCCTGATAGCATCGAGGGATGAGTTCGACCGCTGGCGCACCGCCCGCACCGCCGACGCTCACCGATCTGCGCCCACGTCCGGTCTCCGGGCATCTGCGGCGCGTCAAGCGTCAGTCGGGTGATCGCTGGCGCGTGAAGTGGCGCGACGCCGCCGGCGTCGAGCACAAGAAGGTGCTCGGGCGCGTCTGGAGTGGCGCCGGGCGCCCACGCGAGGGCTACCTGACCAAGCAGCAAGCCCAGCGCGCCCTGGATGAGATCCTCGCCGACGCGCGGCGTGTCGGTCCCGGCGCCCGGCGGCGCATCGGCTCCCAGCCGATCTTCGCTGACGCCGCGCTGGAGTGGCTTCGCTACGTCGAGTTTGATCGCAAGCGCCGCGCGAGCACGCTGCGCGACTACCGCCACGTCGTCGAGAGCGCGCTCCTGCCGATGTTCGGAGATGTCCGCCTGGAGCAGCTCACGAGCGAGATGATCGACGCCTACCGCGTCCACCTCGTCGCCGAAGACCGCCTGTCGGCGCGGACGATCAACAAGTACCTGGTGCTGATGAACGGCATCCTGCGCCACGCTCAACGTCGCTGGGGTCTGACGGTCAATCCCGCGCTCGGCGTCGAGCGCCAGCCCGTGCGCCGCTCCGGGGAGTTCCGCGTGCTCAGCGCGAAGGAAGTTCGCGCGCTCGCTCTTGTCACAGCGCTTGGACGCCACCACGACGTGCCCAAGCGCGAACTGATCCCCGCCGAGCTCGACGCCCGGCGCATCCAAGACGAGCAGGACGCGGCGATGTTCATCACCGCCGCGTTCGCTGGCCTTCGCCTGGGGGAGCTGCGCGCCCTGCGCTGGAGCGACATCGATTTCGAGCTGCACGTCATTCACATACGCCGGGCGTTCACGCTGCAGCTTGAGGACGTTCCCAAGTCCGGGCGCGTGCGCGCGACACCGATGGTCGACCAAGTCGCCCGTGCGCTCAAAGACCTCGCGCGCCGCGAGCGCTACACCACCGATCAAGACCTCGTCTTCCCCTCACCCGACGGCGACTACCTGGAGGACTCGGCGCTTCGCCGCCGCTACTACAAGGCCCTGAAAGCCGCCAAGATCGAGCACCTGCGCTTCCACGACCTGCGCCACACCTTTGGCACTCTCGCCGTCCAGGAGTTCGCGCTCTCAGACGTCAAGGCATACATGGGCCACGCCGACATCACCACCACCATGATCTACGTCCACCACATACCCCAGCACGACGCCGCCGACCGCCTATCGGCACGGCTGGCGAAGACCTCGGGCGCAGCCGCCACGCTCGGCCGTGCAGCAGCGCAAGTGGATTGACGCGCGCCAGGCTGAGCTTCGAGTTGCGGCGACGGCACGAGCCCGGATCGGTAGGAAGCGGAAGTCGAAGGCGCCGAGGCGCTACCATGACGCACATGGAGCTTGTAGGTATCCGCGAGATGCGCCAGAACCTCAGCCGCTACGCCCAACGGGTCAGGCACGGGGAGTCGTTTCTGATCACCGATCGCGGCCAGGAGGTCGCACAACTCACGCCTGCGCCCGGACGCGCTTCGGCCATCGACCGGCTCGTCGCCGAACGGGGAGCCAGGCGCGGGCAAGGCAACCTGCTTGACGTTCTGGAGGAGCTGCCCGCGCCGATTGCAGGCCCGCCCTCCAGTGAGGTGCTGGACGAGCTGCGTTCAGAGCGCCTGTAGGGCGCTTGCCCGACTATCTCGACACCTCGGCCTTCATCAAGCTCGTGCGCTCCGAGCCCGAGAGCCCTGCCCTGCGCCGCGAGCTGGCCGGCAGAGAACTCCTCAGCAGTGCCCTGCTGACCGTGGAGGGACGCCGCGCCGCCCGGCGCTACGGCGAGCTGGCCGCCAAACGCGCCCGTGCTGCGCTTGCCGCCATCACGTTGATCCCGTTGGATGAGCCGATCCTCGACGCCGCCGCCGAGTTGGACCCAGCCGAGCTGCGTTCACTCGACGCCCTGCACCTGGCAACCGTCGTGAGCCTGGGTGAGGACCTCGAGCGCCTGTACTGCTACGACACTCGCCTCACGGACGCCGCGCAGGCTCTTGGCATCGAGGTCTCTCAGCCCCACTGAGACGTCGCCGGCCTGCGACGGCTGCGCTTCCACGATCTCTGCGTCGCACCTTCGGCTCGCTGGCGATCAACCGCGCCTCGATCGTCCAGGTGCCAGGCGTGGATGGGCCGCGCCGACATCCAGAGCCCTCAAGAACCTGCCCGCGATGGCCGATACCGCTCCCATGAGGCCCAAACACGGAGCGAAGACAATGAAGCGCCTATCGATTGCTACCCTCGCCGTAGTCAGCCTCGCTATCGCAGTCGCTGGGTGCGGCGGCGGCGGCGTGGTGGTCAAATCGACCAAGACGACGCAAGCCTCGACCCCCGCGACCACCACGCCTTCTACACCTATCCATAGCGTCCAGACTTCAGCGCGGCTGGAAGGCGCTACGACGCTGGCCAAAGAACCGCGGTCAACAGCAACCGCTATCGCTCTAGGCCACAATGGGTGGACTGAAGCGCAAATCCGTTCGCTGGTTGAATCTTCCCTGCAAGGTACGGCGAATGTTCCGGCAGCTTTCGCTGAATGCATGGTTACTTACATGGCCGTGCTGTACACACCAGAAGAGGCGCTCCAGCAGGAGAGGACCCGGCACGCTCAGCTAGTCGAAGAAGAGACTCAAGCCTGCGGGAAGTAGCCCCAAACTCCCCCAAATACTTCGAGCCCCCGGGGACTGCTCCTCCCGGCCCGTTGTCGTTAGACGCCGTATTCTTTCGCGGTGTCGTTCGCCACTGTGGCGATCACCGGGGAGACCCCGCCGGCCAGCGCGTCTGTCGAGGACGGTAGAAGCTGGAGCTCCAACGGTACCTCGACCCACTCCTTGGAGCGGTCGAGCTCGCCGGTCGTGAACTTGGAGCGGGTCGCGTGCGGGTTGAGCGCGAACCCCGACTTGACGTCGGAAGCGTGAGATCAAGCGCGGGTGGCACACGCCGCGCTGCACCTGTAGCCCGGCGGCGGCGGCGAGCCCGCGAGAACGCGCCTCCCAGCTCATCGGACAAACCGAGCCAAAGTGGCGTCACTGCCTGTGCGAGTGGGGCGGGCCAAGGCGACCTCTCAAGACTCCTGTCGCGTGAACCATCCCAAGCCGCAACGGGCGGCGCATGAGGGCGTCGGGGGGCTCTGCCGAGAACGTACTCGTCGGGTAGATTCTCGACTATGAGGCTCACCAAAGAGACGATCCGCCAAACGCAGCGCGCCTTCTGTGCATGGTGGCGACACTTGGTTCCTCGCACCCTGGATGACGCCCAGCGGGTGGTGCTCGGCACCCTCGGTGGCGGCCTCATCTTGGGCGGCATAGCATGGGCCGGAACGGTCAACGCAGCGTTGCCTCTTCGGGCGCTTCCAGCGGCGCTTATGTTCGTCGTGGGCGGAATGCTGCTCATTGTCGCGCTTCGCGGGCGAGGGAAGCGGCGAGCGGTTCTGGACAAAGCGATTGCTGACGGCCACGCTGTCATGCGGATGACGGACCTGATGAACATGGGCATACAGTGGGATTGTTGGCGCTCGGAGACGTGGGAGATGCTGCGCGGGCACTTCGGGCTCACGGAGGCGCAGGACTTCTTCGACGCGGCCGGCATCGGCGAGCATCCCGACAGACTCCATGTTTCTGCGTATGTCAAAGCGCAGGTCGAGTTCTTGGAGGCATTGCACGCCAGTCCAAACGCAATACCCACGGGCCGCCATTGACGCCGTCGATGCGGACGGCTAATCACTGAACGTGAAAGGGCCGCCGTCCTTGATGGGCGGGCGTGGTGGGTGGCGTATGGCATCCCCCTCGCTCGCCTCGGCTTTGCCCCGGACCCGCTCCCACCGCGTGTAGGATGCCCGATCGACGATGAGCATTGCGCCTTGAATGTAAGGGCGGTAGGTGCTTATGAGTGGCCCCCCACTGAATGGCGCCATCGCCCCTTTTCCCGTTGGTTTCGCCGCCAGATCCGCAGCGGTCCATTTGCACAGTTGCTCAGTGCCTATAAAAGCGGCGGCGGCGAGCAAAAAGTCGGAAGTGTTCAGCGCCCCCGCAAGCGCTTCGCGGTGCTTTTCCCACGCCGCGCAAGCTCCACCCCAGTCGGCAAAGTCGCTCCACGCCTGAGCCCTCACGGAGAGGTCGAGGGCTGCCTCGGCCCACCACAGGTGCATGTAGAGGAGGCGCGCAGCGACTCGCCCAGCTCGCTGCCGGGCACGCCAAGCAATTGTCGTCTGCACGGCGCCGGACATGAGCGCTCCGCCGATAACGCCAAGCAGTGCGGCGACGATAGTGGTCATGGGCGTTTAGGTGCTGCGCGATGAGTGCGGAGTTGCAGGAACGGCTCGACGGCTGGCAGTACCTCTTGACGGACAAAGCGGTACATGTCGAAAAGGGCTTGGGGAAGTACGCGCTCCGTAAGTGGGCCGCCGATGTCGAGCGCTGGGCACAGAGTAATGCCGCCCTTCGGGGGCGCATCCAATGGCGACGGCATGACGATCTTCGCCAATACGTCGTCGTGGTGCACGGTCTTGCCGCGACGCGACCAGTAGGGCGTGACCTTTCCATGCGGAGCGTTTGCCTTCCAGACGAACGTTGCGCGTGCTGGGATGACGGGCAAGATGGGGGCTACCCGATGCTTGTCGTGGTTCCAGAGTCGATGCAAGGTTCGGAGGCATCGTGCGTCGGCACGGTTGTATGGCTGAAGCGCCTCGACGGCGGCACGGGCGGGGTCGCCACTGAGAACCTGCGCCCACTGTGTGTTTGCGAAACCCCCGGCGGACGTAGCGATCGGGAAGCTAACGTGGCCGGGGTTCCGCTTGACCCGCACCGCGAGGCCCCAAGCAAGATTGTCCAGCGTTGCGCGAACCTCATGGATAACGGCCCCGGTCTTGACGCGCAGGAGGGGATCGACCGTTCCGGGCCGAGCCTTGATCAGATAGCTAACGCCGTCCGGCCGGGGTTCGGTGACAGAACGGTTCGACCATTCGTCGCTCAGATTGATGAAGGCGTCGCGGAGTGGCTCGAACTCGGTCCAAGCGAGATCCATGCGTACCGCAAGCATCCGCGCGGTTTCCGTCACGAGCTACCCCTGGACGCCGATGCCCGAGACACCGAGGGACCCGCAACCGACACAGCAGACGCGCAAGGGCCTCGCGATCCCGGGTCCGGCGAGCGATGAGATCGAGAATGCTCTACAGGCCATCGCGAAGCCGAAGGTTTTAGGCCGTCGGCTCTTGCGTCGCAGCGGCAAGTAGTAGCGACTCGAACATCGAGCGCGGGTCGTGGCGACGGTTGTACAGCCATGCGTACTCGTTGAGGTATCCCTGTAGCCACTTCGCGGAGCCGAGAGAGCATACTCGCGAGCTCCGAGCAACGCATCTGAGTGGGCAAAATCCTCGCAAAAACAAAGCAGGCGCCAGCAGCTTGGCTTTCAGCAGCCGTTCCGGAGTCTACCGTCCTTCAATCGACCATTTGTCTTCGACGTTCCCATTCAGCCCAAACTGGACTTTCGCTGCCTTCACGGCTTCGGGGAGTTCGTAGACGACGCAGCCGGCGGTTACGCTGGCTCCCGGCGACAGGGTGAATCTTTCGACTATGGGATGCCTCGCGGACAGCAACCACCATCTCAGGGGTGATCGGGTTGTTGTTGGTCGGGTCAACCAGCACCGCAGGTACTCCGGTTTTCCTCACAACGACGGAACAGGTAGTAGCCCATGGTGACGCCCTTAGTCGCCACATTCTGGCCCGAAGACATAAACTTGTCGCGGCTCTGCTGGCCCTCCTCAACAAACACAAAGCCTCCGTTCACAAGATCCCAACCCTCGCGACATACGGAGTTCAGGATCTCCGAGGGATCTGATGTTTGCTTGGTGACCGCACTGCCGATCATCGCTACGATTACGGCCTTCTGGTTCATCACGTCAATTGCGTACTGGAATACGCAATCGCCGCGCTCGAAGGCTAGACGTGCCTGACCTACAGGTGTGGCGAGAAAAGCCAGCTCCTCCTTTTGGTGCTGTGCGGCTAGCTTCTTCTCCTCCGCTTCCGACTGTCGCTGCTCCTTGAGCTTAGCCTCAGCCTCAAGCTCTTCTGGTGTCTTCTTTGTAAGCAGACTCATGATTGTTTCCCGGTCCTTCTTGGCTGTTTGCTTCTTGTTTCTAGTATCGGCTATGTGGGATTGGCAGCGTTGATCGGGTCCCAAAGGGAGATTTCCGCTTGCAGTGCTTTGGCTGCCGGTTTGGGCGCGGGCGCAGGGGTCGGCGCAGGGTCGTGGTCGTGGTTGTCGTCGTGGTGGTGTGCTTGGAGGTGCCTTTACTACGACGTGGACGCAGAACGTCTTCTTGACGATCTTGACGTGTCCGTTCCTCTTGACCTTGACGTGCTCAACCTTCCGGACGTAGTGGGCCTTACAGGAGTGATGAGCCTTCAGCGCGTACTGACTGGCCTGGGCCGAGCTGGGCAGGACGAGCGCCACACAGATTGTCGTCAGCAGCCGCCTCATTGTCGTCAGCAGGGAGCCGCCTCATCGTTGCCATCTTCATTTATCGGCTGATCGGTGTTGCGGCTTTAACGCCCCGATGGCGCGAGAGGGACGCTAGCGTGGCTCTGACCGGGTTCTCGGGTTCTTCGCGGTCGCCAGAAGTCGTTTGCTCACCCTTCCCCACAGGCTGCACGACGGGCGTGCGCTGCTGCTGACCGCCAAGCGTAGGCCGTCGTCGCTGCGCTCCAGCTACCGGCGCTGAAGGCACACTCAGCCATCCAGCACCGCAGAAGCCCAAACAGACTACGGGTATGAAATACCGCCTGGGCCTGCTGTCCGGTGGCGAGCATAAGGTCGCTTGACCGGGACAGGGGCTCGTGGGAAGGACGCTTGTGGGCAGGCCGCCGTGCATCTGGGCTGCGAGCCCGTCAATGACTAGATGGCCGCCCCTGCGACTCACCCGGGTGGGCTGAGAGCCCGAATCCGTAGTTGTCGCTGCCCGCGGTGCCTTCCATTTCATAGGTCCATTTCGTGAAGGGAGGCTGTTTCTCGTGCGGTTCTTTGGTTTGGATGTGCACCTCGATTTCTGCGAGGTCGCGGTCGCCGAGGGCGGCCGGGTCTCGCGGGTCGGTCGGATCGCGAGTACCCCGGAGGCGATCCGGGAGTTCGCGGCCGGCCTGAATGGCAGTGACCAGGTGGTGTTGGAGGCCAGCTGCGGCGCGATGATGATCGCCCGGCTGCTGGAAGAGGGCGATGTGGGCCGGGTCGTGGTGTGCAATGCGGCCGAGACGCGCGCGATCTCTCACGCGCGTGTGAAGTCCGATCGCTTTGACGCGGCGATGCTCGCCAAGCTGCTGTCGGCCGGGATGCTCAAAGCGGTGTGGGTGCCCGACGAGGCGACGTCTGCTTTGCGTCGGCGGGTCGCTCGCCGGGCTGGGCTGGTGCGGGCGCGCACACGCGTGAAGAACGAGGTGCACGCGGTGCTCGCCCGCTGCCTGCTCGGCCGCCCGCCCGTGAGTGATCTCTTCGGCAAGCAGGGCCGGGTGTGGCTGGCAGAGCAGCAGCTTCCCGAGGAGGAGGCAGAGACCGTCGCAAGCTGCCTGCGCCACATCGATTTCCTCGGCGGTGAGATCACCGACCTGGACCGGGGGATCGCGCGGCAGGCTCTGGCGTTCCCCGGGTTCGGGCGGCTGCTGACGATCCCCGGCGTGGACGTCGGCACCGCCGCCGCGGTGATCGCCGCGGTCGGGGACATCACGCGCTTCCCCACCGCCGGCCAGCTCGTTGCGTATCTCGGCCTGGACCCGAAGGTCCGCCAGTCCGGATCAGAGCCTGCGCGCTATGGGCACATCTCAAAGCGTGGGGATCCGCAGGCCCGCTCGATGCTGGTCGAGGCCGCGTGGATCTCGATCCGAAGCCCCGGCCCGCTGAAGGCCTTCGGCGAGCGCGTCCGCGCCCGCCGCGGCGCGCAGATCGCAGCGGTCGCCGTCGCACGCAAGCTCGTCGTGCTCTGCTGGCATCTCCTCACAAAGGATCAGGACTACGCGTTCGCGCGCCCGTCGCTGACCCGGCAGAAGACGCGTCGCCTGGAACTCTTGGCCGGCGCTCCGCCGTTGGCGCGCCGCCACGGCGGGCCGCCCGTCAGCCCGACCAGCAGCCAGCGCGCAGCCGAGCGCGAGCTGCAACACCAGGCCGAGCTCGCCTACCGGCGCCTCATCGACGACTGGCGCACAACGGCACCGAAGGGTGGTGCGGGTGCGACACCGGGGCGCGCATCTCAAAAGCCCAAAGAGGGCAAAGCCGCGCGGCAGGCCACAAGCCCCTGACGCCTGCGCTTCGCTACGTCAGTCACCCGCACCACCGCAGATCATTCCACTCCGAAGCACCCGGCGCGACCCCGCCGCCGATGCTCGCCCCTGCGCCACGACAACGCCCGCCGGCACGACAAAAAGCCAGTACAGACCATATGCACGGCCCTCCGGGCGCTGTGCGATCGCTGTGCCGCCCGAGCGCACCCTCGAGCCTGGATCAGCGCCTCAGCAACTTCGAAGAAAAGCTCGCGCAAGCCCTTGACTTTTCATCCGTAGATGCACTGTGGCAGAGCGTGACACTTTGGAGTGCTACATTTTGAGCCATGATGACCGCTGCGAGCATCGGTGCTGGGCAAGCGGCGGGCTACAGCGCCTATCTGGAGTCGCGCACCGTGGCGCCGGCACGCGGCGACTACTACCTCTCGCCAGCGGGCGAGCCGACGGAGGCGCCGGGCATCTGGCACATGCTGGATGAGACGAGGCAGAGCCTCGGCCTGGAGGCGGGCGTGCCGGTGAGCGCTGAGCAGCTCGTCGCGTTGATGGAGGGGCGTCATCCGGTGAGTGGGGAGTTCATCCGCAGGGCGGGTGCTGATGGCCGGCGGGCGGGTGGGATCGACTTGACGTTCAGCGCGCCGAAGTCTGTCTCGACGGTGTGGGCGCTCGGCTCCGAGGATCAGCGCGCGGGCGTCGAGGTGGCGCACGGGCGGGCGGTGTCGCGTGCGCTTGAGCATCTGCGTGCGGAGGTGCCGGTGGTCCGTGAAGGCGCGGGCGGGCAGGTGTTGAGCGCCGCTGATTTCCGGGATGGCGGTGCCGTTGTG
>Ga0187890_10001937_pt1 | contig 14605 bp, 19 predicted proteins | sample June2016WEW_21_1_FD_133005 | JGI IMG/M metagenome (GOLD analysis project Ga0187890, IMG submission 133005) | Peatland microbial communities from SPRUCE experiment site at the Marcell Experimental Forest, Minnesota, USA - June2016WEW_21_10 | ecosystem: Environmental > Terrestrial > Soil >... | reverse complement strand
CTCACCAGGGGCCGATCCGCCGAGCCACATTGCAACGCGCTTCGCGCCGCCCGATGCCTGCGCCCGTTCCGCCGCCCGCCGCCTGTTGTCCGGCGCCGCGACCGCCGCTGTGCGGATGGGGATGCGCGCGGGGCGGGGGGCGCTGCGTCCGTGATGTGTATGGTACCGGCCGGTGGATCGCGCCATTGCGCCGTCATCCAGGAGCGTCGGCGAGCCGCCACTTCACCGGAATGCCGACGAGCAGCCGTGTGCCCGTGGCGCGGGTGCCGCGGCGCCAATTTTTTTCTGAAAAAGTGGCACGAAACGGCACGGGCGCCCCTTCGCAGTGATGTAGCCGTTGCTTCCCGGTCGAGGGTTTCGGGGCGGACACCTCACATTGGCGGCTTGACGTCACCGTATTCATAGCGCGTAGAGGTGTGGGACTTGCCCCCGACGCCTCCGGTATCAATGTCCATGTCCTGGCGCAGCGGCAACCCTTTCGCCTTGGAAATCCAGATCTGAGTATCGACCGCGCCTTTGGGCGATACACTGTGCGCACTGTATACCGTCGCCATTTCACCGTTTACCAATTCGTCTTTCAAATACTTACAGGTCGCCTTGTCATTGTGTGCCTTTGGTTTCCGCAAGTCCGCCAGGTCCTGCGGTGTCATCGGGGTTCTGGACCATTTGCCGTCGAACCTTGTGTAAATGCCGCCAGGCGTGTAAATCACCTCTACGGTTTGGTCCTTACCGGCAATGTTCATTGCCGTGTATGTGTGAGTGGCAGTGGTCTGGGCCTTGTTCTCAGCTTCCAGCAGCACTTTGCAGTCCCCTTGAGCCTTCAGGAGATGGGCGCCAATGAGCAGATGTCCGAAGCCGAATCCCACCGCCAAGTACAGCCATCTCTTCCGCGTTGTAATCATGATCCTTCAATCCTTCCTGTTATGTTACGCACAAAAGGCGTCGGGCTGCACGATGAGCAAAACGAGACACTATGAGACACACTTTGTGGTAGCTCGAGATCGGGTTGGCGTGCGGGCCGGGTGGAAGGCGCCCGCATCCACGACCGGCGCGGGGCCGATACGCGGACGGCGGCCGATATTCGTGCACATGAGCCGGTAGCCGTTGGCTCGCGGCTACTTCACCGGAACGCCGTCGCGCAGCCTGTGCGCCAGTGGCGCTGCTGCCCCGAGACGATCACTTGCGGACGGCCGCAGTCCGCGGGATCGCAGTGCCACAACGCGCTTCGCGCCGCCCGATGTCGGCCGCCGGTTCCACCACCAGCCGTCCGGCGCCGCGACCGCCGGCGCGCGGATGGGGATGCGCGGTGGGCGGGAGGGCGCTGCGCGCACCGCGTCGGCGCGCGGCGACTTCACCGGCACGCCGACGCGCAGCCTGGCACGCCCGTGGCGGAGGTGCGCCGGGCGATACTTCCGGGTGCCCGGGTTGGGGTGCGATACGCGACAGCCTGTACGCCCGATGTCAGCGGCCCGTCCCGGCCACCCGCCGCCCGCGGTCCGCCGCCGCGACCGCCGTGCGGATGATGCGCGCGGGGCGGAAGGCGGGCCGCATCCGGGAACGTCGCCGAGCGGCCACTTCACCAGAATGCCGACGCGCGGCCTGCACGCCCGTGGCGCAGTTGCGCCGGGCGACACTTCCGGGTGCGCCGTTGGGCTGGCATAACGCGGTCCCCCGCCGCCCGCCGCCCCTGGTCCGTCGCCGCGACCGCCGGCGCGCGGATGGGGATAGGCGCCGGGCAGAAGGCGCAACAGCCATCGTCTGCGCCGTGCCGGCCGAAGGGCGGCGCAGCTTCCGGGTGTGCCATTAAACCGGCATCGTCGGCGAGCGGCCACTTCACCTGGACGCCGACGAAGCTGAACGGCGGTGGGGTGGAAGATGGGTGGAAGATGAGTGGAAGCTTTCCGGAAACGCGGCGCCGAACGGCGCTGGAGGTCCGCCTTCAGTTTGCCTCGGACCCTCCCTATTGACATAATGAAGTCTCGATGGTCAAGAGTGCCACCATCCTGCTGTTTCACTCCGCGCCCCTCGTGCGTCAGGTTATCCGCGAAATCCTGGAGGCGGCAGGATACGTGGTGCGGGCTACGGGGGACCTCGGCATCGCCGTCGACATGGTACGGGAAACCCGGCCCGACCTGCTCCTCATCGACGTTTATGTCGCGAACATCAACGGCCACGATGCAGCTCTGTATCTGCGCCAGAAGTGCCCCGCCCTGCGCGTGCTTATGGTGGCCGGCGTGCCCGATGATCAACGCATCGATGCGCGTATCACCAACGAGGGCTTCCTGATTTTTCCACCTCCATTTGCGCCCGCTGTATTGATAGCGCGAGTGAAGGAAATACTGGATAACACGAACGCCGCGAAGTGAACCCGACGATGACTGGCGAAAACGGATTGTTTGGGCATGGGACTAGCCTAGGTCGCATTCCTCTGCTGCGTCCAGCGCGCGACGGCGATTTCCCGCAGGCCTGCTCCTCTATCATCGCCCGGCGAAGCGTGCGATCGCGCGTCACCCGCCCGGCGTCCTTCAGCCGCGCGCCGTGGCGCACCACCGGATCGCCGCGCCAGTCGGCGGACGCGATGCGGCCGAGCAGCAGCGCCAAGCCGCGCGCGGTGCGCTCCTGGCGCATCCTGACGCCGCCCGCCCGTCCCGCCGCCCGCGGTCCGTCGCCGCGACCGCCGGCGTGCGGATGGGGATGCGCGGGGGGCGGAAGGCGCTGCGGCCATGGCCTGTCGCGGGGCCGGCCGGCGGGTGGCGTGCCGTTTGCCAGTGCCCGTCATCCACGAGCGTCGGCGCGCGGCCCCTTCGCCGGTAAGCCGACGCGCAGCCTGCACGCCCGTGGCGCGAGTGCGCCGGAACGGTAAGATCCGGATGGCAGGGCCGGGTGGCATAACGCGCTTCGCGCCGCCCGATCCCAGCGGCCCGTTCCGGCGCCCGCCGCCCTCGGTCCGTTCGCCGCGACCGGCGGCGGGCGGATGGGGATAGGCGCCGGGCAGAAGGCGCAACAGCCATCGTCTGCGCCGTGCCGGCCGAAGGGCGGCGCAGCTTCCGGGTGATTTATCCAGATCTCGATGGTCTCGCGAAGGAGCTCGTTACGGAGTATGGGGGCCTCGATGTGCCCAAGTAGGGACGACTGGACTTAGGCGCCATGCCCGTGTGCACAAGCTCGACAATGAAGAAGCATGGATGAGCGCGTATTCGAGGTGCTGTTCAAGGCGATCTCCAGCGTGGTGGCGGCCCTGGAGCCCTTCTCGCCGGCCACCGTCGACATTCACCGGATGTGGTACGGCAGCCGCGGGTTTTTCTTCATGTCTCCAGGGGGTGTGCAGCGGCGGCGTGGGCGGCTCCCGCGGGCCGGATGGTGAGCATGATTCTTGAGCTCCTGTGTGGCATCTGTGAGCGTCAGGGCACCCGCTCGACATTCTTCTTACTCAGGACATAAATGACCCACGGAGGGATCGAGGTCTCGGTCAGCCACTTGTAAGGCTCATCTTCACGGCCGAGTGGCGTTAGTTGAGCGACGAGGTCGAGATCGGATGCGGCGAACAAATCCACGTAGTCCTGGTGGAACCAGACAAGGTCTACCACGGGGCGCTCGTCCTCGACGTCCTTCATGACGATCTGGACTGTGTCTCCGCTTTTCGCATGCTCATTTTGCGGGAAATCCTTCGTCGTGAAAGACGCCCACTCATGCGTGTAGATTTCAGGTGTGGAGCCGAGCAAGATGATACGCCCTTCGTTTTTCAGCAAGCGCCGCAGGCCGCGTAACAACTCGCCGCGCTTGGCGACGCCGGGAATGTTGTCAAAGGCGAATGCAGACAGAACGAGGTCGAAGCGGTCAGGCGCGAAGGCGCTGAAGTCGCCGTCGTCGACCCGTCGGTAGGTTCCGCCCGGATCGACGTTCTTAGCAAGCTGGATCATGCTGCTCGATATGTCAATGCCGCTTGCACTGAAACCGAGGTTCTTCAGGAACCTGGTGGAGCGACCGGTACCGCAGCCGAAATCGAGAGCTTCGCGGCCGGTGACGTACTTGGCGATGATCGCGGGCATATCGCGGAACGCCAGATAGTAGGTGCCGGGAAACTTGAGGGTCGCATAGGCTCCCGCTCTCTCCGTATCGTCGTATACATTGGAAAATGACAAGATTGCCTCTCATTGCAAGGGAACTGCGCGGACGCGGCGCTAAACGCTGTATACCAAGGCGCCCTTTACAAGACCCCTGTTTAGCACAGAAAATTTTCACCCGGCACGCACTAATGTTCGTGCTTCTTGCTGCCTGTCTATGGTGCGCAAAGATCCGTTATGAAATACGGATCTTTACCTATAACTGCAATCCGAAGTACAGGGCGATTAACAGAAACGTGTCGATGAAGCCGTGGGTCAGAATGCAAACCCACAGGTTGCGTCCCGACAATAAGTAAACGGCTCCGAGCAAGAGGCCGGCCAAGCCTGAATCCACCATTCCCGCAGGACCCTTATAGTGGTGTCCGACGCCGAAGAGCACGGAGACGACCAGGACGCCCGCCCAATAGGCGGCGTTGGATCGACCGCCCACGTCTGCGGCGCGCGTGACCAGGTACCCCCGGTAGCCGATCTCTTCCCCGAAAGCGGCAAAGGTCCAGACGAGCAGAAGAGAGGCGAGTGTCGCCAGCACATGGCCGGGGATTTTATCCGCGCCGGTCGGCGCGATTGCTGCGGGCCAGAAGCGTTCGGTAAGGGGATCAATCACAAAGATGCCGGCCAGGATCCTGACGGCGGACGCCGCGAGGGCAAACAGGACGGTTTGCCGCCAGGAGACGGGCCGGCGCAGGCCCATGGCTGCCAAGCTGCCGTCCCGCAACCGCACAGAAATCAGACCCAGGACGAAAAGCATGGGCACTTCGTTGGGGATAACGTGATAGACGTTGTGCCCGATCACGAGCGCGCTTCCGAGTGCGAGTTCGCCCAGGGAAAACCAGCGCTGCCCCGGAGACAGCTTTCGCGGGATGGAATCAACTTCGCTTTGGGCAAGCGTCCGGCCTGCCTTGATCGACTCGCTCATATACCCTCCTTACGATTTGCTTTTCTACGGGCTCAGCCTCGCGGCAATATGCGATCTTCGATATTGCTTTATGCACCAGAGAGCAAAACGCGTGGTCAATGTGACCAGGCCGCAACCCAGCACCAGGCCGGCCGGCACGATGAGCCAGCCCAGCAGTTCTCTGCCTTCCGCCGGCGCGTTTCCAAACCCAAGGCGAAGAGAGATCGTATCGCCGACGCCCTGCGGAATAACCCATAAGCCCGCGGTCTGCGGATGAAAGGGCTTCAACGCGGCGCAGAGAATTAACGCGGCTCCAAGGAAATACCCCGCGATCGAGCCCAGCAACACCAGAAAACCGCCGACACTAAGGCTTGCCCAGCGGAACAGACTCTCGAGAATCCGCACCGGCGAACGGCTGACCTCCGCGCGCGCCAGCAGGTCGTCAGTCAGGTACTGGCTTGCCAGTTCCTCCGGACTGCCCAGACGGGCGAGGGCCGCGTCGACGCCGGCCGCCGTCATCTGTCCGTCCGTTGCCGCCTTGTCCGTGATGTGGCTGCGCAGTTCCTCGACGATCTCGCGGGCGTCCTCGCCGTTCATGCCGCGCAAAAGCTGGCGCAACCTGCCCAGATAAGCTTCGATCCTCTTTTGCGCGTCGCCAGGTATGGTCATTTATTTGCCCTTCGCGATTGGAGCGAGCAAGAGGCCCATGCTCGATGCGAACCGCGTCCACATTCCAGTCATCTCGCGAGCCCGCTGTTTCCCGGCCGCGGTGAGCGTGTAGTATTTCCGCGGATGCCCGGCATCCGATTCCACCCACTCGCTTCGAACCAGCCCCAGAGCCTTCAACCGGCTCAGCAGCGGATACACGGTTCCCTCCGACATGATCAAGTCGGAATCGCTCTCCAGCCGCCGCAGAATCTCAAGTCCATAGAGCCTTCCGTCCCACAGGACAGCCAGGATGGCCAGCTCCAGACATCCTTTGCGGAGCTGAACTTCCCACTTGTCTGCGATTTCCTGGTCGCTGGCATCGCGCTCCTTCATTCATATATCTTGCAGTACAAGGTATCGTGCTGTCAAGGATAACAATCGCGTCACCGCGCCGTTCCATCAGGAGCATAGCGGCGGCACGATCTAGGGGTCACCACAGAATACGGAATTTAAAGCGTTAAGGGGTCGCCTGAGGAAACGGAAAAAAACACACGCTAAGAAAACTGGCTTAGGTGAGTGCGCCAGCGACGCCGTCTCCACGATTTCCCTCCGGCCTGAAAAATCGACAATCAATCAGATAGTTACACGCCAGTTGACATAACCGTAGGCCGTGTCTAAATTCCAGCAAACACATCATCGGAGGAATGCGCATGAAAGAGGAATTCAACAAATACGGCCGGCGCCTTACGGGGCAGGAATACGATAAAGCCATCATCGCTCTCTATACCGGGCTCAAGCCCGATTACTCCGAGCGCGAATTCATGGAGATCCGCCGCAAGGAGATCAACCTCCAGATCGATCACAGGCTTGGCGTAGACTTCCCGCCCGAAAAGCGCGAAACCGTCTGGGAGGTCATCGCGGGACTCGAAAAGAAGCGCATCGGCATGGCGCTCGGCGTGATGGTCCGCCAGGCGCTCGGCCGCAAGGTCGACATCAATGCCGAGCTTGCCAAGGTCGCGGACGAAATGATCGCCAAGACCGGCAGGATCCTCGACAAGGAAGACATGGTGCGGTTCCTAGGCCCCGAGGACGAATGGACCCTGCCGCACGTCCCCGACGATCCTGCGCCTCCCAGGCCGCCGAAGCCCCGGCGTTAGCGCAGTCTTTTCGGGGTAAAGGGGTCACAGTTCTAATGGTTCAAAATTGTACGCTAGGGAGTTCCCAGAAGCCTGCGTACAGAGGTTCTGCTGATCTGGAGCCGCTTGGCGATCTCGCGTTTCGACAGACCTTTTTTAAAAAGCTTCCTGATCTCCACCCTGTGAAGGGCCGCGGAAACAGGCCGTCCGTGCGGCCGACCCTCTTTTCTGGCCTGGGCGACGCCGGCTTTAACCCGGTCCCGCAGGATGTCCCTCTCGAATTCCGCAAAGACGGCCAGCATGCCGGCGAGCGCCCGGCCGCTCGGCGTGGTCAGGTCGAGCGCTTCAGTCAGGGACACGAACCCGACTTTCAGCGCTGACAGTTCCTGCAGGGTGGTGACCAGGTCCACCAGAGAGCGCCCCCAGCGGTCGAGCCGCCAGACGATGACGACATCCACCTCCCGCCGGCGGGCCGCGGCCAGCAACTCTTCTCTTTTCTGGCGCAGCGCCGCTCCGGAGCCGACGTCCTTTACTTCGAGGATCGCGGACCATCCACGTCTGCGCGCATACTGCCGCATCGCGGACAGTTGCATCGGCAACGTCTGCTGGTCATGAGTGGACACCCTGGCGTAGAGCGCCGCCCGAGAGGCGGATGCCCCCTGGCCAAAAACCCCCTTCCGGGACGGCTTCAAAAAACGGGGCTTTTCAAGGGTTTTCGACATGTGGTAACGCTATGGCTGAAAACTATAGTTTTGAGTCATACCGTACAATCGCCCGCCACCGCAAGAAAGAATATGCATGCCCCGTCGCTCAATCCTCTCCGCCGCTGAACGCGAGAACCTGCTGGCCATTTTGACTTGGCATCCGTCTAGGCGATCGCGCAGCATCATGAATGGGCGTTCGATACACAGATATAACAGTCCCGCCACTGCGGTACAGCTCACCCCATAGACCAACATGGCCTCAACCCCGCAGCTGCAGTGAGCGAAGGAAGATATATCCGATCAAGATTGGCGACCTCTTTGTGGGTTGATAGAAGCTGAAGGCGAGAGTTGCTTGCAACTCTCTGCACCGGGTACTGCAAAGCTGCTAAAGAGGCCATTCCTGCTGACGCCTGAAGCGACGAGGAGGCCCAGGCCAACTGACAGCAGGGGAAAGCCTACAACGAGCGAAGAGTGACCTGTGCGTGGCGGCGGCCCCCGGAAGGATCGAGCGGAATAATTTGGCGGAGCCTTATTTAAATAGCTTGACAACACTATATATCGGATAGCATAATATATTGCATGGAGACTAATTCATCTGCCGCCGCTTCCCAGACCGATAAATGGGAAATCCAGGTCCGCAAGGGATGTCTGGAGATGGCGATCCTTGCAAGTCTCTGGTCGGGAAAGCTTTACGGTCTGGAGATGCTGGAGCGGCTGGAGCAGGATGCCGGTCTGGCTCTATCCGCCGGGACCGTTTATCCCTTGCTCGCAAGGCTGAAGGCCGATGGTCTGCTCGAATCCGAGTGGGTCGAGGCGGATGTCGTTCATCCGCGGAAATATTACAAGCTCACGCAGCCGGGGCGGCGCAGGGCTATCGAAATGGCGCGGATATGGATGAGATTCTCGGCCGCCGTCGGCGGCCTGCTGTCCCCGCTTCTGAAAGAGGAACTTTGATGACCAATTCAGGCAAGGTTGACTCGACGAGAGTCGACAGCTATCTGACGCGCGTGCGCGCCGCATTGCGCGGCCTGCCGGATCGCCAGATCGACGATATACTGCGCGAGCTTCAGGGCCATGCGCTCGAATTGGCGGAGACAAAGGGTGTGGATGCGGCGCTTCGGTCGCTCGGCGACCCGGTGGACCTGGCCAAGACCTACCGGGCGGAGAGCGAGATCATTCAAGCGGAATGCAGCGGTTCGCCGCTGGTTATTCTGCTTGGATTGCGCCATGCGAGCCGGAGCCGGACCGGGAGGTTTCTCGGTACCGTGCTTTACGTGTTCGCTTACGCGAACGTGCTGACGCTGTGGGCGGCGGCAGCAGACAAGCTCTTCTCGCCCTCGCGGACCGGCTTGTGGCTAACGCCCGGTGACTGGCGGTCTCTGGAATGGGTGACTAACGGTAATCCTCCGGCCGGCGCGCGCGATCTGCTGGGCTGGTGGCTGATACCGGCCGCCGTAGTAGGGGGTTGGATTTTGCGGTACTTCATCGACTGGGTGGCCCGCTGGTGGCTTCGCCGGTACCGCCATTCAGAGGGCGTTTCACAGCTTGTGAAGCGCGCAAGCTAACACAAATCAAGACAAACCAAGAGCATACATTTTGCTCCACAGGAGAAGTGTCACTATGCGAAAAGATCATGCATTCAAATCCGGAATGTGGACGACGCTGGCCGGTATAGCCGTGCTGGGATTGGGGCTGAGCGCTGCTCTGGCCGCGCCGGCTGCGGGAGTGGTCGGCGATTGGCAAGGAACTCTTGACACGGGCAGCGGCTCGCTTCGGGTGGTTCTGCACTTCAGCCAATTGAAGGACGAAACGTTCGCAGGAACGTTGGACAGTCCGGACCAGGGGGCGACAGGAATCGCCATGGATAAGGTTACCTTCCGGCAAACCGACTTGCATTTCGAGATCGCCAGAATGGGCTGCAGCTACGACGGCAAGATCAGCAAGGACAACCTGGAAATCGCTGGGCAGTGGAAACAGGGCGGCGGCGCGCTGCCGCTTAGCCTGAAACGGGTCCCCTAAAGGAACCAATATGAAATCCACGTTTTTGCAGGTTTTTACGATCGCCCTACTCTGCGCGACAGCTCTACCTGAAACGATACGGGCGCAGGCGAAAGAAGAGGCGGCTCTGGATCTATGGGCCAAGGCGTTAGGCGGCCGAAAGAGCCTGCAAGACGTGCAGACGATTCATATAAAAGGGACCGTCGAAACCGGAGGTTTGAAAGGAACCTACGAGCGGTGGAGCTCTTCGCGCGGCGAGTTCCGGGCTGCACTCGATCTCTCGGGGGCAATCCACCAAGTAACGATCTTCGACGGCCGTCAGGGATGGATCGAGATGAGCGGGACTGTCCAGGAGCTTTCTGGCGGTGTCCTGAAAGGCGTTATTAGCGGCGCCTATGAGGCGAGCAATTCGTTCCTCTTCTCCGGGCGAATGCCCGGCCGCGTGGAGTTAGCGGACGAATACGTCTTGCGTCTTCAACCTGAGGGCGGCAATGCAGTGACAGTGTATCTCGACCAGCAGACCGGCCTGCCGTCGCGTGAGGAAAGCGCCGGGCCGCTCGGCACGCGCATCGTCAGCTTTTCGGATTGGCGCGAATTCTCAGGCATCCAGATCCCCGGCACCATTCGCCAGTCCAACGGCGATCCGAAGTACGAAGCGGTGATCCGAACCGAGCAGGTTGAAATCAACGCGCCGGTCCCGGCGGGTTTGTTCCAAAAACCGGGGGAAAGCGCGCTGCCGGTTCGTTTCACGACGGGAGCGCGCGAAGCGGTGATTCCCGTCCAGATTTACGCGGAGCACGTTCTTGTACCGGTCCGCGTGAACGGCGGCGAGCCCGGCTGGTTTTTCCTCGACAGCGGAGCCAGCGCATCCATGGTCAGCAAGGCATGGGCAGAAAAGATCGCGCTTGCGTCTTCAGGCGCAATGCGAGGCGGCGGCGCGGCCGGATCAGCCGGCGTGGCCTTCTCGAAAAGCGTCGTGTTGAATCTGCCCGGTATCGATATACCGGTGGTCACCATGGGTGTCATGGATTTTTCGGCCGGCCTGCCGATGTTCGGCCGGCGATGGGAAGGACTTCTCGGCTACGACATTCTCAGCCGCGTCGTGGTGCGCGTAGATTATGAACATCAAAAGGTGACCATCTACGATCCGGCGGCCTTCGTCGCGCCCCCTGGAGCCACACGTCTGCCGGTGACTTTCTCAGGTACAGCGGCGCTGGTGCCAGCGAGAATCCTGCTCCCCGGACGCGCTCCTGTCGATATCGAGGGCTTCGTCGATTCGGGCGCGAGCGGGCTAACACTTTCGACGCCGTTCACTAATGCGAACCACGTAATGGAAGCCGTGCCGAAACGAGTCACGTCGTCCGCCTACGGGGCCGGGGGCGAGTCGACAAGGTTTGCAGGGCGCATCGCAGGCCTGGAGCTCGGGCCGCACCTGCTGCCCGAACCGGTGGCCACCTTTTCGACTGACACGACAGAAGGCCTCCTAGCAAGCCCCGAGATCGGAGCCCTGATCGGCGGCGAAATTCTTCAACGCTTCACGGTGACGTTCGATTTTCCGCATCATCAGATTTTCATCGAGCCAAATAGTAACTTTGCAGATCCCTTTCTTGAGGACACAAGCGGTCTCTCCCTGCTCGCTGGTGGCGATGGCTTCCATCGCTTTGAGAGTGATGGCGTCGAGCGTGGCTCGCCCGCTGACATCGCTGGACTACGCAAGGGCGACGTGGTCCTTGCGATCGATGACCGCCCTGCAATTGATTTGGACTTGGAACAGATCCACCGCATACTTGAAAGACCAGGGAGGGTCGCTTTGACGATCGAAAGAGCCGGCAAGGTTCTGAAGCTGAACCTGAACTTGACGCAGCGCCTTTGAAGTTGAGGCGGCATTCAGTCAAGAGGCAAGAGACCCGGGCGGCTGTTCAAGTGTCCCGACCGCCATCGCGGGGCGGTCGTCCGGGCGGCCCACAAACACGCGTGCGGGAAGGCACGCTGATTGGACAACTTGCCATGGCTAGTCCGATCCGGGGCGAGCCGCCCTTGTCATATCGAAATCCTCTCCATTGCATCGCTCACTGCCACGACCTTTTCCATAGGGGCGGCCTCCGAGGATCGGGGGAGCACGATGCCAGTTTGCTCACACATTGCTCACACGCTTTGGAGCCGTAGGGGTCGGGCCGATTGGGCAGACCCGGTCGGCGCGCGGCCACGTCACCGGGATGCCGACGCGCGGCCTGCACGCCCGTCACGATCTTCGATTCCGACACCATGCCGCGGGATCGCAGGCCTGAACTTGAGGCGGCCGTCGTTGCTGCCGGTCGGCATCTGAGCAAACGCTTCGAGGGCTGGATCGTCGCCACCCCGGACCGCCGGAAGTTCACCGTGCGGATCACGTCGTACCCTTCGCTCGATATTTCCGTGCCGTTCGACTGGAACGCGACTGCGGCCGAGGTGACCGAGCGGGTGCGCGCGGCGATGGAGGATTGGCGCGGACGGGTTGGAATCTCCGCGGACAACGTTATCCGGAAGGTACCGATGAAAGTTAAGTCGTGAGTGAAGCCCCAAGCCCCACTAGACTGCACCTCGGTGCGCGCATCGCCCAAGGTTGGGCAGAATGGAAGAGAGATGACGGAGAAGGAGCGGGTCTATTACGAGCGGCGGGCGCCGGAATACGATGACTGGTACCTGGGCACGGGTCTGTTCGCTGCGCGGGTCCGGCCGGGCTGGCACGAAGAATTGGAGGCGTTGCTAGTCTTTCTCCGAGCGCTTCGTTTACGTTCTGTGCTGGATGTGGCGTGCGGAACGGGATTCCTGACGCAGCATATGACGGGACACGTCGTCGGGCTGGATCAGAGTCCCGGCATGCTGCGGATAGCGCGCGAGCGGGTGCCGGGCGGCTGCGTGCTGCAAGGCGATGCGCTACACCTGCCCTTTGGCTCGCGCGCGTTCGAGTGTCTTATGGCGGGTCATTTCTACGGGCACCTAGACCAGGGCATGCGCGAGCGGTTTCTGGCAGAAGCGTACCGGGTCGCAGAGCGCATTCTCATCATTGATGCGGCATGGCGGGATGAAGTGCACGCGGAAGAGGTGCAGGAGCGCGTGCTGCTCGATGGTTCCCGGCACATGGTTTATAAGCGCTACTTCAGGCCGGCTCAATTGGCTGAGGAACTCGGCGCCGCGCGCGTGGTGCATGCTGGCCAGTGGTTCGTGGCTGTGATGGCGTGACCCGATTAAACGAAACCAGGCCGGGGCATTATCCGGGCTACGAAAGTTCCACACTTTTTCACACCCACATGGGGCACCCGAAAAGTGCGCGTTTCGCGCGCGCTATCCAAAGAGAGGGCGGTGCGCGCCCACTTCACCGGGATGCCTCTGCGCGGCCTGCACGCACGTGACGCGGGTGCTCCCGGCGACGGATTCCGGGGCGCTGGGTTGGGTGGCATAACGCGCTGCGCGCCGCCCCTCGTCCGTCGCCGCGACCGCCGGGCGTGCGGATGGGGCCCAGTTTGAAATGTGCCTGAATCCAGCAACGTCGCCGCACGCCCACCCCGCCGACGCGCCGCCCGTGTGCCTGCACGCCCGTCGCGCGGTTGCGCGGGCGTGATCGCTTCCGGATGCCCGCCGCCCGTTGTCCGTCGCCGCGGCCGCCGCGCGTGCGAATGAGATGCGTGGCGAGGGTGCTGCGGCCATGGCCCAGTTTGAAATGCGCCGCGAATCCAGCAATGCCGTCGCGCCGCCACTTCACGCTATGCCGGCTCGCCGCCGTGCGCCTGCGCGTCATTTTGGCCAGGCAAGCGCGCAAACGGTAGGCTTGCCCACCCGCGTGCCACCGCCGCCGTCCCAAAGTTTTGTGCTAGTATGCATGGCATCGCTGAAAAGGAGAGTCCAATGAGTTATCTCACAACGTTGCTCTCATTTGTGCTGACATGCGCTTCGAGCGTGATCGTGGCTCGCGCTCAGTCTCAGACAACGCCTGGCCCGGAAGTGAAGAAGTTGGCAGTAATGGTCGGCAAGTTCACGGTCGAAGACGAAGTGAAAGCCGGGGCAATCGGGCCGAACTCGCCAGCGACGAAATTCAGTGGCACTGACGATTGCAGATGGACGGCAGGCGGCTTCGCTGTGATTTGCGAGGCAGCACTCTATAGACCAGGAAGGAAATACTCGGAGGCTTCCTTCGTCTACTACGATCCGACCTCCAAGACATACCGATACCACGCAGTCGACAGTTCAGGAGGAGTAGAAAACAAGACTGGTACGGTGAGCGGCGACGTATGGACATGGCTTGGGGAGAGCAGTTTTGGCGGGAAGATGTATCACACCCGGTACATCATGAAGGTTGTTTCAGCGGACTCCTACGAATACACCGACGAGTCGGGCGAAACCGAGAACTCCATGAAGGTGTTCGTGAGCGGGAGGGAGACTCGCGTCGCGGCCACCAAGCCCGCGACATCGAAACCGGAGCAGTGACGGTGTTTCGCGCATGATCTCGGGTTGCCGACAATCGGGAGTTTGGGGGCGATAAGGGCGGATCGTCGGACACTCGGAAGTTGGGTTTCGCCGCTTGGCCCCCTGGCGAAGAAACGCTGAATTCCAGCACAACCAGGAGCGCCTCAGCCCGCACCGCGCCACCCAGCGTGTCGAGGCGGGCATTGGATGGCGCCCAGTTTGAAATGCGCCGTGATTCAGCGGCCACTGCACCGGGACGCCGCGCAGCCATCTGTGCTGCCCGCCCGTCGCGGGCGATTACCCCGGGCGATCCGTGGGGCGACCGTCGCCTCAGGCGTGAATCCGCTCGAAGCGCGCCCATCGTGAGCGCCGCCACCGCGCACCGGCGCAGCGCACGGCCGAGGAGCTCGGCGATGATGGCGCGGTCGCGCAAGCCCAAAGTGGGCCGCGACGTCCGGAGCGTTTCAGGAGCGCCTGCCGCGACCACCAGTTCCCTGCGCACGCCGGCGGACTAGCCGCTCTTCACGCGCGCGATACCGGCGGCCCGTCCCGGCGCCCGCCGCCCGCGGTCCGTCGCCGCGACCGCCGGCGCGCGGATGGGGATGCGCGGGCGGAGGGCGTAAGATTTCCGAGTCGTCGTGATCCACCAGGGAACGT
>Ga0187890_10001933_pt1 | contig 14610 bp, 15 predicted proteins | sample June2016WEW_21_1_FD_133005 | JGI IMG/M metagenome (GOLD analysis project Ga0187890, IMG submission 133005) | Peatland microbial communities from SPRUCE experiment site at the Marcell Experimental Forest, Minnesota, USA - June2016WEW_21_10 | ecosystem: Environmental > Terrestrial > Soil >... | reverse complement strand
CTACCCTTCCGGCATTGCCGCAGCTTCCGGATGCCCACGGATACAAGCGCATTGCGGAAGGCACGGTCGGCGAACTGGATCACGCCATCCTGCTGGAACAGTATGCCGGCCGCGAGGAGTCCAAGGCGGTCTCGCCCCATTGGCGCGGCGGCGCGTACGCGCTGCTGGAGCACCACTCGCCGGAGAGGGTGGTCTTGCTGTATGCCGCCGAGTGGGACGACGCGGCGTCCGCCGCCCGCTACTTCCGCCTGTACCACCAGGTGCTGGAAAAGAAGTGGAAGCACCTGGTGATCGAATCCGAAAATGCTACAACGCTTTCCGGCGTAGGCGACGACGGCCACTTTCTGGTGCAGTTGACCGGCAACTTGGTGACCAGCCTCGAAGGTGCTGAAAACCCCGTCGCGCCCATGCGCTAAACTGTGGGCATATGTCGACTCGTGGTGCGCTCCGCACACTCTTTGTGGTTTGCGTGGCTATGACAAACGCCGTGGCCCTAGCGAACGCCGCCGAACTGCCGCGTCCTTCTCCGGATTTCGCCGTCAACATGGTCGGCGGACAACAGATCCAGGTGAGTCAGTACAAGGGCAAGGTGTGCGCTCTGGCCTTTATCCTCACCACCTGCCCGCATTGCCAGAAGACCGTCGGCTTTCTTTCCACCATGCAGAAAGAGTACGGTCCGCGTGGTTTTCAAGTGCTGGCCAGCGCCATCGAAGATATGGCGGCCATGAACGTGCCGGATTTCATCAACCGTTTTCAGCCTCCCTTTCCGGTGGGTTTCAACAATCAGAACGCGGTGCAGGAATACCTGCAACACCCGGTAATCCTCCGCCTGCTGATGCCCCAGGTCGTTTTCATCGATCGCCAGGGGACCATCCGCGCGCAGTATGCGGGAGACGACAAATTCTTTGGTGACGACCAGGAAAAGCATCTCAGGGAGCAGATCGAGGCATTACTCAAAGAGGCGCCGCCGTCTCACAAGAAGCACGCGGCTACTGGTGCGCCGAAGTAAGTCAGGGCTTTGCTTGTCGATCCAGGCACTCGCCGTTCGACCTATCGGTGGAGGCTTTCAAATGACCTACCTGTTACTGACGCACCTTGACGAAAAAGGCTGGCTCGGCCTGAGTGAGGCTGAGCGCCAGCAAGCCATGGCAGAGCCTATGGCGTATGTGGAACAGCTCCTTGCGAACGGTAAGTTCCTGGGTGGATCTCCGTTGCATCCTGCTTCCGCGGCGGCGACCGTTCGTCTGCGCGATGGCAAACCTCTGGTAACCGACGGCCCGTTTGCCGAGACGCGCGAGCAGGTTGGCGGCTACACCTTGATCGACGCCAAGGACCGCGATGAGGCGATCGCAATCGCCACACGCTTTCTGGGGCCCTCGAGCCGGGCGACCATCGAAGTGCGGCAGGTGGCGGAAGTGATGGGGTTGCCCACCCACTAAAAAAACCCCTGCGCCTGTCGATCTCGCACGGTCTGGTTCGACATAATATTAGATCGAGAAATCGAAGGAGCTAACAATGACCGAGGTCTTTATCACCTTCTGGCGCGACCTGAAGATCTCGGCCCGCTCGCTCACCCGCACCAAAGGCCTTGCCCTTACCGTGGTCCTCACGCTGGCGCTCGGTATCGGCGCCAACTCGGCCATGTTCAGCGTGGTGCGCGGCGTACTCCTGCGCCCGCTCGCCAACCGCGACGAGAACCGTCTGATCTACATCCGCCAGAGTGCGCGCGGCCTCGGCGCCGAAGACGCCGCCTTCTCCGTTCCGGAGATCCGGGATCTGCGCGACGGCGTGAGATCCCTCAGCGCCTTCGGCGACTTCTCCACCATCGGCTTCACCATGGTGGGCCTCGGTGAACCCAGCGAGATTCAAGCGGGCGTCGTGGGCGGATCGTACTTCTCAGTGATGGGGCTGCATCCCGTGCTTGGGCGCCTGCTTGGTCCGCGCGACGATGGTCCGAGCGCCGCCGGCGCCGCCGTGCTGACCTACCGCTTCTGGACAACGGTGCTCAAGAGCGATCCCACCGTGCTCGGCAAGACCGTCCGGCTTGGGACTCGCACCGCAACCATAGTGGGCGTGCTGGAACCGTCGGTGCCCTATCCGGCGGAAACCCAGCTCTTCGCCAACGTGGTCACCAGCCCGCACCATCTCTCGGCCACCATGGTTACCGGACGGGTCCATCGCATGACGGAACTGTTCGCGCGCCTCGCCCCCGGCGCCACGCTGGACTCCGCCCGCGCCGAGCTGCGCGCCGTGCATGGCGCCATGCTGAGAGACCATCCCGAAGCGTACCCTGTAAAAGCGGATTTCCGCATCGACGCCGTGATGTTGCGCGAGCAGATCACCTCGCGCGCCAAGACCGTGCTGCTGGTGCTGCTTGCCGCGGCGGGCCTCGTCTTTGTGATCGCCTGCTCCAACGTGGCTAACCTGATTCTCGCGCGCACGGTGCGGCGCGAAGGCGAGTTGGCGGTCCGCGCGGCGCTCGGCGCTGGGACTGGAGCGCTGCGCCGGACGCTGCTGGCCGAGAGTCTCCTGCTCGGCGTTGCGGGCGCGGCGGTCGGCGTGCTGAGCGCGCGGCCCATGGCCGCCATCCTGGCGCGGTACGCATCCCGGTTCTCGGTCCGCGCGCTGGATCTCACCGTGGATTCCAGCATGCTCTGGGTCGCCGCGCTGCTGGCCGTAGTTGCGGCGCTGCTGCTGGCGTTCGTCCCGCGGCTGCCCTCGCCCGGAGCAGCGGGAGGACTCGGCCTGGCGAGCGGCGGCCTGCGCGTTACCGGCAGCACCAACCGGCGATTGCGGGTTTTCGCCATCACCCAGATCGCCGCGTGTTTCGTCCTGCTGGCCGGCGCCGGCATGCTGCTCAAAACGCTATTGGCTCTCCAGGCCATCGAGACCGGCTTCGACACCCGCCATGTGCTCGCGTTGAACGTGCCCGCGAGCGCTTACGGAAAGACGCCCGATCAAATCGTGGACTTCTACAAGGAGGCCATACGCCGCATCACCGAGTTGCCCGGTGTGGATCGCGTCGCAATGGGCGTGGTGGTTCCGTGGCGGGACGCGGGAAACTTCGGTCCCGGATTCGAGTTCACGGTGGAGGGCCGCGTGCGCGCGCCGGGCGAGGAAGATCCCCACGGGCGGATGCGCAACATCTCGCCGGGCTTTTTCGCCGCGCTTGGCATCCCCATCATGGCCGGCCGCGATTTCAACGAAGCCGATCGGCGGGATAGCGAGCCGGTGGTCATCGTCAGCCAAAGCCTGGCGCAGCGCATGTTCCCCAATCAGGACGCCCTCAACCACCACTTCATGTGGACCGATCCGGTGATGAAGTTCATCGACGTCTCCCCGGGGCCCCGCCGCATCGTGGGAGTCGTCGCCGATGTCGATGACGAGAACGTTGTGCCCGGGCCGGCGCTCACCGTGTATCATCCCTTCGAGCAGCTTGGTATCTGGGGCGGGCGCCTGTTCATCCACGCTCACGGGGATCTGTACGCGCTGGTGACGCCGGTCACACGCATCATCCGCGCGATGTCGCCGGAAACACCCGTGGAGCGTGCCGCCACCCTCGAAGACATCCGCACCGAAGTGCTGACGCCCGATCGGCTGAACACCCTGGTGTTCGGGGGCTTCGCGGCGGTGGCGCTGGCCATCGCGGTGGTCGGCGTGGCGGGCGTGCTGGCCTTCTCGGTGAGCCAGCGAACGCGCGAATTCGGCATCCGGCTGGCGGTCGGAGCCGAGCCGCGGCATCTGGTCGCGGGGGTGATCGCCGAAGGCGCAGTGATCGCGGCGGCGGGCATCGTGGCGGGCGCGGCGTGCGGATTCGGGCTGGCGCGACTCGCCGGCAGCTACTTCGAGGCCGTGCGGATACCGGGCGCAGTCGTGGTGGGCGGATCCGCGGCCGTGCTGCTGGCTGCTGCCATGCTTGCGTCCCTGCTGCCGGCGTTGCGTGCCGCACGGGTCGACGTCATGCAGGCGTTGCGCTCAGACTGAGCGTGGATCCGATGGGGTCCTCGTGATGCGAACGCGGTGCACGCGTCATCCCCTGCCTCCAAGAGCCGGGAGACAGAATGTCAGGCGGCGACGACGCGTGCGTGACGCTTGCGGCCGTAGTCGAGCAGGGCCTGGTCGCGGGTCATCAAGCGTGCGCCGAGGTTGCGCGCGGTGGCCACCAGGATGCGGTCCGCCGGATCGGCATGTATGTTTCCGGGAAGGCGGGTGCTCTCGACCGTGATTTCAGGGGTGAGCGGCACCAGCGAGAGGCCGGGCGTCTCCAGCGCGCGGCGCACCCATTCCAGGCAGTCCATGTGCAAGTGGAGGCGCTGCTTCGATTCCAGCAGCGCCACTTCCCAAACCGAGATGACGGAAAGGCGGAGCATGCCATCTCTCGCGGCCTGCCTGAATGTCGACAAACCCAGCGCAGAGAACTCGTGGTCGTGCCCGAACTGGCTCCATACCCAACAATGCGTATCCAATAGGATTGGACCTTCGCCGTCAATCATCCGAGTCCTTGTCGGCGTCCCAGATTTCGCCGGTGGGGCCGACGATGTCGCCAAGAATTTCGCCGGTTCCTTTCATTCGTCCGAAGATGTCCGGCAGGTCCTCAGTTACAGGAACGAGGCGGGCCACCGGTTTGCCGCGCTTCGTGATCACGAGTTGAGAGCGGTGCTGGTGGACCTCATCCAGCAGTTTGAGGCATTTGGCTTTGAATTCGCCCGCCGGGATTTCGGTACGCGTGACTTTGGCCTTCATGACTAGTCATTATACCATGGTCATGGGAAGGGGCTCAGCGGTCCAGGAGAAATTTCTCGTAGTGGGTGGCTCCGTTTTGAATCTCCACCTCTTTGGACGACCGCTTGCCATCCTTTTCAACTGCGATGTCGTATTTGCCGGGACGCAGCACCAGTCTCGCCGGAGTGACTTGGTCCGATGGCGTGCCATTCACGAAGATGCGCGCGCCGACGGGGGTGCTGGCGAGCATCAGGACGCCGCCGGGCACGCGCAAGGCGACGGTGGGGAGTTCCACCGCGGTGTTGGCGACGGTGACGGGACGATGCTCGGTTTGGTAGCCTTGGCGGCTGATGCTGACGATGTGCTCTCCAGGCGTGGCGTCCAGTGCGCAGGGGGTGGTGCAGGCGCTGTCGGGACGGTTGTCCAACATGGCCGTGGCGTCGGCAGGGATGGTGGCCACGGAAACTTTGAGATACGGGCTGGATGACAAGTCCGGCAATGGCTGGCGCGGTCTGGCGCCGGCGGCTTCGGTCTTGGCGTCGTTATCAGTTTGGGCCTTGGCTTCGATCCGATCGGCGGCTTCGGGAGTGGTGCCCTGGGGGCGCTCAGGGGGCGGCATGGCGCTGGGTTTCTTCTCCTCGGGCGCCGGCGCGGAAGGCGCTGCCGGTTGCGGAGCGGGCGGCTGGGCAACAATCACCGGCGCCTTCGGACTGGACTGGGTAAGCCAGGGCGCAGCCTGCCAGGCGATCAATGACACCAGACCGGCTGCCACCAGGACGGCGAAAAGCACCGGCAGGATTCCCGTCTTACGGCGCGAGCGGGGCTTGGTCTCCGCGGTGGAACTGGACAAAGAGACGTTGGCCGGACGGCGCGCTTCGACGGCGGTGGGTAGGTCGAGGCTCCCGCCGCGAGGCAGCGCCTTCCAGCCTTTGGCAGCCGCGCAGGCCGCTTCCAGGGCATCCACAAATTTCTGGCAATTGGGGTAGCGCGCATCGGGCTTTTTGGCCAGCGCGCGGCGCAGCACGTTGGTAATCTGCTGGTTGAGCGTGGAATTCAGCCGGTGCGCCGGAGCAGGCTCCTCGGCCACGATCTTGTAGACCACGGTGGTAAGCTGTTCGCCGGTGAAAGGCTTCTCGCCGGTGAGCATTTCGAACGTGATTACGGCGAGCGAGAACTGGTCGGCGCGGCCGTCCACGGCCAGCCCCTGCACCTGCTCGGGCGCCATGTAATGCGGCGTGCCGACGATGGCGCCGGTCATGGTGAACTGCTCGTTGGTGCTGATTTTGGCGATGCCGAAGTCCGTGATCTTGGCCGAACCGTCTTCGGTGATCATGATGTTGGCGGGCTTGATGTCGCGGTGCACGATGCCCTTCTGGTGGGCGTAATCGAGGGCCACGGCGGTCTGGCCGAGGATGGCGAACATGCGGTCCGGGGGCAGCGGCTGGCCGGAGATAAGCTGGTCGAGCGTGGGGCCGTTGACGTACTCCATGGCGATATAGGCGATGTCGTCCTGCGCCTGCATATCGTAGATGGTGACGATGCCCGGATGAGAAAGGACGCCGGCCGAGCGCGCTTCACGGAACAGGCGCTCGCGCAGGCGGTCGCGCTCCTCGGCGTTCGAGACTTCGCCGAGGCGGATGGTCTTGATGGCGACCGGACGGCCGATGGTGGGATCGGTGGCCAGGTACACGACGCCCATGGCGCCGCGGCCCAGCTCGCGCACGATTTTGTAGCGTCCGATGCGGTCCATCAGACTTACAGTGTACTGTGCCGAGGGCCGCTGGGGTTACGCCGTGCGGGCGGCGCTGGCGAGGCACGCGTGGCTTCTTGATGGAGCCTTATCATTGTGTGATAATGATAATCGGTTGGAGCGCGATCCGTCCCTGGATGCCTTGCTCGAGCTGGACGGGCAGGTGTTGGTCGTCGACCCGGAGTCGAGGCACTGGGTCCGGTTCGCTGTGCGCCGCGTGCCGGCGAGCGAGGCGAAGCCGCATGGCCTCGACTACTCGCTGACGCTGCATGGTCCGGATGGCGCCCGTTTGATGGGATTCGACAACGCGCATGCGGTAAGGAGAGGCTCGGGTCCGGGCAGAAAGACTTCGACGTTCGATCACAAGCACCGGTTGGAGACGGTGCGCCCGTACGAATACAAAGACGCGGCGACCCTACTCGCCGACTTTTGGTCGGCGGTTGACGCGGTGCTCCGCGAGAAAGGAATATTGCCATCATGAAGACGCTCAAGATCGGAATCGCTTCCTACGAGGACATGAAGATGCGAACGATGGCGATCGCGCGGGGCGAGCTCAAGCCGAAACCGGGAGATCCCAAAGTGTGGTTTCGCTCGACCGAGAGTTTTGCGAAGGTTTTGTCGAACAAGAACCGCGCCCTGCTCGCGACCATCGCGGCGACACACCCGGCTTCGCTTCAGGAGTTGGCGGGGCGCACCGGCCGCAAGGCTTCCAATCTGTCGCGGACGCTGAAGACGATGGAGCATTATGGATTCGTACGGCTTCATCGGGGCGAGCGCGGACGGGTCCGGCCTGAAGTGCCGTATCAATCGATCTCTCTCGATCTGCCGTTCAGCGCTTAAACGCAGGCGCGCGGCTGCCCCGCGGGAATCGGGCTGGGACCCCAACCGTGATATCGTGAAGTACGGTGTCTTCTCCCCTAAACGTCCACCTGGAACGCTATGACGGACCGCTCGATCTGTTGCTGGATTTGATCCGGAAGCAGCAGATCGAGATCAAGGATATCCCGATCGCCACGATCACCTCGCAGTACCTGGAGTACATGGACAAAGCGCGGGAATTGGATATCGATCTGGGCGCGGAGTTCGTCTACATGGCGGCCACGCTGATCCACATCAAGTCGCGCATGCTGCTGCCGCGCGATCCGGCGCTGGCCCAGGACAATCCGGAAGAGGACCCGCGCCAGGAACTGGTCGAAAAGCTGCTGGAGCACGAGAAGTTCAAGAATGCCGCGGAGATGCTGCAGCAGAAGCGGATGATCGAAGAGAACGTCTGGTCGAATCCGCAGATTGCGCAGTTTACCTCCGAAGACGACGATCCAGGGCTGGCGATCACGCTGTTCGACCTGGTGAAGGCGTTCGGCGATCTGCTGGAGCGGGCCAAGAACCGGCCGGTTTACGAGGTGTCGGAGGAGGATGTCAGCGTGGGGCAGATGATCCTGCGCCTGAAGTCGCTGTTCCTGGAGGCGGGCGAGGATGAGCCGGTCTACATCATGCGGGTTTTCGCGGAGCAGCGCAGCCGGAAGGCGACGATCACGCTGTTTCTGGCGGTGCTGGAGCTGGTGAAGCAGCAGGCGGTGATGGTGGCGCAAACAGATTTGTTCGGCGAAATCGTGCTGCGGCGGCACCGGATGTTCGACACGGTGTTTGCGGCGGATGAGCCGGCGATTGCGATGGAGAGGGAATACCGGTAGTGATGGAAGAGTTGGAGTTGGAGAGAGACGCGGAGATCCCGGCGGGGGAAGTGACGCCGGATGTCGGGGCTGAGGGGGCGAGCCCGGACGCGGAGACGCGGGGACATGGCGACGCGGAGAGTCCGGCGGGGGAGGTGACGCCGGATGTCGAGCCTGAGGGGGCGAGCGCGGACGCGGAGACGCGGGCACGCGGAGGCGCGGATAGTCCGGAGGGCGAAAGTGTCGAGTCCATCGCCACCGACGATTTGCTGGCCGGAGTGGAGGCGCCTAGCGCGGCTTCTTCGGAAGACTCGCAGTTGAAGGCTCTGCTGGAGGCCGTGGTGTATGTCACCGAGGAGCCTCTCACCCTGGCCCAGATTGCCACGGCTCTGAACCAGCCCCGCGAACGGGTGCAGACGCTCCTTGACGAACTGGTCGCGGAATATGACAAGCCCGAACATGGCGTGACCATGCGTGAGGTGGCCGGCGGCTACAAGATGACCACCAAGCCGGAGCACCATGAGATGGTGCGCAGTTTCGTCAGGAGCCTGAAGCCGCCGCTGAAGCTATCGCTGCCGGCGCTGGAGACGCTGGCCGTTATCGCCTATAAGCAGCCGGTGACCGCGCCGGAGATCATGGAAATCCGCGGGGTGCAGGGCGCCGGCGTGTTGAAGACGCTGCTCGACCGCAAGCTGATTGCCGCGGCGGGGCGCAAGAACGTCATCGGCAAGCCCATCCTGTACAAGACCACTAAGGACTTCCTGGTGCAGTTCGGACTGAAGGACCTGACCGAGCTGCCATCGCTGAAGGAATTCGAAGAGATCCGGCGCATGGCCATCGATGGAGACGCGCCAGAGCCGGAGCCGTCGCCGCAGCCGGCGGCGGCGACGGAGCTGGTCCCGGACCCAGTGCCGCCGGAAGAGCAGAGCTGATGCCCGAGGAAAGGCTCCAGAAGATCCTATCGCGGGCGGGGATCGCTTCCCGCCGGAAGGCCGAGCTGCTCATCCAGGAAGGCCGCGTTACGGTGAACGGGGCGGCCATCACGGAACTCGGCAGCAAGGCGGATCTGGATCGCGATCACATCAAGGTGGATGGCAAGTTGCTGCGCCAGCCCAAGCACCTGATCACCATCGCGCTCCATAAGCCGCACGGCGTGATGACTACGGTGTCCGACCCGCAGGGCCGTCCCACGGTGATGGACCTGGTCCACGGGATCAAAGAGCGCGTATACCCGGTGGGCCGTCTGGATTATGCCAGCGAGGGCTTGCTGCTGCTCACCAACGATGGCGAACTGGCCAACGCCATCACCTCGGCTGCCACGCACATTCCGAAAACGTACCTGGTGAAGGCCAACGGGCTGCTGACTCCCGAGCAGGAGCAGCAGTTCCGGGACGGCGTGCCGCTGGGCGGGCGGCGGACGGCACCGGCGGGTCTGAGGCTGACTTATCGCGCGCAAAACCCGTGGTACGAGGTGCGCCTGACGGAGGGCCGCAAGAACCAGATCCGGGAGATGTTCAAGCATTTCGGACGGCTGGTGGAGAAGCTGAAGCGGGTGAAGATCGGGTTCCTGGAACTGGGTCCGCTGAAGCCGGGAGAGTTCCGCTATCTGACCGCGGAAGAAGTCGAGCGGTTCCGCAGAGCGGCCGCGAAACGGCCGGCTCGATGACCATTCCCGAACTACTCAAGACCAGCCGCACGATTGCGGTGGTGGGGCTTTCGGGCAAGCGCTTCCGCCCCAGCTACGGCGTGGCGGAATACATGCAGCGCAACGGCTACCGCATCATTCCGGTGAACCCCTTCGTACAGTCGGTGCTGGGCGAGAAATGCTATCCCGATCTGGACAGCGTTCGGGAGCGGGTGGACATCGTGGACATTTTTCGGCGCGCGGAGTTTGTGCCGGAGATTGTGGAAGCGGCCATACGGATCGGCGCGCGGGCGGTCTGGATGCAAGAGGGCGTGGTGCATGAGGAAGCGGCGGCAAGAGCCGCGGCCGCGGGTCTGGCCGTGGTGATGGACCGCTGCATTCTGAAGGACCACGCAAGCATGCGTTAATCTTTTGGCTTTCAGCTTTCAGCCCACCTCCGCTGAGGACGCGGACCCTTGCCGGCCGGTGGACCGGCGAGGGCGCCCGCCCCACTGGTTCTCCCTTCCTTATAATTCATGAGCGGGACCGCACTTGTCGAGACCGCTGAAAGGGCGACCGCTGTCCTGCGATAATTAAGTTTCATGGAAGCACCCGTTGCGATCGTCGGAGGTGGCATCTCCGGCCTGTCTACCGCATATTACCTGGCTAAAGCCGGCATTCCCTCCACCCTCATCGAAGCGCGCCCGCGGCTGGGCGGCGTGATTCAGACCGAGCATGTGGAAGGGTGCGTGGTCGAGGGCGGCCCCGACAGCTTCCTCTCCATGAAGCCGGCGGCCATGGAACTGATCGGCGAGTTGGGACTGGCCGGGGAAGTCATCGGCTCGAACGATCACCTGCGCGTCACCTACGTTTGGAAGGGCGGCCGGCTGGTGCCGCTCCCGGACGGGCTGCAGCTTATGGTGCCCACCAAGCTGGTTCCGCTGCTCACCACACGGCTGCTGAGCTGGCGCACCAAGCTCCGCATGGGAATGGAACTCTTCCACCCGCCGGGCCGCCATCCGGAAGATCAATCCGTGGCGGACTTCGTCGCGTCGCATTACGGCGCCGAAGCCGTGGACTACCTGGCCGAACCGCTGCTCTCGGGCATCTACGGCGGCAGCCCCAGCGCTCTCAGCATAACCAGCGTACTGCCTCGGTTTGTGGAGCTGGAAGCCAAATATGGCAGCCTCACCAAAGGCGTACTGGCCGGGCTGAAAGCCAATAAGGCCGAATCCAAACGCCTGCCGCTGTTTCGCACCCTCAAGGGCGGACTAGGCCAAATGGTGGCGGCGCTGACGGAGCGGCTGGAAGGCCACGCGACCGTTCTGCACCGGCGCGCCGAAGCTGTCGAAAAGACTGGCGGCGGCTTCCGCATTCGCCTCGAAGGCGGCTGGCTCGAATGCGCGCAACTGGTACTGGCGTCGGAAGCGCACAACGCCGCCACGCTGGCCGCCAGCCTGGACGGCCGTCTGGCGGACCTGCTCGGCAGCGTGCCGTACAGCTCCTCGATGACCGTTGCGCTGGGCTTCCCCGACAGCGCGTTCCCCAAGCCGCTCAATGGCTTCGGTTTTCTGGTTCCCAAGCGCGAACGCCGCCGCCTGGTGGCCTGCACGTGGGTGGGCACCAAGTTCTCTCACCGGGTGCCCAGCGGGACCACCCTGCTGCGCTGCTTTCTCGGCGGCATGGATGACGCCGCGATTCTCTCGGCAGGCAACGATGCCGTGATCGCCGCCGTGCTGAACGAATTGCATGACATCGTTGGATTCAGCGCGGCGCCGGCTTTCTCGCGCATCTTCCGCTGGCCCCGCTCCATGGCGCAGTACACTGTCGGCCACCCCGCGCGCCTGGCCGAGATCGAGGCGCGCACCGCTGCCATTGCGGGCTTCCAACTGGCCGGCAATGCCTATACTGGAATCGGCATACCGGATTGCATCCGCATGGGAAAACAGGCGGCGGAGACGATTGCGAAAGTGTTGTGCCCGGTTTGATGCAGGCGGCCGGGCTATTTGCCGCGGAGCACCCAGTGCAGCTTTTCGGCGAACGCGGCAGGCTGGGCGCCGTAGCCGCCGTGATCTCCGGGGAAGGTCACAGGGGCGGTTCCCAAGCGTTCGGCCAGGGCGGCCGCGGTGCGATGGGCCAGTTGTCCCGCGGAGGTCTCTCCCACGCCCACCACGATCCGGGCCGGGCCGGTTCGGAGGGTGGCGACGTCCGGGACGTAGAGGCTGATCGGCTTCAAGCCATGGGCGAGGAAGAAGTCCAGGTTGCGCATGATGCGGCCAAACCCCTCCCGTATTTGGAGGGACGGTGCGGCCTGGCTTGGCTGCGGGCCGTCCCCCAGACCCGCGCCGGCCGCGAACTTCTGCATGGCGGGACGGACGCCGTCGGTGCGGTAGGTGTCGTACACGGCGTTCACGAAGGCCCGCTCCTCCACGGAGTCGGGCAACAGTTCCACGCAAGGCGGCTCGTGCGCGACCAGGGTGTGCACGCGCTCCGGGTAGCGGGCCGCCAGGTTGAGCCCGATCTGCGCGCCGCCGCTGCTACCCAGCACGTACGCCGGCTCGGCACCGAGCGCTGCGAGCAACCGGGCTGCATCGTCGCCGTGGACGTCCATCCGCTGGTCTTCCGGCGGGCCGTCGAGGACGCTGCGGGAATTACCACGTGGGTCATACGGCACGACAGTGTACCGGTCCGCCATGCAGACGGCGAGACCGGCGAGGACCCCGGCGTCGGCTGGGCCGCCGGGGATCGTCAGCAGCACGGGACCCGACCCCTGGACCTCATAGTAGAGCTGCGCGCCCGGCACGCTCAGAATAGACATCTCCACTAGATACCATGAAATTTTCGCTTTTCTTTTGCAGTGCCATTGTCTTCGGATTGTCCGCCGCGAGTCCGGCTACGGACCCGCTGCCGGGCATGCCACCGGTCCTGGACCGGCGCGATATCTACTCGGCCGACGCGGCCGGCGATCTTAGTCCCGTGGTTCGTAAGTTTCCATCGCTGGTGTATGTGCCAAACAGCGGCAGTAACAGCGTGGATGTGATCGATCCTAAGACTTACCAGATTATCCGGCACTTTCGGGTAGGCCGGCAGCCCCAGCATGTTACTCCATCCTACGACCTGAAGACACTCTGGGTGCTATGCGACTTGGGCGACAGTCTCACAGCTATCGATCCAGCCACCGGTAAGAAGGGCAAGACCATCAAGGTGAAAGATCCGTATAACATGTACTACACGCCAGACGGCAAGTATGCCATCGTGGTGGCCGAGCGCATCCATCAACTGGACTTCCGGGACGCCCAGACGATGCGGCTGGTGAAATCCGTGCCAGTGCCTTGCCGCGGCGTGGATCACATGGACTTCTCCGCCGACGGACGCTACCTGATCGCCAGTTGCGAATTCAGCGCCGCGGTAGTGAAGGTGGATGTGGAAACCCAGAGCGTGGTTGGAACTCTGGACCTGCCGGGCGGCGGCATGCCCCAGGACGTCAAACTCTCGCCGGATGGCGAAGTGTTCTATGTCGCCGATATGCACGCCAACGGCGTCCATCTGATCGACGGCGAGCGGTTGCGCATCCTCGGGTTCCTGCCTACCGGCAGGGGCGCGCACGGCCTCTACGCTAGCCGCGATTCCAAACTGTTGTATGTTTCCAACCGCGCCGAGGGCAGCATTTCGCTGATCGACTTCACCTCACGCAAGGTAGCTTACAGATGGGAAATCCCGCACGGCACGCCCGATATGGGAGGCGTCTCGGCGGATGGCAAGGTGCTTTGGCTGTCGGGCCGGTACAGTAAGGAAGTGTACGCCATCGACACCGGCGATGGGCATCTGCTGGCGCGCATCCGCGTGGGCAAGGGCCCGCACGGTCTGTGTGTGTACCCACAGCCGGGCCGGTACTCGCTGGGCCACACCGGCGTGTTCCGGTAGAGACCCGGCACAGTTTATTTACAAGTCTTTTACAGACCATACCAGGCTGTGATGCCATACTGTACCTATATGAAGGCAAGATACTCGGGCGCAATCTTCCTGGCGTTGCTCTGGGCGCCGGCGTTGACTCACGCGCAATCCATCTTCACCGTGGTGCCGACTCCCAACGGCCATCACGGGACGACCAATAACGCTCTGCAGGCCGTGGCGGCATCGTCGCCCTCCGATATCTGGGCTGTGGGCCAGACGGCCATTCATTTCGATGGCACTCAGTGGACCGCCTTCGCGACGCCGGAGATCCATGGCGACAACACCAGTTACCTTGACGGGGTGGTGGACATTTCGCCCACCGAAGCCTGGGCCGCCGGAATCGTGGGTATAGGGACGGCGACTCCCAACCAGGTGATCGAGCGCTGGAACGGCACTGCGTGGAGCGTGTTTCCAGGGCCGAGCTTCGCCTCCGGCGATGAACCCGCGATCTACGGCATGACGGCCACCTCCGGAACAGACATTTGGGCCGTGGGATCCCTGCTCACGAGTGAGCAGCTTCTCGCGGCCCTTTTTGAGCATTGGGATGGCACGGCCTGGACCGCGACCGCCGGCCCGTTCCATGGGTTCTTCCGGGGTGTCTCCGCCGACGCTTCCAACGACATCTGGGCGGTGGGTTACTCGGGCCTGAACTTCGTGACATTTTCCGAGCACTACGACGGCACGGGTTGGACGCTGGTCCGGACGCCCGATGTGGGCAGCGGCCCAAATGCCCTGAATGGGGTGGTAGCGCTGGCGCCCGACAACGTGTGGGCCGTGGGCTATTCCACGGCCAGCCAGAAGCCGCCGCCGGGCCAATACGACGTGCCCACGAAGACGCTGATCGAACACTACGATGGCACGAGTTGGAGCGTGGTGCCCAGCCCCAACGT
>Ga0187890_10001932_pt1 | contig 14611 bp, 10 predicted proteins | sample June2016WEW_21_1_FD_133005 | JGI IMG/M metagenome (GOLD analysis project Ga0187890, IMG submission 133005) | Peatland microbial communities from SPRUCE experiment site at the Marcell Experimental Forest, Minnesota, USA - June2016WEW_21_10 | ecosystem: Environmental > Terrestrial > Soil >... | reverse complement strand
CTGGTTGAATGCCCCTTGGGGAGTTGCTCTTGCGTCTCTCGATTTTGGGAGATTCAGTCATGACCTGCTGATCGGTCAGTTTGCCGGGGGTGGAACGACTGAGTCCAGTGGCTTTATCGCCGCCTATGACCTGGTGACGGGACACTTTGACGGGCTTCTTGAAGATGCAAGCGGTGCTCCCATCGCTATCAATGGAATTTGGGCTATCAGTCCGGGCAACTCAAGTCCCAACAATTATGACGCTGCATCAGCGCCTGCCGCCGAGCTTTACTTTACGGCTGGTCCTAATCATGGCGCTGGAGGTTTGCTGGGTTACCTGACTCCTGCCTCTACCGATCTGCTTAAAGGCAACGATCAGTAAATGTCGGAGGGAGCACTGGCCACCGACCTCCAAACTTGGGCGAATTAGCAGGCCCCTCAGGCCAGCGTCTTCGCCGATTCTCCGGTACCTAAAAGATCTACAACTGCAGTCCTAGGCTATGGGCTGAGGTGTGGCGGCTTCTTCAGCTTCAAGCTTGTTGCCCACCTCGGCCGCAGCCGCAGCCAGCACGCGGTGGTGGATCGTGAAGAGCGCCAGCTCAAGCCGGTCGCTCACACCGGTTTTGTCGTAGACCGAGCGCAAATAATTCTTGATGACCTGTTCGGTAGTCTTGAGTCGGGTCGCGATCTCGCGATTCTTACATCCCTGAACAATGAGCGCGACGATGCGCATCTCCTTGGGAGTGAGCCGGTCTCGGACCCGCGTGCCCACCATGTCTTCCTCGGGTGAGTCCGCCACCATAAGCTGTGGTGGCAGCCAGGTATCGCCGCCGGCTACGGTTCGCACGCACTCAGCCAGCGCCGTGCCGGTGACGTTGCGGAAGACCACGCCCCGAAAACCCTGTTGCAGGTAAGTGCTCGCCATCTCGTTGTTCTCTGCAATCACAATGCCGCGGCTGCCCACGGTTTCCAGCAGGGCGTGCAGACGCTCCATCTCGGGCCGCAATGAAGCGGCAAACAAGACGATGGAAGCAGGAAAGGTTGTAATGGCGTGGTTCATGCGATCAAGGTCGGTGCATTGAGCAATGATGCGCACATCATCGTCCATTGCCAGCACCTTGGCGGTACCGGCCCGAAAAATTGCCTGCGAATCGGCCAGGATGATCTTGTTCATAATTTGCGTTTCATCCTTTGCTTACCTCCAGAAGTCCATAAAGAACGGTCCTGCCTGTGATAACAGTCACCTCTGGACTAGCAGGCGACCTCAGGGAGAGGCTTCTGTTCTTGCAATACTATCGGCAGATCAACGCAAGTGTCGCAAGGTGTCTCATTTTGCTACGCAATGCCCCGGGCCGCATCTGATTTCGACGGTTCCGGTAAAAACTGCACTCTCGCACTTTTCCTACCAACGAGATTACAGCTAGTAGGCAGTTCAGGTCACGACATTTCGTAACCGGTATCCGTTGCTCCTGTTTACTGAACTGGTCCTGATACCGGTTTTGGGGTAAAGGCAGTTGCGCAGGCCATTTCGAATCATCATCCGGTCCCACGCTCGAGCTCGATTCCCCTAAGCAAATCCAACCTAATCTCATTCCCGGAAGGCGGTCAAGTTGGCCTGTGCCGCGCCGATGAGCAAAGAGTGAGGCATGAATGATCGATCGCACGGAACTTCTTGAGGCCGCGCTAGATAGTCTTCCGGAGGGCATCGCCCTGATGGATGCCGACGGCCGGGTGGCGTTCTGGAACCGCTCCGCGGAGGCCATCACCGGGCAGGCCAGTTCGGATCTGGTTTCCCGTCCGGTGTCGGTCTTGTTGGAACTGCTCCGTATCGCCCAGCGGCCTGCCGAGCAGGAACCTTGCCTGGGGGTGGCAGCGGGAAGCGGGGCGCTGGTTCATCTGAGGCACAAACTGGGCCACGATGTGCCAACGATGATGCGCGCCCTGGTGCTACGCGATGGTCTGGGAGGGCGCATTGGCCGGGCGGCTATCTTTCATCCCGCCGAAAGCCTGGACGCATTGCCGCATGGGGACTGCAGTGAAGGCTCGTTGGTTGAGACCGACCGGGCAAAACTTGAAGAGCGTCTGGAGGCGGTTTTCGAGGACTTCCGCCAAGGGGGAGAGACCTTCGGGGTTCTCTGGATCACCGTCGACCAGGCGCACGATCTAAGAAAGACCCACGGAGCCGGCGCCTGCGACGCAATGCTCGAAAAGATGGAGCAGGCAATAGCAAACGGGCTGCGGCCGACCGATGAGATGGGACGGTGGGGCGACGATGAATACCTGATCCTGTCGCATGAACGCACGCCTGAAATGCTGGCGTCTCATGCCCAGTTGCTCGCCGGTCTGGCCCGCACGGCGGACTTTCGCTGGTGGGGCGACCGGGTGTCGCTCACGGTAAGCATCGGAGCGGCACAGGCGGAACGGGACGGGAGCCTGACCGGTCTACTCGAAAAAGCAAAAGCTGCCATGTCGTCCAGCTTTCACGCAGGTGGAAACCATATTACTTCCGCGCCGGGGAGGCAATCATGTTCGCCATTATAGGTATTGTTGTAGTTTTTGGCTCGGTCATTGGCGGCTTTCTGATGGAAAAAGGCCATATGGCGGTACTGATCCAGCCTGCCGAACTGCTCATCCTCGGCGGTGCGGCCCTGGGCACGCTGCTGGTCGCCAATCCGATCCACATCATCAAGGCGATCATTGCCGCATTACTGGGGATTCTCAAAGGCTCTCCCTTTGGAAAGGAGCGCTATCTGAGCACCCTCAAGATGATGTACCAGTTCCTGAACAAGGTTCGTAAAGAGGGATTGCTAAGCGTGGAGATGGACGTTGAAAAGCCCAAGGAGAGTTCGATCTTCAAAGAGTATCCCGACTTTATCGCCGATCATCACGCCCGTGATTTCGTCTGCGATACGCTGCGCATGGCCATCACCGGCGGCGTCGATCCCTTCGACATGGATCAGATGATGGAGTTGGATATGGAGGTCCATCATCACGAGGCCACGCAGCCGATCGGTTCGCTGAGCACCGTGGCCGATGCGCTGCCCGGACTGGGCATTGTGGCCGCCGTACTGGGCGTAGTCATCACCATGGGTTCGCTGGGCGGCCCGCCTGAAGAGATTGGCGAACACGTGGCCGCGGCGCTGGTAGGCACCTTTCTGGGCATTCTGGCGTGCTATGGCGTGGTCGGCCCGCTCAGCTCGAATATGGCCAAGACGGCGGATGCGCATAATGAATACCTTCATGTCCTGCGGGTGCTGATTCTCTCCTTTCTCAAAGGTTCGGCGCCGATGATCGCAATCGAGATGGGACGGCGTGCGATTCCCGCGCACGTCAGGCCCAGCTTCGATGAGATGGAAAAGAGATGCAAGAGCAACGTAGCCGCCGCTGAACCGGCAGCGGCCGCGGCGTAAGGCGCGAGAAATCGAGGGAGCAACACATCATGGCAGCAACCAAGACGACGCAACCGATCATCATCAAAAGGAAAGGCGGCCATGCAGGTCATCACGGCGGAGCATGGAAAGTGGCTTACGCAGACTTTGTCACCGCCATGATGTCGCTGTTCATTGTGCTGTGGCTGATGGGCTCGAGTGAAAAGGTCAAGAAGGCTGTCTCTGGCTACTTCAACGATCCCAAAGGTACGGGCAAATTGATGGGCACCTTGATGACCGGCACAGGCTCCGGCGTCACCATCGCACAGACAAGTACCGACGAGTTACAAAAGCTCAAAGACAAGCTGGAACAGGAGATCAAGGCGCGAAAGGATCTCGAGAAACTATCGAAACAGATTGAGATCACCATCACCCCCGAGGGTCTTCGAATCGAGCTCATCGAGGGCAAAGATGGCACCTTCTATGAATTGGGAAGCGCGAAGCTGAGCGCCAGTGGGCAGGAACTGCTTTCACTGCTTGCCAAGGAACTGAAGACGCTGCCCAATTCTCTGCTGATCGAGGGTCATACCGATGCGACGCCGTATTCGAGCGACACCGGGTACAGCAACTGGGATCTTTCGGCTGACCGCGCAAACTCCGCGCGCCGCCTGTTGCAACAGGACGGTGTCCGCACCAACCAGGTTAGTCAGGTGCGCGGTTACGCCGATCAGATGTTGCGCGTCAAAAGCAATCCTGTCGATCCCTCGAACCGCAGAATCTCAATCCTTGTAAAGAACGAAAGCGAATCGGTACCGACTCTAGAGGCCGCCAGCATTGTGAATGGATCAACGCCCTTGCCGGGCGCTGCGCAGCCGCCGGCTCCTGCAATGAAGGGGAGCAAGCCGCAGACCGCGCAATCGGTCTCGCCACCCGAAGCCAAGCCTGCCGCGCAAGTCCCTGCCACTCAATCCTCCAAACCTCCTGCAGGAAAGCCCGCCGCCAACCCCGGCATGATGGAAAGGCTTAAAAACATGCTGCCAGGTGGAAAGAAATAGCTCCGCAGTCCCATCCAGGCGCTTCAATTGAAGAGAGGCTCGGGTTCAAGTTCGGCGCATCGTTCATAAACGGGTGTACGCTCCAGCCCTCCAACCATCTCCGGGCAGTTCGTTCCACGCGGAATGAAGATCAGAAGGAAAGAGACCGGTCATTCGCAAAGCGCGGCCTCAGCTTTGCAGCGTTGAGAATACTGTTTCGATCTACTGCTCGATAAGCTGCACGCTCGGCGACGGATCGGTCTGAGGAATGCAGACAAGCTTCGTCGCATTGATGACGGCGCAGCTCGCCGCACTTGTTGTGTTACTTGCAATAAGAAAGGCTCCTGTGCCGGGAACTGTCGCGTCCAATGCGTACGTCGTGCTCGTCGCCTCATCCCAGGACAAGGTTTCTTCGCCCGCTGTAGTCAAAGCCTCATTCATGATGCCGCTCGCGGTTAACTGGAACTCGCCCACAGTGGCGTCCGACTCCCCATTAAGGGGCTGCAATTCACTGAAAAGGTAACTACCCGCCAGAGCCGTGTTCGAGAGAGCTCGCGGGAGCGTTTGCGGCTCAAGCCATCCCGTATCCACTGATCCAGTGTCGCTCACGCTCATTTCAAACGCGCTGTCGTTGTTGAATAGATAGAGATAGGTTGACCTGCTGGCCGTTTGGAATGTGGCGCGGCCGGGAACGGCGGGTTCGAAGCCTAAAGTGATCGAACTACCGTTCGACACGCCGGATGAATAAACGCCATTGGCATCCGTGTAGCTCCGGTTAATTACGATGTTGCCATCACCGTCCCCGGTGGCTTGAAAGAGATCCGCGTAATAGCCCGATGGCGCGCCGCTGGTGCTGTTGAATTCGGCTCCTCGCGTGTAGAGGACGGAGGGTCCGCTCATGTTTGCCGCGGAGAAGGAGGACTCTAACCGCGTGCGCATATTTCCGGCCGCTTCGCCATCATTCAACGTATTGTCCAGGACAAACATTCGGTTGGCGTCAATGATGTAGGCCGTCAATCCGGCAGGGTCGCCACCGTCCTTGAGAGCGATCGTGAATCGGCCCGTGGCCGGGTCTGGTGTTGTGTACGTTCCGGTGAAGGCAACGGTCTGAACAGTCGCCTTGCCGCCTTGGGCCAGGTCGATCGTACCGCTGGAGATCTTTCCGGCTGTGGCGCTGAAGACGCCCGCCGCCGCCTTTAAATGAGCACTGCCGTCCTCGCCTTCCAAGCCGAATGCAAAAGACGAGCCATTGACTGTGCTGGCGGTAAACGCACTCGTAGTCGCCCGTTGGCAGTCGGCAGTCCCTTGCTGACCGGATGGCAATTCACCGAGATCATCGTCTTCAACCATGCGGAACTGTTGCGCCGGCTGAGTGGCACCGGTGAGCGCAAGAGCCCACTGTGTTGTTTGAATTCCCGCAGCGCCATTCGTCAGAATCGTGTGCAGGCTTGCCCGGCCGTTCAGGTCGGAGCCGACGCTGTAACTGCCTGTGATCGTGCCCGATGCCGATCCAATGTCATGACTATTGGTGTCGAAGATTCCCGCGCTAAAATTACCGTCTCCGTCGGCGTCGAAATTGACGACCGACGCCCAGCGTGTGCTGTCATCGTCGATGAAGCCTTGCAGCAGGCAAACGTAGTTCCCATTGAGGCTGCCGTTATTAGCGCCGTTGGGACCGCTGCCAACGTTAAGCTTGAATGCGATCGGGCCAGCGGTTACACCGCTAGTGTCCTCGACGGAGACCTGGAGGTTCACCGTACCGGTTACAGTGGGCGTCCCGGTGATCGTCAAGATACTTCCGCTGGTGTTGTAATACGACAAGTTATTGGACAGCCCCGTAACTTTCCATGTGTATCCGGGCATACCACCAGTAACTTTGATCGATCCAGAGTAGGCGTCGCCGGCGGTAGCGGCGGGGAGTGCGACGGTAACGATTTTGGGCGCTGGGTAGATGGTGAGAGCAGCAGGAGCTGATGTTCCCGCTGTGGTGGCGACCGTGATGCTTGCGGTTGTGGCGTTTGCAATCAGCTTAGCGGGAATCGCGGCCGTAAGTTGCGAGGAGCTCACGTAGGTCGTTGCCAAGGCGGTCGATCCCCACTTTGCCGTCGAGGTTGGAGTAAAGTACTCGCCTTCAATAGTCATCGTGAATGCCGCGCCGCCCGCAGTAGCCTCACTCGGGTTTAATCCTTCAATTTCCGGCGCCGCCGGATTGATGGTGAAGATAGCCGGAGACGATGTTCCCGCACCGTCCGTGACCGTGACGCTTCCCGTGCCCGAGTCGACAATTAAATTGGCTGGGACGGCGGCGATCAACTGCGTGGAGCTGACGAAGACTGTGCCCAGAGAAGTTGTGCCCCACGACGATGTCGAGGCTTGGGTGAAAGCCGTGCCCTTGATCGTCAGCATGAATCCTGCGCCGCCTGCAGTAACCGATGCGGGGGTCAGGCTGCTAATGCCCGGCGGGGCGGCGTGAACCGTAAACATGGCCGGATGCGACATGCCCACGCCGGGGTTGAAGACCCAGACATCCACGGTGCCCATGCTCGCGACCAGATAGGCAGGGATCGCAGCTGTCAGTTGCGTCTGGTTGACGTAGCTGGTTGGCGGTCGGATACCGTTCGTGAAGTAGACCTCAGAAGCGGAGTTGAAGTTAGTTCCGCTAATGGTCAATGTAAATGGAGCGCTACCGGCAGCGATGGAACTCGGGCTCAGGCTGGTGATGGTCGCTATCGGCTGCGCGACGGTGAAGGTGGCCGGAGCCGATGTTCCCCCCGTAGTCGTCACGGTCACGCTGACCGCACCTGAATCCTGAACCAGATTGGCAGGGACTACCGCCTCAATCAGAGATCCTGCAAAAGCAGTTACCAAAGGCGTCGTTCCAAAAGTGACAATCGACGCCGAAGTGAAGTGTGAGCCGCCGATAGTCAGCATGAAGCTGCCGAAGCCAGGGGGCACTTGGCTCGGATTGAAGGAGCTGATAATTGGCAGCGGTGGGTTAATGGTGAAGGGAACGCTCGATGACTTTCCACCGGACGTGACGACTGTAATGGGGATCGTTGCCTCGCTGCTAATCAAGCTGGCGGGAACAACTGCAGTGATCTGAGTGCAACTGATGTAAGTTGTGGTCAGTGCGGTGAGGCCCCACTTGACTGAGGTCGCTCCCGTGCCGGGCAGAAAATTGGAGCCACTAATCGTCAGTGTAAAGGCCGCTGTTCCAGCTACTACCGAACTGGGACTCAGGCTGGCGATCGTGGGCGGTGGCGAAACGGCGGCGAGAGCCACTTCGGGAGCAGCCCCGCCAGTCGTGCTGACCGTAGCGCTGGCCGTGCCGGCGTCCGTGCTCACAGTGATGCTCACAGTGTTTGGGGCGGAGATCAGACTGGCAGGAACCCTCGCTGTCAACTTCGTTGTGCTTACAAAGGTTGTAGGCAGCGGTGTTGAGCCCCAGTTCGTCGTAGAGTTGGGAGTAAAGTTCGTTCCGTTGATGCCCAGGTTAAAGTCTGAACCGTCGGCAGTAGGCGAAACCGGGCTCAGACTGGTGATCTCGGGCAAGAGCGGATTTGCGTTGACCCCGGCTTGAATCGCGCCGCCGCAACCCAGAAGCACCAGAGCAAGCCCCCCGGCCGCAATCCAGAGCAACGAAAGCCAAAGCTGGCGCCAGGAGCGAGGGTTGATGAGCGTTCCGTTGGCCATCGGAAACCCGTCGGCGCCCCCGGCCAAAGCCGGACTCAGGCCGTAATTTGTGGAGATGGCTTCCGTTGCTGCCGGCGACAATCCAAATCCGATCGGAAGGTTCCCGATCCACCCTCGCATTTGCAAACGCTCACTTTGCATTGAATCCCCCTCGGGGCTTGAAGATCTCTTCCTCTAGATCCAACCGGCAAATGGCCCGCGTTTCTCGCGAAATTCTGCGCTGGGCCGGGCCGGTTGAAAAGCGACGCCCATTCGGGCCATCTGGCTTAGAAATCGTCCATAATTAGGAGTTCAAAAGATTACTTATGTTTAAGGGACCTTTGAATAAGCTAATGTTTTGAAATTTCTTCGAGAGGCCATGCTGGATTTCGGTTCGCTCGTCCTCCCTGTCACGGTCACAGCCACGCCACTCGCAGGCCTCAACGCCTATAATCAGCGTGTTGTGAAATCATCCTCTTCATCTCGCTTAGGCCGAGCAGGGCAGTTGATCGCCCTTCTTGGGCTGTGTCTTGCGCTGTGGTTTTCGCATACGAATTGTGCCCGCGCCCAGTCGTCCGCCGGAATGGGCTCCACCTCGGGCGGCCGAGAACGCATTCTGCTTGTTCTGCCCTTTGACAACCGCACCGGTCAGCCCAGCCTGGAATGGATCCGCGAAGCTTCGGCTGAGATTCTAAGCAGCCGGCTGGCTTCGGCGGGCTTCGCCCCGATGAACCGCACCGACCGCATCTACGCCTTGGATCATCTCGGATTGCCGCAGGGCTTTCACCCTTCGCGCGCCAGTTCTCTCAAACTGGCCGAGACTCTCGATGCCGATTCAATTGTGGTCGGCAGCTACGTGATGGACGGCAGCGGCATCGTAGCCGAGGCGCAATTGGTGGACGTGCCCCAACTTCGCATGAGTCAACCGGTCACCGCGCGTGGCGAGATGCGGGACATGATATCGGTCTTCGGCTCGCTGGCCTGGAAGCTCGCCGGCCAACTCGACCCCCAATTCAAGGTGCCTCAGGAGACCTTCGTGGCCGCAGCACCCACCGTGCGCCTGGATGCCTTCGAGCAGTACATTCGCGGAATCAGCGAGCCTGACCACGCGGAGCGCTTGCGTCACCTCAACCAATCGGTCCTGCTCAGCCCGGAGTTTTCACTGGCGTGGATGGCGCTGGGTCGCGAAGACTACGCAGGCCAGCAGTTCGAACAGGCGGCCGATGCGTTCGCCAAGGTGGGCGGCAATAACACCGAAGCCGGCGACGTGCTTGAGGCCGGTTTTTTCCGCGGCCTGTCGCTACTGTTCTCCGGTAAGTATTCTGGCGCAGAGGACGCCTTTGCAGGCGTGGCGCGCCAACTGCCTTTAGCCGAGGTCCTCAGCAATGAGGGCGTTGCGCTCGCTCGCAGCGGCAAAGACGGCACTGCGCTCTTTCGCCAGGCAGTGGCCGCCGACCCCAACGGGGCCGACTACCATTTCAATCTGGCTGTCAGCCTTCGGCGTCACGGGGGCAACGATGCAGAAGCCTCTGCGGAATTGGCCCAGTGTTTGCGGTTGCGTCCCAACGACAGCGAGGCTTTGGCTGTGCAGAAGGCCTGGACAAAGCCAGAGAAAACAGGCGTAGTCAAGGCGGCACTTGCAAGGCCGGAGCCGGCTGCGGCGCCTGCGTTGGCCTCACAACCAGCCATGGGCCAATCCGAAGAGCAGGTCGATGCGAAACCCGATCCGCTGGAACGTATCGAGCGGGGTTTTGACGCCTCGGCATTCCATCAGGCTGCTCTGATGTTGGACCAGGTGGAGGCCTCCCGGCTGGCTTCGCTTTCGCCTCAAGATCGCGCGCAGAAACTCTCCGCCCAGGCTCACGAGTATCTGGATCACGGGTTATTGCTTGAGGCTGAGCGGCTTTACCAATCGGCCGTGGCTGCCGATCCCAAGGCCGCCGAGGCCCATGCGGGGCTTGCAGAGGTTCGCGAGCGCACCGGCGACGCACAGGGTGCTCGCAAAGAAGCAGTCACATCATTGGAACTGCTGCCTTCGGTCGATGCGTACCTGGTGATGGTACGGCTGGATCTTGCGGCGGGGAACAAGGATCAAGTCAACTATGAGTTGGCCGAGGCGCTGAAGATTGATCCGAAGAGCAGAGCGGCTCTCGATTTAAAGCAACAGATCAACGACATACAGGGACATAATAAATAGCCGTGCCAGTCCCTGCGCGTGTGGCGAACAGGACGGGATTCAGGTAATGGGTCGGTGGGAGATGCCCTGAAGGGAGCAAGCCATGATTCAGCGCATGCACGTATTCGCAGTATTGTTTGGTTTGATTGCGGCAGTCGCGTTGGCCGGCCCAGCCTCTGCACCACACTCCCTGGTGGACAAGTTCGTCCTCTCCGACACCATTCAGCCAATCACGCAGGGCGAGCTCGATCGCGCGATTGCAAAGGCCGGTTCAGACGGTGCTCACGCTCTATTGATCGAGCTGGACACGCCGGGCGGGCTGCTGGACTCGACCCGCACCATGGTCGGCGCAATCCTTTCTTCAAGGGTTCCAGTTATCGTCTATGTCAGCCCGGCAGGCGCGCGCGCAGGCTCCGCGGGATTCTTTCTGCTGGAGTCAGCCGACGTCGCCGCGATGGCTCCCGGCACGAATGCGGGAGCTGCCCACCCTGTAATCGAGATCGGTCCTCAGCCCGACGCGATCATGAGTCAGAAGATCGAGAATGACGCCGAAGCCTTTCTGCGTTCCTACGTGACCAAGCGCAATCGGAATGCCGAAGCCGCTGAAGCCGCCATCCACTCCTCCCATTCCTACACCGCGCAGGAGGCGCTGGATCAGCACCTCATCGACCTCACCGCGCCCAATGAATGGGAGTTGCTTCGAGAGATCGATGGCCGCGAGATTACCCGCATCGACGGGACAAAGTTGACTCTCCATCTCACCAATCCAAGCATTGAAACCATGCGTCCAACTTTGCGCGAAGAACTGCTCAGCTGGTTGGTCAATCCCAACATCGCTTTGTTGTTTCTTTTCGCCGGTGCGCTGCTGATCTATCTTGAGTTCAACACGCCCGGCACCATCGTCCCCGGTGCGCTGGGCACGCTGATGGTGTTACTGGCTGTCTTCGCACTCGACCTGCTGCCCATTCGTTTCACGGCGGTGATGCTGCTGGTGGCTGCGCTGATCCTGCTTCTGCTGGAGGCCAAAATCGGCGGCCATGGCGCGCTGGCTGTAGCCGGCATCGTCTGCCTTACATTTGGGACCCTTACGCTGGTCGCCGCGCCCGTGCCTGAGTTGGCCGTGAGCCCCTTGGTGGCCATCGCGGTCAGCGCGGCTTTTGGAGTCATTACCGTCTTCCTGGTTCGCATGGCGATGCGTGCCCGCCGCATGAAATCCCGGCTGGGCCCATCGTCTCTCGTGGGCAGCCGCGCCTCGGCCATGGAGCCGCTGAACCCCGAGGGCCACGTCCTCGTAGATGGCGAAATCTGGCGCGCAATGTCTACGGCACCTGTTTCTGCCGGCACGCCCTTGCGTGTCGTGGGACTTGAACAGTACCTCCTTCATGTCGAGCCAACAGAGCCTCAAAGGCCGCCGAATGTCCATGCTTGAGGAGTACAATCCGTCCTGAGTGAGGAAAGCCCAATGTCTGATTTAAGTATGCCGATTCTGATTTTTGTCGCCATCGTCGTTCTCTACTTGTTCAACTGCATCAAGATTCTCCGCGAGTACGAGCGAGGAGTGATCTTCACACTCGGCCGCGTTTCGCCAGAGCCCAAGGGCCCCGGCTGGTTCTTTGTTTTCCGTCCGTTTCAGCAGATGGTGCGTATCTCTCTGCGCCAGGATGTGCTCGAAGTTCCAGCCCAGGACGTGATTACCCGCGACAACGTCACGATCAAAGTGAATGCGGTTGTTACGCTCTATGTGGTCAATCCCAACGACGCGGCCATCAAGGTCGCCAACTACGTCTACCAGACCTCGCAGTTGGCGCAGACCACGCTACGGACGGTGCTGGGCGAGGTCGAATTGGATGAGTTGCTCAGCCATCGCGACAAGCTGAACCTCCGCATCCAGTCCATCATGGACCAGCGCACCGAACCGTTCGGCGTCAAGGTCATCTCGGTCGAAGTGAAACAGGTGGATCTGCCCGATCAGATGCAGCGCGCCATGGCCAAGCAGGCCGAGGCCGAACGCGAAAAGCGCGCCAAGGTCATCCATGCCGGGGGCGAATTTGACGCGGCACAAAAACTGGTGGACGCGGCTCACCTGCTGGCTTCAGAGCCGATGACTTTGCAGTTACGCTACCTGCAAACGCTCACCGAAATCGGCGTCGAAAAGAACACCACCATCATCTTCCCGCTGCCCTTGGAGATGATGTCGCTCTTCAACAAGCTCAGCCTGCCGCCGACGGCCGGTACAGACGCGAAGAAGTAGCAGACGTTCCAGAATCGGATGCCGGAGTTGGTGTCGTCTCTCCCGCTGCAAGTCTGACGCAGTGCAGCGGGATCGTCGATGTCGGGCTGCGGTCAAAGTGAGTTGGGGAAACCGCTGGATCTTAGGCCCAGGACAGGAACAGTGAAGGGTGAACTAAGAGTGGCGCAGGGCCAGCCAAACTAAAGCCGCCATCGACAGCAGGACGCTGATCGCGCCGATCCAGCGCAAGCGATGGCCCAATGTGCTGCGGCGCTCGATGCGGGACTTGGCCACATTCGAGGCAAAGTCGATCCAGTCGCGGTCTTCGTCAAGCATTTGTCCTGAGGCGACGTAGGCTTTGAGAAACCGCTCCGTCCAATCCTGTTGATCCAGGCCGACGGCACCGGCATAGCCGCGAACGATCCCTTTGTTGAGGATGCCGCCGGGAAGCAGACGGAACCTCCCCTGTTCAAGCGCTTCCAGGTGTCGAGCGCTGATTTTGGTGACCGCCGTAATGTCTTCCAGCGCTATGCCACGGGACAACCGCTCCATGCGCAGGTCTTCTCCGAAAGTGCTCATCGCGGACCGGATGACCGATCAAGACTTCTAGGGTTTTCATCACCCACCTTAAACCTGTTTTGCGATCAGGTCAAAGGGATTATTATTATTTTCCAGTCATTTTGCCGGTTCGCGCAGCTCGGAGACCGAAACGGTCCATTGCATCGGGGCAGAAACTCACGTTCCGGGAGAAGCGGCACCTCATACGCGGCCGGATTCGCCTTTTGTACGTATGTATCCGTCTCGAGCCAACCTCAGGCTGTTACCCTGAAAGGAAGGACTCTCAGCCCGTTTCGGAGCCGTTGCCAGGATGAATAAGCTCATTTTTGCCAATCTGTTGCATCGACCCCTGCGCTCCGTCATCAGCGTCTTCGCAGTGGCGATTGAAGTCATCATGATGCTGACCATCATTGCCATTATGCTGGGCCAGTTGACGGGCCAGAAGCGGATGAACAACGGTATCGGCGCGGACCTCATCGTGCGTCCGAGCAATGCCATGGTTTTCAACGGAGTAAGTGGCGCGCCGGCCTCGGCGAAACTGGCTCCATTTTTGCAAACCCTGCCGCACGTTGCAGTGACCTCCCCGGTGAATCAATACATCTCCATGGCTGATGGCCTGGAGGTTCTGTGGGGCATCGACTATCCGACTTACAGCCGGCTTAGCCCATTTGTTTTTCTCTCCGGCGGCCCGATGCAAAAACCGGACGACGTGATCGTGGATGACGTCTTCGCCACGGCCGGTCAAGGCCATCGCGTCGGGGATACGATCCAGATTCTCAAGCACCCGTTTCACATCGCAGGAATCTTCGAGCACGGCAAAGGTGGACGGAAACTGATCTCCCTCGCCACGATGGGCGACCTGACCGGCACGCCGGGCAAAGCCTCCGTGTTCTATGTGAAAGTGGATGAGCCAAAGAATATCGCCCTAGTCACGAGCGAGATTCATGCAACGCGCGGCTTGACAGACTTTCAGGTCATGACGATGGACGAATGGTATTCCCTGTTGACGCCTGACCATATCCCGGCCCTCAATACGGCCATGCACGTGGTCATCGGAATCGCGGTCATCATCGGATTCATGGTCATCTTCCAGTCGATGTATACCTCGGTGCTCGAGCGCACACGTGAGATCGGAATTCTCAAGTCGATGGGCGCCTCCAATCCAGCCATTGTGGGAGTGGTGCTGCGCGAGACCGCGGTGTTGGCAATTGCCGGCGTCGTAGTGGGGGTAGCAGTTTCCTTTGGCGTGAGATCCGCTCTGGCGCACAGGTTTCCCATGCTCTACCTGGACATGAACCTGCTCTGGGTTCTTCAGGGGTCGGCGATCGCACTGGTTGGGTCGGTATTCGGCGCCCTCTACCCAGCCTGGATGGCCGCCCGAAAGGACCCCATCGACGCCCTGGCCTACGAATAGAGGGCCTCTGTGGCCACGAAAGCTTCGTGTCTACCTGTTATCGACTTAATTACCTGCAAGTTTTTGAAAATATAGGAGGGGGGGTGGGGGTACCCTTCGCCGGTACGGACCGGGCACGTCCCTGACAGATTGGGCTGTATCCTACTTGTCCTTCATATTTGTATTATGTGCCAGCGGGTG
>Ga0187890_10001929_pt1 | contig 14622 bp, 11 predicted proteins | sample June2016WEW_21_1_FD_133005 | JGI IMG/M metagenome (GOLD analysis project Ga0187890, IMG submission 133005) | Peatland microbial communities from SPRUCE experiment site at the Marcell Experimental Forest, Minnesota, USA - June2016WEW_21_10 | ecosystem: Environmental > Terrestrial > Soil >... | reverse complement strand
TGAATCTTACCCTGGACTTGGGACACGCTGAACTTCTCTCAAAGGAAAATACCAGCTTCGGTTTTCTGGAAAAGTGTCTTGACAGGATTAAACACATCCACTTGCATGATAACCTTGGAGGTATTTCGGCAGATGATGATCTCCATCTTCCGGTGGGAGAAGGGAAGATCGATTTTCATAAGATCTTTCAAAGATTGCATGCTGTTCGCTACAAGGGAACCATGACGTTGGAATTGCGACCGGTTCAGATTAAGAGCTGTCTGGGATATGTTAAGCAGTTGGTTGATCCCGCAGTGTAAAGATCGGTTAGGAGATGAAGCGGATCGAAAGTTAATGGAATTGCGCGGCATGTATGAGCCTTTCCTTTAAAAAGCTGTGAACCTGGCTTTAAAGCAGGTGCTCTGATGAGGCATGTTTGGGTATGCTTATTACCTGTCGCAGAACCTCAGGATCTGCTGCGCAATATTTTCGAGTGAAACGACACTGTCCACAGCCTTGCGTTTTATCGCCTCGTGCGGCATACCAAACACGACGCAGGACTGCTCGTCCTGGGCGATAGTAGCTGACCCTGCCTCCTTCATTTCGGCCATGCCTCTTGCGCCGTCGTCTCCCATTCCCGTCATGATAACTCCCACACAGTTTTTACCCGCGTAGCGGGCGGCGGAGCGAAACAGCACGTCCACGGAGGGACGGTGGCGGCACACAAGTGGACCGTCCTTGATTTCCACAAAATAGCGTGCGCCGCTGCGCTTGAGCAGCATATGATGGCTGCCCGGCGCTATCAGCGCGCGCCCCCGTATCAGAGTGTCGTTGTTCTCCGCCTCTTTGACGGAAATCCGGCAAATTCCGTCAAGGCGCCTTGCAAAAGCGGCCGTGAAATGTTCCGGCATGTGCTGTACGATCGCTGTCGCGGGGGCGTCGGGAGGAAGTGATTCCAATAAAACCCGCAATGCCTCGGTCCCCCCGGTGGAGGCTCCTACGACAACGACCTTTTCGGTCGTTTCGATCATAGCCCTCGTCTTCGACTTCGCGATGACGGCGTCAGCGGTTAGTTTAGGCTCGACTTTGCTCCGTTCGCCAATGCGTCTGGTCCTGGCCAGGGATGCAGCCTTCACGGCATCGCAGATGCGGACCCTGGATTCTTCAAGGAACTGTTTAGTGCCAAGCCTGGGCTTTTGGATGATCTCCACCGCCCCGTATTCCAATGCTTTAAGAGTAGTCTCGGAACCTCTTTCAGTTAGACTCGAACAAATCACCACAGGGATGGGATGCTGGGCCATCAGCTTCTCAAGGAAGGTGATGCCGTCCATACGCGGCATTTCGACGTCAAGCGTGATAACATCCGGGATCTCACGGGAGATTTTTTCTGCCGCATCGAAAGGATCCGAGGCTGTCGCCATGACTTCAATCCGGGGATCAGAACGAAGTATTTCAGCAAGTGTTTGGCGGACCACTGCCGAATCATCAACAATCAATACCCTGATTTTCTTACTCATTCGAGGTTCTCCATGACAGTCGCCGATAAGCCGGCGTGGAACGCGGTTCGATAACAGTGGCGAATTCTCCACTACTAACACGTGGCATTCCGGCTCCTTTTCAGTCGAATAAAGCTACATCTCCCGATTCTTCGGCTTTCCTTCGCGCCAATTCCAGAAGTCTTCTTTCTTCAAAATTGATATTCGGGTAGCGGGCGGAAGGAATACGTTTCAGGAAGACTTCACCGCTGTCTGTGTGGAAGTAGATCTTTCGGGTGTCATGCCCCCCCAGGTCCCGGCTGACTACAGAGATGATTTCCATTTGAAGGAACTGGAGGACAAACTCGGAGTTCCTGGCGCCCATCCCGTTCTCGGGAGAGACAGCCGGAAGAACATGCGCCCCGCCAAAAACCTTCGCGACCAGGTTAGGTCTTTGGCCCCCGATGGTCATGACCCTGTTGATCAACAACTCCATGGCATTTATTGCGTATCGGGCCACATTGTCGAAGTGTTCCAGATCGGCCTTTCCCGGCAGCAGGATGTGGTTCATGCCTCCAATTCGCGCTACGGAGTCATACAGGCAAACGGCCACACAGGAGCCAAGAAGGGTCTCGATGACGGCCGGCTCCCTGCTCGCATGAAATCCACCGATATGGATGCTGATGCTCTTCCTCATTTCATCGGCCTTCGGCGGTCTGAATCCATTAGTGCTTCCTGTAGATGGTGGTTGCCGTATGGACCAGGGGCAAATCCATGCCATGGAGGCTCTCCGAATGTCCCACAAACAGATATCCCCCGGACATGAGATGTTGCGAAAGTCGATTAACGAGTTTTTCCTGTGTTGGCCGATCAAAATAGATGAGCGCGTTGCGGCAAAACACGATCGCCATCGGTTCGTCTATTCCATATTTTTCTTCGAGAAAATTAAGCCTTCCGAATCGCACTGAATTCCGCAATTCCGGTGCGATCCGCACAAGCCCCTTATCCTTTTCCTTGCTTTTTAGAAGATACTTTTTTCGAAGCATCATGGGAATTGGGCTCACTCTGTCATGCTCGTAGATGCCCGACTTTGCTTTTTCCAATACTGCCGTGGAGATGTCCGTTGCAAGGACCGAGAAGTTAAACCCCGGACAGCCTTCCGCGAACTCACTCAAAACCATTGCCAGCGTGTAGGGCTCCTCTCCGGTTGAACATGCGGCACTCCACACGTTAAACTTTCTCCGGGCGCCAAACCCGTGCAGGCGGACCAACTCCGGAAGAACCTTTTCGAAAAGGTAATCAAAGTGATCGGGCTCCCGGAAGAAATCGGTCTTATTGGTGGTCACCGCGTCGATCATGTGGATATATTCCGACTGTGACCCTCCGGGACTGAAGAGAAACTCGCAGTATTTTTCAAACGATTCTATACAAAGAGCGCGCAGCCGCTTGCGGAGCCGCCCTTCGAGCATAGTCTTCTTGGCGGGAGGCAATCTGATGCCGCATGAATCTCGTATAAATTCGCTCAGACGTACAAAGTCCTTATCCGACATCCGCACCGAAAATATTCCGCCATCCGAAGTCCCATTCGTATCTGCCTGGAAAGAAGACGATTCCCTCCGCATTGCTTTTGATGAGTGCGTATCGTGCTCTATGCTCGTGCTTGCGGCCCGCATTTTATGTGCGATCGCCTCCAGTTTTTCCGTAAATTGCCGCGGAGTTCACAGAGACCGCAGAGAAAAACGTGGGAGAGCATGAATTCTTCTTTCTCCCTGCTTACTCTGCGCCCTCCGCGGTTTGTCCTTAGACTCCGGCTTACGCGGCTGATTCCTCACCCACGTCGCGCGCCATGGCAAGTTCATCTGAAGAGAATACTTTGTCGATATCCAAGATGATTATGAAGTGATTGTCCCGTTTCCCCATTCCCTTGATGAACTTTGTATTCAAGCGGGTCCCGATACGCGGGGCCGGTTCAATCTGGTCGGGATTGAGGTCCATCACTTCCTGCACCGAATCGACCAGAGCACCCAGCACGGTGTTCTCCCCGTCAATCTCGATCTCAACGATAATGATGCAGGTATTGACCGTTGTTTCCGTCCTCGTCATTGCGAACTTTAAACGCATATCAACCACCGGCACCACGGTTCCCCGAAGATTGATCACTCCCAGCATGAAATCAGGTGTCTGCGGCACTTTTGCAATCAATGTGAAGTCCAGGACTTCGCGGACCTTGGCGATGTCCAGTGCGAACACCTCGTCTTCCAGCTCAAAGGTAAGATACTGACTTGTTTCGGTTATTGAGGATACACTCATGTCAACTCCTTCCTAATATCTCTCAAACTCCTCATCGGCCATGTCTGTCTTGACTTCCTTCGACAGATTCAGAGACACACCACTCTTTTGTACGCCTCCGTTGGTCTTCTTGGGCGCGGCGTGTTTTAAATGTGCTACGTGTGTCTTCTGCACTGCTCTAACCTCTTTGCCGGCCGCGGCAATACTTGTCTTGGCAAGGACAGAGCCGCCGTTAAGTTTGAAGAACGCAATCGTGCTCTGAAGTTGCTCAGCCTGGCTCAACAACTCGGAAGACATTGAAGCCATCTGCTCGGATGCCGAAGCATTCTGCTGCACGACCTGATCCAATTGCTGAATGGCTTTGTTGATCTGGCCCGCTCCGGAAGACTGCTCGTTGCTAGCGGCAGTGATCTCCTGCACCAGGTCCGCGTTTTTCTGAATATCCGGAACCATTCTTGCCAGCATCTCTCCGGCTTTTTCCGCGACTTGAACACTCGATGCCGAGAGTTTATTGATTTCGGCTGCCGCCGTTTGGCTCCGTTCAGCGAGCTTGCGCACTTCGGAGGCTACCACGGCAAACCCCTTCCCGTGTTCACCGGCGCGCGCCGCCTCAATGGCTGCGTTCAGCGCCAGCAGATTGGTCTGGCGAGCGATCTCTTCGATGATGGAGATCTTGCCCGCGATTTCCTTCATCGCTGCAACCGTCTCCAGGACCGACTTGCCCCCCTCTTTTCCGTCTTCGGCAGCCTTGAGCGCGATCTTCTCCGTCTGCTGGGCATTGTCGGAATTCTGCTTGATGTTGGCCGCCATTTGCTCCATGGAAGAAGACACCTCTTCGACCGATGCCGATTGTTCCGTCGCACCCTGGGACAACTGCTCGGAACTGGCGCTCATTTCCTGGCTTCCCGTCATGACCTCATTCGCTACTGTCTGTATGTTTGACGCTACTTCCGTGAGACTGCCGACCATGTTCGCCATGGCCTGCATCAGCTTGTCCTGGCCGGATCGTTCTTTGACCTTGACCGTGAGGTTTCCGGACGCTATTTCTTCAGCGGTTGTGGTTACCTCCTCCATGGCGTCAATCAGCAAATGAAGGTTATTCTTGATGAGATTGTACTGCCCTTTGTATTCGGTGGTAATTTTCGGTGGATTGATTCCCTTGCTGATTTGATCCACGTAGCTTGCAGCCACTTGCAACGGGCCGATGACTGCATCCAGAGTGTGGTTGACTCCTTCAGCTATCTTGCGATAGCCTCCGTTGTGCTTACCGGCGTCCGCGCGTTTGGCCAAGTCGCCTTCAACGGCAGCACTGGACAGCACGGTCATGTCCTCGATCAGCAGGTTGATGTTTTGCATGCATTTGATTGCCGCAGGGATGAGGACGTCCTCGTCGCTGCGTTTCCCGATTTTCTCATACACAGCCAGGTCCGAAGTATCGCCCATGGACAGGTCGGTAAATATCCTTGTTACCGCCAGCAGCCGTTCCCTCACCAAGTCAGTGGCTTCGGACACGGAAGCGAAGAGCCCCACATATTTTCCTTCGACCTTCCTGGTGTGATCGTTGACGGCCATCCTCTGCAGTACGGCATTGCATTCCACCAGGCCCCCCAGTCCATCGATACAGTTGTTGAGGTTGTTTTTGATCTCGTTGAAATCGCCCTTGTATTGGTCGGTAATCTTCGGCGGTATTTCACCCTTGCTGATCCGGTCCACGTATTCAGCCGCTACGTTCAGAGGTCCGATCACCGCATCCAGAGTATTGTTGACTCCTTCAACTATCTTACGATAGCCCCCATTGTGCTTACCGGCGTCCACGCGTTTGGCCAAGTCGCCTTCAACGGCGGCCGTCGAAAGCACGGTCATGTCCTCGATAAGCAGGTTGATGTTTTGCATGCATTTGATGATCGCCGGGACGAGAATGTCCTCGTCGCTGCGCCTTACTACTTTCTCATAGACAGCCAGGTCCGAAGTATCGCCCATGGACAGGTTGGTAATTATCCTTGTTACCGCCAGCAGCCGCTCCCTCACCAAGTCAGTGGCTTCGGACACCGAAGCGAAGAGCCCCACATATTTCCCCTCGACCTTATTGGTGTGATCGTTGACGGCCATCCTCTTCAGCACGGCATTGCATTCCACCAGGCCGCCCAATCCATCGATACAGTTGTTGAGGTTGTTTTTGATCTCATTGAAATCGCCATTGTATTCGTCGGTAATTTTCGGCGGTATTTCACCTTTGCTGATCCGGTCCACGTATTCAGCCGCTACGTTCAGAGGCCCGATCACTGCATCCAGGGTATTGTTCACCCCTTCCACGATTCCGCGGAAGTCCCCTTGGTGCTTCGTTGCATCCGCCCGTGTAGCCAGCTTGCCTTCCACGGCTGCAAACTCTAACGCATTGGCATCCGCAACAAGGGTTTTGACCGCATCGATGCATGAATTGAGGTTGTTTTTGATTTCGTTGAAATCACCTTTGTATTCATCGGTGATTTTTGGAGGAATATCCCCCTTGGATATACGGTCCAGGTATTCCGCCGTAACATTGATCGGGACCACGAAAGCATCTAGCAGCCCGTTCATGCCGTGTACCAGTTCATTCCATGCCCCCTTGTACATGGCTGCGTTGCCGCGCGTACCGAGCTTTCCATCCTGGGCGGCTTTGGTCAGGTTCTCCGTCTCCGAGAGGATATTCCTGATGGTATCCAGCATCGAGTTCAAGCCCTTACCGAGAAGGTCGTTTTCGGACCTGACCTTCAGCTCAACCTTCATATCCCCAGCGGCAACTTTTTCGGCGGCCATTGACGCATCTTTGATGTTTTCGATCACGTTCTTGAACGATTGTGACAGTATACCAACTTCATCCCTGGTATTAGTTTCGATGCTGACATTCACATCTCCGAGTGCCAATTTGTCTACGACCGAAGCAAGATTTCGTATTGGTCTACTGATCACTCTTGAAATGTAAAACCCGAAAACAATCGCGAGCAGTATTCCTGCCCCGGCGACAGCTAACAGGGACTTTATAGCAGCATTAGCTCCAATGTATCCAGTCAGCCCGCCGATCAGGACTACTACAATAAATGCCGCAATCACTTTCGTGCCGATTTTGAGGTTATAGAACCTATTCATCTCCGTTCCTTCCTTTTGTTTGGGGTAAGTTTACTCAATCTTGACGATCCCTCCCGGCTTCGGCTTGCTCACCCGGTGCTCAAGCCCTATGCTACGGGGTCCCCCTGTCTGCGCGAATAGGCTTTCGGGTTGCGGTTCAGCGCGACCACCCTAATCACCCATCCTCCACCTTCCGAAACAGCTGGGCGTCACCGCTTACCTTTTCGAACAGATGGGCGACCTCCGGAGGCATTTTCTGTGTTTGCTCGGTAGCGAAGAACCCGCCCTGAGCAAGTGAGCTGTGGAACATCCTGATCACCTCGACACGTTCGGCGTACTGAAAATGAAGTAGAACGTTCTTGCACACGATCAGGCTGAAGCCGTCCCCTATGGATCTCAGCGAAAGGAGATCGTGCTTTTGGAATTGGATTCGGCTTCGAAGAAGCTCCGATATCCTGAAGCACCCGGCTTTGTCATCCTGCTGAAAGTATTTCTCCAAAACCTCTCTTGGCATTCTCTTGACTTCTTCTCCCTGATAGATCCCGGTGCGTATGATGTCCCCAAAGAGACTGCAATCGTCCAGGTCTGTCGCGTGAATTCGGAGGTTTTTGAAAGCGAAGCGCCCCATGTTTTCGGCAAACAGCATGGCCAGGGAATATGGCTCCTGTCCCATGGCGCACCCGGCATCCCAGACCTGCACGCAGCTGCGGCCGGATGTGTATGGGACCACATGTTCGACAACACGTTCCAACGTTTGCAGGTCTCTGAGAAAATAGGTGAACGCCATGTTCAGCCTCCCGGTTCCTAATGCGCCAAAGATTCCTGAATTTCGACACCCTGCACCAGCTTGGGTACATCCATGATGAGCGCCACAGTCCCGTCGCCCAGAATTGTCGCACCGGAGATCACATCCACGTTGCGGTAGATTCTGCCCATGTTTTTGATGACCGTTTGGTGCTCCCCGATGACCCTGTCCACCACAAAACCAACGTTGCCGCCCGGGGATTCGGTGATTACGATCTGTTCGACTTCCGGCGCATTGCCGTTGATCGCAAAACGCTCGCGGAGCCGAATGTAGGGGACGATTCCACCTCGCACGTGAGTAATGTGCCGCCCATGCGCTCTTGCCACATCCTCGCGCGTCAATTCCACGCACTCCTCCACTATGGAGAGCGGCAAGACGTAGTGCCCATCCCCGACTTTGACCAGCAGCCCATCGATGATCGCCAGGGTGAGAGGCAGCTTGAGGGTGATGGTTGTCCCCATTCCCATTTGGCTGCTGACGTCTATGGAACCGCGCAGAGCATCAATGCTGCGTTTCACCACGTCCATTCCGACACCGCGGCCCGAGACGCTGGTAACCTGCCGGGCGGTGGAAAAACCCGGGGCAAAAATCAGCGAAAAGAGTTCCTTTTCCGAAAGTTCCGTTTCGGCTGCCATCAACCCCCTTTCCACAGCCTTTGACCTGATTGCATCCGTATCCAGGCCGGCGCCGTCGTCCGTTATGCGGATCAGCACGTTGGCGCCTGAATGCATTGCCGACAGTTGGACGGTCCCCTGCCCTGGTTTACCGGCAGCCTCTCTAACCCCCGGCAACTCAATGCCGTGATCGATGCAATTTCTTATGAGATGCACCAGAGGATCGTTCAGGCGCTCGATCACGGTCTTGTCAAGCTCGGTCTCCCCTCCATCGGTAACCAGCGAAATATTTTTCCCGAGTTCACCGGACAGATCGCGAACCAACCGTTTGAATTTGCTGAAAGTCGTCCCAATGGGCAGCATCCGAATACTCATTGTGTTGTCGCGCAGCTCGGCGGTGAGGCGTTCTACTTCCTCGGATATGGAGAGCAGTCCAGCATGATCCATGGAAGCAACCGTCTGGCTGAGACGGGCCTGTACCGTGACTATTTCCCCCACCAGATTGACCAGAGCGTCGAGCCTTTCCGCAGGCACCCTGACGCTCGAAGCCTGTTCCTCTTTTTGATACCGGCTGCGAACGGCCCGGACATGTTCCTGTTCAACCAGGGCGGACTCGACCCTGCTTGGTTCCACCAGCCCCTTATCGACCAGCAGCTCTCCAACTCGCTTTTGGGCGCCCAGGGCTTCCTGCACATCTTCCTGAGACACGAGACCGCGCTCGATCAATATCTCCCCGATCCTTCTCGGAGGAGCGTCATCGTCCTCGGGGCCCAACTCATCGATGACTTCAATCGCAAGCTCGCACTCATCATCGACGAAGATGAAAACATCCTTGATGGCATCGACCCCGCGCCGGGTGGTGAGGATCACGTCCCACGAAGTGTGACATTGTTCGGGGTCAAAGTCCTCCAGGTCGGGGAAGGCTTCCGTGTGGGCAATGACCCTGCATTCCCCCAGTTCTCGCAGTTCGTTCAGCAAAAGGACCGGATTGGTGCCTCGTAAAAAGATTTCGCGATCCGGACGCAAAAAGATGCGGTAGGTCCTCTCCGCTTGTTCATCTTCAATTGCCGGCAATGCCTTTTGGGGAACTTGGCCGGCCGGATCGGCAGGTTTGGGAATGAGTTCCCTGAGTGCGCTCGTGATCCCGCCGGCCCTCGATGTGTCGGCCGTCGCCCCGCCGTCTGAACCGTCGAGCATTCCGCGTATCTGGTCTCCCGCGCGGAGGGTCAAATCAACGAGCGTTTTGGTCACGCCCAATTTTCCATTGCGGACCAGGTCAAAAACGGTCTCGACGTCGTGCGTGAATGCTGCAATGTCATCAAACCCGAACATCGCTCCCGAACCTTTGATCGTATGCAGCGCGCGAAACACGCGGCCGATCAACTCCATGTCGCCGGGGTCTTCCTCCAAAGCGAGCAGGGATGTCTCGAGTTCGGCGAGGAGCTCGTACGCTTCAGCCCTGTAGGCTTCTCTTTGAGGTTCCATCATCCCAGGACCTTCTTTACTACTGCCAGAAGTTGCTCAGGCTTAAAGGGTTTGACAATCCATCCGGTCGCTCCGGCCGCTTTCCCCTCTTGCTTCTTGTCCGCCTGGGACTCGGTGGTCAGCATCACGATGGGGATGAACTTGCAGGAAGGATTGGCCCTCGTCCGGCGGATGAGTTCGATGCCATCCATGTTGGGCATGTTGAGGTCGGTCAGCATCATATGAACGCCCGATCCGTCAAGCTTTGACAAGGCGTCCATGCCGTCCGTCGCCTCCACCACCTGGTAGCCGGCCTGTTTGAGCGTAAAGCTCACCATCTGGCGAATGCTGGCGGAATCATCTACGGTCATGATGATCTTGCTCATGATTTTCACTCTCCTATCCACAAGCATTTCTCATTGGGGTCCTTATGACAGCCGAGGGTACGCACAAACCCTGCATCGCGGGCCAACCGTTTGAATGCCTCCGATTTTTTCTCGTGAAGTTCGAGGTGTTTGCCGTCTCTCAAACATCTCCGATGGGCGGAGCAGAACAATTGCATGGAGGACAGGTCCAGGTCCGCGAGCCCTTCGAGATCAATGATCATACGCTCGCAACTGTTCAATATCTCCAGCAAGGCACGCTTCAGTTCGTTTGCGCGCTCTATGGTCCAACTGCCCTTAAGTTTGAAAACATTCGTATCAGCAGACCACGTCATCTCGGCATCCATCGTCTTTCTCCCTTTGTTCTTTCCGGCGTTTGGCTAAAAGAGCTCGACATTGTCCCCCAGGTCCTCTTCATCCGCCCTGTCCGGCTCGCTGTCGGCCTTCTCATTTTCCATCCCGGCAACCATCAGCGGGTTTACTGCGTCCCCATGCGGTGTTTCTGGAGAATTCGTTTTCAGTTCAAACAGGGAATGGTGCACCTCACGCTCTCCCTGCATCGTATAAGTGGCCTCCAGGGCTTCCATGCGCTCCGCCCTGTCGGTCCGGCCGCCAGCCGGCCCCTTCGATCGTGAGAATGCCGCTATCTCCTCCAGGCCTGCTGCCACGTTGCTGATCACCTGGTCAACCCGCCGATGCACATGCACTTCATCAATGGTCTTTCGGATGTCACCGGAAAGGCTGCAGCCGTCCAGGTTCATTTGCCTGAGAAGGGAGACGATGCCTTGACTGACATTCTGCAGGGACTGCAACTGGGTCCTCAGCGCCTCACCGACGAATGCCACTTCGCCTCCCTTATCTGTTCCGTCTGCGTTGACAGCGGCGCACAGGGACTCGGACGCCGAAGTGATAGAACGCAGAGCCTCACTCGCTTTTTCCGTCTGCCGGCGGGTTTCAACTGAGAGTTGGTGGATCGCTTCGGCCAGAACGCCCAGCGTGGCGCCTTCGTCACCGATGCGACAGGCTTTGACGGTGGCGTTGAGTGCAATCAGCTTGATTTTTTCTCCGATGGCTTCGATTTTGCCGGTGTGCGCCGACATCTCCCCCAGCATACCGCCCACTGAGCCCATCGCAAAAGACAGCTCCCGGTCGGCCTCTCCATATGTCTTAAGGGCTGATGTCACCAAAGAAAAACCGGCCTCTACTTCGGTGAGAAACGATTGTCCGGTTTCATCGGCCGCTCCTGCCATTTTGGAGGTCTCCCGGGCCATTTCTGCGACGAGGTCCGCCAGGGCGGAGAGATTATCGAGGATGTTATTCACGGCGGAGACCAGTTCGTCCCTGGCATAATGAATTTGGGCTATTTGCAGGTCAGAAACATCTGCCACCAGACGCAGAGAATCAAGGCCGGCGAGCGCTTGTTGTGCGTGCTCGATCCGCTGGCGGGTAATGTCATGAAATTGCATAGACGTGACGATCTCCCCGATCCGTTGGGAGACGGTCTCATAACGGGTGGAGATCTGTTCTGCAGCCGCAGCGGATAGACCGTGTCTTTCCATTAGGGACTCAAGACTCGACATGGTCTTGTCGAGGACGATGCCGGCCTGGGTTTGCTGAGTGGCTTCCAAGTCCAGGACCTTGCAAAGGGTCTGCTCGATCAGACATCTCAAGGATCCAGAACTCGCCAGAAGTTGAAAACACCTGTTTTCAATCTCCAAAGACAGTTTTCCCACTTCGTCCGCCAGGGTCTCGAAGCCGGTGTCCCGATCCCCAAGCCGGGCGCTCTCAATCCTGGTGGATACGCATAAGACCCGCAGGCGCCGAATTGTCTTATGAAAACCGTCCACCTGGTGATTGAGGTGGGGAAGGTTTTCGAATAGGCCTCGGAGAGTTTCGGTGTTCCGCCTGGATGCACCCTCAAGCAGTTTCATTCTGTCGATCACGTTACCAAATCCTTCGATAACGGTCCCCAGTTCTTCCCCAGACATCAGATGGGCAACCGAGGAAGATATCTTCGAGATCTCTCCGGCGCGCTGATAAAAACCCTGGAGTTTTTCTCCAATGGAAAGAAACTCGCCTTCCGTGGACTTCCCCAATGATTCCAGCTCGCTTCCCAACGCCAGTAGAGAATGCCGCCATCCATTCGCTGAGAATGCTTCTCCATGCAGCCTGGAGAGCAACTCACCCGGCCAGCCGAGAATCTTCGTCAAGATGGTCCCTGAGTCCAAGTTCACAGTAATTTGATGCCCCCGACCTAAAGACATTCCTGTTATGCCCGGGATTCCAGCCCCGTCATGAAGGTGATTTCTGCGAAGCAGGAGCAGGGAGCTTCTCGCTTCGTGTTGGACATTACCTATGTCGGTGTTGTTCGAGGAATTTTCGACGTTGAAAGAAGAGTGACAAAACAGTTACATGCAGTCACTAAAAATCGGTGGAGTTAAGGTAGGATCTCAGGTTGACTTTCTTTTGTTTCAACCCGAGCTTTGATCGAAGACGATAGCGGTGAGTCATGACAGTATTCAGGGAGATCCCGAGTATCGAGGCGATCTCCTTGTTTCTCTTGCCGGCCTTGATAAGGTTTGCGACCTGGACTTCCATTGAACTGATATGTGCATGTTTAGACGAGAGATTTTTCAGAAATGGAGAACAGATTTCCACCAGATTTGTCTCCAGGGCCTCAATATAAGCCTTATACTCCTGACTAAAATGACCATTTTTCAACTTCTCCACGTAGGGCAGAATCAGTTCCTGAACATTGGAGACAACGTCCGCGCCGATTTTCTCCTTTTCTCTCTCCGCCCGTTGAAGGAGCACTCCCATGGTAATATTCAATTCCCGAAGTTCCCTCTGCATCTTCCGTTCGCGATCAATCCTTGCCATCTTTGCCTTGAGTTCCGGCGACTGGAATGGTTTTGCTATGAAGTCAGCCGCCCCGGCCCTGATTATGTCGCTGTAGGTATAAACACCGGTATGACCGGTCATCATGATCGTATCGATCCCCGGGTCGATTTTGAGAATTTCACTGAGGAGCTGCAGGCCGTCGATGCCCGCCATTTTAATATCTGAGATAACGAGATCGAAATCGTTTCGTTTTATTGCTTCCAGGGCTTTAGTGGGATCGATGGTGCTCTCGCAGGAATAACCTGAGGATCGCAAGAATTCAGTCAGCATGGTACAAATATCCCGTTCATCATCGACGACCAGGACCTTTTTAATTTCCCTTGCCAAATCAGCCCCCCCTTCGCGCATCGAGAATCTTTCGGACCGCCTCGGATATTTGCCTCATTCCATAAGGCTTCATCAAGAGTTCCATCCCAAGCTCTTTCACGCTGTCAGGAGTAATTTTTTCACTAAACCCCGTGCAAAGCAGGATCGGGATATCAGGCCGGAGCCGCAACACTTCCCTGGCAAAATCAAGCCCTGTCAGTTTGGGCATAGTATAATCGGTGATTACGAGATCGAACCCGCCCGGACTCGAACGGAAAACCTCCAGCGCATCCACGCTGTCTGCTCGAGAGGTGACCTTATAGCCCAGAGTCTCCAGGAGTTCTGTGACCACTCCCGTCACGGCCGACTCGTCATCGACGAGTAATATCCTTTCCGAACCACGCAACAGCAGATCCTCAACTTGCATGGTTGCTTCAGATTCGACATCTATCCTTGGGAGGTAGACACTGAAAGTTGTGCCTTTTCCAGGTTCGCTTCGGACGGTAACGGCCCCTTCGTGCCTTTTGACTATTCCGTTTACGACCGCGAGCCCCAAACCGCTACCCTTTCCCACCTCCTTGGTCGTGAAGTAAGGGTCGAAAATGCGCTCCATAGTCTTTCCATCTATTCCACACCCGGTATCTGAAACCGTCAATCTCAGGTATGGGCCAGGCTTGAGATCAAAGATTGACTGAACTGCCAAATCGCTTTCGCTCAAATCGACGGGGGACAGGCGAACTTCCAGAATGCCCTTGTCATCCATTGCATGGGCTGCGTTGGTGCAAAGGTTCATCAACACCTGGTGGATTTGAGTTGGATCGGCCAGTGCGATACCCTTCCGGATCTTTTGCCTCATTTCTATCGAGGTTGGCAGCGAAGACCGCAATAGTTTCAGGGCCTCCTTGATAATCGAACTTATATCAGTCGGTATTCTTTGCTGCTCTTGAGTGGAGCGGGAAACCGCCAGGATTTGCCTGATCAGGTTCTTGGCCCTTATAGATGCATTGAGGACCTGTTCCAAACTTTTTCGCTGTGGACTGGACGGAGAAAGATCATTTAGAGCCATTTCCGTGTAGCCTATGATAGGCTGCAGTATATTGTTGAAATCATGAGCTATGCCCCCAGCAAGTATCCCAATGGCTTCCACTTTCTGGGCCTGGCGAAGCTCTGCTTCCAGCATGTCTTTTTCTTCCTCCGCTCGCTTCCGCTCGGTGATGTCCCATATAAGGCCGTTCAGCCTCACTCGCTGTCCTGTCTCATCGCAGAACAATTTTGCATGGGCGATGATGTAATGGACGCTT
>Ga0187890_10001926_pt1 | contig 14645 bp, 8 predicted proteins | sample June2016WEW_21_1_FD_133005 | JGI IMG/M metagenome (GOLD analysis project Ga0187890, IMG submission 133005) | Peatland microbial communities from SPRUCE experiment site at the Marcell Experimental Forest, Minnesota, USA - June2016WEW_21_10 | ecosystem: Environmental > Terrestrial > Soil >... | reverse complement strand
CGAGAATGCTCATAAGTACGACCATAACAAACAGCCTGAGAATGCGCATGGCGCCTCAAAGTGAATTCGGGTGTGTGGGAAGTTTAGCAGTCTCACCAGGCTCCGTAGCAATGCTACTCGACAGTGACCTGGTAGTCTCGCCCTTCCCAGCGTGCGCTATTTTTCCAGTAGAACGTGAAAATTACTTGGCGGCCTACGGGGAGAGTCTCCGTTGGCAGATCGACGTGCTGAAGGTTCCATCCACTTTCCTCGGAGTTGCTGTCTTGACTGGTCCGCCAGTTATCAAAGCTCCAGTGCACGATAGCCGGTTCCATCAAGAGAATCCGAAGCTTCTTTCCGCACGGCATGGTGCGAGCCTTGTTGTTGAAGCGCCAGTTGAAATACTGCGCCATTGTCTTTTTCGTCAGATAGCGCTCCACCGTTTGCGGAGGCTGATCGAAAATCTTTCCGTCGAGCAGGGACCGGCGCAGTTTGATGTATTCAGAGTGAGCCCACACCAGCGGGCACGCGGACCCCGACCCTTTTCCGGCGAACAGCTCACGCTCCGGGATGTCGGTTGTGTCCCAGACTTGTTCGGGAATCAGGCGGCTTGCTCCGGCCGAACTTTCCATTACACCCAGCAAGGCCTCGGCGGAAGCGGCGCGTCCGGCGGCCAGTTCGTAGTGCGCTCGTTCACCCGCCAGCAGCGGCCACGGGCGACCGATCCCCGTGCCGTCGTATGGAGAGCCGTCGTCGTGCTCCCCGTATCCATCGAAGTTGTAGCGGTACCAGCCCGGACCTTGGGGAAGTTTTATGCGCAACAGTTCATCGACGACTTTGATCGTGTTCACCATTCGCGGATCGTCGGATGCGCGCAAGCCGAAGCGCACCAGGGCCAGCGCATCCGGACTCACGAGCTCGACCGCCGGCGCACTCGACCTGCCGAGGGCACGATTCTTGATAGGAACGAATCCCTGTAGCGGCGAGGCGGCTCCGTTATCGTCTGGTGGCGCGATGCGCACGTAGTAGCCTTCCACTCCAACCTCCCGGGCGAGATCGCTGTTCACGGCATAGGTCCAGCGTTCGATATTGTCGTTCCAGGTGTCGGCCATCTGGCGCAGAAAGTCGGCGGCCTCGGCCTGGCCCATCGACTGCGCGAGTTCGGCGGCAATCAGCAGGGCAGAGATTTCGGCACCCAGAGTGAACGGCGAATAGCCGCCGTCTTCTTCCCAGCGGTCTTGCTGCGTCACAGGGCCATTGGCCACAATGAATGCCGCCGCTTTGCGCACCATCGGCCACCAGCGACGGCTGTCACCGAAGCAGCGGGACGATTCGCGGCGCAGCAGATCGACCAGCAGAATCGGCAAGGCGGTCTCATCCATCTGCGACCCGCTCCAATACGGACGCCCATCCAGCCACATGTTCTGCGCCCAGTGTCCATCAGCTTCCTGAGTGGCCTCAAGATAATGCAACACGCGCAGAGCGTCGTCGTCAGCGCCCGCTGCCAGCAATCCGCCGGCGCTCTCGACCAGATCGCGCGGCCAGACCAGATGGTAACCGCCCAGGTCTTCGTCGCCCTTGTTGAAACCCCACGGAATGGAGAGGCTGGCGATGATGCCTCCCAGGAAGTCTTTTGATTCGTGCGTGCGCAGAACCGCCACGCTGGCCCGGTACAAATCTTTTTCGCGCGGCTTCTCGTCGAGCTTCTTCAGTCTCCGCTGCCAATTCTGCCAGTGCAAGACGTATTCCTTGCGGGTGGTTTCGTAAGCTGTGAGCAGGGAAGAGATGGCTTGCTGGCCGGCTGACGCCCAGTTTCCGCCAAAACCGAGTGCAAGGATGAATTCACCGTTGCAGGCGGCCAGGTCAATTTCAGCGGTTAGCGCAACGTTTCCGTTTTCCGCGCGCTCATACTCCCACGTCATCCGGAAATTTCGCGACAGGTCTTGCCAGCTGTCCGATACGCCGGCAAATCCAACGGAGCGTTTTGGCAACGGCGCAGAGCAGGCCAGCGCAAGCGCGAGAGAATCGCGCCGGGCGAAAAGCATCGGCTTTCCTTTGTAATCGCCCAACCAGCCGCTATTGCCATATCCAAAATTACCCAGGTGCGACGCCAGGAGCGCATACAGGCGGTAGTCGCCCAGATTTCCCTGAACCGGCACGAACCGAATCCTCTGCAACACTACGTTTCGCCAGGGATCGGTCAGCACTTCCTTTTCAATCCGGTACCGGCCCTGCGTGCAGGTATTGATCAGTTCGTAGACCGGCACTCCGGGTTCGATCGAAATGTTCTCGAAGGTACAATGCCGTTTTTCTTCGGAGAAGAACCCACGACCGTCGGTGACGATCAGGCCGAAGTCGCGGGTGCAAGCTTGGTCCACCCGGGGAAAATAAATCTCATTGAGAATGCCGTGGCTTAGCGTGAACCAAACTTTACTGTGCGGGTTCAGCGCCGTGCCTATTCCGGTCTTGGCGCTCGAAGTCCAGCGGGGTTCGATTCCGGGCCAGCCCGGCGCATAACTGGGTGCATCGCGATGATCGTCGCTCACAGTGGGCCGTCCTCACCGTCAAGCAGTTTGCCAGAAGATGCGGATTTGTGCTCGTTCCCCCCGGAAATGTGCATCGAATCCAACCGGTTTAGATGCCGCCTCGCGACCGCGTCTCGGCAAGAACGGCAGCCGCTAAGTATCTGGGAAATCGGGTGGGTTCATCAAAAATTCACTCCGCTGTAACCTTCCTTTAATACTTCGCCAATACAACTGTTGCTTCGCCCCTAAAACAAAAAATTGCGCATTTAAATCAAGCACGAGAGGACTCATCGAGTGCTACAACGCATCGCGCTGTTGTTCGCCGGTCTTGCGCTGACGCTCCCAGTCATGGGTCAGACTACGCTGAATGGAGCAGGCGCCACCTTCCCGTATCCCATGTATTCCAAGTGGTTCAGCGAATACAACAAGCTGCACCCGGACGTGCAGATCAACTACCAGTCGATCGGCAGCGGCGGCGGCATTCGGCAGGTCTTGAATGGCACCGTCGATTTCGGAGCCAGCGATGGCCCCATGTCCGACGAACAACTGGCGCAGTCCAAGACCAAGATCCTGCACATCCCCACCGTGCTCGGTGCGGTCGTGCCCGCCTACAACGTCCCGGGGATCAGCGAAGAAGTCAAGTTCACTCCCGAAGCTCTGGCCGGTATTTTTCTCGGAAAAATCCAGAAGTGGAACGATCCTGCCATTACTCAGGCCAATCCCGGTTACAAATTTCCCGACAAGCCGATCATCGTGATTTACCGCTCCGACGGCAGCGGCACCACGTTCATCTTCACCGACTATCTCTCCAAGGTTAGCAAAGACTGGAACAGTAGCGTCGGGAAGGGAACATCGGTCAAGTGGCCGATCGGCATGGGCGGCAAGGGGAACGAAGGTGTGGCCGGACAGATTCGGCAGTTGCAGGGATCGATCGGCTACGTCGAACTGGTCTATGCCGTGGAGAACAAGATCACCTACGGATGGATGAAGAACGCCGCCGGCAATTTCGTGAAGGCTTCGCTCGATAGCGTGACCGAAGCGGCGGCATCGGTGAAAACCATGCCCGCCGATTTTCGCGTCTCCATCTCGAATGCGCCCGGCAAAACGGCATACCCCATTTCCAGCTTCACTTGGCTCTTAATTCCTGCGCAGGCCAAGGACCCGAAGAAAGGGAAGATCATCGCCGATTTTCTGGAATGGATGGTCACGGACGGGCAGAAGATGACCAGCCAGCTCAGTTACGCGCCGCTACCGCAAAACGTGGTGGAGAAGGTGAAGGCGGCCATCAAGCAGATCCACTAGAGCGGCGACGGAAGTTCTGAGGCGTTTAGCCTTCCGGGCATAAATGTGCTGGGAGGCGGAAAAAAGAAGTTTGCGCACATGGGAACTTGGCGAGGAATTGTCTTCAATAATTAACAAACGGCGGACTAGCTTACGGTCCACCAAGCAATGAACTACTAGCTGAAAAGCGTTTCTTCACGGCATTGTCTGATCTGAGACATTTATTTTTCAGGAGATGAAAACAATGAAACGAATCATGGTTGTGATGCTGTCGATGTTGGTCGCGGGGAGCGTGATCGCGGCACAAGCCCAGCAAGATACGGCCACTTCAATGACGACGAAGAGCCCGCGAAAAAAGGTCGTCGCCAAAAAATCTGGACCGACTGTCTCAGAGCAGCTCAGTGAGATGAAGCAGGCGATCGATGCTCAGCAGCAGCAGATCAAGCAGCTGAGCGATTTGGTTCAGAGCCGCGATCAAAAGATTCAGCAACTGGAACAGCGCCTTGATCAGAGCCAAACTGTGGCGACGCAGGCGCAGACCAAGGCGGATACCGCCGTGGCTCAAACGACCGAGCAACAGCAGACGGTGATAGCGCTCAAAAGTGATGTTACCGATTTGAAAACGAGCGCTACGAACGCCGCGCTGACTCTGCAGGAAACACAGAAAAACGTAAAAGAGTTGGAGAGCCCGCTCGCCATCCATTACAAGGGAATCGCGATCACTCCCGGCGGATTCCTGGCGGGTGAATCCGTGTATCGCAGCCGGGCGACAGGTGGGGATGCTACTGCCTTTAACAGTATTTTCATGCCTGGCAGCGGCGCGAACAGGATTTCCGAATTCTTTGGTTCCGGCCGCCAGTCGCAAATCACGATGCGAGCTGATGGCAAGGTTGGCGACATGAAGCTCACCGGCTATTATGAAGCTGACTTTCTTGCGGCTGGCACTACTTCAAACAATAACCAGACGAACAGTTACGCCCTGCGTCAACGGCAGGCATGGGGTCAGGTTGCGTTTGACAATGGCTGGTCCTTCGTTGGCGGTCAGATGTGGACTTTGTTGACGGAAAACAGGAAGGGCATCGACAACCTAAGCACAGCCAGGCCGATGACCATCGACCCGAATTATAATGTCGGCTTTAGTTTTGCGAGGCAGTACGGCGCCCGCGTGGTCAAGAACTTCAATAATCGTTTCTGGCTGGCAGCGGCGTTGGAAAATCCTCAGACTACCTTCACGGCAACCAATGCTAATAACAATTTCGCCTTGGGCAGTGACGGTGTGGGCGCCGGACTCTACAATCCCGGCATCACTGCTTGCACTACCTCCCTCAACTCCAGCGGCGCCCCCGTTACCGTTTGCACCAACGCATCCAACTATTCCTTCAACGCCATGCCGGACATTATCGTCAAGGCGGCCGCTGAACCCGGTTTCGGACATTATGAAGTGTTTGGTATCTTCAGCAGGTTCCGCGACCGCGTTTATCCCTGCGAGGTACCGTCGCAGAACCCGGTACTGTGCGGTACTGCCAGTTCGGTGACAGGCGCTTACAACTACTCCAGGAACGCGGGTGGAGTGGGAGGGAATGCCCGCGTCACCATCCACAAGCACATGGACTTCGGGCTTCACGCCCTTTATGGGAACGGCATAGGCCGCTACAGCGCGTCCGGTCTGCCGGATGCCACCGTCGATCCCTTTGGCAAGCTGGTTCCACTACGCAGTTATCAGGGTCTGGCCACACTGGAATTTCACTATCCTAAGCTCGATGTGTACTTCAATGGCGGTGAGGACTATTCGGGACGCCGCTACCAAACTGACACCCTTGGTACCGGCAAGGTGGTTGGGTATGGCGCCCCAAGCTACGCTGACGGCGGCTGCTACACCGAAACCTTGCCGTCATCGTCGAGCCCCGGCGGCTACAATTTTGGAAGCCTCGGCAGTTGCAGTGGCCAGACTCAAAGCGTAATCGAAGGCACGTTCGGGTTCTGGATCAAACCCTACAACGGGCCCAAGGGCAGACTTCAGTTCGGACCGCAATATTCGTACTTGGTCCGAAACGCATGGGATGGCGCCGGGTCTGTGAAGGGCACCGAAGTTAGTCCACACGCAATCGACAACGTGATCTATACGTCGTTCCGCTACTACTTGCCGTAATATGTGCGGACCCTCGCCCCCAGAATTCCCATCTTTTGCCAATGGGGGCGAGGGACTGCTTTCAAAGCCGGGAACCCTACATCGCTTCCGAGCCTGAGAATCTCTCGTTCTTCGAACTGCAATTTGATGCACACTCGCCCTGGCTGTGAAACTGCAGCAATTTCCGTAAGTTGCTAAAAGCACGAAGTGTAGTGGATGCTCCTCGCCCCAGACGGAATGGAACCGCAGATGCTATCTCGGTAATATTTATAAAGTCTATTAATAAAATAGACGTTATGGCATAATTACTGACCAAGGGGCCGCCACGATGCGGCCTCCGATTGCGAAGCGTTTTCTCCGCCAATGTGCCGTTCGACTGAAACTAAGAAGAAACCGAAACTCAGAAGAAACTGAAACTAAGATTGAGAGGACTGCATTCATGAAGGCAATCAAGCACTTATCTCTCGCTATCCTGACGCTGGCGGCACTTGCAAGCGGCGCTTGGGCACAATCCTCGGACTCTACCGCACCGGCTCCAAGGAAGAAGCACAAGCCCGTAGCCGCGGCGCCCGCGCCGCCGGCGGTAACCGCTGCCGACGTTCAGGCGCTGAAAGATGCCCTGGCCGCCCAGCAGCAGCAAATCCAGCAACTTTCCCAGCAACTGCAGCAGGCGCAGCAGAACTGGCAGCAGGCGCAGACCGCCGCGGCCGACGCTGCCGACAAGGCCGCTGCCGTTCAGACGCAGGCCAACCAACAGCAGCAGACGGTGGTTGAGCTGAAGAGCGACGTGGCCGATCTCAAGACAACCTCCACCAACGCGGCAGCGACGCTGCAAGAGTCGCTGAAAGAAGTCAAGAACGTCAGTTCGGAGTGGGAAACCCCGCTGTCGCTCCATGTCAAGGGCGTTACCATTACGCCGGGCGGCTTCGTGGCCGCCGAATTTGTGCGGCGTTCGCGAGAGTTGGGAGCTGATATCGTAACTCCCTTCAATTCGCTCACCATGCCCGGCGCTCCGCAGAGCAATCTGCCGGAGTTCTTCGGCACCGCCCGCCAGTCGCGGCCTACGGTTTTTGTCGGGGGCCGCTTGAAAAATGTGGAACTTTCCAGCTACGTATCGACAGACTTTCTCTCTTCCGGTGTTACCTCTACCGCCACCCAGACCAATGGCTACACTCTCCGCCTCCGCCAAGCGTGGGGCCAAGCGAAGTTTAGCAATGGCTGGAAATTCCTCGGCGGCCAGGCGTGGAGCCTGGTGACCGAGAACAAGGCGGGAATCGCCCCCAGCGACGACATCGGCAGAGTCAACGATGCCCGGCCCTCCACGATTGACGGCGGTTATAACGTCGGGTTCAGTTTCGCGCGCCAGTATACGATTCGCCTGACAAAAGACTTCGGCGATAAGGTGGCGGTCGCCTTTTCCATGGAAAACGCGCAAGGCACGCTCACCACGCACGGCAACGCGAACAATTTCGTGCTCGGCGTGGCGGGCGCCAGCAATACGAACAATACGGGTGGGACTTACACCGCCAATCCTGCGCCCGACCTCATCGCCAAGATCGCCTTTGATCCCGGCTTTGGGCACTACGAGGTCTTCGGCTTGGCCGACCGCTTCACTGATCGTATCTACCCGTGCGTGTTGAACTACGCGAGCCCGGCTTGCGGCAGTCTGGCCGCGGCTCCGACCACCGCAATCAATGCCTATAACTCCTCGAAAGAAGGCGGCGGTATTGGCGCCAACGCCCGCTGGACCTTCGCCGACAAACACTTGGTCTTTGGCTTGCATGGCTTCGGTGGCAGCGGAATTGGCCGTTACGGGGCATCCCAGCTGTCCGATCTTTCCATTCGTGCGGATGGATCGATTCATCTGATCAAGGGCCTCCAGGGTTTGACCACGCTGGAGTATCACGGCAAGAAGCTCGATGTCTATTCCTATGTCGGAGCGGAGTACGCCAGCCGGACCGATGACTCCTACGTCTCGCCGAGCACTGGGAAAGTTGTGCACGTCGGCTACGGCTCGCCCTTCTTCAGCAACTACGGTTGCTACACCGAATTGCCTCCTGCCGTGAACACCGGCTTCACTCCCACCACCCCAGCCAATTGCACCGGCGATACACGGGCGGTGATCGAGGGCACGGCGGGTTTCTGGTACACCTTTTACAGCGGGTCCAGGGGCAGGTTCCGGTTCGGCGCGCAGTACTCCTATTTGACGCGTCAAACCTGGTCCGGTGCCACCGCCGCCCCCGCTGGCGGTACGGCCACGCCTGGAGCACTCTCGCCGGAAGGAATCGACAACATGGTTTTCACCTCGTTCCGGTACTACCTGCCGTAAAACGGCGATGATCTACACCTTCCAATCGCACTCTCCGTGCGGTTCGAGGTCTCAACCATTAGGGCGCCGGGTGCAAACCGGCGCCCTTTTTCCGATGAGCTTCGAGCTACGAGCTACGGGCAAACCCCCAACATCTGCGCTCGCATCTCGAAGTCCGCACCTCGCAGCTATCTTGGTATAATATTTTGGGTCAGATGCCTTACGAGTAAACACTCCCCTCTAGCCAAAGAACACCCGGAAATGTTGCCGGAGGACTGGAAGCCCTGTGCAGGAGTTCAGGAGAGCGTTGATCGGCGGGATCAATAAAACATGGTGGGACAAACTCTGAGCAATCGGGCGCCCCTTTTTAACCGCGAAGCATCGTGGCTGAAATTTAATTGGCGCGTGCTCGAAGAAGCGGGCGATCTCCGCAATCCATTGCTCGAACGCGTGAAATTTCTCGCCATCTCCGCCAACAATCTGGATGAATTCTTTGAGGTCCGGGTCGGCGGCCTGTTGCAGCAACTCGAAGATGGCCACAACTCCACCACTGCCGACGGTCTCACCATGGTGGAGGAGCGCGAACTGATCAAAGACGTTACCCATGAGTTCGTCGAAGAACAATATGCGTGCTGGAACGAGCGCCTGCGGCCGGAACTGACGGCGCAGGGCATTCGCGTCCTCGGCTTCGACGAACTGGATGACGCGGCGTTGGCGTTCGTGGACGACTACTGCGAACGGGAACTTGATCCGTTGCTCACTCCGGTCACGGTGGATCCGGCGCATCCCTTTCCTCGAGTGATCAACAAGGCGCTGTGCGTGGCGTTGTTACTGCGCCGCCGCCGTCGCTCCTCGCTAACTTATACCGGAGTCGTAACCGTTCCCCGGGCGCTCCCGCGATTGGTCCGTCTGCCGTCCCAGGGGACCATCGATTTCATTTTTCTTGCCGACCTGGTCGTCCACCATGCCGTGCGGATGTATCAGGGCTACGACATCGTTTCTTCCGCCGCCTTCCGCGTCACCCGCAACAGCAACCTCTACCTCCAGGAGGAGGAATCTCGCAGTCTGCTGGAATCGGTACGCGCCGAATTGCACAACCGCCGCAAGGGAGACGCGGTGCGGATGGAGATCGAGTCCGAGGCCGACCCCGAGATCATCGAGCGCTTGGGCACGGTGTTCGAGCTTGACCGCTGGCAGATTTTCCCGGTCAACGGCCCGGTGAATCTTTCCCGGCTGTTCAACGTTTACGACGGAGCGGCGCGGCCGGATTTGAAGTTCCGCCCCTATGTGCCTCGGGAGTTGCGCCTGACCGCGAAGTCCCACGATCTGTTTGAAGAGTTGCGCCGCCACGACGTTCTGCTGCACCATCCCTACGATTCTTACGATGCCGTCCTATCCTTCATTCAGTCGGCCGCCGAAGACGAGCGCGTGCTCTCCATCAAGCAGACCCTTTACCGGACCAGCGAGCATTCCCTGATTGTTTCGTCGCTGATGACCGCCGCGGCGCACAAGGAAGTAACCGCCGTGGTGGAGCTGAAAGCGCGCTTCGATGAGGCGTCGAACATTCGCTGGGCGCGCGATCTGGAAGACGCCGGCGTGCAGGTCTTCCACGGCTTGGTCGGTCTGAAGACGCACTGCAAACTCTCTCTGCTGGTGCGGCGCGATCCCGATGGCGTAACTCGCCAGTACGCGCACCTGGGCACCGGCAACTACAACGCAACCACGGCTCGCATCTATACCGATCTCAGCCTGCTCACCGCCGATCCGGAGATCACCAGCGCGGTGCACGATGTTTTCAGTTTTCTGACGGCCTACGCCGAGCACCCCAGCTACGGGCCGCTGCTGGTAGCGCCTCTGGACTTGGCGGATAAATGCATGCACCTGATTGAGCGGGAGGCTGAGCATGCCCGCCTGGGCCGTCCGGCGCGCATTATCGCTAAGATGAACGCCCTTCTCGACGTGAATGTTGTCCGCGCTCTGTATGGCGCTTCACAGGCGGGAGTGGACATTGAGTTGCTCGTGCGTGGCATGTGCGCGCTGCGGCCGGGGATTCGCGGCATCAGCGACCGCATCCGCGTGCGCAGCATCGTGGGCCGGTTCCTGGAGCACAGCCGTATTTTTTACTTCGAGAACGGCGGCGAGCCTGAAGTCTACGTCGGCAGCGCCGATTGGATGAACCGCAATCTGCACGAGCGCGTCGAAGTCCTGTTCCCGCTGAAAAACCCGCTGCTGCGCGACCGCGTGGTGCATGAGATTCTGGCCGCATACCTCGCCGACAATGTGAAAGTAAGATTTCTGCAAAAGGACGGCCGCTATCTGCGTCCATGGCAATCGCCACGCGGGCGCAGCAAGAGGCCGCCTCGAGGCGCTGCTGCTTTCAGTTCCCAGGATTTTCTAGTCGGTCTGGCGGAAGGCACGAAGACGCCCGAGGAGATTCCGGTTGCTGTTCCGCGGCGCTCTGCTCGAGTCTTGATCGGAAAGGAATAATCGCTCCGAAATGTTTCTCTACTTTTTACGCCACGCCAGCGCCGGACAACAGCTGAGCACTGCCAAGAAAGACGAAAAGCGCGGCCTCGATAAAGACGGCATCGAACAGTGCGGATACATCGGCCGCGCTCTGGCCGCGCTCGGCGTGCAGGTGGAAATCATCGTCTCCAGCCCGCTCAAGCGATCCACGCAAACCGCGGCTTTGGTGGGCAACGAGATGGGGCACGAAGGTAAGCTGGTGATGGAGAATGCGTTGCGCCCGCAGGCCAGCTTCTCGGATTTTCAAAAGATGCTGGAAAAGTACGCGCGCCAGGATTCCATACTGGTGGTTGGGCATAACCCGAACCTGCAGGAATTTCTCGGACGCGTGATCAGCGACACTGGATGCGAAGCCGTGGTTGAGTTGAAGAAGGGGGCAGTGGCCAAAGTCGAAATGCGGCGCAATTCCGGGTCGCTGAGCTGGTGCATCACGCCCCGCATCCTGCGCGCGCTTCACGCCGCGGCGACAGAAAGCTCGCGCCCGAAAACTTCGCGGAAGTAGGATCTGTCCTTTTCAATCGACCATACCTCCAGGTCCACGCTAGCCTTTCCGCGTGGAGTCAGTTTCAATGAGACCCTGCCGCTCCGCGCCGCGACTCCAACTTTACCCACCGATTGATTCCTCCCCAAATTCAAACCTCGCGCCAGCCGGAGCAGTACCGACGCTTTCTCCACATTTTCCTGTTCCTCGGGACTCAACGCACTCATCGGGCCATCTCCCGGCGTGGGGCGCGACTTCCCCAGGTAGCGTGCGATCGAGCCAATGATCCGCCGCTGTTGTGGCGTGTATCCCAGAATTTCCGAGTTCGCGATGATGTAATAAGTATGGCGGTGATGTCCGTTGCGGTTCACGTAGTCGCCGACTTCGTACAGCATGGCTGCGGCCGAAAGCCATTCGCGATACTCCGCCGGCAGCTGATGCACCGATTTCAAAGAGGAAAATAGCAGCAATGCCGCCTCGCGCACGTGCAAAGCATGATGCAGGTCGACTCGGTAATGTTCCACCGCGCGCTTGATCGACTCCCAGCGTTCCGATTCAATCGCCCGGCCCGATCTCGTGCTGCGATCGTAGTCCGCCGCCATCTGCGCCAGGATGCCATCGCGCAGCCCCAGCGCGGAGTAGCGAAAGCCGGGAAGATGGCAGCGCTCCAGCAACTCCGCATAGGCCACCGCGCCGGCACAAATGATTTCCGCGCGCCGCGGACCGATCCCGGGAACCTTCTGCCGCTGCTCCAACGTTTGCCGTGTGATCTGGTGGGCTATGCGGCGTATCATCTCGCGTGTAGCGTAAGTCGCAGGCCGCCGCTTCCTGGGGCGCGCCAGATGGCTGGCGGCGCCCACCAGTGCGGCGGCTGTGCCGGAGGTGGCGATCACTGCGCCCACACGTGCGGTCTTGATTCGATCTTGAATGCGCGTAATCTCCCGCGCCACAAATCCCTGGAGCCTCTTCAGTTCGCTCTTGCGAGGCGGGTCGTGCTGAAGGAATTCGCCGGTCAGGCGCACGGCTCCGAGCGGCAAGCTCACCGTATCCCGGATTTGTCCCTCGCGCGAAAGCGTGAGCTCGCAGCTGCCGCCGCCGAGGTCCATCAGCAGAACGCTGTGGGCGCCCACGCGGCCAGCCGAGATAATGCCAAGGTGAATGAGGCGGGCCTCTTCCAGTCCGGAAATGATTTCGACCGTCCAGCCCGTCGTCGAGCGTATCCACTCCAGAAATATGCGTGAATTGCGGGCATCGCGCAGAGCCGCCGTAGCCACCACTTTTACCGAATCCGTCCCGCATTCCTGTATGGCACGATTGAAGCGGCGCAACACGCGCACCGTTTCCGACATCGCCTCCGGCGAAAGCAGTCCGCCACTGAAGACGCCTTCCCCCAATCGAGTAACTTCGCGGTCTTCGTGGATTTCCTTCAGCCGCCCGGCTTGCAGTCGGGAGATTTTCAGACGGACAGAATTCGATCCGATGTCGACGGCGGCAAAGGTGGGCATGAGGTATCGATCGAATGTTAACGATCAGTCATCTCACAACCGAGGCGCGTCGCGCAAGCTGGTGCGCTTCCCGGTAGTGGGGTCAGGTTGAAACTGGCCTCTGCAACCGCCCGGGCGGGCAGCGGAAATTCACGCCGCGACAGTCGAGGTTTCCGCAAATGGTACGACCGACCCGGTGGTTACTCCTTGGTACCCCCACCCCCCTCCCCCCCTGTCTAATGGAATCATGGGTTTGGCAGGATTTTTTTGCTTTGGTCTTTGAAACCTAAGGACTTATATCAAAGTATTCCGGAATAAGGAGTTAACGGAAAATAGCTTTGCCGCGCTCCCAATTTGGGAACAGGTGGAGGGCTTTCGGGTGCTATCTGGGTTTTCAAAGAGCGCTGGCAAATGGCTCTCGTGCCTCATCGAGGCCCGTCTCTGGAGACGGGCACAGTTCTGCCTTGGCCAATCCGATTTCATTATTGGGGATGGCGCGCGGGATGTCTGTGAGGGCGATCACTCGCTGAATGTGATGAATCAGTGGGAGCGCTTACGATGAAGATCCGGTGTCGGCGGTTCGGAGAATCCAGCCCTTCGCTTCGCGATAGGGCGGGCCCGATGGCCAGCACGTGATGATGAAGTATGGCCGCCCGAGAGTGCGGCTTCCGAGTAGCCGACTAGCCAAGTGACCGGCCGATTCTGGGGTTGCCAGTGCTATCGGGATTTGTCGTCGACAATCCATTTAGAACGTCTGACAAAACCCGATTCGCAGTGTCTAACTTGGGAATTGCCAGTCGGACTAAGCCATTTTTTCTTCGCCGCCGCAGTCGAAAAGTGGGATAATTCGCGCGCGACTAAGCATTTCGCCTCCCCGAAGAGCAGTCCCCGCCCGTTGAGACGCAGCTCCCCCTGAGGCGAATGGCCCGAATTATCGGGAAAAGTAACTCCATCAGACAAATTGTTAGGGGGAAGAGAAAGCCCACATCCCTACATGAAGCGCAAGAGTTAGGGAAATGCTTATGAACAAGCCAAAAGCAAAAGGAGAGCTCTTTATGAAATCGAAAAAGCTTTTGCTATTTGCCGTCGCTTTTGCAGTTATCACGCTCCCTGTTGCTGCGCAGAACCAGCCATGGGGCCTGCCATGGGGAACCTATGCCTTTACGGGCGACGATGGGTGTCTCGGTTCATCGGGATTTGACCCTGCTACTCTGACACCTACTGGGCCAACGGGCATTGCGTCGTTTTCTTCGAGCGGAACCTTCACATTCAACGCGTCCTGGTGGAAGACAGTAACAGGATCAGGAATAGCGAATTTCACAAATGTCGGGTACAGCACCAACCCCGACGGCAGCGGGAACGGATTTTCGCAAACCGTGACGCTCCCATTCACTTACACGGTAGGCAAGGACGGCGCATTGACAGTGGTGCCCGGAACCCTGTCTGCGATATACATCACGGGGCCACACCCGGGGTACACATTCACTAAAGTCGGTTTGGCCCCCTTCACTGGTCAGATTGCGCTGAACGGAAGCATAGTCCTCACCGGCTCAGCCCCGGCAGTCGAAACGGCGTTCAGCTCGAGCGGCGTCGTCATTGACTATGAAATCTGTCACCGGACGCGCACCCTCGTGCCCGTTCTGCCCTAGGAGGGTTGAAGAAGGTTTCTCTCACCTAGACCGAAAGCTCCCGCATCGGAAAGGTGCGGGAGTTTCTTGTCGCCTTGCCGCCGGCTTGCGAGTGGACGGCAAACAGGTCAGCCGAAGACTGCGCCAGCTTGTCGGGTTCGAGATTCGGGGATTCGCTGAAGCTTTCCAGAAGGCGGCTGGCGACTTGTTTTCGGCTATTCACGTTGTTCCTCGCACCGCCATTGAACCCGGCCAGCCCAAGAAGGGGGTTAATGAGATGGTCCGCCGCCGAGTAGGATTTGTTT
>Ga0187890_10001925_pt1 | contig 14646 bp, 14 predicted proteins | sample June2016WEW_21_1_FD_133005 | JGI IMG/M metagenome (GOLD analysis project Ga0187890, IMG submission 133005) | Peatland microbial communities from SPRUCE experiment site at the Marcell Experimental Forest, Minnesota, USA - June2016WEW_21_10 | ecosystem: Environmental > Terrestrial > Soil >... | reverse complement strand
CAAGTTCTTCAACTACGCCCTGGCCGACCGCATCGGCGTCGCCGTGCCCCGCACCGTGCTCCTGCCCCACAAGCAGCATCCCCCCTCCACCACCGAGCGCTCCATGCGCAATCTCCGCTACCCCCTCAATTGGGACGAGATCTTCGATTACGTCGGCTTCCCCGCGTTCCTGAAGCCGCACGCGGGCGGCGGCTGGAAGAATGTCTACAAAGTGGATAACCCCCAGGAGCTTTTCGCCGCCTACGATCAAACCGGCGATCTCTGCATGACCCTCCAGAAGGCCGTGGACTTCACCGACTACTTCCGCTGCTACGTCATCGGCCAGGAGAAAGTCTGGGTCATGCGCTACGATCCCAAACAGCCCCACGCCGACCGCTATGTCAAGAACGCGCCGCCCATCGAACCCGCCATGTACCAGCGCGTGGTCGGCGATGCGCTCAAGCTCTGCCGCGCGCTGGGTTACGACATGAACACCGTCGAGTTCGCCGTCGAAGACGGCGTGCCCTACGCCATCGACTTCCTGAACCCCGCCCCCGATGCCGACATTCACTCCGTCGGCCCCGAGAATTTCGAGTGGGTGGTCAACGCCATCGCCGAGCTAGCCGTACAGAAGGCGCTAAGCGATGAAAACCCCGCCCGCGCCTACCGCTGGTCCACTTTCCTCGGTAACACAACCACCAGCCACCAACCACTAGCCACGGCGAGCAAAGCTCGCCCGGAGGCCACCCATGAAGCCTAGCCTGACCATCGGTATCGAGGAGGAATATCAAACCATCGATCCCGAAACCCGCGACCTCCGCTCCCACATCGGTATGGAAATGATCGAACAGGGCAGAGCCGTGCTCGTCGAGCGCGTCAAGCCTGAGATGCACCAGTCGGTCATCGAAGCCGGCACGCGCATCTGCCGCAACATCCAGGAAGCCACGCACGAAATCCACATGATCCGCCGCAACCTGATCGACCTGGCTAAACAGAACGGTCTGCGCCTCGCGGCCGCCGGCTCGCATCCCTTCGCCAAATGGAGAGAACAGGATATCTACCCGGACGAGCGCTACCACACCATCGTCGAAGACATGCAGATGGTGGCGCGCGCCAATCTGATCTTCGGCCTGCACGTCCACATCGGCGTCGAAGATCCCGAAACCGCCATCCACATCATGAACGCCGCGCGCTATTTCCTCCCGCACATCCTGGCGCTCTCCACCAACTCGCCCTTCTGGCAAGGCATGGATACCGGCTTCAAATCCTACCGCGGCAAGGTCTTCGACAAGTTCCCCCGCACCAACATCCCGGACTATTTCCCCAGCTACGGCGAATACGAAAGCTTCATCAACCTGCTCATCAAAACCAACTGCATCGATAACGCCAAGAAAATCTGGTGGGATATCCGCCCGCATCCCTACTTCTCCACGCTCGAATTCCGCATCTGCGACATCCCCATGCGGGCAGAGGAAACCATCGCGCTGGCCGCGCTCATCCAGGCCACCGTGGCCAAGCTCTACAAGCTGCACTCCATGAATCAGGGCTTCCGGCTTTATCGCCGCGCGCTCATCATGGAAAATAAGTGGCGCGCCCTGCGCTACGGCATCGACGGCAAGCTCATCGATTTCGGCAAGCGCATCGAAGTCCCCCTGCGCGATCTCATGGACGAATACTTCGAAATCATCGACGACGTCGTAGACGAATTAGGCAGCCGTCAAGAGATTAACTACATCCGCGAGATACTAAAGAATGGTACGGGCGCGGATCGCCAGTTGCGCGTCTGGAATGAAACTCACGATATGAAAAAAGTGGTCGACTACATCGTCGAAGAAACCGAAACGGGCATCTACCATACAGAGGAGAGGCAGGGGGCGGCATCGTGAACCAGGTGTCGAAGTCAGTGCCCGTGGAACCCTCGCTCGTTGAGGGAGCGCGCAACGCGGTCGGCGTCTGCCTGTGCGTTCAGCCGCACGAAAAAGTAACGCTGATCACCGATCACGCTTCGATGGAGATTGCCGCCGCTCTGGCCGCCGAACTCGATGCCTTAGGCGCACCGTATAGCTTCTGGACGCTCGAGGAGGTTGCCCCGCGCCCACTCTCCGAGATGCCGCAGCCGGTGCTCGATGACCTCGAGACCAGCCAGGTCAGCATCTTCGCCGCTCAGGCGCAGGCCAACGAGCTCCGCTCGCGCATGCACATGACCGAGGTCGTCACCCGCCGCAAAATCCGTCACGCCCACATGGTCAACATCTCCAAGCAGATCATGCGCGATGGCATGCGCGCCGATTTCCGCGAGGTGGACCGCATCAGCCTGCAGGTCATCGAGATCGTCCGCGCCGCCGCCCTTATCCGCGCCAAGACCCCTGCCGGCACCGACCTGGTCGCCGAAATGAACCCGGACTACAAGTGGCTCAAGACCAGCGGCATCATCAGCCAGAATACCTGGGGCAATCTGCCGGGCGGCGAGATCTTCACCACCCCCGGCGAGGTCAACGGTACCTTTGTGGTGGATGGCGTCGTCGGCGATTACCTCTGCGCCAAGTACGGCGATTTGCAGGGCTCGCCGCTCACTATCCTCATCAAGGGCAACCGGCTCGCCGAGGTGCACAGCGCCAACCACGCTCTCGAAGACGAATTCTGGCGCTATACTCATACCGATGAGAACAGCGACCGCGTCGGCGAGTTCGCCATCGGAACCAACATCGGAGTCCGCGACGTGATCGGCAATATACTGCAGGATGAAAAAATCCCTGGCGTGCACATCGCTTTCGGCGATCCCTATGGCAGTTACACCGGCGCCCCCTGGCGTTGTTCCACGCACATCGACGTGGTCGGGCGCAAATTCGATATCTGGGCCGACGACCGCATGATCATGCGCGCCGGCGAATTCATCCTGGAGGGCGGGCTTTAGCCCGCGCGGGGCTTGAGCCCCGCCAACTAACTAACCAATGATCCCCACCCTCCGAGACCCGTTCAACGCCGCCTTCACACCAGAGAAGTACGCCGCGTTCATCGCCCGCATGGAAGCGCAGTCCGGCACACCGCTGGCCTTTCGCCATAGCGAGACCCCCTGCTTCTTCCCCACCGCCCTGATCGGAGCCATGGCGCGCGAAGGCGCGGAACTAATCCAACAGTTGACCACCCCGGAGTACCAACAAATCGCCCGCCAGGCCGTCCCGCCACAATTCGATGTGCCCGCCGAGCCGGACCACCCGCTCTTCCTGCAAGTGGATTTCGGCCTCGTGCGCGAACCCACCGGACAAATCGCGCCGCGCCTGGTCGAAATTCAGGCCTTCCCCTCGCTCTACGCCTATCAGCCTGTGCTGTCGCAGGTGTACATCGACGCCTACGGCCTCGATCCCAACCTCCGCTACCTGCTCGGCGGCCTCTCGCTCGCCGGCTACAAGGCGCTACTGGGCCGCGCCATTCTCGGCGGACACGATCCCGAAAACGTCATCCTCATGGAGATCGATCCGCTGCATCAAAAGACGCTGGCGGATTTCGTTTTGACCGAGCGCATGTTCGGCGTGCGCGCCGTTTGCGTCACCCACATTCGCAAAGACGGCCAGCGCCTTTTCTACGAACGTGATGGCCGCAAGATCCCGATCCACCGCATCTACAACCGCACCATCGTCGATGAGCTGCAGCGCCGCGGCATCACGGCCGCCTTCGATTTCCGCGACGATCTGGACGTCGAATGGGCCGGCCATCCCAACGACTATTTCCGCATCAGCAAATTCTCAATCCCCTACCTGCGGCATCCCTCGGTGCCCCAGACCTGGTTTCTCGACCAGCTCCATCACATCCCGCAGGACACGCATAATTACGTGCTGAAGCCGCTCTACTCCTTCGCCGGTCGGGGCGTGCGCATCGGTCCCCCGCGCGAAGAAATCATGGCCATCCCCCCCAGCGACCGCCGCAACTATATCCTGCAGGAGCGCGTCAACTTCGAGCCGGTCATCGAAACGCCGCACGGCAAAACCATGGCCGAAATCCGCATCATGTACATCTGGCTCGACGAACTACGGCCCGTCTCCCTCCTGGTCCGCATGGGCCGCGGCGCCATGATGGGAGTGGACCACAACAAAAAACTGGAGTGGGTCGGAGCCTCCGCGGGCCTTATTCTGACTTCTGTCTTCTGACTTCCGTCTTCTGACTTCTGTCTTCCTTCTTCTAGCTGCTCACCCGCAGCACTGCCGCCCCCCGCACCGCGTCGTTCTTCAACATGCCCAGCGCGCGGTTAGCCTCCGCCAAAGGAAACTCCTGCACCTCGGTATGAATCGGAATCTCCGCCGCGATCTTCAGAAACTCCTCTCCATCCTGCCGCGTATTATTAGCCACGCTGCGAATCACGCGCTCGTGATACAGCAGGTTGTAATCCATCGCGGGAATCGGACTCATGTAAATGCCGCCCAGCGCTACCGTGCCGCCCTTCTTCAGCACCCGCAGCGCCGACACCACCAACTCGCCCGCAGGCGCGAAAATGACCGCCGCGTCCAGCTTCTCCGGCGGCTGATCGTCGCCCGATCCGGCCCACTCCGCGCCCAATTCCCGCGCCAGTTCCCGGTGCCGCTCGTCGCGCGTCATGGCATACACCCGCACGCCCCAGTGCCGCGCCACCTGGATCGCCACGTGCGCCGCCGCCCCGAAGCCGTATAGCCCCAGCGCGCCGTCCGGCTGGATCGCCGACACCCGCAGCGACCGGAATCCGATGATCCCCGCGCACAACAGCGGCGCGGCGGCCATATCGCTGAAGCCCTCCGGAATCGGATACACAAAGCTCTCGGCCGCCACAATGTACTCCGCATAGCCGCCATCCACCGTGTAGCCGGTGAACGTCGCGGCCCCGCAAAGATTCTCGCGGCCCGTGCGGCAGTATTCGCAAACGCCGCAAGTGCGATGCAGCCACGCCACCCCCACGCGCGTCCCCGCACCGAAGCGCCGCGCCCCGGCGCCGCAACGTTCCACCGTCCCCACCACCTGGTGCCCCGGAATCACGGGACGCTTGCGCGGCGGCAGCTCCCCTTCCACCACGTGCAGATCGGTTCTGCACACGCCGCATGCATGTACCTTGACCAGCACCTCGTCCGCGCCCGGTTCAGGCATGGGCGCTTCTTTGAACGCCAACGGATTCTGCTCGATCGGCGCAGCCGATTCCAAGACGCAAGCCCTCATCCCAATGCCTCCTCATCCACCTGTGGGGCAGGTTGACAACTTGTTGACAACCCGAACGCCATGCAACAGTTTATCGCCAAATTCGAGAAGGATATCCAGGGTGCGATGTCCGGTGAGGATCATGTGAAGGGGATCGGTCAAAAGGTCAACCGAGCGGCGCTGGCTCCGCTTAAGCAGCACAATGTCGCGGGAGGGCAGGATAGCCGCAACCAAAAAAGGCGGCCTGAGAGGCCGCCGCAGGCCGAGGGCCTGCCCCACGAAGACTAAACGCTGAAGGAGCTGCCGCAGCCGCAGGTGGACTTCACTTGCGGATTGCTGAACTTGAACCCGGAGCCTTCCAGGGTCTCGACATAGTCGACTTCGGCCCCGTCCAGGTATAGCAGGCTGGCCTGGTCGACGAAAAGCTTCAGGCCGCCGAAGTTATAGGTCTTGTCCAACATGTTGGGTTGGTTCTCGAAGGCCATCGAGTAGCTGAAGCCCGAGCATCCCCCGCCGACCACCGCGATGCGCAGTCCGGCCGGCTTGGGCTCCTGCGAGTCCAAAATCTCCCTTACTTTGCCGACTGCCTTTTCCGTCATTTGCACCATATGAAGTCCGACTCCTGTTTGAGAACTTGTCCCGCTACGCCATTATACACGAGGCGGACCGGGACAGCCAACTAAATGGATGCCCCCAAAGCGCTTAAGTTGCGGGAATCTGCTATTTTTGGGAATGGAAGTTGAAACCGCGGGTGATCGGTCCGCGTCGGAATCGGTGTATGGGAACACTGACCGGCGCGTTGCCATTCCCCGGCTTCGGTACCGGGGTTGCAACAAAAACCAGAGTGGATTACCTGAACACCCAGGAAGGCGCATTGGTCCGGCGCGCGCAGGCGGGCGAGGAAGCGGCTTTCCGCGAAATCGTGGAGAAGTATCAATCCAAGGTGTTCTCCATCATCCACGGCATCGTGCGCCAGCGCAACGACGTGGAAGATATTGCGCAGCAAGTGTTTGCCAAGGTTTACCTGTCGATCAGGAATTTCGATTTCCGCAGTTCGCTGATCACCTGGATCTACAAGATCACGGTGAACGAGTGCTTCGACTACCTGCGCAAGAAAAAAGTGCGCAAGCTGGTGTACGAGAGCGATCTGAGCGAAGACGAAGTGCGCCGCGTGGAGAACGCCGATCCCGCGATCGATCGCCAGCCGGCCGCGGATCTGAACCTGGCGCGCCGGGACTACGTCCTGAAACTTCTCAGCCGGGTATCGGAAGAGGAGCGCATGTTATTGATGATGAAGGAAGTTGAGGGGCATTCGGTGGAAGAACTGGCGGGCATGACGGGGATGAACGAAAACACCATCAAGGTGAAATTATTCAGGGCGCGGCAGAAACTGGTGAAGGCCGCGCAGCGTCTGGACAGATTGCCCGGCTTAGTGGCCGGTTGAGCGAAGCAGGTTCCCCGGAAGCGGGCAAGTCGCAAAAAGACTCGCGCGGGGGGAAGAGTAAGGAACTGGTTTTGTAAAGGGAAGAAGCTATGCACGCGGTAATCATTAACGATCTTGAGGAGTACTTGAGCGGTGACCTGCCGCCTTCGGCTCTGGACCGCTTTCAAGCGCATCTGGAAACCTGCGGCAAATGCCGCCGGGAAGTTGAAGGGATTCAGGAGTCCGCTGGACTGCTGGCGTCGCTGAAACCTGCCGTGGGAGTGGATCCCCCCCCAAGTTTCGTAGCGCAAGTCATGCAAGCGGCTGCGGAACATGCGGTCCCGTCCTTCTGGACAGCCTTCGGGGATTTCGCGTTTGGGCGTCGGGTGGTGTTCGCTTCCTTGTTGACGCTGGCGGTGCTGGGCACCGTCCTGGTGTCGCGGGAAGCGGCCTACGCGCCCAATCCAACCACCCCCGAGGCGGTGATGGCCGACGCCGCAGGCTCTCCGAACGCCGGTCAGATGCTGGTGACGCTGGCAAGCTATGAACCATAACGCGCTCGCGAAACCTGCCGCGCTCCAGTTTTGGGAGTCCCCCAAGTTCGCCGGCGTTGGGGTCTTGCTATTGGTGTTCCTGTGCGGGGCCGCGGCCGGAGCCGTGGCCATGAATCTGGGCGCACACGAGGTGCTGCATCCGCACCCGTTTTGGGACAACAGCGCCAAGACCGAATACCTCAAGAGTGTGACCAAGCGGCTGGATCTGACTCCCGATCAGGCGTCCCAGATGGCCAGCATCCTGGACGACTTCGCGAAGTACTATCAAACCGTCCTGTCGGACGGCAGAGCTCGCATTTTTAATATTTTGAACGACGAGCAGAAGCGCAAGTTCGAGCAGATGCTGAAAGAACGCCCGCGCTAGCAAAGAGCGGCCTGAGAGGCCCGGCCCGGAGGGCACCCCTAACTGAGTGCCTGCCCCACAGGAATTCAGGCGACCAGGTGGATGCGGTTGCGGCCTTCGCCTTTGGCGCAATACAACGCCTTATCGGCGGTATGCAGCAGCGCCTTGGCGGATCTCTCTCCGGCGTACTGGACGACGCCGAAGCTGGCGGTTACCTTGCACGTGCGGTCATCCGGCGATCGATACTCCAAGCGTTCCCAATGCTCCCGCAAGCGTTCCATAAGCTGGCCGGCGCGGTCCCCGCTGGTATCGGGCAGGACGATGCAGAACTCGTCGCCGCCCAAGCGCCCGGCGATGTCGGCGCTGCGTATGCCGCCGCGCACGAGTTTTCCGAAAGAGGCCAGGATCTCGTCGCCGGCCGCATGCCCGTGAGCGTCGTTGATGGACTTGAAGCTGTCGATATCGCAGAGGCACACCGATAACGGCTGGCCGGTACAGGCGGCGTCCGCAATGGCGAAGTCGAGCCTGGCCATCAGGGTATGACGGCTCGCGAGGCCAGTCAGGGTGTCGTGCGCGACGTGGTATCGGGCCTTGTGGAAAGCCGCCTCCACCATGGATAGATCGTGAAAGACGACGGCCAGCGACACGCACAGCAGAAAGAGGGCGGCGGCGCAGCTTAGCAACACCATCCATTGCAGGCGGCGGCTGCTGGACTCCTGTTGGGCAAAGCGCGATGTCAGGTTTTCCTGCTCCTGGTGCTCCATATCTTGAATTCCGCGGCGGATTTCTTCGAGGTACTCAGGGCCCCGATCAAAAGCCAGAATGCGGCGGGCGGCTGGAAAGCCCCGGTTATGCCCGATCTTCAGGAGCGCTTCCAGCAGGACCGTGCGTTGGAGGATGAGCGGCTCCATTCTGTCGATACGGGCTTGTTGGCGCGGGCAATCGGCGGTGAGCTTCCGGACCGCGGCGAGCTGGCGGCGGGTTTCGGTCAAGCCGGCGGAGTATGGGACCAGAGTGGACTCCTGGTCCGTGAAGAGGAATGCCCGCAGTCCTGTTTCGGCCACCGTGACACTGGCAGCAGTGGCTTCGAGGCGCGTGAGGACGTCGTGCGTGTGGGCCACCCAGCGGGCGTTCTCCACCAGTTTGTTTGAGGCCTGATAGACAGCGGTAGTGATCCCGATGAGACAGACGGCCAATCCGACAGCCGCGGCTTTGATTTCGTAACTTGCGAACAAGTGCCAAGGATCGCACGGTGCGGGGGTGCGGTTCTAGTTTCTTTTAGTTAACAAACGGCAGAAGACAGAATACAGAAGACAGAAGTCAGAAGACGGAAGTCAGAATCTGCTCGGCCAGGGCGGCGATGTCTCCTTCCATGGGGCGGTCGCGATCGAGGAAGGCGGCCACTTGACGGACGGCATCGTAGATGCGGCGGCTTCCCTGGCCCAGCCGCTGCGGGCCGCCGCGGAGGTCCACGGCCTGGGCCGCGGCCAGCAGCACCATAGCGGTGGCGTTGCGCAGGCACTCAATGGCATCGGCGGCGGTCACGGCGGCGTGCATGCCCAGGCTCACCACATCCTGGTTGTATTGCTCGGTGGGCAGGGAATGGATAGAACTCGGGCCGGCCATCTGGCGAATGGCGCAGGTGAGGCTCGAGATGCTCAACTGCATGCCTTTGAATCCGGAATTGACGCCCGGTTCGGGCACCAGGTTGGCCGGCAGGCCGCCCGAGAACTTGTCGTCCACCAGCACGGCGAACAGCGCATTGGACCAATTGGCTTCAATGGCGAAATCCAGCTTGAGGGTGTCCAGCAGGCGGGAGATGTGGCCGCCATAGAAGTTGCCGGCGCGGTAGAGATCGCCGGTTTCCGGGTCGATGAGCGGGTTGTCATTGGCCGAATTGATCTCGCGCTCGACGACGGCGCGCGCGGCGTCCAGGGCTTCCCAGGCCGGCCCGAGACCTTGCGGCACGCAGCGCAGCGAGTAGCACTTTTGAATATAAGATTCGGTGACGAATCCGCTGCCTTCGAGCAGGCCGAGGACGTGCGCCGCCACGGCAATTTGGCCGGGATGGCCCTTGCTCTCATGCACCCAGGGCCGATAAGGCTCCGACGGCGCCTGGAGCGCCTCTATGGACAGTGCCACCGCTCCCAGCAGAGCGCGCAGCACGCGCCACGCATCCAACCAGAGCAGCGCGGCGAAAGCGGTCATGCCGGTGGTGCCGTTGATCAGCGCCAAGCCTTCCTTGGGGGCGAAACGCACGGTGGCGAGACCGGCGGCGCGCAACGCTTCCTCGGCTGGCACGCGGCGGCCCTGGTAATCGACCTGGCCCATGCCCGTCAGCGCGCGGGCGATGTAGGCGGAAGGCATGAGGTCGCCGGAGGCGCCCACCGATCCGTAGCGCGGGACCACCGGGACGATGCCGTGGTTCAGCAACTCTTCCAGGGCCGAGACCAGTTCCCAGCGCACCGCGGAGGTGCCTCGGGAAAACGTCGCCAGACGCAGCAGCATGGCCGCCCGCACTACGTCCCGCGACAAGGGAGCGCCAGTGCCGCAGGAAAGGTGATTCATCAGGTTGTGCTGGAAGCGTTCGGTTTGTTCGGCATCCAGCGAGAATCTGATGTTGCCGCCCACGCCGGTATTGACGCCGTAGATACGGTCGCCGGCGGCGAGGCGCTCCTCCAGTTTTACGCGGCCTTGCCGGATGCGCGCGCGCGCCGGCTCGGCAAACTCCACGCGCGCCTCGCGGCGGGCTACGTCTTCCACATCTTCGATAGAGATCGGGCGAAGGCCCAGGACCAGGCTGTTTGGCATGATTATATTCGACGGCAGGCGCTATTATTCGATTGTAAAGCTCTGGCGGGCCTCGGCGGTCTGGCTGCCCACGCCGTCATGCGCGGTGACTAACAGAGTGTACTCGCCGGGGCGGGTATCGGGCTTGGTGGCCAGGCTGAAAACGGCGGGCACGTAGCGCTTGGGATAAAACGACTGGCTACGGTCCGCGCCCGCCTGCGGCTGGGTGTAGATGGTCTTGCCGCTGGGCGCGAGCACCGCTACGTCATAGCTGACGTCGATGGAATTGGTCTCGCCGTACTTGAAGCCGATCATATCGAAGCGCGCCCAGACCGCGTCTCCGCGGCGGTAAGCGGCCTTCGACAGAGCTTCCCTGTCATCCTCCCCGCGGAGGAAGCGGATATTGCGGATCACCAGGGTGTCGCTGGGGTCCACACGGCGCCCGTGAACTTCGAAGGGGACCTCTTTGGCGGCCGTGGCGTTGGCAATCAGGTCTGTGACGGAAATGGCGATTTTGTAGGTGCCCGAATCGGCCAGGGGCGGAATGACGATTTCCTGGTGGACGGTGGGCTTCCAATTCTTATCCTCCGGGGCAAGGGTCTCTTCGATCTCGGCCGATACTGGCTCCATGAGACGCACGCCGTGCGGATCGAAGGCGTCCAGCTTGTAGCTGAGGTGCACGCGATCGACGGAAGAGGCGGTAAAGCCGTCGACCTGGAAGCTGAAAAACATGGTTTCGCCCGGATCGTGCGCAAAACTGTTGGGCACGGCGGCGCCGCCGTCCCGATCGGAGACGGTGGGCCTGACGACGGCTAGGGGCACAGCGGCCCCCCACAGCGAACCGGCCAGGAGGAGAAGGAGCAGGGCTGGGTGAGGACCTAGCACCTTATTGGTGGATGTCATGATCGTCTTCATTGCGGTGTCGGCATGTCGGGTGTTTCCGAGGCGAAGGTGAGCGGGATATCGATATCGTGGTTCTTCTGGCTGGTTTCATCGGTGACGCGCAGGCGATAGTGCTTGGGCGGGACGTCGAAGACGACATTGCCCTGCAGCGTTTCGGCGGGCTTGACCCGCCGCAGGTAACCGGTCCAGTCGGGGACCTGGTCGCCGTTGGAGAGTTCGGCATAGGTCTGGCCGGCATCGTCCAGCAAGGTCAGGGTGGGGACCATGAGTTCGGTAGAGCCGCCATTGACCACGCTGAGGCGGATCAGGAAGAAGCGGTCTTTGGGCACCCGCGCGTCGGTGCCTTGTCCCAGTTGGGCTTTCCATTGGTCTTCGAAGACGTTATAGACCAGCGAGCCGGCGGTCACGCGCTCTCCCATGCGGTGAAGCTGGATCTCGGTCGGCGCGACGGGGGCGCATCCGGTAGCGGCCGCGAGGCAGACGAGGGCGGCGGCGGCCATAAAGGATTGCAAAGTGTGCATAGAGGAATCTTGCGCCGTGGAGGTACCGGGTGTCAAGCGGGCGGTGGAAGGCCGATTGCCAATCGGCCTGCAGGTTGCCAACCTGCCCCACAAGAAGAATTAGCCGCCGCGGCTCATCTTCCTGGAAATGAATAAGGCCACCTCCAGGGCCTGCTCGTAATTGAGTCTGGGATCCAAGCCGGATTTGTAGGCCAGCTTCAGATCGGCCTCGCGCAACCCGCGCGCCCCTCCGATGCACTCCGTCACGTTCTCGCCGGTGACTTCGATATGGATGCCGCCCAGCCGGTTTCCGCAGGCCGCGTGAATGTCGAAGGCCTGGTCGATCTCGCTGAGGATCTCCTCGAAGTTGCGGGTCTTGATGCCATCCGCCGTGGTGCGCGTATTGCCGTGCATGGGATCGCAGGACCACAGCACGGTCTTGCCGGTGGAGTGCGCGGCTTCGATGAGCGGCGGCAAAAAGCGGCCGATGGAGTCCGCGCCGAAGCGATGAATCAGCGTGAGGCGGCCGGGTTCATCGTCGGGGTGCAGGATTTCGACAATTTGTTTGAGCGTGTCCGGTTGCATTCCCGGCCCAACCTTTACGCCGATGGGATTGCGGATGCCGCGGAAGAATTCCACGTGCGCGCCACCGGGATCGGCCGTGCGCATACCAATCCAAGGGAAATGGGAGGAAAGGTCGTACCAGCCCTCCTGCCGGGGTACGCGGCGGGTCTGAGCCTGCTCGTACAGCAGATGCAGACCTTCGTGGCTGGTGAAAAAATCGATCCATTGCAGTTCGCCCGGATGCACGCCCATGAGGCTCTCCATGAAGCGGATGGACTCGCCGATCTGGTGGGCGATGCGCCGGTACTCATCCGCCATGGGGGAATCTTTCACCCAGTCCAGGTTCCAGTAATCCAGGCGGGCGGGGTCGACGAAACCGCGGCTGACCAGGGCGCGAATGAAGTTGAGCGTGAGCGCGGCGCGCTCGTAGCCGCGCAGCATCAACTGCGGATCGGGGGTGCGCGCGGCAGCGGTGAACTCGGGGGCGTTGATCAGGTCGCCGCGGTAGCTGGGCAGGGTGACGCCGTGGCGCGTTTCAAACTCGTCGGAGCGGGGCTTGGCATACTGGCCGGCGAAGCGGCCCACGCGGATCACGCGCCGCTGGCCGCCGAGGGCCAGCACCAGGCTCATCTGCAGCAGGATTTTGAGCTTGTTGGCGATGGTGCCGGAGTCGCAATGATCGTAGCGCTCGGCGCAGTCGCCGCCCTGCAGCAGGAACCGCTCGCCGCGCGCGGCTTCCGCCAACTGGGCACGCAGCGCGTTGATCTCCCAAGAGGTCACCAGCGGCGGCAGGGTTGAGATTTCGTCCACTACACGGGCGACCTGGTCTTCGCGCGGGTATTGCGGCTGCTGTTCGGCGGGCCTGGTTTTCCAGGATGTGGGCGACCAGTCTGGCATCCAGCCAACAGCTTAGCAAGTTGTGTTGACGCCGGTGCCTGGATCGGCCCACATCACGGCATGCCGCAAACGGAAGGCCGATTGACAATCGGCCTGCAGGTTGTCAACGTTGTCAACCTGCCCCACAAGACGCTAGAAGAGGACCTTCAAAGCTAACTGCACGTTGCGGGGAGCGCCAGGGCCGATGCCCGGCGCGCCAAAGGATACGTCGTAGGTCGAGCCGACTTGTCCCAAGTTGCTGCCTTGGAGGTTGTTAGCCGGTCCGGAGTAGTTCACGAAATTGAAGATGTTGAAGATTTCAGCGCGAACCTGAGTGGTGACGTGCTCGCCGATCCTGAAGTTCTTGAACACCGAGAAGTCGATCTGGTGATTGGGAGGGCCATAAAACTGGTCAAACTTCTGATTCGAATACGTGCCTGGAGCGGGCGACGCGAACGCGGCGGGGTTGAACCAGTAATAGGTGCTGGTGGCTCGATTTGAGGCGGGCACCCCCGAGAAGGGATCGCCGACCACCTGTGCCCTGTCGGCAAACTCGGACGTGCCGCTGGAATCGTTGCCGGAATAGACGGTAAACGGCGTGCCCGTGAAGAAAGACATCAAGGTATTCAACTGCCAGCCGCCGAGAAGGTTTTGGTGCTGGCTCGGCTGAGGGAGCGAATAAGTCAGGAACATGGAAAACGAATTGCGAATGTCGAAATTCGAATTGCCGTAATCGCACTTCAGGCAATAGCTGTTCTGGGGAATGATGCCACGAGCGTAGGACAGGTCGTCCATAGAGTGCCCGAGGGTGTAGCTGAGCTTGGTGGTGAAGCCGTGGAAATTGGTGGTCCGCACGGACGCCAGGAAGCCGTTGAAATGAGCGTTGCCGACGGAATCCACTTCATTGATGGCGGCGAGGTTCGGAAACTGGCTGTAATAGGGCCGCGAAGTGACCGCCTCGGGCGAACCGATGGGGATCTGATTGATATCCAGGGTGTCCGGCAGGTGGTGACTCAAGCTGCCCGAATAGCCGACCTCGACCACCGCATCCTTGGCAACCTGATACTGAACGTTGAGGTTGGTATTCATGCTGTAAGCGGTGACGAACTGCTGGCTGACGGAGAAGCCGCCGTAGGGGCCGGTGGCCGAACTTCCCGCAAAGATAGGAACGCCGGACGCCAGAGTAATCGGCGACTGATTCACTACGGTCAAAACCGGCGCGGTTCCGCCGATGTTCTCGTTAATGCCCGAGGCGGCGCCGTTGGACGCGGAACTGTTGCCGAAGTAGGAGATATTGGGGACCTGATAGAACATGCCCCAGCCGCCACGGATCACCAGTTTGCCGCCGGCCTTGGGTTGGTAAGCGAATCCGAGGCGCGGACCAAAATCGTGCAGATCGCGGGGCCAGAGGGTGTTAAGGCCGTGTGTGCCGACATAGGTGACGCCGCCGTCGGCGGGGATGAAGGTCGAAATCAGGTTCTTCGGATTCGAGATAGGGCTCTGATACACCCAGTTCAAGCCATAGTTCAGCGTCAGCTTGGGAGTTATCTTCCAAGT
>Ga0187890_10001924_pt1 | contig 14656 bp, 8 predicted proteins | sample June2016WEW_21_1_FD_133005 | JGI IMG/M metagenome (GOLD analysis project Ga0187890, IMG submission 133005) | Peatland microbial communities from SPRUCE experiment site at the Marcell Experimental Forest, Minnesota, USA - June2016WEW_21_10 | ecosystem: Environmental > Terrestrial > Soil >... | reverse complement strand
CGCCGCCGTCCTCGCGACCGTCCTGCTGGTCGGTCTCTATGTGATCGTGTCCGTCGCCGCGGTGGCCTTCGCCGAGCCTGGTCTGGCGGCCTTCAACGGCGACGACTTCCTCGCGCCGCTGGCAAGCGACGTGCTCGGCTCCGGCATCGGCAAATTGTTGATCTTCGCGGTGCTGACCTCGGCCGCCGCCTGCACCCAGACCACGATCCTGCCGGCGGCGCGGACCGCCATCTCCATGGCGCGCATGGGCGCGCTGCCGAAAATATTCGGCGCCATCCATCCGCGCTACCTGACGCCGAGCTTTGCCACGCTGGCCATGGGCGCCGTCTCGATCGCCTGGTATCTCGGCATCGTGTTCATCTCCGACGGCAACGTGCTGTCGGATTCGGTTACCGCGACCGCCATCGGCATCGCCTTCTATTACGGGCTCACCGGCGTCGCCTGCGTCGTCTATTACCGGCACGAGCACCTCAAGGGCGTAAAGAACTTTTTATTCTACGGCGTGCTGCCAGCGCTCGGCGCCCTCATCATGCTGGCGTTGCTGATCGCCGCCTGCATCACTTACAGCGACCCAAGCCAAGGCAAAACCGCGATCCACGGCATCGGCGCGCCGCTGGTGTTCGGCGTGGGGGCGATCGCGTTCGGGCTTATTATTATGGCGTGGGTCCGCCTCACCTCAGCGGATTTCTTCAGGCGCAAGTGTGAGGTTTTTGACGCAGGCTCGCCTCCCGAGTGTAGGTCGGGCTGAGCCGACGGGTGGTTTGCCTACTCGGAAAGAGCGACTCGAGGTGAAAACTAGTCGTGACACCGGTATCGCTGTTGGCAGGGAAATAGGCCCGCTGCGGGCAATTATTAATCAGCGAAACGTCGAACAGATCATCAATGAAAGGCGCATAATCTATCGGGCAAAGCCAAGGTCCGAGTTAAAGCCAGGTTCAATCAGACTGGCTGTTGTCGCGCCCCGCTTCCTTGGGCGATCCAGCCCATTCAGCCACGCATCGTTCGAGATCCTTGGCGTTGTGGCGCATCTGCTCAAACACAAATCCGAGTGCGAAGAAGCGTTCCGCCGCATCGGCGGGGAGACTTCGCGTGAGACCCTCGCGACGGAGCGCGGCCATTTCGCCGGAAAAGGCAGCAAGCGCCGATTCCACGGCATTAAGCGACGGCGGGCCTCCACGCGCCAGCAGCGCCGTTCCGCTCGCCCGTAAGTAATCGGCAAAGGCCGCGCCGAGATGCGCAATCGGCGATGCGAGGCGTGTTGCGAAGGCCTCGGGCAGCGGCGTGATAGCCGCCCTTCCGACCATCACAAGGTCGTGGCGCAACCTGAGCAGCGTGCGCAACAGCGGTCCGGTGTCGGGCCCGACGGTAAGACCCGCCGACCGCTCGTGCTCGGCTTCGGCGCCCACCGCATTCATTTGCACCAAAGCCTGGCCGATGCCGTCCTGAATGCGGTGGAGCGCATCCATGTCGAGACCGTGGGTCAAGCCGGCAAGGAGTTCGCCAAGAGCACGCGCCATCTGATCAAGTGCACGGGCCGCCGCCGCGCCGACCAACGGATGAGCGTTGGATGGCAACAGGAGAAACGAAACGATCAACCCGGTGATGCCCCCGATCGCTACCTCCATGACGCGATCAAGTGCCGAAGCGACCGGAGTCGCGTGGGTCATTATCGGAATCAACAGCACGATGATGGCGGTGACCGGCGCGACGGAGAATCTCGGGTTTATCGCCGCGACGAAGGCAAGCGGGGCCACGGCGAGGGCGAGAACCGCGAGCAGCGCGATCTCGCTCGAATGCGGGACAAGCACGCCGATGGCGCCGCCGTAGATTGCGCCGCCCAGCGTCCCCACGAGATAATCGAACGTTGCCTTCAGCGACCGTCCAACGCTCATCTGCGTCACGATGACGGCCGTCAAGACCGCCCACAACGGCAGCGGAAGTTGCAAGAATTGCGCAAGCGCAAGGGCGACCAGGGCGGCAATCGTCACCCTGATTGAAAGTGCCAACTGCACTCGACGATGACGAACGAGTGCGTGAAGGTTGCTCCAGAGTCTTGTGATGCGCTTCACGCCGACTATCCCCAGACAAAAGCATTCTGAACGGCAAATTAATAGGATCGGCAGGTTATTGGCTGAATAGTACAGGAAAGCGAAGCGCACGGCCCAGACGAAACGGCGGGGAGCTCGAGCGGGGCTTGCTCTCGCGCGCGTATTGGCCGCAATTTTTCTGGCGTCATCGCGTGGTCCGAGATGTGACATAAGCGGGTGTCATCCTGCCTCACGACCGGAACAGCGAATTTTCTCTACTTCTGAGCCTTTTGCGCGCGTTGGCTAAAAGACAATTGCTACTGAATCTTGCTTCACCTGACTGTCCACCGGGTGTGCAGGACTGCGCGATCCTCATGGCTGATCCGCAATTAACGGATGGAACGAAGGTTCGTGAAATGGTGTTGCGCCGCTGTCGTCCAAGTGTCCAGTGCAAAGACATCGCAGCGGAACCGTGCTTCGACGCGAAGCGCAGTTAGCACAGTTGGTGTGGCGCAAACCGGCCGTCATCTTGAGTTGATCGGCACATTGCCTGTCAAGGCGACTGCTGGGCTAGGGCCTGACTCGTGACCCGGCGGACGATGCTATTGGAAGAAAAAATCAGGAGCCAAGCTATGCTTATCGCAAACAGACTTATAGTTGCTTTCGGCGTTGGGCTTTCTGCGGCGTTCGCATCACAAGCCTTGGCGCAACCGGACGTAAATCCACCGCCACCCCTGACAGGCCATGGCCCCGCGCTGAGTGAACACAGAAAAGCGGCGCTCATGAAGTGCACTGATCGGACCCCGTTTGCTTCCGACCGCTACGTGGCATGCATGACCCAGGAAGGCGAGACTCCCTAGGCGCAACTGCCGGGCGGTCGAAACTTCCTGGACGACGAGGAAGCGCGCGATCAGCGCGGGTTGTCGAACTGAGTGTTTGACCAATCAACCTAAGTTTCAGAACGGGGCCGAGACAGCTCTCGGCCGTCGTGAAGGCTGGTCGTTTCGAGCATTGCGACAGTGCATCCTCAGCTCAAGCGGTCGATGCAACACAAGCATTAGATCGTTGGGCTGGGGTTTCGAGTGGAAGCCCTGATCCCGCCTAAAAACCGCCGGTGAGCGGGTATTTACATATCTCGCTGCAGGCCTCGACAGCACCACAATAGGTGGTAAGATTGAGATTCTGGCAACATTACCGCACCGGGCTCGGATCGCTGGGGATGGCATTTCTCCTACCGTTTTTCGAATATGACGTATTCGTCAGCTATTCGCATGGAGTTCAAAGCCCTGGCGCCGACGCGCCGCTCAAGGAGTGGACGCTCGATCTGATCCACAAGCTCGAAACGGATATTCGGGCGGTCGATATCGAATTCGACAATCTGCATATCTGGCGCGACGACCAAGTCGACCCGACCATGCAGATCTCGGATGAAATCCGCGGCAAGGTGAAGGGCTCCGGTATATTGCTGATCGTCATGTCGCCGCGCTACCTGGCGTCGACTTGGTGTCAGGACGAGCTGGAATGGTTCAAGCAGCAGGTGCAGGACCGCGAGCGCGACCAGGGCCGCGTCTTCATCGTTCGCGCGCTCCGCACCGATGAAAATCGCTGGCCGGAATTCCTGCGCGATACCCGCGGCCACCCGATGCCCGGATTCCAGTATCACGACAAGCAGGATTCGATGCCGTATGGCTGGCGCGGCAGCACCGAGCATCGCGAGGCCTATGTTCGCGAATTGTGGCGGCTGCAAACCGCGCTGACCCGGCGGCTGCGGGAATTGCGCGCCAATGCCGAGCGCCGCGCCAAGCCCGAAATCCGGACCGCCGGCGCCGCAAGCTCGCAACGGCGGATTTACCTCCACGCCCGGCCCGAAGATGCGACGGCCTACGACGAGGTCAAGCAAGCCCTGCTGCTGGACGGCATGGCGTCGCTGAGCACGGCGGCCGATCCGGGGCGCGACATCGCCGACTGGATGCGCGAGAGCCGCGCGCGTATGGAGACCGCCAAACGCTGCGATGCGCTGGCGCTGGTGCGCGCCGACGGCGACGAAAAATTCATCGGCGACCTTTTGGAAATCGGCGTCGACGAGCGCGAGCGTATTCAATCCGCCCGCGGCGCGCCGCTGCCCTGCGCGGTGCTCGACCGTTCGGGCGTCGCGTTGCCGATCGACGTGTCGGGTTACGGTATCGAGCGTTTCGACGTCGCCAAGGACGATTGGCGCGGCAAGTTCCACGGCTGGCTGAACAAAGCACAAGAAGCGTCGGCTGCGGCGCCGTGATCACTGAGTCGTCCGCGAGTTCGGAGCTTCTCACCGCGGCCAGGCCGAAAAGTCCCTACCCGGGGCTGCGCCCGTTCGAAGTCGAGGAATGGTCGATCTTCTTCGGCCGCGAGCGGATGATCGACGACGTGGTCGAGCGTCTCGCCGACCATCATCTGGTGATGATTCACGGCTCGTCCGGCTCCGGCAAATCGTCACTGGTGCGCGCCGGCGTGCTGCCCAAGCTGGCGCGGCAACATCTGCGCGCCGGCGCGCCATGGCAGACTTGCAGCATCCGGCCGTCCGGCGGTCCGCTGTGGAATTTGGCGAAGGAATTCGCGCGATTGGAAGGGCGCGGCGAAGACGTCGAAAGAGTCGGCCAGATTTTGGGCCAATTCAACCGCCGCGGCGCGACGCTGTCCGCCATCGCCGGCTCGCTGGGAAACCTCAAAGCGCGGCGGCTGTGCATCCTGGTCGACCAATTCGAGGAGCTGTTTCGTTTCGAGAAAGAAACCAGCCGCGAGGAGGCCGAGCTTTTCGTCGACCTCCTGGTGCGCGGCCGCGATCAACTGCCGACAACCGCGGGAGAAACGGCCTCCCCGGGCGATCAGGGCGCGGCAGTCCACGTCGTGGCGACGATGCGCTCGGAATTCCTCGGCGAATGTGCGCGCTTCAACGGCCTGGCCGAGGCCGTCAATCAAACACAATACCTCGTCCCGCGCATGGACCGCGACGGGCTGATGCGGGCGATCCGCCGTCCGGCGCTGCTTTACGGCGGCGAGGTGAGCCTAGATCTCGCCGAGCGGCTGATTGCCGACGTCGGCGGCCGCGAGGACGAGCTGCCGTTGATCCAGCATGGTCTCATGTACATGTGGAATACCGCGGCTGCGGCGCCGCCCGGAGGCAAAATCATCCTCGATACCCATCTGCTTGAGGCGGCCGGCGGGCTTTCTCACCTATTGTCTGGACACGCCGATGCGATCGTCGACGAAGCCGCTCCCGATCCGGAGCGACGCTACGCGGTCGAGCGATTGTTCCGGGCACTTACGGAGCTGAATGCCGAGGGCCACGCCGTGCGGCGGCCGCAGGTGTTTCGCGATCTCGTTGCCGTGACGCAGATTGGCGCCGATAAGCTGCGCGACATCATCGACGCGCTGCGCCGCGACGGCGTCTCGTTTCTGACGCCCTATTCGCGGCAACCGATCGTGGACAATACGCCGATCGACATCAGCCACGAAGCGCTGATCCGTTGCTGGGATCGCCTGGCCGACCCGCACGACGGCTGGCTGAAACGCGAGTTCGACGACGGCCTGATCTGGCGGTCGCTCGCGGTCGAAGCTAAAGGCTTCAAGACCAGCAAGCATCGCGTTCTGTCGCCGGCAACGACCGAGGAGCGATGGCAATGGTGGCAGCAGCGGCAACTGAACAGCGCCTGGGCGGACCGCTATGACGGAAATTTTCCGTTGGTCAAAGACCTGATCGACGCCAGCCGCCGCAGCGCCAGGCGCAAACGCCAGCTGCAAGCGGCGTTCATCGGCATCCTCTTGCTCATCAGCTGCGCCGGCACCGCCTACGCGGTCAAAACCAATCAGACACGATTGGAGTTGTTGGCCGACCTTTACGTCCGGGGAGCCGTTCTTTCGCACGACAAAGAGCAAGCTCTCAAGGCGAACGACCAATTCAAAGAATGCACCCGATGCCCGAAAATGGTCGTCGTTCCGGCCGGCAGCTTCCAGATGGGTTCGCCAAACAGCGCGGATGCCGAAGACGCCGACACCGACGAGTTTCCGCAGCATCCGGTGACGATCGCGCACCGCTTTGCGGTCTCCGAATTCGAGGTCACGTTCGAGAACTGGGATACCTGTTATGAGCTCGGCGGCTGCCGGGTCAGGCCGGACGACTACGGCTGGGGCCGCGGCAACCGTCCGGTAATTCTGGTCAATTGGGATGACGCGCAGCAATACGTCAGTTGGCTGTCACAGCAGACCGGGAAGACATACCGGCTGCTCAGCGAGGCCGAATGGGAATATGCGGCGCGCGCCGGCACGACGACGTCCTATTCGTGGGGCAACGACATCAAGGCCGACGACAAGGCGATGGCGAATTGCTTCGCCTGCGGCAGCGAGTGGGACGACAAGGAGACGGCGCCGGTCGGCTCGTTCGCGTCCAACGCGTTCGGCCTTCACGACATGCTCGGCAATGTCTGGGAATGGGTCGACGACTGTTATCACACCAGCTACGACGGCGCGCCCGCGGACGGCTCGGCCTGGCAGACCAACGACTGCAACCAGCGGGTTATCCGCGGCGGCTCCTGGGGGGATCCGCCGCAACTCCTCCGTGCAGCATATCGGCTGCGGGGACCCGTCGGCACGCGGTACGACGGCCTGGGCTTTCGCGTGGCGCGGGAGCTGACTCCTTAGATCGATACTCCGTCCGCTCGCTTGCTCGTTTCGGGGGGCCTCTCCCGACTGTTGCCGAATAGGCACGCATCCCAGAATCACGCACGGCATCGCAGTCTTCCCGGTGGACACAGTCTTTCACCGATCAAACTGCTGCCTATAGTGCGCGGTGGTTGCGGAATTGCGTCATCTCGGCCAGTCAGCGCGTCATTCAGGCACACAGATGGTTGGTGATTCGTCCATAAGCCGCGAGACTGCTGGCGCAGCCGTCGAGGCGCCACATGCAACGGGCGGCCGCGGCGCTCGAAAAAAGCTGTTCGGGATGTTGCTGGGCGGACCGCTCGTCGCGCTGGCTTGTGCGCCCTCGCATGCCTGGGCCCAAGTGCAGCCCGGCTGCACCAGCACGTTACCCGCGGTGTACAATCCATTTACGCAGATCATCGGCGGCGTGGTCGGCGCGACCAATGCCATCACGTCGGTGATAGGCACCATGAACACCGCCTTCCAGGCTCAGGGCGATGCGTTCGCGGTCGGATTGCCGAACGCTCAATCCGATGAGATTGCGGGAGGCGCGTGGGGACGAATGATCGGCGGCCGCGCCGACAACACGGCGAGCGGCAATTTTTCCGGATCGATCAGTCCCGGCACCGGCGGCTTTAGCAGCGGCTTCCCGGGCGGCCCTGGCGCGACCGGCACGATCAACTGCCGTTCCGACATTCGGCAGGACTATGCCGGCTTCCAGCTCGGACAGGACCTGGCGCGCCTCAATATCAGCGGCAGCGGCGCCACGCTGCATGTCGGCGTGACCGGCGGCTTCGCCCAATCGCAAAATCAGGACCTGGCCGGATCGGCCTTCACCGGCAGCTTCCAGGTGCCGTTCATCGGCGCTTACGCCGTTTACACCAACGGCCACTTCTTCGCCGACGCCTTGCTGCGCAGCGACTTCTATCAGATGAGTCTCAGCGCGCCGCCGGCGGCGCTGGGCAACCAGAGGCTCGACGCGCTGGGCCTGTCGGAAACGGTGTCGAGCGGCTACAGAATCGATATCGGCAATAACTGGTTCCTCGAACCGTCGGGCAGTTTCATCCACTCGACCACAAAAGTCGACACGCTCAACCTGCCGGGCGGCTACGGCAACACCTTCAATCCGCTGTATCTGCCGCCCGGCATGGTCCAGTTCGGCAACATCGAAAGCTTGCTGGGCCGCGTCGGCGCGCAGGTCGGCACCAGCTTCACCGGCGGCAACGTGTTGTGGGCACCGTTTGCGACCGCGAGCGTCTGGCACGAATTCGCCGGCAACGTCAGCGCGAGCTACTCGGCGCCGGAATTCTACGCCGCAAATGCGTCGTCACACGCGGCCAATCCTTGCGCCATTAATCCGTTCCTCTATCCCAACGGCTGCGGCAACGCGGTTACCGGCACGGTCAGCGGCACCCGGGTCGGGACTTACGGCCAATATAGTGTGGGTGTGTTCGGCCAAATGGTAGGTTCGCCATGGCTCGGCTATCTGAGGCTCGACCTCAAGGATGGCGCCGACATTCAGGCCTTCGGCTTCAACGCCGGGCTGCGCTACCAATTCGATCCGACGCAGCGGACCCCGGGCGCCCTGTATGACGGGCCGGTGCGAGCCGCCGCTTATGACTGGACCGGTGTCTATGCCGGCGGTTTCACCGGCGCGGCATTCGGCCGGACGATCTGGAACTTCCCGCAAACCGCAACATCGGCAAATCCGGTGATCGCCGGCGTCATCGGCGGCGGCACGCTCGGTTACAACAAAGAGATCGATCGGTGGGTCGTGGGCGTCGAAGGCGATGTTGGTTTGACCAACGCCAAAGGCGGCCAGTCGTGTCAGGACGGCGTGAATAATTTCAACATCGTGCAGAATTGCAATAACGACGTCCACATCTTGGCGACCGCAGCGGCGCGCGTCGGTTATACGTGGCTGGACCGCGTGCTGGTGTTCGGCAAGCTGGGCGGCGCGTGGACCAGCAACTCGCTCGACGCCTCGTGCAATGGCGACTCGCTGTTCTTTTCCGGCGGCTGCTTCCCGACCAACAATCCGATCGGCGCCGTGCAGGATTTGACGGTCAGCGATCCCCGCTTCGGCGTGGTCGCCGGCGCTGGCTTCGAACTGGCGTTGACGCCGTCGTGGTCGGCCAAGCTCGAATACGATTATTTGAACTTCGGCTCGAGAAACCTGGTCCTGCCCGACACCACCCCGGTTTCCATCAGGGAATACTTCAACGAGGTCAAATTCGGCCTTAACTATCATTTCAATGCCTTCGATCCCGACCCGACCGCGCCGGCCGCGGCCATCATGCCGGTCAAAGCGCTGGTCAAGGCGCCGCCGCCCGTCGCATCGCCAAACAACTGGACCGGCGCCTACGCGGGTCTCATGGGCGCCGACAGGCTCACCAACGCGCAATGGACCACGACAGCGCTTCCCCTTACCGATTTGATCGCTCCCCTCTTTGGCGTAACGGCTCCCGACCCGACGACCAATCAGTCGAAATTCTTCAGCGCCGCGGCACAGGGTGGAGCATTCGCCGGTTACGACTGGCAAATCACCCGCCGATGGGTTGGCGGCGTCGAAGCCGACGCAGCCTTCGGCGATAGCAGCATGACGCGTGGCGGCATTCCGGGAACGTTCGGCAACGGTTCCGCAGCGGGTGCCCTGCTCATACCCGGCATTGAAGCGCTGCAGGCGGATTCCTCGACGGTCAAGTTCGGCTGGGACGGCAGCGCCAGGGCCAGGATCGGCTATCTCTCCACCCCGACGGTCCTGGTGTATGGCACCGGCGGCGTTGCCTTCCAGCAAATGTCGGTCGGTGCGACCTGTAATGGGCTGCCCGGCTCGTGGTGCGGATCGTTCGTCCGATCCTTCGGGATACCTTTTGTCGAGCCGCCGCGCAGCGAAAGTTTTTCGGTGGTCAAGGGTGGCTGGACCGCCGGCGGCGGCGTCGAGGGCGTCTTGACCGGCAATTGGCTGGGCAAGGTCGAATTCCGCTATGCCGATTTCGGCCACGTCAATCACAATTTCTTCGTCAATACGATCGACGAAGCCGATGTCAGCCTGCACCCGCGCACCTGTATCATCCTTGCCGGCATCGGTTATAAATTCAACGGGACCGGCACGCTGACCGCGCAATGAGTTTGGCGATCCGGCCGCGGGTGCAATCGGCAAGGCAAAGCAAGAGACGTTTGGCGCCGAGGCACTGCACGTTTGGTGCAGTAAGGCATGACGGATGAGCAGGCTCGGTGTCGCCGCGGTCGCTTTGGCTCTGGGGTTGCTGGGCTCGCTATTTTGCGTCGACGCCGCGCTTGCCGAACGTCGTATCGCGCTGGTGATCGGCAACTCTGCCTATCAACACGTTCCGGCGCTGCGCAATCCGACACAGAATGCGCGGGCCATGGCCGCAATGCTCCAAAAGGCCGGGTTTGACGTCGTCGACGGCCAATACAATGCCGGCGATCTGCAGCTCAAACGCTCCATCCGGCAGTTCGAAGATGCCGCCGCCGATGCCGACATCGCCGTCGTGTACTACGCCGGGCTCGGTATCGGCATAAGCGGTACCAACTATCTGATTCCAGTCGATGCGAAGCTCGAGAACGACCGCGACGCCGACGGCGAAGCGGTTTCGCTGCAGCGGCTCGCCGATGCCGTCGGCAAGGCAAAGCGCCTGCGCCTCGTTATCGTCGACGCGTGTCGCGACAATCCGTTTGCGCGCACGATCAAGCTGCAGGCGGGCGCGCTGGGGCAGATCAGCCCCACCTTGGACGCGGCCGATCCGAAACCCAACACGCTGATCGCCTATGCGGCGACGCCGGAATCGGCGGCCGAGGATTGCAATGCCGACGCGAGCCCGTTCACCGCCGCGCTGCGCTACCTGTTCGTGCGCGGATTGGACATTCGCCTGGCATTTGGACGGGTGCGCGAGGAGGTTTTGCGTAAAACCGGCAACCAGCAGGAGTCCTATGTCTACGGGTCGCTTCGGCGCGGCGGCAACACGGCGATTGTGCCGTCGCCCTTTCAGCCTGAAGTGGACCTTCAAGGCGAGAAGAGCGACTACAGCTTGGTCGAAAAAGTCGGCACGGCACGGGCGTGGGAAGTTTTCCTTGTGCAGCATCCGACCGGGTTTTTCTCCGACGATGCCCGGCAGCGGCTGCGCTTGGCCGAAGCCGAGCCGGCGGCGCCCGAGCAACGGCCCGGACCGGCGATCCGCGTCCCAAGTGCCAATGACGAACAGGAGGCGGCGTGCCGCAACGAGGAAGATCGGCTGCGATCGCTTCAAGCGGAGGGCAAAAGCGCGATCGACGATCTGAAAACGCTCGAGCAAAACCTCGTTTGTGAACGGTTGCGGCCGCTGGTCACTGCAGCGCTCGATCGCGCCAACACCGTGCCCAATGTCGACACCCCCGAACAAGTGCGTTCCGCGCAAGGGGAATTGATCCGGCTCGGATGTTTTACCGGCGCCGCAAACGGCCGTCTCGACGCCGCGACCATAGCCGCGATCCTGCTTTACCTGGATAAACAGGGCATCAAACCGAGCGGCGACGTACACATCACCGACGATCTCGTTGCCGAACTGTCGAAGCAAACCGCTCGTGTTTGTCCGTTGGTTTGCCCGCCCGGCAAAGTCGCCAATCACGACCAATGCATCGACTCGACCAAAGGCAAGCCGACGATCGCCCGGCCAGGCGGCAATGACAACTCCACGCGACGCGGCCGCGGCAATCAGGTGGACAGGCCCACCCAGCAGCCGAGCCAGCCCAATCCGGCGCGCACCACCGAGCAAAGGCCTTCCGGCGGCGGCGGCGGCGGTGGCGGCGGCGGCGCCGCCCACATCGGGGTCACGCCCGGTGTCGGCTTTTGATTAGAGCCTGATCCCAATTCGCAGCGCGCTACGCGCGCTTTCACCCCCACCCACCGCGCACGACTTCGCAGGGCAGGATGAAGGTATCTCGCGCCGATGACATGCATTACAGTTGCGCATGAGGAGTAAAAGCGGGGAGGGCATCGGTGGCGCAGGAAATCGGTGGCGTGGCGCAGGCTGAGCCGAGCGGCGCCGAAGATTTTTGGCCGAAGGGCTGGTGGGCGATCGTCGACTACAAGATCGGCATCATTCCGCTGCCGGTCTTTGTCATCCTCATCGGCGTCATCGGCGGCTTTGCCGCCACCGGTACGGTGCCGTCCGATATTTTGATGGCGATCGTGCTGCTCTCGATGGGCGGCTTTGCCTGCGCCGAATTGGGCAAGCGCATCCCGATCATTCGCAACGTCGGCGCGGCGGCGATCTTCGCCACCTTCATCCCGTCGTTCCTCGCCTTCCATCATCTGTTGCCGGCCTCGATCCTCAATTCCGTCACGCAATTCACCAAGGACTCGAACTTTCTTTATCTGTTCATCGCCTGCATCATCGTCGGCAGCATTTTGGGCATGGACCGCGGCGTTCTCATCAAGGGCTTTCTCAAGATTTTCATTCCGTTGGCCTGCGCGTCGGTGGTCGGCGGCATCGTCGGCACCATCATTGGCACGCTCTTAGGGCTCGGCGCCTATCACACATTCTTCTTCGTCGTCGTGCCGATCATGGCCGGCGGCGTCGGCGAGGGCGCGATCCCGCTGTCCATCGGCTATGCGCAGATCCTGCACCAGGGGCAGGGCGATCTGTTCGCCCAGGTGCTACCGCCGGTGATGCTCGGCAGCCTGACCGCGATCCTGCTGGCGGGCACGCTCAACTTTGTCGGCAAGAAATATCCGCATCTCACCGGCGAAGGGCGCCTGCAACCCGGCGAGCATGACGAACTTGAATTCGAGGAAGACCACGACGAGACCTATGTCGACGTGACGACCATCGCCGCCGCCGTGGTCACCGCGGTGACGCTTTATCTGATCGGCGCGCTGACGCAGCGGCTGTTCGGCTTTCCGGCGCCGGTGGCGATGCTTGTTCTCGCGGTGCTGCTGAAGCTCGCGCGCGCGGTGTCGCCTTCGCTGCAGCTCGGCGCTTTTCATGTCTACAAGTTCTTCTCGACGGCGGTGACCTATCCGCTGCTGTTCGCCATCGGCGTATCGCTGACGCCCTGGGACAAGCTGGTGGCGGCCTTCACCTTGCCCTATCTGATCACCATCGTTTCGACCGTGGTGTCGATCATCGCGACGGGATTTTTCGTAGGCTCCTGGCTGAGAATGTATCCGATCGACACCGCCATCGTCACCGCCTGCCACAGCGGCCAGGGCGGCACCGGCGACGTCGCCATCCTCACCGCGGGCAATCGGATGCAGCTGATGCCCTTCGCCCAGATCGCCACCCGCATCGGCGGCGCGGCGACCGTGACTTTGGTGCTGATTATTCTGTCGCAGATCGGGTAGTGCAATGCGGGGAAGGTGCGCGCCGCGATGGACGACCACGCTAGGTCGCTTCGCCGCAGCGCGCTGAAAGGCCGTTGTCCGCCACGCGGCGATCCTTTAACGTCCCCGCCCGCAGAACCACCCTAGAGATAATAAAAAAGGCCTGCGACAGGGGAGAACGAGATGCGCGTCACAATACGTAAATCCTCGATGTGGACGGCTGCCGCCGCCGGCATTATTGCTGCAGCTTGCGCGTTGCCACCCGGCGCGGCGCGTGCGCAAGCGCCGATGGTGATGAAGATATCGCTGGCCGCGCTCAATGATCCGCTGCATCAATTCGCCAAGGATTTTGCCGCTTTGATCGACAAGGATTCCGGCGGCCGCATCAAGACTGAGATCTATCCGGCAAGCCAGCTCGGCTCGATTCCGCGTCAGATCGAAGGCACGCAATTCGGCGCCATCCAATGCGTGATTACGCCGCCGGAATTCTATTCGGGAATCGACGAGCGCTTCGAGGTGATGGCGGCTCCTGGGCTTGCCGCCTCGCTGGCGCACGCGCAGCGCCTCGCCGGCGATCCGGAAGTGCTGAAACTGATGCTGTCGCTCGGCGCCGACAAGGGCTTGCACGGCGTCGCCATGTTCACTTCGCAGCCGTCATCGATCATCGCCAAAAGCGCGGTGCGCCATCTCGCCGATCTGCAGGGCAAGAAGCTTCGGGTCTTTGCCTCGCAATTCCAGAGCGTCGCCTTCGGCCGGCTCGGCGTGACCCCGGTGGCAATGACGCTCGGCGACGTGCTGCCGGCGCTGCAGCAGGGCGCCATCGACGGCGCCGTCGCCGGCACCGTGATCTATTCGGCGATGCACTATGTGGACGCCGCGAAATACGTCACCAATATCGGCCAGCCGGTGATCTTCGGCTACGCCGCCGTCAGCAAGAAATGGTACGATGCACTGCCTGCGGACTTGCAGCAGGTGATCGATAAGGATGCTGCAACCGCAATGACGCAGGTCAATCCGCAAACCGTCGAGATCGACGCCAATGCCGACAAGCGCTGGCTCGACAGCGGCGGCGAGTTGATCGACCTGCCGGCCGACGAGCAGGCTTCGATGCTCAAAACCTTGTCGAGCGTTGCCGAGGACGTATCGAAGACCAAGCCCGCGGTCAGCGCCGCCTATCAGATCGTGGCCGCCGCCGCGCAGCGGACCAAATAGCCGCGGCGCCAGGTTGGCCGTCGCCAGGGGGGAATGACATGGGGCTGGCAAAACGTAAATATTCCGCGCTGGCGCTGCTTGCGGCCGGCGCGGTTGTCTTGGCATCGGCGTTCGGCACGGCGCGCGCCGACGACAAGACCTATGTGATGAAGATCGGCACGCCGACCGTCAACGACACGCCGGAGAACTTCGTCAGGCTGTTCGGGCCGATGGTCGAAAAGGATTCCGGCGGCCGTATCAAGATCGAGCTTTATTCCGCCTCAAAACTCGGACCGATGGCGCGCGAGATCGAGGGCCTGCAATTCGGCTCGATCGAATGCGCGATCATTCCGCCGGAATTCTTCGTCGGCGTCGACGAGCGCTTCGAACTGCCGGCGACGCCGGGGCTCGTCGATTCGCTCGCCCATGGCCAGCGGCT
>Ga0187890_10001923_pt1 | contig 14660 bp, 10 predicted proteins | sample June2016WEW_21_1_FD_133005 | JGI IMG/M metagenome (GOLD analysis project Ga0187890, IMG submission 133005) | Peatland microbial communities from SPRUCE experiment site at the Marcell Experimental Forest, Minnesota, USA - June2016WEW_21_10 | ecosystem: Environmental > Terrestrial > Soil >... | reverse complement strand
ATCCCTGAGAAAAGATCAAGGAGCCTGCCAAGATGGAAAATCAGATAGATAGGAATAAGCCAACAGTTATAGGCAGACTCTCGCTAACACCCTACAGCCACTAGAAAAACTCGCTCTTGTTACGTACAGTGTTGTAAATTGCTCAGTTAGGCTTTCGGCCATCATAGCACTGGAAATCAGTTAATCACTTGGCATAAAACAGAATGAAAACTCGCGACATAATGCGCCGCTACGATGAACAGGAGATCGTCACTCATTTTCGAGGGCTTGTTTTTGACGATGAGTACCAAGAGTACTTGCGTTTTCATTGCCGCAGGTACTCGGTATTGCTTGCGGTTATTGAGAGTTGCGCAAGAATGCTTTCAGATCACATCGGGAGCCCATGCCGGCGTCTTCTCGATGTCGGCCCAAACTTCCTGACGCAATACTTGCGCGATACGTTTCCCACCTTCAGTATTGACAGCCTTGGATTTGAAGATCATCAGTTCAAATGCCGAGACCGTGATATTCACATCGAATATGACCTTACACACACAGATAATGAGGCATCGTGGCCTCAGGCGGAACCCTGCGACGTAATCGTTATGGCGGAAGTCATCGAGCATCTTCCCGTCTCACCATCTCAAGTGCTGAGTTTTTTATCGAGATTGCTGAAGCAGGGCGGATTTCTGGTCATCCAGACACCGAATGCCTGCTCTCTGCCCAAGAGACTAAGGATGCTTTGCGGGCAGAATCCATATGAGATGATTCGCCGCGAGTCAAAACAGGATCCAGGGCATTTCAGGGAATATACACGGCAGGAACTCCAAACAATTGCTGTGGCCTCCGGCTTCACGGTACATTCGTATTTCACGGCGAACTATTTCCAGGGGGAGACATTCGGCTCGGCTGTCTTCGGCAGGCTTCAATGGATGATTCCTGAGAACCTTCGGGACGGCAGCACGATGTGCTTGAGAAAACAAGGCCAACAAGCGGAAACAGTTAAAGTGCACCACTTCAAATGCTTCGATAAGATCGCTTTGGTATAATATTCCATGCAGAACCGCACCAGGATCAGTATTGTCACCCCTTCTTACAACCAGGGAAAGTATATCGAGAGAACCATTCAAAGCATTCTCTCCCAGGATATCGAAGGTCTGTGGTACATGGTCTTCGATGGTGGGAGTTCGGATGAGACCCTATCTGTTTTAAGACGCTACGAAGATCGGGTCCCCTGGGTTTCCGAGCGGGACAGAGGCCCTTCGGATGCAATCAACAAAGGATTTTATCGCTCGCACGGGGATATACTCGGTTGGCTGAGTTCCGACGATATTTATTATCCGGGAGCCCTGCAAACCGCACTCGATTTCTTCGAGAAAAACCCGGATGTGGATGTGATGTACGGCGACACCAACCACATCGATGAAAACGGTGAGTTCATAGGGAAATACCCGACTGAAGACTGGGACTGGGAGCGCCTAAAGAAGACCTGCTTTATCAGCCAGCCGGCCGCGTTCTTTCGCAGAAGGGTCTTCGATCGCTATGGCCCGCTCGAGACAGGCATCCGTTGCATGGATTATGAGTACTGGTTGAGATTGGGGAAAAACAAGGTCCGCTTCGTGCACCTTCCACAGTTGCTGGCAGCAACACGTCTGCACAGGGAGGCCTGCAGTATTGCTTGGCGTGTGGCCTGTCACACCGAGATAAACACTTTCACCAAGAGACATCTCTCAAAGACACCAGATGAGTGGTTATTCAGTTATGCCCATGCTATTGCCGAGTCGAAGGGCTACAATAGAAATCAGCCGGTTCGTTTTATTGCAACATTGATATATTATTCCCTTTACGCAACGCTGCACTGGAACCAGCACGTTTCTAAAGGCGTGGTCAGGGTTTTCTGTGAATGGATCTGGGAGCACGTGGTCTTGGCGCACAAACGTGCTTAGGGATGCATTGATCCAGTTGGATCTGATTTCAGAATCCCCTTTATTCCAGTTCAGCCCCCCGTTTTTCCGGCAGCCCTCTTGAAAATCTCGAGCGTCTCTGATGCCGTTTTTTTCCAGGAAAACAACCGCGCCCTTTGGATCCCTGCAGTGATGAGGCGGTTTCTCAGATCGGAATCATGCAGTACTTTCTCCAATGAGTGAGCGAGTGCTTCCGGGTCGTGCGGATCGACCTGGATGGCGGCATTCCCGGCAACTTCAGGCAGGCTTGCGCGATTGCTGCAGATAACGGGACAACCGCAGGCCATGGCTTCAAGGATCGGGAGCCCGAAACCTTCGTAGAAGCTTGGGTACACGAATGCCGATGCGCCGCCGTACAGGCAAGCCAGAGTAGGCTCATCGACATAGCCCGTCAGGATGATCCGCTTCTCCAGCCCCGTCCTCCTGATCTCATCCCACCAGTCTCTATCGCCCCAACCCGACCAGCCGGTAAGAAGCAGGGGTATGTCCGACCGGAGGAGGGGGAGAGTCTTGACCAGCAGTTGCAGGTTCTTTCGAGGTTCCAGGGTCCCGACGAACAGAATATATTCCTCGGGCCATGTGCGGCGCGCGAGCATCAAACGGATTTCAGATTGTGGCCGCGGATGGAAGACCGCACCCTGCGCATGATATACCGTGGTGACTTTATGCGGTGCAACCCCCAGCTCTTCTATCACTTCACGCCTGGTAAAATCGGAAACCGTTATAACGTGGGCCGCACGCGGGAGTCTGCGCTTGAAGAAAATATCGGCGAACCATACCCTTTCGCGCGGGTGTTTTTCACGGTGCTTGATTAACGAGAGATCGTGGATGGTATAGATTGTCGGGATGCCGTCGAGCACCGGTGGGAAAAATGCGGGTTCGTGATAGACATCATATGGGATTTTGCTGCTCAACTCACGCAGGCGCCGCTCGAAGTTGATTCTGTCCAGAATCCTGCCGCCAACTATCACGGGATCGGGGAATTTATGAATTATTCCTATTCTTTTGGACCAGGCGCCGGGAAGGGCTTCCCGCGGCATTTCGGCGCTGCATCCGTATCTTCCGAAATACAAAACCGAAACTTCCGGGAAAGACTGCAGTTCGGTATAGAGGCTCCGAACGTAGCGCTGAATGCCCGTGGTCAGTTCAGTTAATGGAATTGCATTCAACACTATTTTCATCTAAAGGGAATACATTCCTGATTCAGATCTCGCGCTCAAAAATCCGAAAGGTCTTATAGCGTTCGGCACCGTATTTTTGCAGTGTTCGCAGATAGAATGTCAGTTGCTCGGGAATTAAGGAACAGTCGCATAGCTCGACCGCGGGCAAGCGCGCAATGCGCATATAGCTGCTCAGGATCAGCGCATGGTGGAGTTGCCTGCGCTGGTAGGATTTTCTCACTCCGAGCAGGAGTGTTCGGACCTTGCGGGCTGGCTTGAACTTAGCCTCATAGAAAAGCCGCAGTTTACTCCAGACCGAGAGATGACCATTCAGCTTCTGTATGGAAGGGTTCAGATCTGGAATAGTGATAATGAATGCGGCTATGCGGTCTCCGTCCATTATGAGATCGATCAGTTCGGGGCGAAGCAGCGGCCTCAATTCCTTGAATACGTCCTGAAACTGGCGCTTTGTCAAGGGTATATGGCCCCAATTATCATCCCAGGATTCGTTAAATATGTCGAGCACCTCCTCGGCGCGTCCGACAAGCTCATGCGGCTTGGGGGAAGTCAAAACCAGGCCCTGTCCAGTCATGATCTCATCGAGCCGGCGCTTCATTCCGCTAAAGTCGACATCAGGGTTCGTGATGCGCAGCGCATACCAGTCTATTGCTTTGCGAAATCCCCATGCGGTGATCAGGTCCTGGTAATAAGGGGGATTGTGTGATTGCAGAAAGGCTGGGAGAGAGTCAAAACCTTCCACCAGGAGGCCCACTTCATCGTAGATGGTAAAACTGAGCGGGCCTTGAATCCGCTTTTTTCCTTTTTCTCTGAGCCATTCAGCAGCCGCATCGAAGAGCGAGGCCGCAACACGCCGGTCATCCACGGATTCAAAAAATCCGAAAAAACCGGTCTCCCTGTCATGGCGCGCTTCGTAGCGCCTGCTGACGTGGGCCGATAACCTTCCGGCCGGTTGGCCCTGGTGAAATGCAAGAAAATACCGTGCTTCCCCAAACTCGAAAAAAGCTCCCTTTCGAGGGTCGAGGATTTTTTTTTGCTCGGAGAGGATCGGCGGTACCCAACAGGGATCGTTTCTCTGCATCCGCCATGGCAAGTTCAAAAAATCAGTCTTGTCCTTTTCTGAATCGACAGGAACAACAATAACATCCTGAACAGAACTCATACCGTTCCACTCCTGATAGGAGAACCGGGGGCAACACTCAACCGTTCGCAAAAATCCGCGCGTGAGGCAGCATCTGATCTTGCACACCACGCATGGAAGAACCGAAGCTGCTAAATCTCCGGCGCAAAGTTGAAAGACAAGTGCTCCCGGGATTCATTCTAATTGGCCGCACTCACGGCAAGTCCCCGGACCCCTATGACAAAGGAGATGGTGTCGCCGTTGGGCGGTTGAGTCAGAATTGGTTCATCCAGAGCACTGACGGTGATGCGGTTAGGTCCCGATGACACAGGGACGGTAATCCGGCACCAACCGTCTTTCGGGTGTGCCAGTTGTCTTTCGCGGCAGTTCTCAAAGGACAGGAGAAGGCGGCGTTGTGGATTGCCCGGAAGACCTGGGCTCGCCGAAAAGCAGCCCGTCGTGACCACTTTCCCATTTTATGCGAGGTAATCCAGATTTCTGTTTCTCTCCTGCCGCCCATCCAGAAGAACGGCTGATCTCCCAATCTCCCCAATCCGAGGGTATTGATGATTTTCGGTGAACTCTATCCGGCTGTCCTCGATGGTTCAAATACGATCTCGCCCTTGAAGCCTTCCTTTAAAACATAATCGGGATTCGGTATAGTAAATTCTATGTCGTAGTAGGAAGGATCTCCCACCCCGGGGGCAAGAGGGGTCAGCGAAAAGCGGCTCACCGTGGCCTCGAAAGTGCGGTTCGGAACGGATTCCATTGTAAACTTGGCCTTGTCACCCATGTGAACTTTGATAATGTCGCTTTCATGAATCTGTGCATGGATCACCATGGGGTCCATAACGCCGATTATGAATGTGGGCGCTCCGGGCCCGAGTTCCAATCCCTCGCGCAGGTCTGACTGAATCGATACGACCTGCCCTGCGATCGGGGCCGTTATGGATGCATCCTCAGAACCGGCCACGGGATTGAGCGATCCTCCGAGCAAATCCTTCAAATAAGCTTTGAACTCAACCAGTGATTGGCGCTCGAACTGCAACCGCTCTTCAGCAGCTTTCCGGCCTCGTTTTTGAAGCTGAATTTCCTTTTCGATCTTAACCAGGCTCTGCGATGGGGCCATATTGTCCTTCACCAGGCTTTTAGTCTCGGCACACTTTGCTTCGAGGGGGATCAGGGTCTTATCCAGATTTGCCAATGCCAGTTCCATCTCCTGGATCTGGGGGGCCGCGAGTTGCCTTTGCATTTGCTGAGCAACATCGGACCACAGCTTATAGCGCGCCAGAACTTGTCCTTTCTTTACGGTTTGGCCGGGCCGGAGATCCAGGCTGGTTATGACTCCTCTAAAGGGCATAACCACTTGCCGCCTGAGGGAGCACTGGAGTTTCCCCTGAAGCACGATATCCGGACGCGTGGTCAGGACTTCCCGTGCAGGCGCTCCGGCCTGTGGATGTGAATCATTCGATTGAGCACGGGCAGGAGTGTACGCTGCCGGTAAAAAGAGACAAAGGGTAATCAATACACCAGGTAACAACCCGGTTTTCAGCAGCACCGCTTTAAGTGTTGCACGCACGCTTGTTCGGCATTCAAAAATGTCATTCGCAAAGGACTTGGTCATGGCACCACCTGCAGGCTCAATCGATCTTTTCATCAAAAGAACCCGACCTTACAAAGTGATTAATAAGATCTCCTGAAAGGGCGCACAGCCCGAGAACAGCTTTGTCGTATTCGAGCTTTTTCGCCACTATGTCCTTCTGAGCATCCAATCCTGCTCTTTTCCCCGCCAGATAGGCCGGAAGCTGCTGACTGCCCGCTCTATAGCTTATTTCAGCCTGACGCTCCCTCGCAACGGCCAGTCTTTGCTGCGCCTCTGCTATTTTGAGATCGGCGGACGCGTCTTTAAGCCTATGCTCCGCCTCACGCCACCTGGTGGTCAAATCGAATTCTTTGGTCTCAGCATCGGCAATATTTTCCTTGAGAACGATCTTTTGCCGGACAATATCGTGGTGTCGTTTCATTGCATCCCAGATGGGCATCTCGAGCCCTACAGTGAAGAAAAGGCCGCTCGCTTCCACTCCCGTGAGGGGGTCGGCCGTTTGCACTCCCCACACTAAATGGGGAAGATACCTCAAGTAAGTCAGGGTGACATTTTTTTCCTGGAGATTTTTCCTGATGGCCATACTCTTGAGTTCGAAAGAATTGGACTTGGCCTGTTCCAGGGTCGCATCCGCCGGGTTGAAGTCATTCAATATCTGGTATCTTGCATTCTTCAGGTCGAGTTCCAGTGGAGGATCTGTCGGCTTGAGCCCTATCAAGTTCCTTATCCCCTCCAGTATGGTGGCTCGTGACGTGGCCAGTCTTTCCTTTTCGGCACGAGCGAATGCGAGTTGCTGCTCGGCAATATCAACATCCAACAAAGCTGCACCACCCATAGCCAGGCTTTTGTGGGCAAAAGCGAGGTTTTGTTCGGCTATAGGAACAATTTCGTTCTGATATTCGGCCATTTGGTCCACAGACTCCAATTGCAGGAATCCCTGAGCCAAATGCTGGAGGTAGTCGGCAATAATCTGGAGATGGGCATAAACTGCCATCTTGGTCAGATCTTTACGCGCGCCCACATTGAAATAAATTTCGATAGGATTGTACGGGTCCGTAAGAAACTGAATGAAATAAGGTTTAAAAGTGTAGCCGTTGATCGGAGGTGGAGCGTTGACATAATACTGGGCCCGTACGGAAAAAGTAGGAATAAAGCTGTATTTGGCCTCGGATACGTCAAGGCGTTTGACTTCGATTTCCAGTGAACTCCTGGTAAGGTACGGGGATTGTTGAAGGGCCACCCCGACACAGCGTGCAAAGTCCATTACCCCTTCGATTGGCGGGTCCTCCTTGACCGGCATCCCGGCGTTGATCTGCGCCTCTGAAGGATATGCCGCAAGCAGGACGAGCGCTGCCAGGGAAAGAATCACAATAACTCCGGAATGTTTAATCATCGGGTCACCAGTTCTCCTCAGGGATCACGGTCAAAGTAACTTAGGGCTTCAAATTACAAGGACAAATCAGCTTGGTTGAACTGTTGTCGTGTACTTCAAACCAGTCAGAATGTCAAATGGACTTGAGGACACCGTCTTCAATCAAGCAGACCCTGGTGCACCGGGAGGCTACCTGAGCATCATGGGTAACTATCAGTACAGCCTTGTCTCCATCCGACATGATCTGCTCGAAGTGATCCATTACCAGTTCGCCGTGCATGCGGTCCAATTGGCCCGTCGGTTCGTCTGCAAGTACAATCAGGGGGTTGTTGACAAGTGCACGTGCGATGGCCACCCGCTGCTGTTCGCCGCCCGAGAGCTGATTTGCCCTGTGATGAAGACGATGTGACATGTTCACTCTTGCCAGGACATCCTGAATTCTTTCAGGACGCTCGCTTCGCTTCACTCCGGCATATATCAGGGGAAACTCCAGATTTTCGTACACCGAGCACGTATCGATCAGATTGCACCTCTGGAAAACAAATCCGACGTAGGTCCGGCGAAAAGTTGCCTGAGAGGAGCGATCGAATTTGAGAACATCCCGGCCCAGCACTGTGTAGCTGCCTGCGGTCGGACTCATGAGAAGTCCGAGAATCGACAGAAGCGTAGATTTTCCCGATCCGGAGGGACCCATTATGGCAACCATCTCCCCCCTTCGGATTCCAAGGCTAACTTCCCGCAGCACCACGATAGGTCCCGTGCCGTTATCGTATGCATGGGTCAGTCCCGAGACCTGGATGAGAAGAATATTTTCCTCTTCATACGATAATATATTATTCATCGCGGATCGCATCTACGACTTCCATGTGGCTGGCCCGAATGGATGGATAAAAACCGGCGCCCGCCCCCAAAACCAAAGAAAACAGAAGGGCCAGGCCAACACAGGCAAGAAAAAGCGTATCATGCGGGCGGCTTTTTAAAAAGTAACTTCCGATTTCTAGTGCTCCGAGGCCAAGAACACCCCCCAGCAGCGCCGATGTGAAGCTGAGGCACACAGCCTCCACCAGGAATTGGGCCAGAATGTCCCTGTCCTCCGCCCCAATTGCCTTCTTGAGGCCGATCTCCGCTTTCCGGGTCTTGACCGTTGCCATCATTCCGTTCCAGATCCCGAAACCTCCCAGGATTAAGGTCGACACGGTGGCAAAATAGACAAAAAGCTCGACCCACCACGCCATACTTTTCACCCGCTTCAGTTCCTCCCATCTGACTTCGATGCGGAGGCTGTCCGTGAGCTGGTGCCGGTGGACCACATCCGGAATCGCATCGGCGACTCTTTTAACGTCATCCCAACTTGTGCATCGGATATAGATTTTATAAGGAGGGGGGAGCCCCGGAATGTATTCTATTGCGGTTGTAATCGGGATAAAACCAAAATCAACCAGGTCTCCAACTGCAACGCCTCCCAGCACACCTACAACTCGATATTGCTCGTTTTCGATCCAGCACATTCTACCAACCGGATCGACGTCACCGAAAATCCTAAGCGCCAGCTTCGTCCCCAGAACGCAGACCCGACGCTTTTGGGAAATGTCTTCGGCATTGAAGAAAGACCCTTTGACGGGTGTGAAACTGTTGACATCCCAAAAGAAACCGTCTGCTCCGACAACATGGAAACCAATGTTGTGCCTTTGAACTGAAGAATGTGACGAAGGCTTTGACACGATTGCGCTCACTGCCTCGACTCCCGGCAGAGCACGCAACGCGTCTATCGTCTCAGGCTGAAACTGTTGCATTTTAGAGTACTTGTGCCCAGCATCCAGGTAGGCCATGATCAAGTTGGCCCCACCCAATAGATCCAAATCCCGGTTCAGAGTTTTTTTGACGTCTCTCCCCATAGTGACGATCGCAATGAAGCCAGCGGTCCCCAGGGCGACAGCCAGTATCACACCCAGGTAGCGCCTGCGCTGCATTATTACCTGGTGGATGCTTATGCGCAAGATGTCAAAAAATATAGACTTTCTGGTCATAGGCTTATCTACCCTCAATGCTCGAAGGTTAATTTCCGAATGGGCTGATTCATAACAGGTTTCCAGGTAGACGGCAAATAAATTGCTGTTGACAATTTGAGAACATATTCAGAGGTTGCAGGCTGTGCGATTCTTCCGCCCTGCGTCGAGGGTTTGTACCTGGATTATGCGTGAGTATGACTGACAACTATGATGCATTCGTACCAACTGTCTGATATTATGGCGCAAATTCGCAGGAGGGAGGAAAAGCTGCATGCGCGCAGTTGGTGACAGACTGAGAGGCACCATACGGCCGGATTTCGACAGATCCATTCGCATTGATTTTCAGGGCGCAAAAGATCACCACCGATACCGGCTTTCTTCTCATGGGGGAGATCGATCAGAGGTTCAAGATCCTCAGTGGTGCTGCGTCCCAAATTGATGATGCGAGATCGCCTCGACATACGGATCATTCCTTGCTCCAGTTGCTGCGCCAGAGAGTCTATCAAGTAGCGGCATGCTATGAGGACTGCAATGACCGCCTCGCGGAGCGTGAAGTTTTCGCTTGAGCCCTACCAACACGATGGGGCGGGAACAAACTCCAGGCCCCGCCAGGTGGGGCCAGCCAATCCGCACTCTCTCGCTTTGAGAACAACATCCTCACAACGAGTGGGGGTCTGAAAGCCCTCGAAGATGTACTCAGCCGATCTGCCGACACCCTCCTTCGGCGAAGAAACAAAAGGCGACTCACCATCGGTGTCAATTCCAGTGAAGACGCCGTCCACTGAAAGCAAGAGGGCGCAGCCTTTAACGGTTACTTTGAACGGGTCTGCTATCACCCTCTGTTTTGCTGCACAAGCAAAGGAGACCTTTTGGGTGCAAAGCTAAGAGCCGGAAACGCACATTCAGCCGATGGCGTCTTGGATCTTATCTCTCCTCTGGTTGATCGCTACAGGCGGCGGTTCAAGCAATATTGGCTTCGGGGGGATGCGGCATTTGCCAATCAAGGTCTTTATGAGTTTTGCGAAGACCGTCGCATCACGCACTTCATTCGGCTTTCCAGCAACGGTGGCATGAAAAGACGCATCGCACCGCACCTGAAAAGGCCCGCCGGTCGTCCTCCCGCAAGCGGGACACAGGTGAAGGTGATTGAATTCCATTACCGAGCAGAAAGCTGGGATAAGCCCCGAAGGGTAGTCTGTAAAATAGAATGGCAAGTGGGTGAACTCTTCCCACGTGTCGGATTTATTCTGACCAACTCGAATCTTGAAGCACAACAAGTAATCACGATCTACAATGGTCGGGCTGAGATTGTAAACCGGATAAAAGAGGGAAAGAGCACCTCAGATGGGACAAGACGAGTTGCCATCGGTTCGCAGCCAATCAAGCAAGGCTTCTCGTCGGATGTCTCGCCTACAATCTGCTCCACATGATTCGAGGTACCGCGTTCTGGGGCGAGAGCGTCAAGCCTGCCATAGACTCGATCATCAGGCGGCTCGTCAAGGTTGGGGCCAGGGTGGTCTATCATGCCAGGAAGTGGTATGTACATGTTGCGTCGGCTTTTCCTGTCACCCGCTACTATGGCATCTTATTCGCCTGAGCCCCTCCAACATGATGAGGGGCGGGAAGCGAACTACTAAGTGAGGGCATGGTGGTATGTCCTCAAATTGCCCAAATTGGTCTGATCGGAATTATTTCTTGCGGGTTTTGATTGGAATATCGTATGGTTTACGGACATTTGGCATTCCAAGAGCTTTTTCGGATGGAATCCGGTCCGCAAATGCGGGTCGGCTCCAGTTGGGGGTCAAGTTGACGCATTATTCAGGATGAAAGCAACTGCTGCATAGTCAACTAAGTTCGGCCGCGGCCTTCACCGGGGTGATATTCGCACCAAGACATTAAAATTTTATTGACGATGGAGTGCCTGTATGAATTTGAACAATATTACCCTAAGCCGTTCCGGGATCTGTTTGCTTGAACTTTCGGCATTGCTGCTCCTGGTAATCGGGATGTTTTGGGACGTTCTTTTCTTTCCAGGGGACGTAGTACTCTCCAACCTGAATACGGACCTCCCACTTCATGGCCTTCAATGGCGGCACTTCGGATTCAATGAACTCGCACACGGGAACCTGGCATTGTGGAACCCCTTCATCTTCGGTGGAGCGCCCTACTTCGCTGGGCTTCAGTCCGCCCTTCTCTACCCGCTCAATTGGGTCTTCATGATCCTTCCTCTCGCACAGGCAACCAATGTCAGCATAGCACTGAACGTATTCCTGGGGGGGATGTTCTTTTACCTCTGGGCGCATTACAGGGGTCTTCACCATCTTGCCTGTTTTCTTGCCGCCGTAGAGTTCATGTTCTGCGCACCGCACTTTCTGCGTATTTACGCAGGTCATCTTACAATCCTGTGCACCCTCGCGTGGACGCCTCTTTTGTTCCTGTCGATAGATCGAATCCATGCGGAGTCATCTTTCCGCTGGGTATTTGCGGGTGCTTTCGCCGTATCTATGCAGGTCTTTGCAGGGTACATACAATATGTATTTTATACGGGAATCGCGGCAAGCTTCTATGCCGGCCTTCTCCTGATAAAGGAGAAGCGGAGGGTGCGATTCTGCATGCTCTTTTCGGCCTTTTATCTGGGCGCCGTGCTCTTGACCGCCGTTCAATTGCTTCCCGGCGTACAGGCCCAGGGCGAATGCGTGAGAGGAAGCGGCGCTTCTCTTGCATTCGCATCCTCCTTTTCTTTTCCTCCAGAGAATCTGGTCACGTGGCTGGTTCCGGGTTTTTTCGGAAACATGACTGAATACCCCTACTGGGGAAGATGGTACTTGTGGGAGATGTCGCTCTTCTTCGGTGTCACAGGCTTTGCGCTGGCCATATATGCGGTTGTGATCGGCAGGGAGAAGACCAGGATCGAATTATCGATAATGGTCATATTGCTTATGCTTCTCGCATTTGGCTCCCACATGCCGTGGTTTTCGCTGCTTTATAATTATGTTCCGGGCTTTGACAAATTCAGGTCTACCTCTAAGTTTGTTTCTCCAGCTACCACTTTTCTTATAATGCTCTCCGCAGTCGGAATGAATGCAATCCTCCGGGACGGCTTTAAAAGATATAAAATATTTGCAATGACTTCAATAATCCTGGGATTGGCCGCAATATTGGCCGGCGCCGGAATTGTGCATTGGGGCCCCTTGCGGGAAGCCTGGGCGCATATAATGACCGCCATATCTCAAACCGGAGAAAGCTACCTTTCGAAGGACTTCTACCGGGATAGCCAAAGCATAAAATCGGCAGCGCAATTCACAACCTGCGGTTTATACATATTTGCCGCCACTTGCGGTTTACTGGCTTTATTTGCGGGGATCGCCGGCAGGAGATCGAAACTCGCATTTCTTCTGGTTATTCTGTCAGTGGCTGAGTTGCTCCTGTTTGCCCGGATATCCAGGGACACTTTTCATTCGTCCGAGATCCTGCCCAAGCGGATTGCCGGCTTTTTCGCCCAAATGCCCCGGGACACGCGGGCCCTCATGTCGCCATGGCCCAATGCAGGCATGTTATACGGAGCATGCGGGATATGGGGCTATGACGCCTATGTCATTAGACGATACGCTGAATTTGTTGCCCTGACGCAGGGTTTCAATCCTGACGAAGTGACGCAATATATGCCATTCAAGCAGATCCATCCCCTTTTTGATCTGATGCGATGCAAATATGCGGTCGTCCCGGACCAGGGCGGGGTGCGTATCCTTCAACTCCTGCGCAACCCTTTGCCGCACGTGTCCGTAATCTACAGTTGGGCCGTCCTTGACAGCCGGGAGAAAATGTTCACCGCCCTTAACAATTCAAGCTTTAATCCTCGTGAGACCGTCCTGATCGAAAATGATCCGGGAATTCCCATGAAAGATACAGCACCGGCGAATTCCGAGGTGCGTATATTGGATCGATCAACAGATTACCTCACCATAGAGGTGGAGATAGGCGCCCCGTCTATTTTATTGATTACGGACGCCTATAGTAAAGGGTGGCATGCAATTGCACTGGAAGGCAGTTCCCAGGCCCGGTACCAGGTTATCCCAGCCGATTATGCTTTTCAAGGCATACCGCTCCAGCCGGGAAAACACAGAATCAGATTGGAATACATGCCCTATGAGTTCCGCATCGGCAGGGTAATCTCTTTAGTGAGCCTGGGACTATTCACGATTGGACTGGGGATAGTGGTACGCCCGTCTGCATTCAGGAAACAGAACAGGTCGACTCGAATGAGGGATTTGCCCGGCGGGGCCGGTCCTTACGACTAATTAGTCTCTATCCCGAAACGAGCACAGCCCAGTGAGATGATCCCCCTCAGTCCACCTTTGTAAAGTGAATATCGGGGTCTTGCGATATCATATCGTCAGGAATTTAAAAAATGGCATCGCTAGCGTGTAAATTCAACGATTTATGCGGAGGAAACGTCCTTTTCATGTAGTTTTGGGCGCTATGCGTGACGAACTTGGGTTAGGAGTGTTCATTGACTCTCAATTTCACCTGCATTATGCTCTCCCAAATTTTTCAGAATGCTGTTTGCCGGTTTTGCAGAGAGCCTGCATGGGGGGCAGCAAGAACATGCCTGCACTGGCTGATTGTGAGCTATTGGCGATTAATTGCGCCCCACCGGACGAGATACCCGACAAACCTGAAAAGGGGGCTCTTTGATGCAACCGAATGAAAAACGCATTCCACATACGCTGATTGTAGCGGCAGCCGCTATGGCGGTATATATGATAGCGCACTGGCAGGCCTTCAGATCGCCCTTTGTCATCAATGATGACGTCCGCCAGCAGATATTTTGGATGCAACAGTGGCTAGAGCCGAACATCTATCCCAATGATTATTTGGCAGGGTATGCGCGAGATTATGTCTCATGGGGTGTTATCGCCATTTACAGGGTCGCCTCGCTATTTATGGATCCCCTGCAATTCACGAAGGTCCTCACCGGTATCCTGTTCGTTTTATCCGCCCTGTTGATCTACTGCTTGTGTCTCGAACTCCGCGACGATCTTGCGGCGCTGATGGGCGTGTGCATTTATTTCCTCTTCGGTTTATTTTTGGGGGAAATGTCGGGCGGGCTGCCTCGGGCTTTCGCATTTCCGCTGCTCATAGGGTACCTCTGCCTGCTTGCCCGCAAGCACCTGCTGCTTGCCGCGATAACGGTGCTCGTTCAATCGATTTTTATCCCTTACATTTTTCTGCTTTGCCTGACAACGCATTTATTCTACCTAGCTCATCTTATTGGTAGGTCCCTGGTCCGGCACGAGGCGGATGATTCGAAAACGCCCACAGTCAGGATCGCAATTCAATTCATTCCTTTGACAATAGGCGCGTGCCTGATGATGCTGAAATACGTAGTTTTCAAATCACCGAGGTTTGGGAGCTTGGTGGGCATGCAGGAGATT
>Ga0187890_10001922_pt1 | contig 14661 bp, 17 predicted proteins | sample June2016WEW_21_1_FD_133005 | JGI IMG/M metagenome (GOLD analysis project Ga0187890, IMG submission 133005) | Peatland microbial communities from SPRUCE experiment site at the Marcell Experimental Forest, Minnesota, USA - June2016WEW_21_10 | ecosystem: Environmental > Terrestrial > Soil >... | reverse complement strand
TCAGGCCGAGCCTTCGTGCGCCGTCCCCCGCCCCGCCAGGTCGACGGCCAGGGTCACCTCGTCGGCACCCCGTACCACGAGGACCTCGACCGAAGCCTCGGGGTCCGCGGCCTCGAGCGCGGCCGCCAGCTCGTCGACCGTCGTGACCTCTGTCCCCGCCACGCGCACGACGAGATCGCCCTGGCGCAGCCCGGCACGATCGGCCGGTCCGCCCCCCTCTACGGCGTGGACGAGGAGCCCGTCGCGCTCGGCGAGGCCCACCGACTGCCGGAGTCGGCGTGCCACGCGCGGGGGCGCCACCGCGATCCCGAGTCGGGGACGACGCGGCACATCGCCGTGGGAGAGGGCGTCGACGCGGGCCCTGAGCTCCTCGTCGGCGGGAAGGGCGAGATAAAAGCCGTCGCCCACCCGGTGGGTGTCGATGCCGACCAGGTTGCCCCGGACGTCGACCACCGGGCCGCCCGACGAGCCACGGGCCAGGGGGGCGGTGTGCTCGATGGCCCCGCCCAGGCGCCGACCTCCGGGCCCCCGGAAGGCCACGTCGAGCGCGGAGACGAAGCCCACGGTGACGCGTACGGCGCGGCCACCGGGATTGGCCAGCGCCACGACGGCGTCGCCCCTGCGCACCGTGGCGCCCGAGACCGGGAGCGGGGGGGCGTCGCCGGTGTCCACCGACACCACGGCCAGGTCGCCGTCGATGTCGACCCCCGCGGGTCGACCGTCGGCGCGCCGACCGTCGGCGAAGGTCACGACCACCTCGTCGCGCCGGATGTTGTGGGCGTTGGTGACCACGAGCCCCGGGCCCACGACCACGCCGCTGCCGCCGGCGCCCACCCCCACGACCGAGGGGGCCGTCCTGGCCGCCACGTCCGCCACCGCGCTGGAAAGCTCTTCTGCCACCGTTGTCATCGCCCTACCTCCGAAGTCCTCGTTGACCAGCACTTCTCCGTGCCGGACCCACAACACTAGTCACTTGCAACTTGCAAGCTACCATGCAGGGGATGACAGGGACCGGGACCGGCCCGACGGGGCATGCGAGGATCGGCGACGTGACCTCGGGACTCGACGCCGCCATGGCCGCCGTGGGGGACCGCTGGACCCTCCTGGTGGTCGACGCCCTGCTCGACGGGCCCCGGCGGTTCTCCGAGCTCCAAGAGGCCATCCCCAAGGTGGCCCCCAACGTCCTGACCGCCCGACTGCGCCGGCTCGAGGACCAGGGGCTGGTGACAGCCGCCCGCTATTCGGACCGGCCACCCCGGGTGGAGTACCGCGTCACCGAGGCCGGCCGCGACCTCGCCGGGGCCTTGCGGTTGCTGGGTCGCTGGGGGGCGCGTGAAGCCGGTGGCGAGGTGGAGGGCCCCCACCACCGCTCGTGCGGCACGCCGCTCGAAGCCCGCTGGTACTGCCCGACCTGCGCCCGGGTGACCGAGCAGGCCGACGACGACCTTCGTTGGGTGTGAGAGCGCCGCGCCCGGGCGGTCAACGGCGCTGCGCCACCTCGACGAACCGTCGGAGCACACGACGTCCCACCGCCTCGACCGGGCGTCGTTCCCCGACGTCGAGGCTGACGCCCGGCGGGAGCTCAGGCGCCCAGGCCGCGGCCATGGCGTCGTCGACCTCGACATGGAACTGGAGCCCGTAGACCGAGTGCCCGTAGCGGAACGCCTGGTTCGGGTAGCGGTCACCGGTGGCGAGGCGCACCGCCCCGTCGGGGATCTCGAAGGTGTCACCGTGCCAATGGATGACCGTCACCGCGTCGCCCTCGGGGCCGAGGACGGGGTCGGCGCGCCCATCGTCGGTGAGGGTGACCTCGCCCACGCCGATCTCGGGCGACGGGCCCGTCGTGACCGAGGCGCCGAGAGCCGCCGCCACCTGCTGGGCGCCGAGGCACACGCCGAGAACGGGGAGACCGCAGCGGACCGCCTCGGCGATCCAGGCGCGCTCGGCCGCCAGCCACGGGAACTCGGCGGTGTCGTGCACCCCCATGGCCCCTCCCATGACGATCAAGGCGGCGAGGTGAGCAGGATCGGGAAGCGCGTCGCCCCGATCGAGGCGCACCACATGCATGTCGAGGCCGGCGGCGTCGAGGACCTCGGCGAGGAGACCCGGGCCCTCGTGCGGCGCATGCTGGGCCACGGCCCACACCTGCGCCGGGCGCGACGACGCCTCAGGCTCCGACGACACCGGAGGTCAGGGGGTCGCGGCGACCTGGAAAAACTCGGCCAGATGCCCGACGGGCAGGCCGGCCGCGGCGGCGGCGGGTTCGAGCCAGCTCCGGATGCGCTCGGCCAGCCACTCGCCCTCGCCCACCTGGCTGCGGTGTCGACGCAGGGCGGCGATCTTGCGGTCGAAAGTGTCGGTGATGTCGACGGCCCGACTGGCGTGACGCGCCGCCATCATCCAGATCTCGGGCACGCTGTAGGGCTCGAGGCCCTCGTCGAGCAGCTCGGGGTGGGCGAAGGGGTTGCGGGCATCGGGATAGACCGCACACACCGACGCCTCCCCCGCGGCGAGGTGGTCGGGATGACTGGCGCCGATGCGGTCCCACATCCGCTCGGGGGACTGGCACACCAGGCGATCGGGACGCACGAGGCGGATCTGCCTGCTGATGTCGCGTCGCAGCTCGATGGAGGGAGTGAGCCGCCCGTCGGGATAGCCGAGGAACACGACGTCGCTGACTCCCACCTCGGCCGCGGCGGCACGCTGTTCCTCTCGCCGGAGCACGGCCATGTCGGCACGAGAGATCGAACGGTCCGATCCGCCCGCGTCGCCGTCGGTGACGATGCAGTACGACACCTCGATGCCGGCCTTGACCCACACCGCCACCGAGCCCGCCACGCCGAAGTCGACGTCGTCGGGATGGGCGCACACCACCAGGATCCTCTCGACGCCGGTGGGCTCGTCGAGAGCGATCGGAGTCGGGTCCGGACCTTCGCTCGCCACGGCGGCGATCCTATCGGGGGGTTCGCGCCACCCGACGTGGCGTAGGACCGGCCCGGTCCGGTGCGCCGTCAGCCGTCAGCCGTCAGCCCGATGCCCGCACGGGCCAGGGTGTCGAGCGCGCCGAGGACACGGTGCTCGGCACCCGACGCGAAGGCCCGCCAGCGGGCGGGGTCGGCGTCGAGGGTGTCGGCTTCGTCCCAGAGGGCATCTTCGACCGGCGCCAACACGGCGCGGACGGCCTGCAGCGACGACACGTCGGCTTCGGCGGCGCGCGACAGTGCCGCGAACCGGCGAGCCGATGCCTCTCGGGCGAGGAACCCGGGGACCGACGCGGCGGGCAGGGCCGGCGACGGTGGGGCCACGGGGACGAACACCGACGCGCAGGGGTTGCCGAGCGCCACCCAGGCGCGCCGGGAACCCGATCCCTCGACAGGCAGGTCGGCCACCATCGACGCCGTCGTGGCCTCGAAGTCGCGGATGTGCATGCACACCGTCACCCCGGTGCCGTCCGCCTCCACCGTCGCAGGGGCGCCGACGACGGGCCCGTTGCCCCCGGGCGCCCCCCAGGGGCCCGAGCCGTGGTCGCGCAGGTGCGCCACCGCGGCGCGCGCCAGGGCGGACCGACCACCCGACGCCGGTGCCGCCAGGACCCGGTCCACGAACCCACGACTGGCGGCGAGTCGCCCGTCGGCGAACCCGGTCGGTGTCGCCGGGTCGCGCCAATCGTCGAGATCCGTCCCGGGGACGACGCCCGGGGACGCCCGCGTCCAGTCGCGTCGCAGGGTGAGGCGATTGGAGATGGCGTCGCCGCGGTCGACCGGACGGGCCGCCCACGACCGTCCCGAGGTCTCGAGCACCCAGGCCGAGGTGGTGTCGGCGATCAGGAAGGAGGACCAGTACGAGACACCGTTCACGGCGTCGCCGACACCGCCCTGGCCGTGGCGGTGGAGGAGGTCGGTCATGACGTCGAGGGCTTCCTCCGCGCTGGCGGCACGCTCGAGGCCCAGACGCACCAGGTCCATGCCGAGCAGCGCCGGGGGGGCGAGGCGGGGATCGTCGACGGTGTTGATCAACTCGTTGCCGATGGCCACGCCGTGCTCGTTGACACCGTGCTCCGCGCCCCACAGCCAGGTGGGGCGGGACAGCAACGTGGCGCCGGCACCACGATCGGGGATCTCCAGGTATTGCGTCTGGAGCGGGCCCGCGGCCCCCCGGCGGGGGTGGAGCTCCACGACTTGGGGTTCGGTGACGGGGCGGTCCGAGTTCTTGGCGAACAAGGTGCCGGTGTCCCCGAGGATGCAGAGGGTGTCACACACGACGGCGGTGCCCCTCGGTCGGCATGGTCCCCGGAGGGGACGGGCTCAGGCGGCGCCCTTGTCAGGCTTCCAGGCGGCCAGGTCGGCGAGACGGGGGTCGTTGGAGAAGATCTCGACGATCGGGGCCCGCAGGCTGAGGCGCTTCTGGATCCGCTCGACGTCGAGGATCTCGTTCCACAACACGAGGGTGGCGACGACCCCCGAGCCCCCGGCGCGCGCCGTGCGGCCCGAGCGGTGCAGGTAGGCCTTGTGGTCCTCGGGCGGGTCGTAGTGCACGACCACGTCGACGTCGTCGATGTCGAGGCCCCGCGCCGCCACGTCGGTGGCCACGAGCACGTGGAGACGACCGGCGGTGAAGTCCTCGAGCGCCTTCTCGCGGCTGGACTGGCGGAGGTCGCCGTGGATCGCCGCGGCCCGCACCCGCTCCCGGCCCAGTTGCTCGACGAGGCGGTCCGCTCCCCGCTTGGTGCGCACGAAGACCAGTGCCTTGGTGGCACCACGGCAGATCGAAGCCACGACCTTCACCTTGTCCATCTGGTGGACCTGGAGGAAGCGGTGCTCCATCGACTCCACCGTCGTCATGACCGACGCCACCTCGTGGCGGACAGGGTCGTGGAGATGGCGCTTGACCACCCGGTCCACGTCGCCGTCGAGGGTGGCCGAGAACAACATGGTCTGGTGCCGCCCCTCGATCCGGCGCAGGACCCATTCGACCTGGGGCAAGAAGCCCATATCGGCCATGCGGTCGGCCTCGTCGAGCACGACGACCTCGATTCGGGCCAGCGACACGGCCCGTCGTTCGGTCAGGTCGATCAACCGTCCCGGCGTGGCGATGACCACGTCGACACCTTTGTGGAGCTTCTTGATCTGGCGCTCGATGTCGGCCCCGCCGTAGACGACGACGACGCGCCGCCCCGTGGCCTTCCCGAGAGGCTCGAGGACGTCGGCCACCTGGACGGCGAGCTCACGCGTGGGGACGAGCACCAGGGCGCGGGGGGTGTCGGGGGTCCCGGTGCCGGCCCGCATGAGCAGCGGCAGGCCGAAGGCCAGGGTCTTGCCCGAACCGGTCTTCGCCTTGCCGCAGACGTCGCGTCCGGCGATCCCGTCGGGGATGGTGAGTGCCTGGACCGGGAACGGTGCCGTGATGCCCTGGGAGTGCAGGACGGCCACCAATTCGGGAGCCACCCCCAGCTGTTCGAAGGTCGCAGTCGGAATCGGTTCAGGCGCGTCGAGCTCGGAATCGGAGCTGTCCAGCTCCGCCGGGCCCCTGGAGGTCATTGCCATCGGTGTGTCGCTCGCTTGTCTTCGCTGACGGCCGCCCATCGGCCGCGGGGCGGGCCCGCCTCGATGACTCCGCCCCGGCCGCTGCTATGGCGACCATCGAAGAACCGGTGAGGAAGACCCCGGTGCGCGCGGCACATCGCCGCGGCATACGTCTTCAGTGTAGCCGTCAGGGCCCCGAACAGGACGTTTCCGGTGCCTCGCCTGGTCAGGCGTCGGCGGGGGCGCGATAGACCTCCGCCCCCGACGAGCGGAATTCGACCGCTTTGGCCTGCATGCCGAGCTCGAGCGCCTCCTCGGGGGACACGCCCTGCGCGTCGGCGAGCGCCCGCACGTCATGGCTGATGCGCATGGAACAGAACTTGGGCCCGCACATCGAACAGAAGTGGGCGGTCTTGGCCGGCGCGGCGGGAAGGGTGGCGTCGTGGTACCGGCGGGCGGTGCCGGGGTCGAGCGCCAGGTTGAACTGGTCCTCCCAGCGGAACTCGAAACGCGCCGTCGACAAGGCGTCGTCCCACGCCTGGGCGCCGGGGTGCCCCTTGGCCAGGTCGGCGGCGTGGGCGGCGATCTTGTAGGCGATCATCCCCGCCTTCACGTCCTCGCGACCGGGGAGCCCGAGGTGTTCCTTGGGGGTGACGTAACAGAGCATGGCGGTGCCGTGCATGCCGATGACCGCGGCGCCGATCGCCGAGGTGATGTGGTCGTAGCCCGGAGCCACGTCGGTGGTGAGGGGTCCCAGTGTGTAGAAGGGCGCGTCGTGACACACCTCCTGCTGCAAGGTGACGTTCTCGGCGATGCGGTGCAGGGGGACGTGCCCGGGCCCCTCGATCATCACCTGGACGTCGTGGCGCCACGCCACCTGGGTGAGCTCACCCAAGGTGCGGAGCTCGGCGAACTGGGCCTCGTCGTTGGCATCGGCGACCGAGCCGGGCCGCAACCCGTCGCCCAGCGAGAAGGCCACGTCGTAGGAGGCCAGGATCTCGCAGAGCTCCTCGAAGCGGGTGTAGAGGAAGTTCTCCTCGTGATGCGCCAGGCACCAGGCCGCCATGATCGAGCCACCGCGGCTCACGATCCCCGTCACGCGCCGGGCGGTGAGCGGGACATAGCGCAGCAGGACGCCGGCGTGGACGGTGAAGTAGTCGACTCCCTGCTCGGCCTGCTCGATGATGGTGTCCCGGTAGAGCTCCCAGGTGAGCTCCTCGGGGCGGCCGTCGACCTTTTCGAGCGCCTGGTAGATGGGCACGGTGCCGATCGGGACCGGTGAGTTGCGCACGATCCACTCCCGGGTGGTGTGGATGTCGGGGCCCGTGGAGAGGTCCATGACGGTGTCGGCACCCCAGTGGGTGGCCCAGGTCAGCTTCTCGACCTCTTCGGCCACCGAGGAGGAGACCGCCGAGTTCCCGATGTTGGCGTTCACCTTGACGAGGAAGGCCCGTCCGATGGCCATGGGCTCGGACTCGGGATGGTTGACGTTGGCGGGGATGATGGCCCGGCCCGCGGCCACCTCGTCGCGCACCACCGCAGCGTCCATCTGCTCGCGCAGGGCCACGAACTCCATCTCGGTGGTGATCTCCCCCCGGCGGGCGTAGTGGAGTTGGGTGACAGGACCCGCCCCGCCGGCGACGAGGGGACGACGGCGCGGCCCGGGGAAGGCCTCGGGTGCTCCGGCCCGGCGCACGGCGCCCCGCCCGTCGTCGCGCAGGTTCGGGGCCCGGCCCTCGTACTCGACGACGTCCCCCCGCCCCGAGATCCAGGGCAGGCGCAGCGGCGCCAGGCCGCGATGGGGATCGGAGCCGGGGCCCGAGGTGTCGTAGAGGTGGACCGGGGCGTTGCGCACCGTCTCGCGCCCGGGAGTGGGCGACAGCGAGACCTCGACGAAGGGGACGCGCACGCCGGCCGTCGCGCTCTCGACGTACACCTTGCGGCGGTTGAACGTCTCGGGGTCGGCGGGGCTCTGTGTCTCGACGGGGCTCTCCGCCTCGACGGGACTCCGGCCCTCGGCCGGGTCCGCACCTCGCACCGGTGAAGTGTCGGTGATACGCATGTCGGTCCTCCCTCCGCCGGCATTACCCGGATCAGGTCGACGGTCGGCGCCGGCGAGGCGCCCTCTCAGCCCGGTACCTCCGAGCTCCCGCGCGCCGAGTCTCGCGCAGACCGCAGCCGGCCGCGACGGGGGCCGCCCGGGTGTCCCCCGGGGGGCGAAGGTGTGCCATGGTGGGGCGGCCCGACCACACAGAGGAGCGCGCCGTGGCTGGAAACAAAGGTGAGAAGAACGAGGACCCGACCCGGCTGGGACCCGGCGACAAGGCTCCGGCGTTCACGCTGCCCGACCAGGACGGCACCAAGGTGTCGCTCCGTGACTTCGCGGGGAAGCCGGTCGTGGTGTACTTCTACCCCGCCGATGACACCCCGGGGTGCACCAAAGAGGCCTGCCAGTTCAACGACAACCTGCGGGCGTTCTCCCGGGCGGGGGTGGCCGTGGTCGGCATCTCGCCCGACGGTGCCGAGAAGCACGTCGCCTTCCGGAAGAAGTACGGACTGCGGTTCCCGCTGCTCAGCGACAGCGGCCACGCCGTGATGGAGCGCTACGGCGCCTGGGGCGAGAAGACCCTGTACGGCAAGAAGTCGGTGGGCGTGATCCGGTCGACGTTCCTCGTCGGCGCCGACGGCAAGGTGCAGCGCGCCTGGTACCACGTGCGGGCCGACGGGCACGCGGAGAAGGTCCTGGCCGAGCTGGGCGACTGAGCTCGGCGGTCAGTGTTGGTGGGCCGGGCACCACCAGCTGGTCCGGCCCCCCACCGTCGATCGCTCGAGCTCGGTCCCGTCTCGGGGGCAGCGGCCCCCGAGGACCCGCTCGGGCATGAGGTCGCCGAGATGCGAACCGCCCCGCTCCATCATCACGTCCAGGGTGTGGCGGAGATGACGATGGAGTCGACGGTGTTCAGTCGGCGTCAGTGAGCGGGAACGTCGGTGAGGAGCGAGAGAGGCTCGCCACAGGACCTCGTCGGCGATGAGATTGCCCACCCCGGCCAGGCGGTGCTGGTCCATGAGGCGCGCCTTGACCGCCACTTCGCTGTGCTCGAGGGCCCGCCGGAGCTGGGCGGCGGTGACGGTGAGGGCGTCGGGCCCGAGCACAGACTCGTCGGGGTCGAGCTCCACCCCGCCCAGCAGGCGGGGGTCGCGCACCACCAGCCGGCCGCCGTCGGCGAAGCGGACGGTGAACCGGTCCCACGCCGACTCGTCGCGCTCGCTCGAGTAGACGAGCCGCTCCACCCCGGCGCGCCCGTCGAGCAACAGTCGCCCCGTCATGCCGAAACGCAATCCGAGGTGGCGGTCCGAACCGGGCCCGTCCATGTCCAGCACCAGCAACTTGCCGTGACGCCGGGCCCGCGTGAAGGTCGTGCCCGCCAGCGCGCCGAGAAGGCTCCGGGGCGAGGAGCCGCCGCGGACGAAACGGCGGTCGCCGACAACGGCGCGTTCAACGGGTCGACCGAGGGCACCCTCGGCCAACCGGCGATAGGCCTCTACCTCGGGCAACTCGGGCACGACCGCCGACGCTACTGTGGGCGCCGTGCCTCCCGAGAAGCCGCATTGGGCCGACCTGTACAAAGAAGTCGTGACGTCCGGGCTGTGCACCGGCTGTGCAGGGTGCATCATCGCCTGCCCTCACGACGTCTTGAAGTACGACGACCAGGGCGGGGTCTACCGGCCGTGGAAGGTCGACGAGGACGGCGGGCCCACCGACTGCACCCATGGCGTGAAGGGCTGCACCATGTGCACCCGGGCGTGCCCGCGCTTTCGCAACTGGGAGACCGACATCGACTCGTTCCTCTTCGGGCGCGAGCGGACGACCGACGAGGTGGCCGGGATCTCGGGAGACATCGTGCTGGCCCGGGCCACCGACCCCGAGATCCTGGGGTCGGGCCAGGACGGGGGCCTCGTGTCGGCCATCCTCATCTGGGCGCTCGAGCACGACATGATCGACGCCGCCCTCGTCTCGGCCCTCGAGGGCGAGGGAACCTGGAAGGCGGTCCCCGCCGTGGCCCGCACCCGGGCCGAGGTCCTGGCCGCGGCGGGATCCCGCTACACCTACTCGGCCAACACCCTGGCCTACCCCCAGGCCATCGCGGCCGGCGCCGAGCGCATCGCCCTGGTGGGCATGAGCTGTCAGGCCTCGATCCCCGCCGTGATGAAGGCCCGCAAGACCGGGAAGGTGGCCCGGCGCCTCGCCCTGTCGATCGGCCTGTTGTGCTCGAAGACCTTCGACGACGCCATCTTCCCCGAGCTCTTCGAGGCCAAGTACGGCCTCGAGCGCGCCGAGATCACGAAGATCAACATCAAGGGCGTGTTCCAGATCTGGACGCGCGACGGCGGGTACCACGAGGTACCGCTCAAAGAGGGCCATGCCTGGACCCGGGAGGGCTGTAAGAGCTGCCCCGACTTCGCGGCCGAGCACGCCGACATCTCCACCGGTGGCATCGGTGCCTTCAACGACTGGACCCTCACCATCGTGCGGACCGACCAGGGACGCGACATCCTGGCCGGCATGGTGTCGGACGGGGCCATCGAGACCCGCCCCGGAGACGACGACCCCGGCGCCTTGGAGCTGCTGCGCAAGCTGGCCCGGGTGTCGCGGCGCCGGTGGCCCGAGACCGCCGTGACGGGCCCCGGCCTGGCTCCCTCACCGGCCTGACGTCGGGCCCTCGGCGCCGAGGCCGGCGATCACACAGGCCCGATCGAACACGGCGTCGAGCATGGGCTCGGTCAGCCGGCCCGTGAAGGTGTTCTGCTGGCTGGGGTGATACGAGCACACCACGGCGCGCCCGTCGGGGGCGACCGCCTCGACGCCGTGGCCGAACTTGGGTCGCGGGCGGAGGCCGAGCTCGTCGGCCACCACCTGGTACGCGAAGTGGCCGAGAGCCACCAGCACGCGTAGGCCCGCCAGCAGCGCCAGTTCACGGTGGAGGAAGGGCCGACATTGGTCGCGCTCGTCGGGGGTCGGCTTGTTCTGGGGCGGGGCGCAGCGCACCGCGGCGAGGACGTAGGCGCCCCGGAGCTCGAGGCCGTCGTCGAGGGCCACGCTGGTGGGCTGGTTGGCGAGCCCCGCCCGCCACAGCGCCGCGAAGAGCCAGTCCCCCGAGCGGTCGCCGGTGAAGACCCGGCCCGTGCGGTTCCCCCCGTGGGCGGCGGGCGCCAGCCCCACCACCGCCACCCGGGCCTCGGGGTCCCCGAAGCCCGGGACGGGGCGACCCCAGTAGTCCTGATCCGCGAACGCCGCCCGACGCTGGGTCGCCACCTCCTCGCGCCAGGCCACGAGCCGGGGGCAGCGCCGACAGCGTGTGATCTCGCCGGTGAGCTCATCGAGGGGCGAGACCTCCACGGCCGACAGCGTACGATGGCGCGCCGTGCCCGCCCGCCGAAATTCGGCCCCTGCCGTCGCGCTCCTCGTCCGGCACGGGCGCACGCCCACGACGGGGTCGGTGCTCCCGGGGCGGGCCCCCGACCTGCACCTCTCCGACGAGGGCAAAGCCCAGGCCGACAAGGCCGCCGAGCGCATCGCGGCGCTCACCAAAGCACCCGTGGCGGTCTACGCGTCGCCGCTCGAGCGGGCCATGGAGACGGCCAAGCCCATCGCCCGGCGACTGGGGCTCCGGGTGCGGATCGAGCGGGGGCTGCTCGAGTGCGACTTCGGGGCGTGGACGGGAGCCAAGCTCAGCGCCTTGCGGCGTCGGCGGGAGTGGCGCACCGTCCAGGCCTTCCCGAGCGCGTTCCGGTTCCCCGACGGGGAGTCGTTCATCGAGATGCAGGCGCGCATGCTGTCCACACTCGACCTCCTCGCCGATCGACATCGGGGAGAGACCTTCGTGGCGGTGTCCCACGCCGATCCCATCAAGGCGGCCGTGGCGGCCACCGCCGGCGTCCCTCTCGACCTGTTCCAGAGACTGGCTGTGTCCCCGTGCTCGGTCACGGCCCTGGTGCGGGGCGAGTCCGGCTCCTACGTGCTGTGTGTCAACTCCACGTCCTCGCTCACAGAGTTGGCGGTGTCATGAGCCCCACCCTCGACCTCGGTGACCTCGACCGCTTCACGGTGGGGACCGAAGGCCCCGTGGGAGAGCGCGTCTTCCTGCTGCAGTGTCGCAGCGGTCTCACCGTCGTCACCTTGAAAGCCGAGAAACAGCAAGTGTCGGTGCTGGCGGAGTACCTGGGACGGCTGCTCGCCGACCTCGATCGGCCCGAGGGCCTTCCCATCAACCTCGAGCTCGAGGAACCCGCCGATCCCCACTGGGTGATCGGCACGCTCGGGGTGAGCTACGACGACGCCATCGACCGCATCGTCCTCGTCGCCGAGGAGCTCGTGGCCGAGGACGAGGAGGGCGACATGGCGCGGTTCACCATCACCCGCGCCCAGGCGGCTGCTTTCGCCATCCGCGCCACCACCCTGGTCGAAGCAGGGCGGCCGCCGTGCCCGTTGTGCGGAGGCCCCCTCGACCCTTCAGGTCACGAGTGCCCGAGGACCAACGGCCACCGGCCCCCTGCAACTTGACGCTCCTGACCGAAGGCGCCATCGAGGTCGTCGGCCGCATGCCGTGGAGCTCGAACCACACCTTCCTCGTGACATGCGCTTCGGGCGACGAAGCGACCAGTGCGGTGTACAAACCCGGGCGCGGGGAGCGTCATCTGTGGGACTTCCCCGAAGCGATCTACCGACGCGAGATCGCCGCCTACGAGTTGTCGCGCGCTCTGGGTTGGGATCTCGTGCCCGAGACGGTGGAGCGTGTCGACGCTCCCCTGGGGCCGGGGTCCTTGCAACTCTTCGTCCCCGCCGATTTCTCCCAACACCACTTCACCCTGGTCGAGGACGAGCACCATCACGAGCAGTTGCGGGTGATCTGCGCCTTCGACATCGTGGCCAACAACGCGGACCGCAAGAGCGGGCACTGCATCTTGGGGGACGACGGCAGGATCTGGGCCATCGACAACGGCCTGTGCTTCCACACCGAGCCCAAGCTGCGCACCGTGATCTGGGAGTTCGCCGGAGAGCCCCTCCCCGCCGAGCTCCTCGACGACCTGGTCCGGGTGGCCGAGGAGCCTCCCGAGACGCTGCGCCCCCTCCTCTCGGCCCGGGAGGTCCAGGCGGTGGGCCGGCGCGCCGCCCGGCTGCTCGAGGCCGGGCGGTTCCCCGTCCCCGATCCCGACACCCACCACTATCCCTGGCCCCTGGTCTGAGCGCCGCTGCGGTTTCTGGTCCGTTGACCAACCGTTGACAGGCAGTTGGCCCGGTCGTGAGGGTGGCCATCGATAATCGACCCATGTCTCGCAGAGCTCTGTCGCGGGGAAACGGGCCCTCTCTCCAGAGGGTGATCTGACCCATGGCCAAGATGCTCGTGCGCGAGCCCAGCCCGAAGCTCACCGGCGCCCCCGACGGGGGGCGGGGCCCCGTCGACTTCAAACGCGCCCATCGGCAGTGGACCAACTACGTGAAGACCGTGACGAACGCCGGGTGGGACCCGGTCGTGGTCCCGCTCACCGCACCGTGCCCCGAGGGCGTCTTCATCGAGGACCTCGTCTTTGTGTACCAGGACGTGGCGATCCTCACGCGGCCCTCGGTCCTCTCCCGTCGGTTCGAAGCCCTCGGCGTCAGGGAGTCGATCGAGCCTTTGGGGTACTCGCTCCACAAGATCGAGGCCCCCGGCACCCTCGAAGGTGGAGACCTGCTCACGGTGGGAGACGACATCTATGTCGGCTACGGGGGGGCGAGCAACGCGGAGGGGATCGGACAACTCCGTGCCATCTTGAAGCCGACGGGCGCGAACATCATCGCCATCCCCACGGGGCCGACCCGGCACCTCAAGTCGGCGCTCAGCGCCCTGCCCGACGGGTCGTTGATCGGCTACCCGCCCCTGGTGGCAGAACCCGAGCTCTTCACCGACCTCCACCCCGTTCCCGAAGCACGCGGAGCGAACGTTGTGCTTCTGGGGGAGAACAGGGTCCTGATGGCGGCGAACTGCCGCGCGAGCGCGGCGGTCGTCGCCGGTCTCGGGTTCGAGGTGGTCCCGGTCGACATCAGCGAGTTCCAGAAGCGTGACGCCGACGTGACCTGCCTCTCGGTCTTGCTCCCGGACCGGGCCGTCTCGACGGTCCCGCATCCCTCTGTCGCCCACGACGACGCGTTGACGGGCTGAGCGCGGGACCGCTCCCGCGGCCCTCGGTCATGCCCGGTCGGTCATGACCGAGGACGGTGCCACGTCCACGAGCTCCTCGAGGGCACGTCCGTCGGGGAGGCGAACCGTGACCTCACCCACGCGCACCCAACCACACGACTCGTAGAGCGCGGTCGCCCCCCGGAGGCCCTTGGCCACATCGAGCACCGGCCACAGCCCGCGGGCCACGGCCTCCTCCGCGGCCCGAAGTATGGCGTCCGGGCCATCCGCCGGGAGACGGTGGGCTAAGTCGGCTCCATGCCGTGGCGCCGCATGAGGTCCAGTTCCGCCTGGCGTTCGGGCGGCGTCGGCGCCGCCCACAACCGCTCCAGGTCCTCGAAGTACCGGTCCAGGGCAGGGGCATGGAAGACCAGGAGTCGGGCGGCCTCGGCCCCCGTGTTCCCGAAGGTGTGAGCCTCTCCCGCCGGCACCAGGACGAAGGTTCCCGACGTGCCCTCGAAGACGTCGTCGGCGACACGGAACTCCACGCGGCCCTCCAACACGAAATAGGCCTCGTCGTTGCCGACATGGCGATGCGCCGGAGGCATCCGCCCTCCCGGGGGCAGTGTTCTCTCCATCAAGGAGAACCGGCCCTGGGTCTGCGCGGCCGTGGCCTTGAACCACATCTCGCTTCCCCGCGCCTCGCGACGCAGGCCCTCACCGCTTTCAAGGCGACGCACGGGTACCTCCGGATTCTTGGGGCACCCACCGAGCCTCGAGCCACAGCGCTCGGCGCGCGCCGCACCACGACGACGAGGCAGGCTACTGCGACGGGTGGGAATCCGGCGCCTCGGGTACCCGGGGGCGGCGTCGTCGGGGCGCGCCCCAGCGCGCCACCCACGGGGGGAGGCGCCCCTCGGCGCTCAAGGTCGCCAGCGCGAATCCCGGGATGTCGGAGAGGGATCGGTAGGCGAGGTAGC
>Ga0187890_10001918_pt1 | contig 14673 bp, 13 predicted proteins | sample June2016WEW_21_1_FD_133005 | JGI IMG/M metagenome (GOLD analysis project Ga0187890, IMG submission 133005) | Peatland microbial communities from SPRUCE experiment site at the Marcell Experimental Forest, Minnesota, USA - June2016WEW_21_10 | ecosystem: Environmental > Terrestrial > Soil >... | reverse complement strand
GGCGCGTTTCTGATAGGCCTGTATGGCGAGCCCGAAACCGTCCCAGCCGCGCAGCCACGGATCAGCGAGCACGGCGCCGATCACCTCGAGCGATAATTCGAGCCGATCCGCTTCCTCGGCATCGATCGTGAAGCCAAGGCCGTGCGCCTTGGCCATACGCGCCAGCTCAAGAAGACGCGGCGGCAGCTCGGCCAATACCCGCTCGCGCGAGATCGCCTCGAAGCGCGGGTGCAGCGCCGTGAGCTTCACCGAAATTCCGGGCCGCGACGGCAGCGCCGCGTTGCCGGCGCTCGATCCGATAGCGGCGATCGCTGCCGCATAGGCATCGAAATATGTCTCGGCATCGGCGGCGGTCCGCGCGCCCTCACCGAGCATGTCGAACGAGTAGCGAAACTCGGTATGGCTGCGTGCGCGCGTGAGCGCTTCTTCGATGGTCTGGCCGAGCACGAAATGCGAGCCGATGAGCCGCATGGCTTGACGCGTCGCCGTGCGCAGGGTCGGTAGCCCAAGACGTCTCGCGATAGTGTCGAGGATTGTTTCCGGCGTTTCGCCCGGATGGATGATGCGAGCGGCAATGCCGAGCGTCCACGCCGAGGCCGACACGAGCAGTGCCGCGGATTTAATATCGCCGTTGAGCCAGCGGCCCGCGGCGAGCTTGTCTTCGATCAGGCGGTCGGCGGTTGCCGCGTCCGGCACGCGCAGGAGCGCCTCGGCAAGCACCATGAGCGCGAGCCCCTCTTTGGTGGAGAGCGAATAGGCGTGCAGAAAATCCTCGATACCGCCGATGCCGCCGGCCTTGGCGCGGATCGCCTCGACTAGCGCGCGTGCGCGCGCGTCGATGCGCCGCTCGGCGGCGGCTTCGCGCGCGGCGCCCGCAAGCAGGTTCGCCGCCAAATCCTCGTCGGGTGCCGCGAACGGCGCCTGGAATGGCGGCGGACTTGCGGCAGACTTGTTCATCGTCGGCTCAGAATTGACGGCGCATACACCCGCCGTATCGCCCCGCACGCCCGCGGCTTCTGCTTGCGCTTTACGGCGGCATGTCCTTTATCGGATTGCGGCCGAGAAGCTGGGACGCCTGGCATTACGGTTACGGAACCAAACAAGGAACCGGGCATGGCCATCGTCATCTCCGCGCGGCTCACCCGGTTCGCCGCTCTGGCATTGCTCGGCGCGCTCTTTGGGCCTTTCTTGGGACCCGCGTCGGCCCACGCTGAGACCGCAATTCATTTTACGCTCGACCGCAAAATCGACGGTCTGGCGGCGCCCTTCTTCCTCGCCATCGACAAGGGCTACTTCAAGGACGAAGGGCTCGACGTCACCATCGACGCTACGACCGGCGGCCCGCTCGAAGCCATCAGCCGGCTGGCGGCGGGCAAGGACGATATGGGTGTCTCCGACGTCAACTTGCTGATCAAGTTCCGCGACGCCACCAACACGCCGATCAAGGCCGTGTTTGTCGTGTTTGACAAGCCCCCCTACGCCATCATCGCCCGCAAAAGCCGCGGCGTCGTCACGCCGCGGGATTTGGAGGGCAGGAAACTCGGCGCGCCGGCCGCCGATCCAACCTTCGCGCAATGGCCGATTTTCGCCAAGGTCAACGGTATCGATCCAACGAAAGTCGCCATCGAAGACGTCGGGTTTCCGGTGCGCGAACCCATGCTTGCCGCGGGCGAAGTTGACGCCATCACCGGCTTTTCTTTCACCTGCTACGTGGACCTCAAGGACCACGGCGTGCCGCCGGACGATCTCGCCTTGTTGCTGATGGCCGATTATGGAGTCGAGCTTTACGGCGACGCCATTATGGTCTCGCCCGTCTTCGCTCAGGAAAAACCCGAGGCTGTGCGGGCGTTTCTGCGCGCTTACGTAAGGGCGTTGAAAGACGCCATGCGCGATCCGCTGCGCGCCGTCGAAGCGGTGCTCCATCGCGCCGAGGGCTTCAGCAAAGACGTTGAGCTTGAGCGCCTGCGCATGGCGATCCGTGACAACATCGTCACGCCGGCGGTGAAGGCGAGCGGCTTTGGCGGCATCGAGTCCGCACGTTTTGCCGCGGCAATCGACCAGATTGCGCTCGCCTATCGCTTCAAGGCGAAAGACAAGGCCGCCGCCGCCTTTGACCCGTCGTTCCTGCCGCCGGCGGCGGAGCGCCAAGTCAGCGGGTCCGCATCGCGGTGAGTTGGCGTCACGGCAAACTTGCCGCGGCGCTAATTGGCCCTCGCCAGATACGCGGCGAGCCGGTCGAACGTCCCGCCCCAGGTTGCCTTCATGCCGACGTGGGCGGCGCCGAACGTGCTGCGCTCTACCTCCGTCGCGTTGTGCGGCGTCCACTGGACGTGCAGCTTGGTCTTGCCGCCGGGCTCTTCGCCGAGCGTGACGGTGATCAGCGTTTCCCGCGGCCAGGTCGGCACAATCGGATGCCCCGTGATGTCGCCCGCGGCATTGGAGAAGCAATTTACAAAGACGAGCCGCTCGGGCGGGACGATTTCGTGGTAGTTTAATTTGCCCCACATCTTGTAGCCCTCGCCGGAACGCATGCCCAAATGAAAGGAGCCGCCGGGGCGAAAATCCATGTTCATGGCGATCATGGTGAAGTGACCGGGCGTCCACCACTCCTTCATATGTTCCGGCTCGGTCAGCGCCACCCAGACGCGCTCGCGCGGCGCGTCGAGGACGCGAGAAATCACGAACTCCTGGCCGGCTGCTTCGGCACTCATCACTCACGCCCCCCACAACGATGACGCCGGGGCTCAGTGTGCCACAAGGATCATACAGCCGACACCGAATTTATCGGCAACCATACCGAATCGCGGCGAAAAAAACGTCTTGCCCAGCGGCATCTGCACCTCGCCGCCGTCGGCGAGCCCGGCGAAAATCTTGTCGGCCTCGGCTTCGCTATTTGCCGAAATCGACAGTGCGATTCCATGAAAGTTCGGCTTGCCGGTATTGCCGCCGTCGGAGGCCATCACCGTGGTGTCGCCGATCTGAAACTGTGCATGCATCACTTTCTGGTGTTTCAGACGGGCGTATCATCGCGACCGTGACGTATGACGAACTGGTGCAGCGCGGCGGTTTCTTTGCCGAGCTTGTCCAAGCGCAGTTTGGGGCCGCCACGTAGCCAAGTAGCCCGCATGAGCGGAGCGAAATGCGGGAACAAACTCGCGGGTTGGAATCCACGGCCGGATGTCGCTTCGCTCATCCGCTAAGCGTTTACCGCAGCCGTTCGAGAATGCTGACGTAATTGGCGACCGCGGCGCCGCCCATGTTGAAAATGCCGCCGAGCTTCGCGTCCTTGACCTGCATGTCGCCGGCGGTGCCGGTGAGCTGCATCGAGGCGATGGCGTGCATCGATACGCCGGTGGCGCCGATCGGATGGCCCTTGGCTTTGAGCCCGCCCGAGGGATTGATCGGGAGCTTGCCGTCCTTGGCGACCATCCCCTCCGCGATGACGCGCGCGCCTTGCCCCTCCGGCGCCAGCCCCATGGCTTCGTATTCGATCAGCTCGGCGATGGTGAAGCAGTCATGCACCTCGGCGAAGGAGAGATCGGGCAGCGCGATGCCGGCTCCCGCTAGCGCGCGCTGCCAAGCAACCGAACAGCCCTCGAACTTGAGAATGTCGCGCCGCGACATCGGCAAAAAGTCCTGCACGTGCTCAGCGGCGCGGAACACGATCGCCTTTTTCATTTTCAGTGCGGTCTCGACATCGGTGAGGATCAGCGCGGCGGCGCCGTCGGACACGAGCGAGCAATCGGTGCGCTTGAGCGGCCCAGCGACCCGCGGATTTTTCTCACTCTCCTGGCGGCAGAATTCGTAGCCGAAATCCTTGCGGATCTGCGCGTAGGGATTGCCGACGCCGTTCTTGTGATTCTTGGCGGCGATTTGGGCGAGCGCATCCGATTGGTCGCCCCAGCGCTGGAAATAGAGGCTGGCGATCTTGCCGAAGATACCGGCGAAGCCACCATCGATGTCGGCTTCCTCGCGCACATAGGAGGCCTTGAGCAGATTGCGGCCGATCTCGGGAGCGGGCGTTGTTGTCATCTGCTCGACGCCGACGACAAGCACGATGCGCGCCGAACCCGCCGCGATCGCTTTCAGTCCCTGATGCACGGCGGCGGAACCGGTCGCGCAGGCATTCTCAACCCGCGTCGCGCGCTTGAAGCGCAGATCGGGCGAGGCCTGCAGCACCAGTGAAGCGGTGAAATCCTGCGCCGAGAAACCGGCGTTGAAATGGCCGAGCACGATCTCGTCGACGTCCTTTGCCGCAATGCCAGAGTCCGCAAGCGCTTCACTCGCAACCTTCACGATGAGGCTCTCGACGCTCTCGCCGGCGAGCTTGCCGAATGGCGTATGAGCCCATCCCACGATGCAGGCGGTCATGCTCACTCCCCTTGATCGTTCTTTTGATCGTTCTCTTGCCGAATTTGGGTCGTTTTTCCTTGGCTTAGCCGTTATGGCGAACCCACGCAGGCCTTTCATGATACCGGGATTTAGCTTTGCGTTCGAGGGCTCGTTTGGTTTAGATAGTGCGCCACCGCCGCTTCGGGAACCTTTCGTGAACCCATCGCGGGCTTGTCGGCTCCTTGGGCTTCACCCCAGGCGCCTCCGAGGGCCCAACCAACGGAATGGACCGCGACACGTGTATCATCCGCAGTTTCTTCGAGCGTTGACGCTCGGCATCGCGCTCGGTTTTCCCTTCGCTGCAACCTTCACCACAACGCCGGCTCACGCCGGTGCGTCGATTCTCGTTGAGGCCGATTCCGGCAAGGTGCTGCGCGCGGACAATGCGACTTATCCCTGGTACCCGGCTTCGGTAACGAAGCTGATGACAATGTACGTCACGCTGCAGGCGGTGAAGCAGGGCCGCATCACCTTCGACACGTTGTTCACGGTCTCGCGCAATGCGATCGCCCAGTCTCCGACCAAGATGGGATACGCCGCAGGCACCCAGGTGACGGTCGACAACGCGCTCAAGATGATGATGGTGAAGTCGGCGAACGACATGGCGGTGCTGCTCGCCGAGGGCGTCGACGGCTCGATCGAGAATTTCGCCGACGACATGACGAAGACGGCACATCGCCTCGGCATGACGGAATCGAATTTTGTCAATCCCAACGGCCTGCCGGCCGACGGCCAGGTCACCTCGGCGCGCGATCTCGCCATCCTCGCGCGCGCGCTGATCCACGACTTCCCCGAATACAATTTCTATTGGCACATCCCGGCGATCAAGTTCGGCCGGCGGGTGGTCCGCAACTACAACACGCTGCTCGGCCGCTACCCGGGCGCCGACGGCATGAAGACTGGCTTCATCTGCGCGTCTGGGTTCAATCTGGTCGCAACGGCTACGCGTAACGGCAGGCAACTGATCGCCGTGGTGCTCGGCTCGCCCTCAGGGGCGGCGCGCGCCGTGAAGGCGGCGGAACTTCTGGAAAGTGGCTTTACGCAGAATCCGCTCGGATGGCTGACGCCAGCCCTGGGGTCGGTCAATGCGCTGACGCCGATCAATGCGGACCCGCCCAATCTGCACGACCAGGTCTGCGGCCCGCATCGCAAGCGGCCGGCGGCAGAGGACGAGGACGCAGATGCCGGCGGCGAAAATGGCGGTGGCGTAGACACACCATTTTCGGCGCTGCTGTCGAGCTTGCGCGCGCCGACGCCCAAAGGTGCCGCGCTCCTGTCCGACTTTGGCGCGATAACGCCGACCGTGGTCTATACCGGCCCGACACGAACGCAGGCCCAGCTCGCCAACCTCAGTGCCATTGAGGCGGCTCCCCACCATAAGAAAAAGGGATCGGTGAAGAACGCAGCCGCGAAGCCCGCGGACGACAAAGCGACCGACGAGAAAGCGACCGAGAAGAACGGCGCGGACGCCAAAGCGGAAGACGGGAAGAACACTAAAACTGGCGCTCACTGGACACCGACGTCATCCTCGTCGCTCGCGGCGAGTCCGCCTCCTGGACTGGAGACGAAGCCGCCGGCCGACAAGGCGAAAAAACCGCACAAAGCGGATGCCGCACCGAAGCCGGCCCCGGCGCAATAATGTTCACCAGAGTTTCGTTGCGCCGCCGTTGCGAGGAGCGCAGCGACGAAGCAATCCATCCTTGCGGCGATGCTGGATTGCTTCGCATCGCTCGCAATGACGGGCCGCGATTAATTCGCCATTTTCAGCGGCGCGTCTGTCACATCCTGGAGCGCCTCGAAGGTGAGGCCCGGCACCATCTCGCGCACGGCAAAGCCATCGCCGGTGACGTCGAGCACGGCGAGATTGGTGTAGACGCGCTTGGCCGCGCCGACCGCGGTGAGCGGGTAGGTGCAGCGGCGCATGAGCTTGCTCTCGCCGCTTTTGGTCGTGTGGTCCATCAGCAGCCAAACGCTCTTGGCGCCGACGGCAAGATCCATGGCGCCGCCCACGGAAGGCATGTCGTTGTCGGACCTCGACCAATTGGCGAAATCGCCGTTCCCGGCGACCTGGAACGCGCCGAGCACGCAAAGGTCGAGATGCCCGCCGCGAATGATGGCGAAGCTGTCGGCGTGATGCACGTAAGACCCGCCCGGACGAAGCGTGACGTACTTTTTGCTGGCGTTGATCAGCCAGCGATTGATGTTGTCCGGCTCCGGCGCCGGGCCCATGCCGAGGATGCCGTTCTCCGAATGGATGACGACTTCACGTTCAGCCGGTACGTAGTTTGCCACCAGCACCGGAATGCCAATGCCGAGATTGACGTAAAAGCCTTCCGGGATGTCGGCGGCGGCGCGCGCGGCAATTTCGTCCCGCGTCCACGGCTTGTAAGCGACCGGGCGGCTCAAATCTGCCTTCACGTTCACGTCGGCCTCCTCACGTCACCGTCGGTTCGCCATAGGGCACGTGCACCACGCGATTGACGTAAATCCCGGGGGTGCCGACCTTCTCCGGATCGAGCTCGCCAAGCTCCACGATGTGCTGTGCCTGCGCGATGGTCAACTTCGCCGCCGTCGCCATGACCGGATTGAAATTCCGGGCGGACGAGCGATAGGTGAGATTGCCCCAGCGATCCGCCTCCCAGGCTTCGACCAGCGCGACATCGCCAAAGAACGCCTCCTCCAGCACATATTGCCGGCCGGAAAATTCCCGCAGCTCTTTGCCTTCCGCGAGCTTCGTGCCTACGGAGGTCGGCGTGTAGAAGGCCGGGATGCCGGCGCCGGCCGCGCGCATGCGCTCCGCCATCGTGCCCTGCGGCATCACTTCGAGCTCGACGCGGCCTTCGCGATAAAGCTGCTCGAACACCACCGGATCGGTCGTGCGCGGATACGAGCAGATGATCTTGCGTACCCGTCCGACCTCCATCAGCCGCGCCAGGCCAATGTGGCCGACACCGGCATTGTTGGCGACCACGGTCAAATCCTTCGCGCCCTGCTCGATCAAGCCGTAGATCAGGGCATTCGGCTGGCCGATGCTGCCGAACCCGCCGATCAGAACGATGGACCCGTCGCGGATTCCGGCCAGCGCGTCGGCCATGCTTTGTACGATCTTGTTGATCATCGGCGGCTTAGCGGGAATGAGCGAAGAAAAGTCTAGCCGGCGTCACGCATGCGCGCGCCGTCGGCGAAAGCGGGCATCAGTTCGCGCGCGAACCGGCGCAGACTCTCATGCGCAAGACCGCCGCCATTGAGCAAGACATATTCGACGCCGAGCCCCCGCAGCCGTTCGAGCTTGGCCGCGATCTCATCCGGCGTGCCGTAGAGGGCGGCTTCCTCGCTCGCCTCGCGCGTGTCGGAGAACGCCATGATGCTTGCTTTGCTCTGGGTGCCATCGGCCGATTTGGACATTGCGGCGAAATGGCGTTGCGCTTCGAGACGCTGCTCGAGCGCGGCTGCTTTGTCGGCTTCGTCCTTCGCCACGTAGAAGGCGCGCGCCACGCCGACCTCCAGCGGATCGAAAGCGCGCCCGCGCTTTTCCACCTCGGCCTTGAACCACCCGACGCGTTCGCCGATCGCCTCGAGCGAAGCAAACTGGTCGAGCAAAAGATTGTAGCCGCGCTCGGCGACCTGACGGATTGAACCGGGGCTGCCGGCCGCCATCCACATCGGCGGATGCGGCTTTTGCGACGTCGGTGGTTCGACGATGATGTCTTCGAAATTCCAATACTTGCCGTGATGAGAAAAGCGCTGCTTCGACGTCCAGGATTTTATGATCACGTCGAGATTTTCGTTGAAGCGCGGGTCGGCTTCCTCGATCGGCACGCAGAAGCCGGCGAACTCGTTGTGCCGATAACCCTTGCCGACGCCGAAGTCGAGGCGGCCGCCGGACAGAAGGTCGATGGTGGCCGCCTGCTCGGCAAGAAGCACCGGATTGTGCCACGGCAGCACCAGCACGGCGGTGCCGAGCCGCAGCGTCCGCGTCTTCGCCGCCAGCCAGGTCAAGAGCGAAAGGCTGGCGGAAACCTGGCCGGCGCCGGTGAAATGATGCTCGACCAGGAACGTCGAGTGATAGCCAAGCGCCTCAGCTTCGATGTTGTAATCGACGAACTGTTTGTAGCCGAGCCCAGAATCCACATCGGGTCCGCCACGGCGGGCGGTAGCGCTGCCGAACAGACCAAAACGCATCGACCGGTTCCCTTGCGTTGAGACAGTAATGTAGCCGCATCAGGCCGGTTTGAACATCGGCGCCGGCTGGCCGTTCTCGGTTTCCTGGAACACCACGGCGACCGCTTGGCCGATGCGGAGCTTGTCCGGCTCGCACTCGACGATGTTGGTCAGCATGGTCGGTCCTTCGGCAAGTGTCACATGCGCAATGACGTAAGGCTCCTTGACGCGGCGCATCGGGCTGAACGTGTAGATCGTCCCTTTGCCGGACGCCTCGCGCCACTCCACCTTGTCGCTGGCGCAGAACGGGCAAATGGCACGCGGGTACCAATGCGCCTTACCGCACGCCGTGCAGATCGGGATCAGGAAGCGGCCGTCGCGCGCCGCGTCCCAGAAAGCTTTGGTTTCGACGGTGACGACCGGCGACGTGATCTTGCGCGTCATCGTCTTACTCCCGTTCCATGATCAACGTGGCGCTGCCGTGGCGCGTGGCGAGTTGAAAGCCGGTGCCCTGCGCCAGCGCCAGATCGCAGTTTTTCACCTGCACCGCCGGATGAGCCTCGCCGCGCAATTGCCGCACTGCCTCGATCACCTTGGTCATGCTGCCGCGATTGGCGGGATGGTTGTTGCACAAGCCGCCGCCGTCGGTGTTGAACGGTAGCTTGCCGACGCCGGAGATCAGATTGCCGTCCGCCACGAATTTCCCGCCCGCGCCCTTGGCGCAGAAGCCGAGGTCCTCGAGCTGGATGATGACGGTGATGGTGAAGCTGTCGTAAATCGACGCGTATTTGATGTCGGCCGGCGTGACGCCGGCCTCCGCGAAGGCGATCGGTCCGGCGCGCGTGGCGCCCGAGGTGGTGAGATCGAACGTACCGCCGGTGAGGTGTCTTACCGCTTCGCCGGCGCCGATGATTTTCACCAGCGGCCGCGTGAGCTTTTTGGCGATCTCCGGCCGCACGATGACGAGCGCGCCGCCGCCGTCGCTGATGACGCAGCAATCGAGCCGGTGCAGCGGGTCGGCGATCATCGGCGAGCTCACGACATCCTCGACGGTGACCACCTCGGGCAGCATGGCGTGCGGATTATGTTGGGCGTGGTGCGAGGCGGCGACTTTGACCCAGGCGAGCTGTTCGCTGGTGGTGCCGAATTCATGCATATGGCGCATCGCGCACATGGCGTAGCCGTTGGCCGTGGTGATGGCGTAGGGCATTTCCCACCCGGCCTCGGGCTGGTTCGGATCGCGCGGCCGCGGCGCGGTGCCGGTCGCCATGCCTTCGCTGCGCGGCCGCCCGGCGAGCGTGACCAGCGCGACATCGCATTTGCCGAGCGCGATCGCCTCGGCCGCATGCGCGGCCAACAGCGTGTAGGACGCGCCGCCAATTTCGGTCGATTCGACGTGGCGAAGCTTGAGGTTCATGTACTCCGCCATCGAAGCGGGGCCGGGACCGGGCGCATCGCCGGAGCAGAAATAGCCGTCGACATCCTCGCGCGCCAGCCCGGCGTCCGCGAGCGCGCCGAGCGCCACCTCGGCGTGGAGCTGCGCCACCGTCTTGTCCGGCGCGAGCCGCGTCGGATGTTCGTAAGCGCCGGCGATATAGGCCTTGCCGTTGATGGTCATGCCCCGAATTCCCCTCTTTGGAGCGGCAACATATCGGTGTCCGCCGCAACCGCCAACAGCGGCCGTTACGTGTGTCCGGCTATCGGACGGCATGGTTCTTGCGCTAAGAACGAGCCGAGGATTGCGATTATGAAGCGCGCACGCGAAGTCAAAACCGCCGGTCAATGGGATGGCGCCAACGCCGTCGATACGATCACGCTCGACGCGCATGAGCGCCATCGCCGCCGCGTCGTGTTGACCGGCGAGCGCGGCACCAAGTTTCTTCTTGACCTGCCGCAGGTGGCGGCGCTGCACGACGGCGACGGCCTCGTACTCGACGATGGCGCCATCGTGCGGATTGTCAGCCGGCCGGAGCCGCTCGTTGAGATCGCGGCCGCCAATGCGCACGAGCTGGCGCGGCTCGCTTGGCACATCGGCAATCGCCACATCGATGTGCAGATCGCCGGCGATCGGCTGCGTATCCGCCGTGATCACGTGATCGAGGAGATGCTGCGCGGGCTCGGCGCGCGGCTTTCGGCGCTCGACGCGCCATTCGATCCCGAGCACGGCGCCTACGATCAACATCACGGCCACGATCACGGCCATCATCATGACCACGATCATGGCTAAGCGACGTGCCGGGGTGACCCGGCCGCTGCTGCGCTCGTCCCCACGAAAGCGGGTACTCAGAAAGCGAGCAATCGCGAAGCGGCGCGACGAAAGCCGCAAGGATTCTCGCGTGCGCGGGAATGAGCGGACAGAGTCCGCCTCGCTTTATCGCCTCATGGCCTGGCTGTCGCCGGCCTATCCGATCGGCGCCTTTTCCTATTCGAGCGGCATCGAGTGGGCGGTCGAGGCCGGCGATATCAAGGATGCTGAGACGTTGCGCAGCTGGCTCGCCGTGATGCTCGGCGAAGGCGGAGGCTTCTGCGACGCGGTGTTCTTTGCGCACGCCCATCAGGCGATCGCCGACAACGACGATGCCGCTTTGCGCACCGTCGCCGAACTTGCCGCCGCGTTTGTCCCCTCGAAGGAGCGCTTCCTGGAGACGACGGCGCAAGGCCGCGCTTTTCTCGAAGCAACGCGCGCGGCCTGGCCAAGCCCGGCGCTGACACGCTTTGAAGCTTTGTGGCACGGGTCGGTCACGCTGCCGGTCGCCGTCGGCGTCGCCTGCGCCGGTCACGGTATCGCCTGTGAGACCGCGCTCCACGCCTTCCTGCATTCGCAGGTGGCGAACTGGATTTCCGCCGGCGTGCGGCTCATTCCGCTTGGCCAGAGCGACGGCCAGCGCGTCCTCGCCGCGCTTGAAGAAACGGTTGCGGCTGCGGCAACGCGGGCGCTGGCGACGCCGCTCGAGGAAGTCGGCAGCGCGGCGTTTCGCGCCGATCTCGCAACCATGCGGCATGAAACGCAATACACGCGGCTATTCAGGAGTTGAGAAGAGCGATGACGCACTCACATTGTCCATTGCGCGTCGGTGTCGGCGGCCCGGTCGGTTCGGGCAAGACCGCGCTGATGGATGCGCTGTGCAAGCGGCTACGCGATCGCTACGAGATCGCCGCGATCACCAACGACATCTACACCAAATGGGACGCCGAATATCTGGTGCGGTCCGGCGCGCTGGTGCCCGACCGCATCACCGGCGTCGAAACCGGCGGCTGCCCGCACACCGCGATCCGCGAGGATGCTTCGGCCAATCTGGCGGCAATCGCCGACATGCGGCACAAATTCCCAGCGCTCGACCTCGTGCTCATCGAGTCAGGCGGTGACAATCTCGCCGCGACGTTTTCGCCGGAACTGGCCGATCTCACCATCTACGTCATCGACGTCGCCGCCGGCGACAAGATACCCTCGAAAGGCGGCCCGGGCATCACCCGCTCGGACCTTCTTGTCATCAACAAGGTCGATCTCGCGCCTTATGTCGGCGCTTCGCTGGAAACCATGGAGCGCGAGTCCAAGCGCATGCGCGGCGCGCGCCCTTTCGTTTTTACAAATCTGCGCGCCGGCAAAGGCGTCGAGGAGATCGCGCGCTTCATCGAGGAGAAGGGTGGGCTCGGCGTGGAATGATCAACCCGGCATGCAGCAACGGGGGCTTACTTGACAGGAAAGACCGGCCTGAATCTGTTGACGCTTTTCACTGTGAGCGCAGCGCTTTTCCTTTCGATCTGCACACAAGGTTATTCGCAAGGACAAAGGTGGTCTCTATCGCCGCTCGCTCCATTCCCATGTAGCGCCGTGAATTTTGACGGCAATAGCATCGTTTTTCGAAGAACCTTGGTCATTGTCTGCAATGGCAAAGAACAATTGGAAATGCCTGCCGGAAGCATTCTCGGAACTAATGCCGCGTGCAGCGGAACAGCATTAATTCTTTCTCATGGCGTTGCTGGAAAAGGTAGTTTGCTTGAGGCTGTGCGCAGATGCGGTCGTGCGCGATCGCGAAGGTAATGGCGACCTCGCACGCTCCAAGCCGTCATAGCCGGGCTTGTCCCGGCCATCTCGTTTAGGATGTCTGTGCCCGCTTGAGCGGGATGCCCGGCACAAGGCCGGGCATCTCGGGACGTGGAGCCCTATGCCCGTCCCGTATGCTTCCGCGCCGCTTCGAGGTGGCCGAAATTCTGCACCGGCGCGCACATCAAGAAACGATAACCCTCTTTGATGATGCGCTCGGCGTTGCCCTGTTCGACATGCGGGTGGCCGACCACCACGCTGTGCTTCTTGCAGGTGTCGACCACACGCTTCATCCATTCGAGCACGACCTTGTGCTCGTATTGCCGCGGATAGCCGAGCTCTTGCGACAGGTCGCCTTCGCCGATCAGGACGCAGCCGATGCCCGGCACGTTCTTGAGCATGTCGTCGAGATTGTCGACGCCGCGCGTGTCTTCGATCTGTAGGATGCAGAAAATCTCGCCCTGCGGATTGAGCGGCCACACGTCGGCCTTCTGGTAATATTCCTGTTGCGTGAGGCCCCAATAGCGCGCGGCCGTGGTCGGCCCGTCGCCACGGATACCCGCGGGCGCGTAATGCGCCGCGCTCTTCAGCCGCGGATAGCGGCAGGCGCCGACGGCATTGGCCGCTTCCTCGACCGTGGAAATGTGGGGGAAGACGATGCCGTAGCAGCCCATGTCGAGCGCCTGCTTGGCCTGCCACTGCGCCATCTCCACGCCGTTGACGGGGACCCGGGCCATCGGCGTCACGCCCGGCACCACCGAACCGGCTCTGGCGATCTGCGCGCGGTTGAGCATGTATTGCAGGCAATCGCGCAGCAGCCGGCCGTCCCACGGCTGATGCTCCATCTCGTAGACGCAGCCGTCGAATTTGGATGTGCTCATCGCCACCGCGCTCGTGATCTCGGCCGGAGCGAAGCACGTTAGCGCATGCTGGCCGGCTTCAAGCGCGCGAATGACGCCGTTGAGCCGTGGTAGTTCAGCCATTTCCCCAGTCTCCTTGATGCGGGCGGCATCCTAAACCATCCCCCGGCCGCGCGGCGAGCCCCGGCTTCGTTTCAGTGTCGCAAGCGGCGTGCTAACGTTTCGCCGGCGGCGCGCCGGTAAGGGCGCGCGCGGATGCCCAGGTCGTGAAGGTGCTTTTTATCATCGCGGCGTGTATCGGCGGCCTGTTCGTTCTGGGCCTTGTCACCGCGTTTGTGCTGGTCGCCTCGCCGCCGCCGCCACTGGCGAATCCGACAGACGTGCTCGACTTCACGTCGCTGCGCAAAGCGCCAGGCGACATCGACGTGCCGAGCCTGCGGCGCTATCCAGCGCAGGACGGCGAGCAATTGGCCTATCGCATTTACGATTCCACCGCGGATCGCATCCTGATCTTCATTCACGGGTCGTCGTACCATGGCGCCGGCTATCACGCGCTCGCCGCGGCCATCAGCCTTAGCGGTGTGGCGAAAGTCGTCCTGCCTAATCTGCGCGGGCATTACCAATCGGGGCGGCATCGCGGCGACGTCGAGTATATCGGCCAGTTGGAGGACGACCTCGACGACCTGATCAAGTTTCTGCGCGCCGAGTACCTCAACGGTCCGATCACGCTCGGCGGCCACTCCAGCGGCGGCGGGCTCGCCATCCGTTTCGCCGGCGGTGCGCATGCGCAGGACGTGTCGAGCTATCTGCTGTTGGCCCCGATCGTTCCGCAATCGCCCGCGGTGCGGGGAGGCACGGCGGGCGGTTGGGCCAACCTGTACTGGCGGCGCCTCTATGGGCTCCTTGCGTTCAACGCGGTCGGTATTCACGGCTTCAACGGACTTTCGATCATCGACTTCAACAAGCCGGCGAAATTCTGGGACGGAACGGAAACCTTGTCGTATTCGTACCGGCTCAACGTTTCCTACCATCCGCGCTTTAGATACCAGAATGACATTCGTGCCCTCCCGGAGCGGACGCTCGTGCTGATTGGCGCGATCGACCAGGCCATCGATCCCGATGCGCTCCGTGCGCTGATGGCGGCCGATGCTCCGCGCGCCGAGATGAAGATCCTGCCGGGCATCAGCCACTTCGGAATATTCTCCGATCCGGCCG
>Ga0187890_10001913_pt1 | contig 14694 bp, 10 predicted proteins | sample June2016WEW_21_1_FD_133005 | JGI IMG/M metagenome (GOLD analysis project Ga0187890, IMG submission 133005) | Peatland microbial communities from SPRUCE experiment site at the Marcell Experimental Forest, Minnesota, USA - June2016WEW_21_10 | ecosystem: Environmental > Terrestrial > Soil >... | reverse complement strand
GCACGGTGTACGTCTTGCCATCCGAGCTTAACCCGGCGTTCGTGCTCGCGCCGCCCATAACGAAGGTTTCCGCAGCGGTGCTGACGGTGCTGTTGGGGTTTGTGATGACGACGCTGCCGGTAAGCGTCGCATTGGGACTGACGGACAGTCCGGCCGGAGTGGTGGTAGTCCCGGTAGCGATCAGGACAGTCGAATCGACGGCCGGCGTGCCGGTGGCTCCTGTCACAGTGTCGCCAGCGGCCGCGAGCGTACCAAGGCCTTGCGAAACCGCCAAGTTGGATACGCCTGTGCCTAAACTGATGTTGGTACTGAGAACGCTTGACTGCAGATAGATGCCACCTGACGGGCCATCCGCAGCGGTGAGCGAGAGAGTATCTCCCGTTAATACGTCCGAATTGCTGATTGCCCCCTCCAGATCGGCAATCGTAGTCACACCGTTGGCGCCGGTGCCGCCGGTGTAAATGACATTGTCACCACTTGAATTGGCGCCAACGCCATTCAAGCCCGCCACACCGCTTGTCGGCCCATTGCCCATGACAAAGGTGTCTTCTATGCCATTGTTCTTGAGTACGATGCTGCCGGTTAACGCAGCGGCTGGGTTGATCGATTTCGTAATCGCCGTTCCATCCGCATCTGTTAAAGCCAGCACAGCAGTCGCAGCTACGGTAGGCGTGCCGCTACCCAAAAGTGGGGTGTCGAATTGCAGGGTTGCGTTTCCGTTCGACAGCGTATCCTTGTCCACGGTAATGTCGCTGCCGCTCAGCGCGATCGTCGAAGCAATCGTCAACCCATTCGCGAGTACCGTAGCGGTCATGTTGGTGCTGGAGATTCCTATTTGAGTCGCCAGGGCGCCTAGCGTGGAATCTGCACCGCTCGAACCTACGCCGACTGTATTGGTGCCGAGGTTTGATGTGCCGCCAATAACGAAAGTCTGCGCGGCGGCGCTGCCGTTGGTGATCACGATGCTGGTACCGGCCGTGAGCACGTCGGTGGACAAGCTTGCAGCAATGCCGCCGACCGAAAGCACGCCACTCGTCGGGTCGGTAGCCCAAGTCGCGCTCGACGCTACGCCCGTCGTACTGTTCGTATTCACCAGGTTGCCCGTGGCGTCCACTGCCTGGTCGGTGGTACTCGACTTGACCGACAGTCCACCGGCATTGACGGCAGCGGTTACACCGAGTCCTGTCACACCATTGATTGCATTTTTCAGATCGTCGAGGCCCGTGCCTGCCACGCCAACCGTGTTTTTGGAGGCGTCTGTAATACCACCAATAACAAAGGTTTCAGTGACTGCCGTTGGTCCGGTGCCATTGGTGAGGACGAGTGTGCCGGAGAGAACGTTGTCGCCGGTACCAACTATAAGGGACGACTTTGTCTGCGCAGCCCCAGTGTTTCCCGGTGTGGAAGTGACGTTCTGCAAATCGGCCGTCGAGGTTCCGGGAGTGCCTCCAGTGGAGGTGACACTCAATGCTCCACCCGTGGACTTGGAGTCCGCCAGCGAAAGGCTTTGCGTTCCATCGCTATTGGTGATCACAGAGGCCGTGACCAGGCTGCTTGGAGTCGAGGGACCGCCATTGGCGGTTGCAGTGTTGATGGCACTGGCCAACTGGGCCAGATTGGAAACTGTCGAGTTGATGGTGATCGCGGCCGCGGTCGTGCCGCCGACATCAACCGTGATAACCTGACCCGCAGTCAGATTTTCGCCGGTAAGAAGACCCGTCGCTGTGAGAATGCCGCTGGTGCTGGCCGTGCTGGGATCTACGCCCGCCGACAGCAGACCGCCTGTGATCTCAATGCCGGTCTGGGATCCACCGCCGGAAAGACCAGCCTGGGCCTGCGTGGTGAAGCTGGCCGTCAAGCCAAGGCCTGAGTTATTGATCGCGCTGATCAGTCCGTCGGCCGTGTTGCTATAGTTTGTCCCCTTGCCGGCCGAGATGCTGGTCGTCGCGGAACTTTCCGTCCCGTTAGCGCCCTTCACAAGATAGTTGACATTGATCGTCGTTGTGCCGTTGGCGTTCAACGTATCGGTATCTTGCGCATTTGTTACGACCCCGGTGCTGGCGTTCGCGTTCGACAGGTTGATGAACACACTGCTTGACCCGTCGCTGTAGGCCATGGAGCCGCCGGTGTCGCCCATGCTGGCTTCAGACAAGGTGCGGATATTAAGCTGATCGATCGACGAGCCGGCCGCTGAAGAGTCGCCGGTGTAGATCGCTACCTTCTGTCCGTTGAACACCTGCTGCTGGTTGTAGGTTGTCGTCTGGCCAATGTTGTTGATCTCGGAGAGTATTGACTGATATTCCTGGTTGGCCGCGCCCTCTTGTGTGGAGTTGAGGGTGCCGTTCGAGGCTTCAGTCGCCAGCGTGATGGCCCGGTTGAGCAGGCTGGTCACTTGCGAAAGCGCGCCATCGGCGACCTGAAGCAGGCCGACGCCCTCGGTGGCATTTGTCTCCGACTGCGTCAGGGCGGACGAGTTGGCTCCAAGCCCATTCACCAGTGAGAGGCCAGCGGCGTCGTCCGCGCCGGAGTTGATCTTCGAACCCGACGACAACTGCTGCAGAACCGTCTGCAAGCTGCTGTTGGTGTTGTTCAGGTTGTTTTCTGCGTAGATCGCTGAAAGATTGTTCAAAACACCGAGGGCCATGGAAGGTACTCCTTTTGGATGCCTTGAATCGTGCCCTGATAGCCGGCGAATTTCTTACTCCGCCAGGCTCTCCGTTTATGCCGGATGGGCCTTGTTGCATCCACCCCTTTCATCGGAGTGGGTGGAAATAACTTTAGTCATTATTTTATGGGGCGCTTTGTTGCCAGGTTGTCGCGCCTCAATCCAGAGTGTCCAGCTTCCCTCCAATCCCTGTCTCGAAGCGATTCAGTAGCTGTGCAGTTGTGCTCCACTTCCCTGTCTCGGATCGCTACACAAAAAGCGAGTTCAGCCGCTCTGCGATGAGCTTTCCGGCCCATTGTCTGCTTCTATTTCGCGCAAAAAAAACGGCGGCAAGAGGAACCCCTCATGCCGTCACCGGTCTGTCTTGACCCGAATTCTCTCTGCCTCAAAAAAACTTGACCTGGAGAACTGCTCTACTGCTCGTCTCCTGCTCCGGGAGCCGGAGTTGCCGGTGGTGCCGGGGAGGCATCAGGCCCCCCGCCTTGCGGAGCGAACGGCGGAGGAGGTGCCTGATGGTGGTGCGGGGCACCCTGATCCTGGCCGCCGGGTCCCCAACCGCCCGGTCCTTTGCCTTCGCGACCATGGCGATCCGGTCCGCCGCGTTCTTCACCACGGCTGGCGCGGAAGGCCTGCACCTGTTTCCACTGCTCCGGCGTGAGCTTATTGCGAATCGCCAAGAGGAAGCGCGCATTTGCCTTCTCGAGCTCGGCTCTGGCCTGCGCCACCTTATCGATTTGAGAGAGAATCCGGGCCTCGTCCGGCTGGTCGGCGCTCACCAGCGGTTCCATCTCAAGTTCCGCCTTTTCCACGCCGGCGCGCAGGTCGATCAGCTTCTCGCGATGTTCCATCAGGATGCCGTCAAACGCCTTGCGCTGCTCATCGGTGAGCTTCAGTCGCTCCACAACCTTGGGATTGTTCCACCAGCGCCCATGATCGCCCTGAGCGCCGAAGGCCCTCTCCATGGGGGGCCGATGCTCCCCAAAGCCCGGCCCCTGACCCATGCCTCCCCCGGCTCCCATCCCCATCCCACCGCCGGGCATCTGCGCCTGCGCCGTGCCCGCCAGCATCATCACTCCCGCAATCGCCATACCTAACCCACTTACAACTCGAAACCCCACCGTCCTCAACGCCTTCATCGTTTTCTCCTCTCCCTCAATGCGCTGAGGGGCCGTTCTTGTTGTGTGTTCTTGCTCTTACTGGGTCTCGTCTTCGGCCATCAATTGAGCCAACGGCTCCATGGCGGTCGGAACTTCCCTGGATACGTCGCTATCCACCTTGGCTAGCAAATCTTCTTCCTCATGGCGCAATTGTTCCTGGGCCACCAGTCGTTGTTGCTCAATGGCGCGGACCGCCGCTATATGGGCTAACTGCTGCTGGTGAAGATGCTCATAAATCCCGCCGGACAAGCCGCCCGCAACCAGCACGCAGCCCAAGGTCCAGCCAATGGCCAACCCCCGCACCCGCCGCCGCCCTGTCTCAACCTCAGTTCGCGGACGGCTCAAAGCCGCGTCGCTCCAGGCATGGATGCTCAAGCGGAAATCGGAGACTGCTTCGGCCAGCCCGCCGAGCTCGTCTGTGAACTCGCCATCCACGCTCTCTTCTCCGGCCTTGTCTTTGAAGCTCATCGCTTTCCCCCAAGTTTCTCGCGTACTCTTGCTACCGCTCGCGAGAGGTGTGCCTTGACCGTCCCCTCATTGAGGCCGGTGGCACGCGCAATCTCGCTCAACTCCATCTCTTCCACATAGCGCAGCAGAAATACCGTCTGCTGGCGCTCACTCAGGCCTTCGACAGCCTTGCTTACCTGCCGCACCCGCTCCTTGGCCAGCATCTGCTGCTCGACCGATCGCTCTCCACTCGGCAGCCAATCGCTGGCCTCGTCCAGGCTCACCGCATGGGTCTGCGTCTGCCGCCAGAACTGCAAACGCCGGTTCCGCCAGTGATCCTTTTGCAGATTGATCGCGATTCGCATCAGCCAAGTCATCGCGCTGGACTCGCCGCGGAAGCTGGCCCAGTTCCTGTGCGCCTTCAGGAAACACTCCTGAGTCAGCGTCTCAGACAGGTCCGGGTCGCGCGTCGACGAGAGCAGAAAGCGAAAGATCTGCGGTCGATGCTTCGTGACGACAGCCGAAAACTCCTCGGCGGCAATATCCTTTGCCGATGCCATGGTCATCGTTTCCAACGGTGTGCCGGCTGCCATCACACAGGTAGACGCCAGCATCGGCTGCAGGTTTACAGCCCCAACGGCAATTGTGTTTTATATAAGTCGCGATTGGGGCGGAGGGCGCCGTGGTCTGACGTTTAACTACTGCGCGTCCTGCTTGGGCGTGCTAGCCGGTCCACTAGTCTGTTGCGCGGGCGTTCCTCGAATCGGATCGTCCTTACCGTGCTCCGGATCGTAGTCATGCTTATCCATCCACGCCTTGAACTGCACCGCCGGTTCTTCATCCAGCCCGCCGTTGTGCCGGTAATAAGCAGTCGCCTTCATGTTCACCTTCATCTCGCAAGACTCGTATGCCCCCGGCTTGCCGAACTGCGGCAGTAGTATTTCCAGCGACTGGTTGAGCTTCTTCCATCGGGCAGGATAGGTTTCAAACCCAGCGGATCCCCTGAGCCTCTCCCCGCAGCGATAGCTGAAGTCGAAGCCGCGCGGCTGGCTGTTTTCGTAAAGGTTCGCGCGTCCTTCTCCGTCGACGAAGTTCACGGTCTGGTAGGCGTAATGCGAATAGGAATTAAACTGGAAGATATGAACCCTTAAGGGATAGTCGGCGGTATTGTGACCCGCTAGAACTGACGCCGATAAGAGCGCAAAGCCCACTACCACGATGAGTCCGCAAAACAAGGTACGCCACATGTCAGACACCCCCAAATGTCTTCGGTGAATTTCACGTCCATCCTAATCGAAGACCTGCCCTACCGCAATTACATGGCCCTGCTCCCAAGAGGATGATGACCTCGGGTCCAAGGTCACCGGTGCAGAATGGGCGCACCTCTACGACTTATTGTTTTCAATATGTTAATACCTTTTGACATATACCGCCTACAGTTTATAGCATTTTTCGTGGAAAGAACGAAATCTACGGTTGACGTATCTCCCAAAACAACGTCCTTATCTCATGTGTTCTCAGCCGATTGACTCACGGGGTTTGATCGTTCCACTCAGCTTTGAACATGGCTACGGACGTGCTAATGAATAAAGGTCGCGGTGTTCCCCTCATGGAAAGAAGTCTCGTGAACCGTTTGCAGGCGATCTTGCTGGCCACCGCTACGGCCGGTCTGGTTACGCTCGCGGTTTTGAATTTTCTTGAGGAACGGCACTCCCAACCGCCAAGCGACGGCGTCTGGTGGCGCGAATCGGTCGATGGCAGCGGGCTGGTAGCCGACAAGGTGCTATCTGACAGTCCCGGAGAGCGCGCCGGCATTCAGGTGCACGACGTGCTGACGGGCGTGTGTATTCTGCCGAAAGGGCCGGTCGGCGCAGGGCTGCCCACAGGCCAAACACTCACAGAGGACAAGGAGCTACCCAACGACGCGGTCCGGCACGGCGAAACCGATCCGCTTTCTCTGCCAACCACCGTAAAGTACGTCCCCATCTATACTCCGGTCGCGCGCGTGGCTGATCTTATGCGCGCTCTTTATCGCACCGGCAGCTACTTCCAAATCGATTACCGGATCATGCGGCGTGGGACTCCGCTGGGCCGGCCGGTCGAGATCATTCCTGAGCCCATGGACCGCAGCCTGGAGCTGGGACAGCGACTGATCGGATTGGTCTACCTGGCCATCGGCATCTACGTCCTGTTCCGCCGCTGGACGGCTCCGCGCGCCACCCATTTCTATCTATTCTGCCTGGTGTCGTTCGCGTTGTATGCGCTCAAATACACCGGAAGATTCGGACCGCTTGACTGGACTGTCTTCTGGTCCAATGTTCTGGCAGAGTCACTGCAGCCGGCCCTGTTTCTGCACTTTGCCCTCAGCTTCCCCGAGGATCGGCTCAGGAAGACCCATGCCCGCTGGCTGTGGCTACCGCTTATCTATGCGCCCGGCGCTGTGCTACTCGGCTTGTGGGTCTGGGCCTTCAACTTCTGGCAGGCCACCGGACTGCTTAAGCACCGCATGGAACAAGCGGGCACTGGCTATGACGCCGTTTATTACGTCTTCGCGGCCTACCTCTTCGTACGCAGTTACCACCGCGCAGACACCCCACTGCTGCGACAGCAATTGAAGTGGCTTACGCGTGGCGCGCTCTGCGCGGTCGTCCCGTTCACGATCTTTTACGCCATTCCCTTTCTGCTCGACTGGCAGCCTTACAGCTGGCTCACCAACCTGGCGAACCTCTCGATCGTGTTTCTGCCGCTCACCTTCAGTTGGGCAATCGTTCGCTACCGTTTGATGGACACCGACCTGATCTTCAAGCGGGGCGTGGCGTACACGCTTGCCACCGTCGTGCTGCTCGGTGCTTATTTTGGCGTTATCGCTCTGGTCGCTGAACTGGTTCATACGCGCCTGCCAGAGTCTGTGCGAGAGTGGAGTCTGGGAATTTCCATCGTGGCGATCGCCGCCATCTTTGAGCCCCTTAAGCGCAGGATTCAGGGCTGGGTTGACCGGGCCTTTGACCGCCATCGCTACGACTATCGCAAGGCACTTGTCGAGTTTGGCCGCGGTCTCTCTTCGGAGACCGATCTGAATGCATTGTTGGATTCGATCGTCGAGCAGTTACCGAACACGTTGCTTGTCGCTCGCGTGGCGGTTTTTCTTGCTCACGAGCACGGCCGTCTGCGCCTGGCCGCGTCTCACGGACTCCCTGCCGAGGCCAGAGCCGCACAAGACAGAATTGGCGCGGGCGGCGTTGGGCTTGGCGCTGTTGGGCCCGGCAAGCTCGATCTTGGCTTTCTGGACTTCGACCAGGCCAAGGACCACTCGCACATTTTTCTCGAAAACGCGCAGCAGGCATTGCATCTGCCCCCGGACCAGCAGCGTACCGCTGCCCTGCTTGACCTGAACTATTATTTGCCCTGCCGCGTTGCCGCCGGTCAGATTCAGGCCGACGAAGCCACGCCCATCGGGCCCGAGACTACGCGCACCATCGCCGTGATCGGCCTCGGCCGCACCATCGGCGGCGACTTCCTCTCAAGCGAAGACGTGGAGTTGCTCGAATCATTGGCGAGTTATATCGGCATCGCCTTGCAGAATGCCAGCCTCTACACCCGTCTCGAAGACAAAATCGGCGAATTCGAACGGCTGAAAGAGTTCAACGAGAATATTGTCGAATCGATCAACGTCGGCATTCTCGCTCTCGATCTCAACGACCGCATCGAGAGCTGGAATGCGCAAATGGAGGCCATGTATGCCCTCAGCCGCGCCGAAGCCATCGGCCAGGAGCTTCGCCAGGTTTTTCCGGCGGAGTTCATTGATGCGCTAGAGGGTTTTCGCAACGAGTCCGGCGTCCATCATCTCTACAAGTTCCCGCTCACCACCAGAGCCGGCGAACTGCGCACCGCCAACATCGCCGTCGCTCCCCTGCTCTCGCGGGACTTCGTCTCGGTCGGCCGCATTATTCTGGTGGACGACATCACCGAGAGAGTCTCGCTCGAAACGCAACTGGCGCAGGCCGACAAGCTCAGCTCTATCGGGCTGCTGGCCGCCGGGGTTGCCCATGAGATCAACACGCCTCTGGCTGTGATCTCCTCTTATGCGCAGATGCTTTCCAAGCAGTTGAAAGGCGACGCTCGCCTTGGACCGGTCCTCGACAAGATCACGCAGCAGAGCTTCCGCGCCGCTGAGATCGCCAATGGCCTACTGAATTTCTCGCGCACTTCAACGACCGAATTCCGCGAGACGAACTTGAACCAGGTCATTCGCGACACCCTTTCTCTGCTTGAGCACCAATTCAAAACCGCCAAGGTCATCGTCGATCTTGAGCTGACCGAGGAGTTGCCCGCGATTCACGGCAACCCCGGCAAGCTGCAGCAGGTCTTTCTCAACCTGCTGCTCAACGCCAAGGAAGCCATGCCCGGTGGCGGCCAGTTGCGAGTGGCCACCCGGATCGACTTGCCGAATGGGCACTCCGGCCACGTCGTTGCACTGGTCGCAGACTCCGGCGCCGGCATCGCGCCAGAGCACCTCAAGCGCATCTACGATCCTTTTTTCACGACCAAGACCATGATCAAACCCGGCGACCGCCGCGGAACCGGCCTGGGGCTCTCCGTCTCCTATGGCATCATCCAGGAACACGCGGGCAAGATTCATGTCGAGAGTGCGGTCGGCGCCGGCACAACATTCCATCTTGAATTTCCCCTACTGAGGAATTCCGTTCATGCCTGAAGTTGAAATGCCTTTGAATCTGCCCGCAACCGCAACCGGCATCGCCGGCAACACCGGCTTCGCGAGCGGCTTGGCCAGCATTCTGGTCATTGACGACGAAGCCGCCATCCGCGAGTCGCTCGAAGTGCTGCTCACTATTGAGGGCTACTCGGTGAGAATGGCCGCCGACGGCATCGAGGGGATGCGGGCTCTCGAACTCGAAAACTTTGACCTGCTTCTGCTCGATCTGAACCTGCCCGGCCAGAGCGGCCTCGAACTGCTGCCGCAAATCAAGGAGCACCATCCCGAGCTGCCGGTCATCATGATTACCGCCTACGGTACGGTGGACAACGTCGTCGAGGCTGTTCGCGCCGGTGCCGAGAACTTCGTTCAGAAGCCCTGGGACAACGAGAAGCTGCTGGCCGATATCCGCTCCGCTGTGGCCCGGCATCGTGCCGAAGAAGAGGTGCTGCAACTCAAGCGCACTCTAAAGCAGCGCTACAACTTCTCCAACATCGTGGGCAAGAGCGAGATCATGCTCAAGGTCTTTGACCTGGTCGCACAGGTCGCGCCGAGCAGGTCCACGGTGCTGATTCAAGGCGAGAGCGGCACTGGCAAGGAGATGATCGCCAAGGCCATTCATGCCAACTCGCCGCGGCGCGACAAGCCCTTTGTCCCCATCAACACCGGCGCCATGCCCAGCGAGTTGCTTGAGTCCACGCTCTTCGGCCATGTCAAAGGCGCGTTCACTTCGGCCATCGCCTCAAAGAAGGGCCTGTTTGAAGTTGCCAACGGCGGCACGCTTTTCCTGGATGAAATCGCCACCATGGGCATGGACACGCAGTCCAAAATCCTGCGTGTGCTGCAGGACCGCCGCTTCATGCACCTGGGCGGCATCTCTGAGATTCAAGTGGACGTGCGCATAATCGCCGCCACCAACATCGATCTGCGTCAGGCCGTGCGCGATGGCCGATTCCGCGAAGATCTCTTTTACCGGCTCAACGTGATCAGTATCGATCTTCCCCCGCTACGCGCTCGCCGCGAAGATATTCCCCTGCTCGCCAACCACTTTCTTGAGTACTACGCCAATGAGAATGGCCTCGCTCCGCGCAAGCTCTCGGCCGACGCCCTGCGCGCGCTGGTTGACTATGAGTGGCCGGGCAACGTGCGCGAACTCGAAAACTCTATCGAACGCGGCGTCGTGCTATCCAGTGGCCCCACCATCGGCTCCGATCTGCTCCCCGGCCACATCACCGGCCGCAGCTTCCAGGACGCGCTGCTACAGCACAACCCCAACGCCTCGCTCTTCGACATCCTCGAAGACATCGAGCGCCGCATCATCATCGAGAAGCTTGAGCGTTCGAACTGGAACCAGACCGACGCCGCTGAGCAATTCCGCATCCCTCTTTCCACTCTCAATCAAAAGATCAAGCGCCTCAATATCGAGATTCGCAAAAAGGGTAGAGAGTAAGAGGAGGCGCGGGGAGTGTAATTCCAAGTTGTTCGCTGAACCATTTATTGCAATCTCATTTGCGTATAAAGCGTTTGAAGAAGATCGAACCTCTCGTCGTCTTCAGAAATTTCCCAGAACATGATTCCACCAAGGCGTTGCTGCCGAATGTATTTTACTTTCGCAGTGAGCGCCTGCTCATCCTCATAGCTGATCATGACTCCATTTGAACTATAGAGCCACGAAGCTTGCGCCTTCTTGTCCCAGAAGCGTTTGTAGTTGGCCAGTTGATGGTGAATCTTGCGAAAAGGAATGCCGTCGTCTTCGCCCGCTCTACCGGCGAAGCCCTGGAAAAGGCCATGATCCTTTGCGGGAACCCCGGTCCACTCTGTACCGTAGAACGGCACGCCAAGAACGATCTTTTGCGCAGGCACTCCCTGCAAGAGATACCACTTCACTGCCGCATCCGCATTTGCAAACGCTTGAGCACCGGTTTTTTCATGAGCACTTTTTCTCCACGCGAACAACGAACTGGCGTGCGATGCAAACTGCGGATTCATGTCGCTCAAATCATAAGCCATCACGTTGAACCAATCGAGATACCGGACCATCTCGGGGAGATCGAGGTCGGGAAGATGATTCCAATAGCCAGTAGTAGCTACGGTCAAAAGGCCATGTTTCATTCCCGTGTGCCGGTCCATAGCATCTCGTACTGCTTTCAGCAGAGACACAAAGTTTTCACGATCTTCGCTATGGATGGTATTGCCGGGAATCCCACCATGGACTGGATATTCCCAATCAATATCCAGTCCATCGAATCCATTCTCGAGCGCCAGCGTGACGCAGCTTTCCGCAAACTTTCGCCGAAGGCTCTCGGAGGAAGCAATTTCAGAAAAGTAAGTCGATAGAGGCGCACCGCCGATCGAAAGCAGCAAGTGTAGATTGGGATGGGCTGCCTTAATCGAACGAAGAATCGCGAAATTATTTTCATCTATATCAGGATGCGCCAGGGCGCAACTTCCATTTCCATCCGGCTTTGCATTCGAATAAATGAGGTCCGTGAGTTTTTCCAAAGGCGCTGAACGTAGATCGAAACCTGATCTCGCATTTTTTCCGAAATAATATCCAACCAGCCGCAGCGACCTTGCACCAGTCGCGGACTCGTCCACACTTCTTTCGCACTTACCCGGCGCAGCAATGCAAAGGCCTAAGAAAAGGATCACAAAATAAAGCCGCATACTTCATCGTATAGAAAGCTAAGCATTCCCGTGTCCAACTAACACAACCGATTAAGTTGCGAGGTTCGATTAGATCCCACCGACCGCATCCACCCACCGCTCCAAAAACACTTTGAGCTCCGCGGGCGGCCGTAGCCAGATCCCCGCTTCCGTCTCCCGTTTTTCACGCCTCACCAACACGCTCAACCCGCGCAAACCAAGCTTGTTGACGGCGCGGAAGGCCGCTTCGTCGGTGACGTCGTCGCCCAGATATGCAAAGGGGCCGGCCTCTTCGTTCGCCGCAAGAATCGCCTCGACTGCTCCTCCCTTGTCGCGGCCCGCTCGCAGTTCAAGGCCCGCCTCGAACTCCAGCAGCGCCAGTCCCTCCAATCGAGCCATGGGTTCAAACAAGTCTCGTGTACGGCGCTCGATCTGCTCTGCCTTGGGCCGCGAAACTCCGCGCCAGTGCATCACCACGCCATTGGCCTTGTCCTCGAAGAGCCCACCCAGGCTGTCGCGTCGCAGATGCTCCCGCAGTTCTTCCAGCCTGGCCTGGGTCGCTGGCGGAGCGTGCTCCAATTCATGCCGCCCGTCCCAACGGAGCCACTCGGCGCCATGCAGCCCCCACACATCGAGCGGCGGATCAAGGTCGAGCATGGGCGCAATCTCCCCAGCGGGACGGCCGGTAACAACCGCCATCCGTGTTCGCTGCTGCCTTTGAATCGCCGACAGAAGCTCCCGCACGCCGGCCCACGGCCGTGCTTTGAATCGATCAGTTCGGAACGGCGCCAGTGTCCCGTCGTAGTCCAGCATCAATACAGGGCGAAGTTGCGCCGCAAATCCACTGAAGAATCTATCCAGCCGTTTGGCTGCCTCTGAGGTCAATCGCTGCTCGCTTTCAAAGCAAGTTTATCGTGCGGCACGTCTGGCGCGCCAAGCAGCACCTGTTTCCTCGGGCAAAATATCCTGATCCGGATCTCATACCCTTGCACCCTGTCATGCGCTATTCTGTCGAGGAGAGTGGAGCATCTCTTCGCCCTTTGAGGACCGCAGACGCTATGGCGATAAGATTGATCGAAAACACCGCCAAGGACCTTGTCCTCACCGTGCAGGATTACTCGATCTTCGCCTGGCGCGCCTTTACAAACCTCTATCGTCCACCGATTTACTGGCCTGAATTTCTCATTCAGGCGGACATTATCGGCTTCGGCTCGTTGTCGATCGTAATTCTCTCCGGGCTTTCGACGGGCGGCGTGCTGGCGCTGCAATCGGCGGCTACACTGTCGGCCTTCGGCGCTACCGCCATCACTGGCCAGTTTGTCTCTCTGACAATGATTCGCGAACTGGGCCCGGTGCTGACCGGCGTGATGGTCTCGGGCCGCAACGCGTCATCGATGGCCAGCGAATTGGGCTCGATGGTGGTCACAGAGCAGATCGATGCCATGCGCGCCCTCGGTGTCGATCCTTTGCGCAAGCTGGTCACCCCGCGCATCTCCGCCTCGATCACCATGCTCTTCTTTCTCACCATCGTCGCCGACGCCTGCGGTATCGCCGGCGGCGGCCTGGTCACCGTCTTCATGAACCACCAGAACGGCACACAGTATCTCGACATGGCCTGGGAACATCTGCGCTATCCCGACATCATCCAGGGACTGGTGAAGCCGCTCTTTTTTGGCTATATCCTGGGCTCCATCGGCTGCTTCTACGGAATGAGAACCACAGGCGGAACGCAGGGCGTAGGCCGCTCCACCATTTCGGCCGTCGTCTGGGCCTCGGTGCTCATCATCTTCGTGGACTTCCTGCTGACCCAACTGCTGCTCACCCTCTTTCCTCCACTATGAGCGCGCCTTCCGCCTTCCCCCAGCCCGGCCATGACCCGGCTCCGACCGGCGACGAAGCGCCCGTCGTTGCCTTTCGCAAAGTCTCCATCGCATTCGATGGGCCACCTGTGCTCGACGACGTCAGTTTCTCCGTTGCTCCAGGAGAAACCCGTGTCCTGCTCGGCCCGGCCGGAGTGGGCAAGAGCGTTCTACTCAAGCTCGTCAACGGCCTGCTCCGCCCCGACACGGGCAGCATCGAGCTTTTTGGCGAAGAGATCGCCCTCATGCCCGAGGAGCAACTCTTTCCCCTCCGCGCCCGCACCGGCATGGTCTTTCAAGAGGGCGCACTCTTCGATTCGCTCACCGTGCGCGACAACGTGGCCTACCAACTGATTCAGGAGCGTGTTCCAGACAACGAGATCGACCAGCGCGTCCGAGATGCCCTGCGGTTTGTTGAGTTGGAAGAAACGTTTGACCTTTATCCAGCCAGCCTATCGGGCGGAATGCGCCGCCGGGTGGCCATCGCCCGCGCTCTCATCCATCAGCCAGAGCTGCTGCTTTACGACTCGCCGACGGGCGGCCTGGACCCGCTGACCTCAACGACCATCATCGAGCTGATCGTTAAAGAACGCGACGTGTACCACACGCCGTCTCTGCTGGTCACTCATCGCATTCAGGACGCACTGATCCTCTGCAACCACCGCTTCGATTCGGAGCAGGGCCGCATGGTCCCGCTCCCCAAAGGCCAGACCGATCCCGGCACAACCTTCCTGATGCTGGAAGAAGGCCGCCTGATCTTCGACGGCTCCCTGCATGAGCTAGTCAAAAGTACCAATCCATTTGTGCGCGAGTTCCTGGCGTAAGGCTGGGAGCTGGTGCGCAGTTTCCGGCTTGCCGGTCGGTCCAAGAGTCAAGAACCCGACTTGCAAGGGGTGATGTTTTCAGGGTCGGGATTTTGTATTTCCCAGGTCTCAGATTCGAGACCTGGGAAACACGGCGTGATGAGGATTTCGGGCGGTGAACCGCAAAAGGTGAAACACGAGCCGAGCGCGGCGCGGTTTGTTGTCGCTCAGCATTGGAATTGGGTTACTGGATGATTTTGAAGACTGTGCCACAACCCACAGTTGAACCGTCAGCTGAGCAGTTGCCCGCGCCGCCTTCCTCCATCGTCCCATACAAATCCCCGCTGTCGTCCATGATCAAACCAGCCATGGGACCAATTCGATCGAGTGTGCTCCAAAAGAT
>Ga0187890_10001912_pt1 | contig 14697 bp, 11 predicted proteins | sample June2016WEW_21_1_FD_133005 | JGI IMG/M metagenome (GOLD analysis project Ga0187890, IMG submission 133005) | Peatland microbial communities from SPRUCE experiment site at the Marcell Experimental Forest, Minnesota, USA - June2016WEW_21_10 | ecosystem: Environmental > Terrestrial > Soil >... | reverse complement strand
CGCTGCTGGCGCGGACGGCGGGCGCGCGCGAGCTGCGAGCGGCGCGCAACGTCGCGATCGTCGCCGCTGCGGGGATCGCGCTGCCGCTGGTACTGGCGCTGGCGCACCTGATCGACGTCTATGACGGGCGCAACATGATCGCCACCTGGGTGCCCCTCGCGGTTCTGATCGCGGCAGGGCTGGGAGGGGCCCGCTCGGGGCGCATCGGCTCGCTATTGGGCGTGGGGCTGTGTGCGGTCTCGCTGGCGGTCGTCGTCGGGATCGACGTGACTCCCGTCTACCGGCGCGACAACTGGCGGGGTATCGCCCACACGCTCTCGACACCACCGACTGGCAGCAGGATCGTGGTCGGCGAACAGTTCGCCTCGCTGCCGCTGTATGTCTACCTCGGGCCCCTGCACGGCATCACTCGCTCGAGCGTGTCCACGCGCGAAATCGACTTCGTCGCTCTGCGCATCAGGCGCTCGGCCCGCTCACCGCTTCCCCCTGTGGTGCCGACCACTGCGCCCGCCGGCTTTCACCTGGCGGGGGTGACTCGCACCGCGACCTACGCGGTCTCCAGGTTCGTGGCTTCGCAGCCGACAGACGTTGCCGCCGCGCTCCTGCGTCGCGAGCAGGGCGACCCGAAGGCTGAAATCATCGTCCAGCGCACGGCGTCTCTGAAGTCAGCACCCGAAGCGTGAGCTCAGCGCGGCGCGAGCATCGAGCACGAACCGTTCCTGCCGCTGCAGGTAGGGCTCGAGCCTGAACGCCTGCGCCCGCGCGTATGCGCGCTCCACGCGCGCGACCGTCTGCTCTGGATCTGAGAGCGTGCGGGCGAGCGCCGCGGCGGCCGCGGCCGCATCGCCGCGCGCGAACAGCAGCGCGTGCTCCTCGTTGTGCACGCCCTCGCTGATGCCGCCGACGTCGGACGCCACGATCGGCACGCGCGCGAAGGCGCCCTCGATCGTGACCATGCCAAATGGCTCGTCCCACGTCGAGGGGACGATCAGGGCGTGCGCGCGGGCCAACGCTGCGGCGGCCTCCTCCGGGGTCGCCTGACCGCGCCAGCTGACCGCTGCGGCGACCCCGAGGCGCTCGGCCAGCCGGCGCATGTCCGCGCCGTAGGGCGGATCCTCGGGACCGACGACGGCCAGTCGAGCCGGGATGCCGTGCTCGGAGCGCAGCAGCGCCAGCGCCTGGAGCGCGACCGCGACTCCCTTGTAGGGCGTGACCCGCCCGAGGAACACGATCTCCGGCTCGGGGGCGGGATTACGCACGACGCGCTCGTAGAGCTCACCGTGCGGAGGGACCGGATGGCAGACCCGCTCGAGCACCGGCTCGACGAACGCCGGCACCGGCGCCATGCGCCGCATCGCCTCCGAGTTCCACGAGACCGCTGCGCGCAACGGTGCCGTCGGACGCAGGCGCAGCGCGGGCAGGAGGTTCAGCGCGCGGCAGCCGGCCGCCCACGCCGCCCGCGTCCCTCGACGGTGGGCGGGTAGTAGCTCGCGCAGGTACTGGTCGCCGACGAACAGCCCGCCGAACCAGTGCTCGCACACGCGGAACGCGAGCGGCACGCCGCTGTCGGCAAGCACGCGCAGCGACGCCTGCGGGATCGAGGCGCCGTTCCAAACGTAAACGAGGTCCGGCGCCCAGGCCAGCGCGCGCCGAGCCGAGCGTGCGGCCCGCAGCGAGGCCGACGGCGCGCGCAGCGAGCCCCGCGCGTCAGGCGTCAGGCGCGCCAGCTCGCGCCACACGTTCGCCTGCTCGCCGGCGCGCGCACGATCCTGATCGCTGCTCAGGACGAGCACGTCGTGGCGCTCACGCAGGCGCTCGACGACCACCCCGCACTCGACCTCATAGCCACCGAATACGACCGGCGGGTAGAGCGCCGAGACGACCAGGATGCGCACCGGAGGAAGATAGCGGGCGGCTCGGGACCGCAGCGAGCGGCTCAGAAGGCTCAGAATCGCTCAGGCCCCGGGGCAATCGTGTCGAAGAGACGGGTAGGGACGCAACCGTCGGCCAAGCCGGCGGACAGCGAGCTGTGCCTCTAGACGACGTTTGGACGACGGATGCAGACGGATACCGCGAACCCTCGAGACCCCACCGGCACGCCGGCCAAGGCCAGCGCACCGCCCAGCGCGTTGCGCGCGCCCGCTGCTCCCCCGCGCGCGCCCCTGGCTGACGCGGGCGTGCCCGCTGTGCCCCCGCGCGTGTCACCTGCTCGGCCGCGCACGGCGACTGACGCGCCTGTGCCTGCTGCGCCCCCGCGCGTGTCACCTGCTCGGCCGCGCACGCCCACAGCTCCCCCGCGCGTGCGTGCCACGACCGCCGCGGCACTGCGTCGTGTGCTGCCGGCGCGGCTGCTCGTGCGCAGAGCCGAAGCGCGTGCGGCGAGTGCTTGGGAGACCAGCCCGGCGGAGCGCGAGCGCGCGCTGACGGTGATGAAGGCGATCGTCGGCGGCACGCCGCGCGCCGGCGAGCTCGACGAGCTCGCGCGCCAGTACCTGATCGATCGGGCGGCGCACAGGGAGCTCTTCTGGCAACGATGGAAGATGCCGTCGATGGACTCCCGCTCCACCGAGCATGTCCAGGCGGCGCTGTCGAGCGGTCGCGGCGTGCTGGCGAGCTCCTGTCACCTGGGACCCTTCTTCCTGCAGTTCTGGCCGCTCACCGAGATGCGGAGCGGGTATGGCGTCTTCGGCCCGTGGTTCTTCGAGGAGCCGAGCCCCGACCACTGGGGACGGCGCCTGGCGCATTGGCGCAAGGAACTGGAGAGGCGCGACGAGCGGCGGCTCTCCTCGCAGGGCGTGTTCGCGACGCTCCGCGGCCTGCTCGAACAGGGTGAGCTCGCCATCATCTACTTCGACATGCCGGGCAGCCGCCGCACGCAATTCCTGGGCAAGCCGGTGACGCTCGCCACGGGCACCGCCAGACTGGCGATCGCGGCCGACGCGCTGGTCCTACCCCTGCGCGCCCGACGCGACGGGCACCATGTGCGGACCGACGTTCAGGCGCTGCTGGATCCGCGCGAGTTCTCCGGTTACGAGCAGCTCCACGATGCGCTGGCGGGCGTACACGAACGCTCGATCCTCGAACGGCCGGGCGCGCTGGAGGACCCGAACCGGCGCGGCGCGTGGGAGGGCGGCGCGAGCGCGCGCGAATGGGCACGGCCGGAGCTGATCCACGGACGGCCGTGACGGCTGCGGTGCGTCTGCTGTTCTTCAACGAGGGCAACCTCGGCACGCACATCATGGGTCAGGGTCAGCTGGAGGCGGCGCTGCGGATCGGGCTCGCCGACGCGTCGGACGTGCAGGCGCGCTTCGCCGGGCTCTCGCCGATGGGGCGCTGGGCGAGCGCACTGGCGACCCGTCCCGTCGAGCCGCTCGCGCGCGCGCACCTCGACTTCCGGACGCTGCGCTGGCACCTCGTGCAGTCGCTGCGCGCACGCGCGGCGCTGCGACGTGAGCTCCGCAGCTGGCCGGCCGACGCGATCCACCTGCACAGCCAGGCGGTGGCGCTGACGATCCCGGACACGATGCGCACGGTGCCGGTCGCGCTGTCCGTCGACGCGACGATCCGCGACTGGTCGGAGATGCCGGCGTGGCGCGTGCGCGAGCGCCACGCGCCGCTGCTGCTGGCGCCGAGCAGAGCGTTGGAGCGCCGGGCGCTGCGCCGGGCCGCGATCGTATTCGCCTGGACCGGGTGGACGCGACGGGGCGTCGAGCGCGAGGCTCCCGGCGCGCGCGTCATCGAGCACCACCCCGGCATCGACCTCGACCGCTACCGGCCGGCTGCGCGAAGTCAGCGCCCGCTGCCGCGGGTGCTGTTCGTGGGCGGCCGCTTCGTGGAGAAGGGCGGCGAGGATCTCATCGAGGCGCTCGGCGAGCAGCTCGGCCGCACGGTCGAGCTCGACCTCGTGACTCCCGCCGAGGTGGCGCCGCGCCCGGGAGTGCGCGTTCACCGCCTGGGCCCGTCGGACGCCCGGCTGCTCGAGCTCCAGCAGCAGGCCGACGTCTTCTGCCTGCCCAGCTACGGCGACGCGGCGCCGTGGGCCGTGCTCGAGGCGATGGCGTGCGGGACGCCCGTGCTCGCGAGCCGCGTCGGAGGCATCCCCGACATGCTCGACGAGGGCAGAGCGGGCACGCTGGTCGCTCACGGCGACCGGCGAGCGCTCAGAGAGGCGCTTGGTGCGCTGCTCGAGGATCCCGCCAGGCGCGAGTCGCTGGCCGCCGCCGCGAGCGAGCGCTGCGGCGAGCGCTACGACGCTCGCCGCCAGTTCGCCCGGATGCTCGAGCAGCTCCAGGATGTTGTCGTAGGACGCTGAGTGTCCATAGAACGCCGAGTCCTTTAGGCAGCCTTTAGGATTGGGGGGATATTCGTGAGGATGGTCACAAGCACGGATGCTGAGCTGACGGTGGCGCTGCGGCAGGCAAGAAGTCCGGTCGAGCCCTGTCGCGCGCCGCCCGCGGCAGGGCTGCGCACGCGCATGGCAACGAGCACGCGGGTGCGGCGGCTGCTCCCGACCGGGCTGATGGTCCGCCGGGCCGAGAGGCAGGGACGCGCCGTGTGGGCGCGCGACGCCGAGGAGCGCGACCGCGCGCGCAGGGCGATGGAGGCGATCGTCGGCGGGACCGAGCGCGCCCACGAAGTGGAGTCGCTTGCGTGTCAGCACGTCGTGGAGACGAAGGTCAGGAAGGCGCTGTTCTGGCAGCCGTGGACGTCGCCGTCGCTTGAAGAGGCCGCGAGCGAGCGCCTGCGGGGGGCGCTTCACTCGGGCCGCGGCGTGCTGCTCAGCGCGTGCCACTGCGGCCCCTATCTCCTCGGCGTCTCGGCCGTCGCCGCGCTCGGTCGCACCACCTACTCGGCCAGCTCGTGGGCGCTGTTGCCGCCTATGCCCGGCTACTGGGGACGGCGCATCGCGCGCCGCCGCCAGGAGGCTCGTGCGCGCGACGAGCGAATCGTGCACTCGGCCGGCTCGTTTGCGCTGCTGAAGGCGCTACTGGAAGAGGGGCAGGTCGTCGGCGTCTACTTCGCGATGCCCGGCTCTCGCGAGACGCATTTCCTGGGCAAGACCGTGATGCTCGCCTCCGGCAGCGCGCGGCTCGCGGCGGCAACCGATGCGCTGGTTGTCCCGATCCGCACCCGGCGTGTCGCGCACCGCGTGTGGGTCGACGTCGGCGAGCCGCTGGACGCGCGCGAGCTCGACGGCGAGGAAGAGCTCCACGAGGCGCTCGCCGCGGTCCACGAGCGCTGGATCCTCGAGCTCCCCGCGAGCATGGAGGACCCCAACCGCGAGGGGGCCTGGCAGCAGAGCGCGACCGCCGAGGCGTGGCTGCGGCCAGAGCGCGAGCACGCGGCCGCCCGAGCCGGCCTCAGGCGGGGACTGATCCGGCGTCAGGCGGGGACGTCACGCCGCAGCAGCACGAGCACGTCAGCCGGCTCCAGCGCTCCGAGCCCGAACAGCAGCGCGGGGTAGGACAGGCAGGCCGCCCCGATCAGCGCTGCCAGCGGCGCCCCCACGTCGCGCAAGGCGATCAGCCCGCCGGTGAGCAGCAGCGCGGCGAGCACGGTACGGCCGATGCGCCCGGGATGCGGGAATGGAAGCTCCAGCTCGCGCAGGATCACGCGCAGGCTCGATGCGCACACCAGCACCTCGGTGGCGAGCGTCATCCACGCCGCCCCCATGAAGCCGAGCGGCGGAACGAGGATGAGGTTGCCGGCGATGTTGACGACCAGTGCGAGCAGGCTGATGCGCAGCAGCCGCCGCTGCAGGCCGAGGATCGCCAGCAGGCTGCCGTTGAGGTAGCCGAAGCAGATCAGCACGAACACGGCTCCGAGCACTGGCAGCGCCGGCGCGGCGCCGGCGAAGCCCGCCCCGAAGATCAGCCGCACGAGCGGCGTGGCGGCGGCCACGACGAACGCGAGCGCGCCGAGCGAGGCGACGGTCATCAGCTCGGCCGCCAGTCGCACCACGCGCAGCATGCGCTCGCGGTCGGCGGGCCACGCGGCGGCGATGATCGGCGTGAGCGTGGTCAGGACCGAGATCGGCACGAAGTGCGCCGAGTCGAGCAGGTTGTAGACCGCGCCGTACAGCCCGGCGGCTTTGCTGCCGGCGATCGAGTAGACGATCACCTGGTCGACGCGCGCGTAGGAGATGATCAGCACGCCGGAGATGCCGAGCGGGATCCCGACGCGGATCAGCGGTCGCAGCTGCTTGCGCGAGGGGCGCGGCCAGCGCTCGAGCAGGCGCAGCGCCGCCACCGTCTGCGCCACCGACCCGACGGCGTTCGTGACGGCCAGCGCGATCGCCAGCTCGATCATGTCCCCGCCGCGCCAGAAGATGATCGCCACCGCGATCGCCCACAGCACGCTACGGAGCGTCAGCACGAGCATCGGCACGAGGTTTTTGACGCGCAGCTGGAAGACGAGCCCGACCACGCCGATCCCGTCGAAGGGCATGCCCAGCACGAGTATCACTCCGGCGATCAGCATCTCGTGGCTGCGATGCAGCAGCAGCACCGCGACCAGCGAGGCGGCGACCGCCGGCAGCAGCAGGATCAGCCGCAACAGCATCATCGCGCCGAACCACTCGTGCTCGAGCTCGGGCGCCTTGGCCACTTCCCGGATGACCACTTTTTCCATGCCGAAGCTCGCCAGGTAGCCCATCAGCCCGAGGACGACGAAGATCGTCGACCACTGGCCGTAGTAGTCGCTGCCCAGCGTGCGCGCCAGGAGCGCCGTGACGATGACACCGAGTCCGAGGTTGAGCACCCGTGCGACGACCTGCATGACGACGTCGCGCGCTGCGCGTTGCCGGGTGGCATGGCGGGCTGTGCTCGACATGGGCGCGGCACTCCGTTCGGGCCGGAGCCACAGTATCCCTGCATCCGAGCGGCCGAGCCGGTCGAGCCTCGCGCGTCGCGTTCACCGGGCTCTGAGGCCTCGCCGGCCGGTGCGTGAGGCCTCGCCGGCCGGTGCGTGGGGCCTCGCCGGCCGGGTGCGTGAGGCGTCGCCGGCCAGTGCGCCCTCAAGCCCCCATGAGCGACTGCCGATATCGGCTATACCATTGCGGCGCTCTGCAGCGCAGCCGTTGACACAGGCGCGCCAGGGCGATGCTCGAGCCGCCACAACGATCAGACACGACCAGATAAGGGAGCATCAGGTGGCCACGAGAACACTGGTGACGGGCGGTTGCGGGTACATCGGGGCGTTGCTCGTGCGCGAGCTGGGCGAGGCCGGACACGAGCTCCACGTGCTCGACTCGCTGCTGCACGGCCAGGAGGACATCGCCGCCGAGCAGGAGCGTGCCGGCGTGCTCGTCGTGCGCGGCGACGTCCGCGATGCCGACGCCCGCGGCCGCGCGCTGCAGGACGTGGACAATGTGGTCCACCTGGCCGCGATCGTCGGCGATCCCGCGTGCGCGCTGGATCCGGCGGTCTCCGACGAGGTCAACGTGCAGGCCACCGCGAGCCTCGTGGCCGACGCCGCCCATGCGGGCGTGCAGCGGCTCGTGTTCGCCTCCACCTGCTCCAACTACGGCCGCATGGCCGACCCGACGGTGCCGATCACCGAGGACGGCGAGCTCAGCCCGGTCTCGCTGTACGCCGAACAGAAGGTCAGCATGGAGAAGCTGATCCTCGGCGGCGGCGCGGGCAGCGTCAAACCGACGTGCCTGCGCTTCGCGACCGTCTACGGCGTCGGCAGGCGCATGCGCTTCGATCTGACCGTCAACGAGTTTACGCGCGAACTGTGGGCCGACCGCGCGCTGGAGGTCTTCGGCGAGCAGTTCTGGCGCCCGTACATCCACGCGCGCGACGCCGGGCGAGCGACGCACCCGGTGCTCGACGCGCCGGCGGAGAAGGTCGCGAACAACGTGTTCAACGCGGGCCGCTCGGGCGAGAACTACCGCAAGCTCGACCTGGTCGAGGAGATCGGCAAGCAGATCAGTCGCGGCAAGGTCACCTACGTCAAGCGCGACGAGGACCCGCGCGACTACAAGGTGAGCTTCGACAAGATCCGCGCGGAGCTGGGCTTCGAGACGCTGATGACGGTGCCCGACGGCATCGCCGAGATCATCGCCGCGCTCGACGCCAAAGCCTTCGGCGACCCGTTCGACGCTCGCTACAAGAACATCCCCTGAGCGTCACGGCAACGCGCGCGATCGAGCAGATGGCCAGCACCGAGACCTTCCCCGAGCTGCCGCTGTTCGACCTGCAGCTGCAGCCGCAGGACCTGGAGGCCGTGGCCCAGACGCTGCGCTCGGGCTGGCTGACGCTAGGTCCCAGGACGGCCGAGTTCGAGGAGGTGTTTGCCGCGCAGCTGGGCGCGCGCCACGCGATCGCGGTCTCCAGCTGCACCGCGGCGCTGCACCTCGCCTACCTGGCCGCGGGAGCCGGTCCCGGCGACGAGGTGATCGTGCCGGCGTTCACGTTCGCGGCGACGGCCGCCGCGGCGATCTACTGCGGGGCGACGCCGGTGTTCGCGGAGATCGTCTCGCGCAAGAACCCGAGCCTCGACCCCGATGACGTGGAGCGGCGCATCACGCCGCAGACGAAGGCCGTGTGCGCGGTGCACTACGCCGGCTACCCCGCCGCCGTGGACCGCCTCAAGACGCTGTGCGACAAGCACGGCATCGCGCTGATCGAGGACGTGGCGCACGCGCCGAGCGCGACGCTCGCCGGACGCAAGCTCGGCACGTGGGGCCTGGCGGGCGCGTTCAGCTTCTTCTCCAACAAGGTGTTGTCGGTCGGCGAGGGCGGGCTGTTGTGCACGGATGACGACGAGGTCGCCGCGTTCGTGCGCTCGCGCCGCTCGCACGCGATGACGAGCGGCACGTGGGATCGCCACAGCGGGCGCACCGACACATATGACGTGGTCGGCCTGGGCTTCAACTACCGCCTCGACGAGCCGCGGTCCGCGCTGCTGCTGTCGCGCATGGGTCGCCTGGAGGCGGAAATCGAGCGCCGGCGCGAGCTCACGCTGCGCTACCGCTCGCTGCTGGCGCAGGTCGAGGGGATCATCGTCCCGTTCGAGGACTCAGACGTGCCGGGCTCATCCTGCTACGTGATCCCGATCATGATCGAGGAGGACGGCCGCCAGGCGGAGGTCTCGAGGAGCATGCGCGAGCGCGGCATCCAGACGAGCATCTTCTACCCGTCGATCCACCGCTTCAGCGCCTACCGCGAGCGCTTCCCCGGCGTCTCGCTGCCGATCACCGAGCTGGCCTCGCGGACCGAGCTGACGCTGCCGTTCTACCCGCACATGACGCACGAGGACCAGGACCGCGTCGTCACCGCGCTCGCGGAGGCGATCGCGCGATGAGCGACTGGCGCGTACCGCTGACCGAGATCGTGGTCCCCGAGTCCGACGTGCAGGCGGTGCTCGACTGCCTGGAGTCCGGCTGGCTGACGATGGGGCCGCGCACGAAGGCGTTCGAGGACGCGCTCGCAGACTTCGTGGGCACGCCGCATGCGGTGACCGTCTCCAGCGGCACCGCGGCCCTGCACCTGGCGTGCCTGGCGGCGGGGATCGGCGCGGGCGACGAGGTGATCGTGCCGGCGTTCACGTTCGTGGCGAGCGCCAGCGCCCCCCGCTATGTGGGCGCCGAGCCGGTGCTGTGCGACGTGCGCAGCGCCCATGACTTCAACATCGATCCCGCGGACGCCGCGCGGCGCATCACATCGCGCACGCGCGCGATCGTGGCGGTCCACTTCTGCGGCTATCCGGCCGACGTGGCTGCGCTGCGGGCACTGTGCGACGAGCACGGGCTCGTGCTGATCGAGGACTGCGCGCAGGCGATCGGCGCGCACGTGGACGCAACCGGGCGCCAGGTCGGCACCGTCGGCGAGCTCGGGGCGTTCAGCTTCTTCTCCAAGAAGCAGCTGTGCGTGGGCGAGGGCGGGATGGTCACGAGCGCGGACGAGCAGCTGGCCGATCGCGTGAGGCTGTTCCGCTCGCACGCGATGACGAGCAGCACCTGGGACCGCCACCGCGGTCACGATCCCGCCTACGACGTGGTCGACATCGGCTTCAACTACCGCCTGGACGAGCCGCGCGCGGCGCTCGGGCTGAGCCGCCTGGCGCGGCTGGCGCAGAGCATCGCGGCCCGGCGCGCGACCGTGCGCGCCTACCGCGAGCGTCTTGAGGGGATAGGAGGCATCGAGCTGCCGTTCAGCGATGAGGATGTCGAGCGCTCCTCGCATTTCGCCTTCCCGGTGCTGCTCGCCGACCGCGAGACGCGCGATCGCTTCCGCGACGGGCTCAAAGCGGGCGGCATCCAGACGACGTGGTACCCGGCGCTGCACACGTTCACCGAGTACCGCAGCTTCGCGCCCGTGGACGGTCTGCCGCGAGCGACCGAGACGGCCGACCGCCATTGCGCGCTGCCGCTCAGCTCCACGATGAGCGAGACCCAAGTCGACATGGTCGTCGAGACCGTGCGCACGGCGCTCGCCTAGCGAGCACGCAGTGCGCGTGCTGATCGTCGACGAGGGCCTGGAGCGGTGCGCGGTCGCCGCGGCGCGCGCGCTCGCCGCCCGCGGCTGGACCGTCGGCGCCGGATCGGCTGCCCCGAACCTGGCTGCGCGCTCGCGCGCGACGAGCGCGTGGCATCGGATACCGCATACCGATGACGGCGAGGAGCTGTTCATCGACAGCGTCAACGAGGTGGTGGGCAGGCACGGCTACGACGCCGTGTTCGTGACATGGGAGGCGGCGGTGGCGGCGCTGTCGGCGCACCGCGATCGGCTGCGATTCCCGGTCGGGTACGGACCGCACGACGGCGTGCTGCATGCGATGGACAAGGAGCGCCTGATGCGCGCCGCCGAGCGCGCGGGCCTCGCGGTGCCCACGACCGTGCACGCGACGTCCGAGTCGCTGAGCCGGCTGTCGGGAGCGATCATCGTCAAGCCCGCGTCGCCGGTCGACGCCAAATTCGCAGCCGCCTCCTTTGCGAGCCCGAGCGACGCTCTGCAGCAGGCGCGCCTGATCGAGCAGGCGGGCGGCAGGCCGCTCGCGCAGGAGCAGCTCCGGGGCTCGCTGATCGCGGTGAGCCTCGTCGCCGGCACGCAGGGCGTCGTCTCGATCGCCCAGCAGGTTGCGGTGCAGGTGTGGCCGCGGCCGGTGGGGGTGACCGCGCGCGGGCGAACCGTGGCCGTGGACGCAGGCCTGCGCGCGCGCATCGAGCGCCTGCTCGAGGAGCTGCAGTGGCAGGGGCTCGCGCAGTTGCAGTTCCTGGTTCCCGAGGATGGCGAGCCGCGCCTGCTGGACTTCAACCCCCGCTACTACGGCTCGATGGCGCTCGCCATCGCCGCCGGCGCGAACCACCCCGATGTGTGGGCGCGGCTGACCACCGGGCTCCCGGTGCAGCCGGCGAGCGGTCGGCCGGGCGTGACCTTCCAATGGTTTACGCGTGACCTGCGCGCGAGCCTGGCCTCGCCCGACAGGCGCGAGCTGGCCCGCTGCGTGCTCACGGCGGCGACCGCCGCGCACAGCCTGTGGAGCTGGGAGGAGCCGTGGCTGGCGCCTGGATTCCTGCTCGAGCAGGCGGCGCGAGCCGCTCGCCGGCGCCTACTCGAGGCTCGCCGGCGCCTGCCCGAGGCTCGCCGGCGCCTGCCCGCGCCTAGCGCGGGCGGCGATCGGGATGCGATCCGCAGCGCGCGTCTGCATCGCATCGAGCCGACGCCGGCGGTGTGTCGCGCCCTGCGCACGCGCCGCGTCCCCACCCGGCCGGAGCGCGTGGCTCAGCGCCTGCGCATGAAGGCAGGTGCGCTCAGCTACGAGGACTCGTGGCTGTCGCCGCTGCAGGCCGCAAGAGCACAGGCGCTGAGCGCTGCGAGCGACACGGGTCCTCGGTTTCTCGTGCGCGTCGACGAGTTCCCCTACTACTCGGGGCTCGACGATCCGAGGTACGGCCGCGAGGCCTCGGAGCGCTTCCACGCGGTGATGGCCGAGGAGCGCGTCCCGCACCTGATGTCGGTGCTGCCGCAGTGGACGCATCAGCCGCTGGAGCCCGCCGGCTCCGGTGGGCGGCCGCTGGATGACGAGGACTGCGCACTGTTCGAGCAGATGCGCCGCGACGGCGTCACGTTCGCGCAGCATGGTCACACGCATCGGACGCGCTACAGCGACCCGAGGCGCCGCTCGGAGCTGTGCGGCCTCGACCCCGGCCAGCTGACCGAGCTGCTGGAGGGCGGCCGGCGCAAGCTCGCCGAGGCGGGCGTGCATCCGCGCATCCTCGTGCCTCCGTTCAATCGCTTCGACGCGGCACAGTGGCCGGTGCTCGAGCGGCTCTACGACATCGTCACCGGCGGGCCGGAGAGCGTTCTGCTGATGGGCTTTCACGGAGGCCCACAGTGGCGCGGCTCGGCGGTCTACCTGCCCTGCTATGAGCCGCTGTACGCCTCCGCCGCGACCGTCCTGCCGGCGGCGCAGGCGATGATCGACGGGCAGGTGGGCGGCTGGATCCCGATCGTCCTGCACATGGGCTGGGAGCTCGACGACGGCTTTGCCGCGCTGCGCCGGCTGGCGAAGCGCGTGGCTCCATACGCTGCCTCCTGGGAGGACCTGCTCGCGGCGGCGGATGCCAGCAGGCAGGCGTGAGATGCGCCTCGAGCGGGCATTGAGCGCGGCGGCTCGACGCATCGAACCGGCGATCGGGCGGCTGCTCTCTGTAGAGCCCGTGCGTCGCGTTCTGCATGCGCGAGCGCTGCGCGCGTGGCGAGCGACCGACGAGCCGCTGATCGTCTGCTACGGCAACATCAACCGCAGCCCGTTCGCCGAGCAGCTGGCGCGTCGGCGAGCAGCAGCCAGTCCCACCTCGGCGGGGCTCTATGCGGAGGCCGACCGTCCGTCGCCGCCGCTGACGGTCGAGATCGCGGCGGCGCACGGCGTCGAGTTGAGCGCGCATCGCTCGGTGATCCTCGACGACGAGCTTCTCGATCGCGCGCCCGCCGTCTTCATCTTCGATCTCGAGAATCTCGTGCGCATCGCGGTGCGCCATCGAGCGGCGTTGAGCAAGACGTACTTCCTGGGAGCCCTTGCGCGAGCCGGGCACACGCTGATCGCGGATCCGCACGGCCACGGGTCCCAAGCGCTCGAGGACGCCTTTACAGCGATCGAGCAGGCGCTCGATTGGGCCGACCGCGATCGGCCGGGGTAGAGCACCCGGCACCCGGCGCCCGGCACCCGACACCAGCCACCTGGCACCTCGACCGCAGCGAACCGCTGCTGCACGCCGAGCCTACGCGTCGGCCGGGATCAGGCGGGCGCGCACCGACTCGAACTCTTCCTGAGCCTTCTCGTAGTCGTCGTGGCGGCCGATGTCCAGCCAGTAGTCGTCGCTGGGCCAGGCGCGCACGGTCTCGCCGGCGGCGATCAGACGCAGGATCAGGTCGGGGAAGTCCAGGCGCTTACCGGGCTCGATGTGCGAGAGCGCGCGCGGCGCGAAGCAGTACACGCCCATGCTGGCTGTGTAGTCCAGCGCCGGCTTCTCGTCGTAGCCGGTCAGTCGGGTGGGATCGCCGTCGTCGCCAAAGCGCAGCACGCCGAGCGAGATCTGGATGTTGCGCACCTTCGTGGCGATCGTGGCGGCGGCGTCGCTGGCGCTGTGACGCGCGAGCAGGGCGCCAAAGTCGATGTCGGTGAGCACGTCGCCGTTCATCACCAGGATGTCATCGTCGGCGAGCCCCTCGATCAGCGCGAGCGCGCCGACCGTGCCGAGCGGCTCGTGCTCCCGGTAGTAGTCAATCGGAATCCCATACTTCTCGCCAGCTCCGAAGAACGCCTCGATCAGCTCGGCGAGGTAGCCGGTGGCGATCGTGATCCGCTCGAAGCCGTGCGCCTTCAGCTGGCGCACGACGATGTCGAGCACGGGACGATCGCCGATCGGCATCAGCGGCTTGGGCAGCACCGTCGTGTAGGGCCGCAGGCGTGTGCCTTCGCCGCCGGCGAGGATCACGGCGCGCTTCATCTGGCGATCGCCTCGTTGAACAGCTCCTCGATCTTCTTCGCGACGACCGGCGCTGCGTACGTTCGCTCGGCGTACTCGCGGGCGGCCTTGCCCTCGCGCTCGGCGCGCAGCGGGTCATCGAGATAGCGCTCCAGCAGCACCTGCAGCGATGCCGGCGTGTTCTCGGGCGAGGCGATGCCGCCGATCTCGGGCGTGATCATGTCGGCGACGCCCTCGGCGCCGGTCGACAGGCACGGCCGCGAGGCGAGCATGCCGAGGATCACCGCCCGCGGGGCGCCCTCGGTCGGGCTGGGGCAGAACACGGACACGTCGAAGGCCGACAGCACGTCCGGAACCTCGGAGCCGGGCGTGGCGATGAAGTGCGCGCGCGCGCCCAGCGGCTCGGCCAGCTGGCGCAGCTGGGCCTCGGTCTCGCCGTCGCCGGCGAGGATCAGGTGCACGCGCGGATCTTCCAGCGAGCGGACGGCATCGACGACGACGTCGTTTCGCTTCTTGGGGTGAAAGCGCGAGATGCAGCCGACCACGAACGCGTCGGCGGGAATCCCCAGCTCCTGGCGCACGCGGGCGCGGCCCGCCTTGGTGTACTGGATGTCGTCGGTGCGCAGCACGTTGGGCACGACGACGACCTTGCGCTCGTCCACGCCCACATCGACGACCGAGCGGCGCGTACCCTCCGAGACGGCCATCACCAGCGCCGCCTTCCTGCCCGCCGCCAGATACGCCTGGCGCGGCAGGCCCTT